>Ga0193752_1000019_pt1 | contig 319059 bp, 268 predicted proteins | sample H1c1metaG_FD_144924 | JGI IMG/M metagenome (GOLD analysis project Ga0193752, IMG submission 144924) | Soil microbial communities from a riparian zone of the East river system, Colorado, United States - H1c1 | ecosystem: Environmental > Terrestrial > Soil > Riparian zone | place: USA: East... | reverse complement strand
AGTACTATGAAAAGCACCTCCAGGGCAGGCTATTTTCATAGTACTTGCATCATATCCTCATCTTCATATGCTATCTTTTTTTCGAGTCCTGCGCGATAGAACCTACCGGTCGCGCTTTGTACAACTTAATCGACCATGGAACAACCTTGACCTGGCCTTCCCATACACCATCCAGTTGGTGATGCTGATGATAGGGTTGATTTCCTGTGACCAGAAAAGCGCGCAATCATCCCAACCAACCTATCAGGACGTCGCGTACCAACAGGATTTCAGCATTAAGTATAATCTGGTGGATACTACCACACACCTCCGGAAAGTAGTCACCGACCGAAACGGCGTTGTGCAAATTCTGTCATCGAAAGGATTGTTAAAGACGTACGCTGGAGAATTTCTTTACCCGGGTTCACTTGTCCCGGACAAGACCTATCGTCCCATCGCCGACAAAAAGATCAACGGACTTGACCTCTACAGGAGTCAATTTGTATATGTTGACGACAAAGCCATACTGGCCAACGCCTGGGCGGGAAATCTTTATGCGCGTCATACGTTACCCTCGTCAAGTATGCTGAAGGGCGGTCGCAACTTTGACTTTATGATCACAGACGGCAAGAAGCTTCAATACGTGAGCGACTCTGTGGTGGCATGGCATGGCGAAGCGGCCCATGCCATTATTGACATGCTGTTCGATTCAACGCGAAACGTATTCTGGATCCTCGGCAAGGAAGGTGTAGAGACATTCGATGTGTCCGCTAAGAAGATCAAGCCGGCCATCCCTGGTGGAAACTTCACCTGCTTTACCCTCACACCCGGCGATAAAGAACTGGTAGTAGGAACCGACGAAGGGTATCGTGTCTTCGATGCAGCCAACCAGCAATCGAAGGGCGAGCCACGAATGAAGCTTCCCTGGCGCGAGATCACAACGGTTGAGCTAATCGACGGCGCACTATGGTTTGGTTCCACGCGGGGTGCCTTCAAGATCAGTCTTCAAGGGAATGCGGATGATCGTGCAGATTACTACGCATCCAAGCGCTGGTTACCATCGGATCAGGTTGTGGACATTGCTGCAGGTCCCGACCATTCGGTGTTGGTTCTCACGACAAAAGGACTTGCGCAAATTGTGTTCAAGGACATGACCTTGCACGATAAAGCCATGTATTTTGAGAAACAGGTCAGGGCGCGTCACATTCGCCACGGCTTCAATGCGACGCTCGGCTATATGACCGACGGCAGCCTGGCTACGGGATCGCTGGAAGACTCAGACAATGACGGACTGTGGACAACCATGTATATGGGCGCCGAAGTGTTTCGATACGCTGTTACAAAAGAGGATGATGCTTTACAGAACATTGAGGAAATGATGGAAGCCATGGAGCGCTTGTATACGATCAATAGGATCAAGGGCTTTCCTTCCCGCTCGTTTGAGCGCCGGGGCTACAAATACGATGATAAGCCGTGGCGTCGCGCCGATCACCCCGAGTGGGATTGGAAGTCGACGACGAGCAGTGATGAAGCGATCGGGCACATTTTTGCCTTTGGGGTAGCCGCCGAGCTTCTTGACGGAGACCTGAAGCAACGAGCCATCACCCTGATTGACTCATTGATGGAGCACGTACTGGATCATGATATGTACCTGGTAGACTGGGATGGCAAGCCTACCGTATGGGGAAGGTGGAATCCGGAATACGTAAACGCGCGTCCGGAAATGGTAGGAGACAGGAAGATCAATGCTTCGAACATTACCGCGATGCTGCAAACAGCGTACTATTTTACCAAGAAGGAGAAGTACAAGGAAAAGGCGTTCGAACTCTTCGGGAAGCATGGTTATTTCAAAAATCTCATGCGTCCCATGTCGCAGGTATCCAGGGCGCCCGATACGGCCGATGATTGGAGCAAGATGCTGTCTGAATCATGGAATCACTCCGACGATGAGATGTACTTTGTAGGGTACTGGGGATTGTACCGTTATGCATTTAATGACACGCTGAAAGCCCGGTTCAAAGAAGCGATCATCGACCATTGGGAAATTGAACGACCGGAGAAAGAAGGCGCTTGGAATATTTTCACGGCGCTCACGGGAACACCCGAATTTGACTTGAATGAAGCTGCCTGGTACCTGCGCGAGCATCCCCTGGACCTGATCCACTGGCGCGTGGAGAACAGCCATAGAAAAGACATTGAACTCATGGAGCCCAACTTCAGAAAGCAGACCATCAAGGAGGTATTGCCGCCGGGTGAACTGCCGGTCAGTCGTCACAATGCTAACCGCTTCGACCTTGATGGCGGCGATGGAACGTCAGAGTATAGTGCCGGTGACATTTGGTTATTGCCATACTGGATGGGGCGCTACCTGAATGTGATTGGCGCACCACAATCAAAGTAAGTGCTTGCCAACCGAGATACGGATCCAATCATGACCACACAAAAGGGAAATCGGCTTGTCTTTCTGGACGCGATGCGCGGCTTCACCATCGCAGCCATGATTCTCGTGAACTTCCCGGGTAACGAAGCGCATGTGTTTGCGCCGCTCCACCATTCCGTATGGAACGGTCTTACGCCAACCGATCTCATTGCGCCGTTCTTTTTGTTCATGGTGGGTATTTCCATTGTGCTTTCTTATGGACGGCAGCGCGACAACGTGACTAAAGGTGAGCTGTATCAGAAGATCTTCTGGCGGGCCGTCAAGATCTTTGCACTCGGCATCTTTCTGAATCTGCTGCCTGATTTCGACTTTTCCGATCTTCGATATACCGGCACGTTGCCGCGCATAGCCCTGGTGTTCCTGGCTTGTGCGTTGTTATTCCTGAACACCACTGCCCGACAGCAGTTCTGGACGGGAGTCGTGCTGCTGGTTGGCTATTGGCTGGCAATGACGCTGATCCCAACGCCTGGGGTAGGCGCAGTGATGCTTGAACCTGGCGTTAACCTGGCCGCGTGGATCGACTCGCAGTACCTGCCCGGTAGAATGTGGCAAGGTACCTGGGACCCTGAAGGTATACTGAGCACTTTTCCGTCGATCGTGTCGGGCATTTCAGGTCTGCTCGCGGGCCACTTGCTGGCCAGTAACCGAACGGCTGCCGACAAGGTGATCTGCCTGATGGTGTGCGGTTTGATTTCTGCTGCGACGGGATATGTCTGGAGCCAGGTTTTTCCGGTGAACGAAAATATCTGGACCAGTTCGTTTGTCCTCGTCACCTCCGGATTCGCTGCGCTGATTCTGGGTGCCGCCTACTACGTGGTGGATATACGCGGTTATAAGAACTGGACCTTTCCGGGTGTGGTATTTGGCACCAACGCCATCAGTACTTTCGTACTGGCCGACATTCTCGCGCTCATCTTTTATGTATTTTCCTGGGGTAGTGCTACGCTGAATATTCATGTCACGTCCATGTTGACAGCCATCGGACTCTCACCAAAGTTGTCGAGTTGTCTTTATGCACTGTTCTTTGTTTGTATTAATTTCATTCCGGCCTATATTCTCTATCGAAAGAAGATTTTTATCAAGGTATGACGTCACTATTCAGATTCAGCTACGCATTTTGTTTCGCGGTACTCCTGATCCCGACATCCTGTAAAAAGGAAACGAATTTTCCTGCAGACAAGATCGCCGTGAAGTGGGAACTGGTGACAAACTTTACGGATAGCACCGATGTATTTCAGGCGAAGTTCACCCTGACGAACCGTGGCGATCAGGCGCTATCGTCCGATTGGAACTTGTTTTTTAATATGGCCCCGCGACCTATTCTCCGGAATCGTGAGCCTCAGGCGGCGATTCTGCACCACATCAACGGCGACTGGTACAAGCTCACACCAGAAAAAGACTTTGTTCTGGCCCCCGGCATGTCAATTGAAATATCCTACCGGGGAACCGAAGCTGTCATCAAGAGTACGGATCGTCCCCTGGGCTTGTACTTTGTTTTTTACGATGGCGACGATAGAAAACAAATTACTGAAGTCACGGACTATACCTTTGCGCCCTTTGCCCAAGCTAACCAGGTCAACCGGCGAAAGGATGACGAGCAGCCGAACCCTACACCGGATTGGCTATACGCGGAGTATCAAAAAGTATCCGGCGTGCCGGACCAGAAGTTGTCACCTGTTGTCCCCACGCCGGCGAAGGTTAAGCGTGGCATCGGTTACTTCGAGATCAATAAGGCCACGGTGATTTCGTCCGACACGACATTTTCGAACGAGGCCGATTTCCTGAAGGAGCGTCTTGAAGAAGTCATCGGTTCTCGTTTGAAGACTTTAACAGGTTCCACCGTTTCATCGCCGGCTCAGTCGTCCATTGTATTTCGAGCCGATCCTTCGTTGACGGACTCATCGCCCGAGGCGTATCGCCTGGTGGTGACCCCTCAGCAGATTGTCATTAGTGCGGCCCATGGAGCCGGTGCGTTCTACGGTGTTCAAAGTCTGCGCATGATGTTTCCGGTTGAAGACTTTAAAACGCGTCCTGCGGCGGTCCGCATCCCGGCAATAACAATTGACGATGCTCCGCGTTTTGGTTTTCGGAGCGTCCAGATCGACGTCAGCCGTAATTTTCAGACGAAGGAGTCGATCAAACGAATGCTGGATCTCTTTGCGCTATACAAGATCAATCGGTTGTTGTTGTACACCACAGAAGATGAAGGCTGGCGTGTGGCGATAGATGGCCTTCCTGAGTTAACTGAAACGGGTGCACAGCGACAACACTGCGAATCCATGCAAGACGCTGTGCTGCATCCGGCCTATGGCTCAGGACCGTTTGCCCGCAAGGACGGAACATTCGGGGCTGGTTACTACACCCGGGAAGACTTCATCGAGATTCTTCGGTATGCGCAGGACCGTCACATCAAAGTCATTCCTGAATTGAATTTCCCCGGTCATGCCCGGGCAGCGATCAAATCGATGGAGGCGCGCTATCAACGGTTAATGGGAGAAGGCAAGAAGGAAGCAGCAGAAGAGTTCAGGCTTATCGATCCCGACGACAAATCCGTGTATCTCTCAGCGCAAGGTTATAAAGACAACGTCGTTTGTGTTGCCCGTGAATCTGTGTTTCACTTTTATGAGAAGGTGGTTGATGAGTTCATCAGGATGTATGACGAGGCAGGACTCACGCTCGATGAGTTTCATACCGGCGGCGATGAGGTACCTGAGGGCGCCTGGACGCAGTCACCCATGGCCACTGCGTTGTTAAAACAGCATCCTGAGGTTGGGGATCCTAAGAACCTGCAGATGTGGTTCTTCAAGGAACTGGTGAAGCGTTTGAAGTCGCGAAACCTCGAGCTTCACGGATGGGAGGAAGTGGCACTGGTAAAGGGAGAGGACGGAAAGTACCATCCCAATAACGAACTGGCTGGCGAAAATGTCGTGCCCTATATCTGGAACAACCTGTTTGATCCCGAGCTAAGCTATCGCCTGGCGAATGCGGGGTTTAAGATCGTGCTCTGCAACGTTTCTAACTTTTACTTCGATCTCGCTTATGACAAAGATCCGAACGAGCCGGGTTTGTACTGGGCCGGTTTCGTGAACGAACGCAATGCATGGAGCTTCGCGCCATTCGACCTCGCGAAGACCACGACGCATGATGCCATGGGCAGGCCGTTGAACCTGGTGTATGCGTCATCAGGCGCCGATAAGAAGGAGGTCGTTATTGAGCGGCTGAAGAAGGAGGCACAACACAATATTCTCGGTGTCGAAGCGCAACTGTGGAGCGAAACGGTAAAGGGCCGTGAGATGATGGAGTACTACGTGCTTCCGAAGCTGATGGGCTTTTCGGAGAGTTCCTGGGCACAGCCACGTATTTGGGAAACGATGGATTCGAAAGCGCAGCGCGAGCAGGTCATGCAGGAAGGCTGGAATGCGTTCGCCACCGCCCTGGGCAAGCGTGAGCTTCCGCGTTTGAGCTATTTGAATGGCGGATACAACTACCGTGTGCCCTTACCTGGCGCGGTTATAGATAAAGGCCTCCTGAAAGCGAACGCTGCCTACCCGGGACTCGAGATCCGGTACACGCTTGATGGTACCGAACCCACGAGTGAGTCCCTGCTTTATACGCATGAAGTTCCGGTTAGGACCAGTGTAACGCTCCGCTGCTTCGACGCGGCAGGTAAGGCTGGCCGCAGTGTCAAACTCAACGGGCCGACGGTGGAATGAATGGCAATCGCTTGCGCAAATTGAAACTTTATTGACGCAAATCGGACTGCAAGTCAGGTACAAGGGTGAATAGCTTTGATTTACACATTAACAACAGCCGTTGAACATGTTCGTTGGGGTAGATTTGGGAGGTACAAACGTTCGGGCCGCAATTGAGGTTGACGGTGTCATTCATTTCCCCAGAAGGAATGCATTTAACACCATGGGTTCTCTGGAGGACACGCTTCAGGAACTTATCGAATTCATCAGACCTTCGGTTCAGCGAGGTGTTAACGGTATCGGTATTGGCGTGCCCTCGGTGGTTGACGTCGAGGAAGGTATCGTATACAATGTGATGAATATTCCCTCGTGGGAGCGCGTTCCCCTGAAACGTATTTTGGAGGATGCATTTTCTGTGCCGGTGCGGGTAAACAACGACGTGAATTGCTTCGTACTAGGCGAGCATCGATTTGGTGTATTGAAAGGTTTTCACAACGTGGTGGGTATGGCATGTGGGACGGGTCTCGGCCTCGGCGTCATTATCAATGATGCGCTATACGTAGGCAATAATTGTGGAGCGGGTGAGATCGGTTTATTGCCGTATCTGGATCATACGCTGGAGTACTATGCCAGTGGAAATTTCTTTTCTGCCTTTCATGGCATGACGGCTATACAGGCACACGAACGGGCCATGAGCCATGACCCGGTTGCCAGGAAGGCGTGGGTGCAATTCGGGACGCATTTTGCGCAGGCTATCAAGAATGTCGTACTGACGTTCGACCCTGAGGCGGTGGTGTTGGGTGGGTCGGTATCCAAGGCGTATCCCTATTTCGCCGAGTCGATGATGGCCGCCTTGAACGATTTCGCCTTTGGTGAATCGATGAGGCGTTTGAAAATATTCCGGTCGCAGAATGAAAATGCCAGTTTACTTGGTGCGGCGGCGTTGCTGCGGGGTCTGAATAGCGAGCGAACGATCTCCTGAGAACTCAGGTTCACCCCAGCATTAAGCTAGTTTACCGGTGGGAGACAGATTGTTACGAGAAGGTTAAACCTTTCGTTTTCTGCGCAAACATTGCCTAGGTTAACGCAAAATGCGCGTAAAACTGGCTGTCGATTGTCGAAATTTAAATAGTTATCTCCGGCGGTCCGTCGCATCGCGCGACGCCCGAGGCGTGGAAGCCGGAATACCCAAACACCCGAACCCTTAAACATTAACCAATACACCACTTATGAGCGTAAACTTTTACTTAAGAAAGTGCTGCCGGGTGACAGGACAATGGGCGCTGCTAACGGCAATGCTGCTGCTCTGTCAACTGTCGGCAAATGCACAAACTGTTAAAGTCGCCGGGCAAGTGACCGACGGCCCTGACGGCAACGGATTGCCTGGCGTGAACGTGTCCATAAAAGGCACACAACTCGGTACCATCTCCGATGCGGATGGTAAGTATTCACTGGACGCAGATGGCAATGCCACGCTGGTATTTTCCTTCATTGGCTACACGGCCCAGGAAGTGAGCGTGAATGGAAGATCGACCATTGATGTGCCACTTGTGGCAAGTGCCGAGCAATTGAACGAAGTGGTCGTAACCGCACTCGGTATCGAGCGCGATGAGCGTACACTGGGCTATTCAATTGCTAAAGTGAAAGGTGAAGATCTGACGCACGTAGCGCAGGAAAACGTGTTGAACAGCCTGGCCGGCCGCGTACCCGGTGTCACCATTAACTCGACCGGCGGTGCGGGTTCTTCCGTACAGGTTACGATCAGAGGTGCAAAGTCGCTGGTTAATGGTAACCAACCGCTATTTGTGGTGGATGGTGTGCCCATGAACAACTCGCTCAACAACATTGGACAGGTGGGCAGTGACAACCGGGTTGACTATGGTAACGCGATCTCCGACATAAATCCCGAGAACATAGAAAGTATCAGCGTACTGAAAGGTGCCAGCGCCGCCGCTCTTTATGGATCGCGCGCGGGTAATGGCGTTATCATCATCACGACGAAGAGCGGAAAGAACGCAAAGGGAATGACCGTAAACGTTTCGTCGAATACCGTTTTTGAAGTGCCTTACAGATACCTGGATATGCACCATAAGTTTGCGTCCGGATACTTGCCATTCACGCCAGACAATTACCCAGGCGGCACGCTGGAGATCGATGAAACATCGGTTGGAGGTGTCGGTTCCGAACTGGACAAAGGCTACAACGCCATCCAGTGGAACAGCCCCACCGACGCAGACGGCAACCGTACGGCTACACCTTTGGTGTCCTACAAAGACAATATAAAGAACTTCGTGAATACGGGGGTTACGTCGACTAACGACGTGTCAATTTCAAATAGCACCGATCTGGTTAACTACCGTTTGAGCTATACGAACATGTCTAATAAGGGTGTCATTCCCGGTTCAGATCTCTACAGAAACGGTGTAGATCTGAATACGTCGATTAAGGTTCATCCCAAACTGCGTCTTGCTACGAATGTGAATTTCACGCGGACGAATTCGAACAACAGGCCTGCCACCAACCGCGGGGCCAATCCGATGCAGTGGGCGTACGCCGTCTCTCCCCACATCAATATCATGGAGCTGCGAGACTACTGGAATGTAGAAGGTCTCCAGCAAAAGACGCAGGATGACAATGCTGGTGAATACAACAACCCCTGGTTCCTCGCCTATGAAGTAAGGAATGCTTTCGTGCGCGATCGCGTGTATGGCAACATGAAAGCAGACTGGAAGATCACCCCTGAATTGACATTGATGGGCCGCTATTCATTGGATACCTACACGGAAACCCGTGAGACGAAGCTGCCCACAAGCTACACCAATCAGGAGCGTGGCGGTTATGGCATCCAGGACATCCGGAACACGGAACGGAACATTGACTTCCTCCTCAGCTACGAGAAAAATCTCAGCAGCTTTCACGTGAATGCGTCCGTAGGCGGAAACAATCGCTTCAACAAGTCAACAGATTCGTATACGCGGACAAAGAGCGGTGGCGGACTCACCGTACCGAATGTGTTTAATGTTAGAAATATCGCACCAACAGACGTGGAGTACGGAAGCTACTTGGGACAAAAGGCAGTTTACAGCGTCTATGGCATGGTGAACCTCGGATTCAAGGACTTTGTCTTTCTTGATCTTACCGCCCGGAATGACTGGTCAAGCACGCTGCCCGAAGAGAATCGATCTTTCTTTTATCCATCAGGAACAATTAGCTTCCTGTTGAATGAGGCTTTCAACATGCCTGCTGCGATCAGCCAGCTTAAGGTTCGTGGAGGTATTGCTAAGGTGGGTAATGACACGAACCCGTACAACCTGGTTCCCGTGATGGATGTTCAGGAAGCATGGGGTGGCACGCCACGGCTTTCGCAGTCATCAACAATCCTGTTGCCAAATCTCAAGCCGGAGATGTCCACTGCATACGAAGGTGGCCTTGATTTCAACCTTTTCACAAACAAGGTGAGATTTGGTGCGACTTACTATTATGTAGAGAACAGGAACCAGATCTTAAACAACTTAATTCCTCCTTCATCCGGGTTTGATAGACTGAATTTCAACGCTGGCCTGGTAGTTAGCAAGGGCTTGGAGTTGACGTTGGGTGTAACTCCGATCGACAAGAACGGATTCCGTTGGGATGCCAATTTGAATTTCACGAAGAACATAACTTCGATTGAAGAACTTGCACCGGGACAAGACAGGTTCACCTTCTGGACGGATGCAAAGGGTGGCGCATGGACTTATGTAGGCGATAGGATCGGCGACATCTATGACAACAAGCTGATAACGGTAGAAGACAAGAACTCTCCTTACTACGGCTACCCCTTGCTGAATGAGGACGGAAGCTGGCAATCTACTGCGGCTATAGATGCCAAGAACAAGATTGGAAATTTCAACCCCGACTTCATCATGGGCATGCAAACCAGTCTTAGCTATAAGCGTTTTACCCTAAGTCTGTCCTTCGACTGGAGAAGTGGTGGAGACTTCGTGTCACAGACCTACCGTTACAGCGAATCCGATCTTAAGTCGCAGCGGTTCCTCGACAACCTGATCAATCCGGGGGGCCGCAGCGGAGACGACTTACGAAACTACCTGGTGGCCAATGCCGACAACCTGATCAGGGAGAACGGTAATAATTTCAATATTGTTGGCGGACCAACGGAAGAATACGGCGGCTTCCCATTTGAAGCTTATGGTACCACGTTCCCTTACGGCGTGTTCAATCCTGGTGTGATTGCAGAGTACGACGACGAAGGTAACATTACCGGATACGTTGAGAACCTGGGCGCTGCGGGAACCAAGATCATCCCTTATGGAGATAACTATCCCTGGGATTTCACCAAGGCTGCAACGTTCGATGCGTCATTCGTCAAACTGCGTGAAGTTTCCCTCGGATATTCAATTCCTTCTTCTTTGACGCAGAAGATCGGCTTGCGCAACGCCAGCTTTTCCGTGTACAGCCGTAACATTATGCTGTGGACTGCGGCCAAGATCGGGGTGGATCCCGAAACCGCCTATCAGCAGGAAACTGGAGCGCAGGGCGGCGGAATTCAATTCAAGCAGGGTATCGAGCGGTATAACGTTAATCCGTGGACAATACCTGTGGGTTTCAAACTTAGTTTCACTTTCTAAATCAGCATCCTATGAAGTTTAAGCATATAAGAAATCTAGGTGCGTCGGCGCTATTTGTAACGATGCTCTTTTCGTGCGACGATCTCACCACTTTGAACGAGAACCCTAACGGTTCGGATCCATCGACGGTAAATCCAAACCTGGTCATGTCGTCCGTACTTACGGAGTCGTCCAAGGCCTATGTGAACCTGGGCTATGGCATCATTGCCGGCGTAATGCAGCACACGCAAAAGGACGGCTGGTTCAGTGATCATAACAACTACGACTGGGCTAACCAAGAGTGGACTAATCACTATATGATCCTGGAGGACAACTTGTTGATGCACGATCGTGCGGTGGAGCTCGGGTATGAATTTCATGAGGGTGTTTCACTCGTAGTAAAGAGCTTCATGTTCGGATTTATCACCGATCTCTGGGGCGATGCGCCATATTCCAGTGCGTTACTTGGCGCGAAGGGGGAAATCCGGCCCGTATTTGATTCGCAGGAGACCATTTATGACGGCATCCTTGCCGATCTTGAACAAGCTAACACATTGCTGTCCAAGCCATCGAATGAGTATGAGGGGATTTCAGATGATGCTGACGTGATATATGGCGGCGACGCATCATTATGGCGCAAGCTGGCCAACTCGCTCGCATTGCGTTATTACATGAGGATATCAAGCAAGAAGCCTGATATCGCAAGGGCAGGCATAGAAAAGATCGCGGGCAATCCGTCTCAATATCCGATCATAGAATCGTCCAACGAAGATGCGGCGATGGCTTTCCCTGGTACAAGTGTTGACACCTCATGGCCGAACACTACCAAGTATGATGCAAGCGAAAGCAATTTTAGCCGTACTAAGATGTGTGCAACGTTGCTTGAAAAGCTGCAGGATCTCAGCGATCCCCGTATTGAAGTGTGGGCAGCTAAGGTGAAAATTCCGCTCAAGGTCGATCCCACACAGCCTCCAAATACGAATAAAATCATGGAAATTGATGGTGTGGAGTACCGCGTGTTGTCGCCTGATGTAGTCGGCACAACGCCGATTAATACAGATCCCGAATACGTTGGTCTTCCTGCGGGAATGTCTGGACTTCCGTTTACCTACAATTTCAATCCTACCAACAATCAGGGGCAATACAATCCGCACGCATCACAGCTGGCAGATATGTATAAGCAACCTTCCGGCGACCTTCTGCTTGCCCGTTGGATCTCTGCTGCTGAAGTGCAATTCATTCTGGCAGAGGCAGCATTGAAGGGCTGGAGTGTAGGCGGTGCAGAGGCTCGCTACGAAGCCGGCGTGCACGCGTCTTTGGAGGCATGGGGTGTTGATGGTGACTACGATGATTACATCGCCGGCGATGGCGTGGCCTATGCGGGTACGCTTGAGCAAATCATGGAGCAGAAGTGGATCGCCAGCTGGACCGTTGCGACAGAGTCATGGTTTGATTATAGAAGAACAGGTCTTCCTGCTTTGCAGGCTGGTCCTGCCGGAAAGCGCACTCAGCTTCCTGTTCGCTTCTACTACATGACCAATGAATTGACGCTCAACCAGGCGAACGCTACCGACGCATTGGGAAAACTTGAAGTGACACCTTATACTCAAGCCGATGGAGAGAACAGTGCGTGGTCAAAATCTTGGGTAATGCAAGGCACCGGTAAGCCTTGGTAGAAAGGTACATCGAATTGGTTTGGTTAGTTAGTTAGTTCATCGGCGGGGCTCTGCGGCCCCGTCGATTTTTTTGAAGGGTATGAACATGATGAGGAAGTACAAAAGGATGATCTGGATATTGTTGCTCGCTGCTGCATCGGTAGGGCTGTACGCCGGATTCATAAGAGAAAGAAGGACATCACAGGATCTTGGAGTAAACCAACATGACCACTCCGATCTGTATCGTGACCAGTATAGTCAGGACGGCGCGATTTTGAACAACACGGATAATGAGGCTTCATCGGCGTCAGTTAAAGCGACGTCAGCACAGGCGTATACCGACGCGCCACGCCATAACGAAGATGGGTTGCCGCACGAAAAATTTCAGGGCATGTTTGAGCATAGCCATGACGGTACTATGCATGCCCATAATCAGGACGTTACGCATATGCCCAGACAGTACCATGCGTCACCCGATCCTGACCGTGTTATCCTGAATACGACAGCAATTCCTGAGAAATCGCTGGCCATGAATTGGCGCACCGATACCACCGTAACGACAGGCTTTGTAGAATGGGCATTGGCGACACCGGGACCTGAGTTTGTGGCCAGCGCGCAACGGCTGCCCGCCACGTTCGAGACGCTTCGCGTCAAACATGGGGAGGAACCAATAATCAAAGCCAATTACTTCTCAGCAATGGTGGATGGGCTGACACCCGGTAAGAAGTATGTCTATCGCGTGGGCAGTGATGCGGGCTGGAGCGAGTGGCACCAGGTACGCATGCCCCGGCCCGACAAACTCGCGTTCATCTATTTCGGCGACGCGCAGAACGACATTAAATCGATGTGGTCGCGCGTGATACGGGAGGCTTACAAGATCACACCCGAAGTTGACTTCATGCTGCATGCTGGTGACCTCATCAACCGGCACGATCACGACCTGGAATGGGGGGAATGGTTTTACGCAGGGAGCTTTATCCATGCGACTATCCCAGGCGTTATGACTCCCGGCAATCACGAATATGGCACCGGTGTCGTACTGTCACCTAACTGGAGACCGCAGTTCAATCTGCCTAAAAACGGACCTAAAGGCCTCGAGGAAACATGCTATTCTGTCAACTACTCGAATCTAAAGGTGATTTCGCTCGACGCCGAACAGATTGATGAGTCTCCCTATTATCTCGAGAAGCAGGCCCGTTGGCTGGATTCCGTGCTTACCCATGATCCCAGAAAGTGGACTGCCGTGACGTTGCACTATCCATTCTTCTCTACTAAACCGAATCGCGACAATGAAAAGCTGCGGGGCAGGTTTAAACCTATCCTGGACAAGCATCGCGTGGACATCGTTTTGCAAGGACATGATCACGCCTACGGTCGCGGCATGGTTAGCAACGTGCCCTCAGGCGCCGGAATAAAGGATGGACAATCGGGAACGATGTACGTGGTGTCGGTTAGCGGCCCGAAGATGTATGATGTTTCGAACGACCCATGGATGCAACGCAAGGCACGAAATACACAGCTCTTTCAGATTATCAGCATTGAAGGCGAGCGGTTGACTTATCAGGCGTTCACGGCTTCGGGTGAACTTTACGACGCCTTTGACCTGGTCAAGGCCGGGAAGAAACCCAACAAGGTCCTTAACCGAATTCCGAATACCCCTGAACGACAGTGATCATGACCAGGGTGAGGAGCCTGCTCGCGCGTTGATCACAACTTGACGGTATTTCGTCCGTCATTTGCGTAATCTTAGAAGCTATCATCGGGTAGGTCGGCTAGCTTTGACCATACTACATCGTACGCCAATGCAAAAATGGCCCTTGTAGGGATACACAAAAACTGAAAACCCCTGATGAGGATCGATTTTACTCCAAAAAGACGGTACAATTATTTTGGCGTACAAGTGTGCATGAAAACAATCGTCGCAACCATTATTTTTTCCTTGTTACTGTTGGGGAACCTTCAGGCACAATTTCGCGCCGGCGCCGCTTTGCGCATCATCACACCCGACCCCTTACTTCCGGTGTCAGGTGGCATTGGAATACCGAAGCCTTCGCGTGAAAAAAAGGGCGACCTGTTCGTTCGCGCCATTGTATTCGAGAAGAACAATACCAAAGTAGCGATCGTCAGCGTCGACAACCTCGGTTGGCCCGCGGCACTCGGCGACCAAACGCGTGCCCTGGTGAAGAACATTCCTGCGCAAAACATACTGATAGGTGCAACGCATACCCACGGCGCACCCGACGCTTATGGCTTTCCCGATGAAACGGGAAAGAGCAATGCCGATCTTGCGTACCTGAAGAAATGCGTAGCGCTGATGGCCGAGGCAATCCAGGAGGCCGATAAAAATCTACAGCCTGCATCGTTGAAGGTCGCTGTAGGAGAGGCAAAAGGAAAGATCGCCTACAACTACTACGCACCCGAGCTCTACGACCCTCGCTGTGGTGTGATTCAGGCAATTGCTGAAACGGGACCGCGAAAGGGGCAACCCATCGCCACCCTGGTGAACTACGCTGTGCATCCTGAGGTACTGGGTTCCGGCAGGGGAATATTGAGCCCCGACCTTTGTGGCCCATTGTATGCACGCATTGAATCCCGCGTTGGCGGCATGGCGTTGTTTATGAATGGTGCGCAGGGCGGAATGGTTACGGCAGATGTGCGATCGGGAAATGGACAGGAAGCCAATACCTGGGAAGAATGCGAGCGCATTGGCAATTTACTCGCCGATGAAGCGCTCCGCCTGGTCGGTAGTGCGCCTGTTGAGAATGATCCTGACCTTGCCTGTAGCGCAAGCGTTGTAACATTTCCGATCGATTCAGAGATCATGCGTTACATTCTGAAAAACTCGCCGCTTAAAATGAAGGCCTCCGCCGACAATACGGTATCTACTGTCGTCAATTATCTGAAGATAGGGTCGGCCCGTGCACTGACGATCCCGGGCGAGGCACTTCCGAATATCGGTTTTTATGTAAAGCGGAAGATGAATACGCCGAAAGCCTTTCTCTTCGGTCTTACCAACGACGCGTTTGGGTACATGCTCACCAGTGTCGACTTCAACAGTTTTAAACGATATGACTATGTGACGCGCACCAGCCTTGGCGAAAAGACCGGGGACATTTATGTAGCGGAGGCACTCAAGCTGGTGGAGAGCCATCCATAGAATGCTCAAGTGGAATTTGCAGGCGAATTCCGTCAGTAATCAGCAGCCTTGAACATTGCTGTTGGCAATCGGATCACCGTAGTAACGCATAAACAAAACCAAATAGAAAGTATGAAGAATTTTTCGACCGTGTGTTTCACCCTTGTCTTTTTTACGATGCTGTCGCCAGCACTTGCCCAGGCGGTGCGACCTGAGACTGCGCTACAGGAATATCTGAAGCTGGAAGATAAGCGATATGAATGGTCGGTTCGCGATACTTATTCAGTCGGTGACGTACAGGCATCAAGCATCCTGCTCACGTCCCAGCAATGGCACGAATACATTTGGACGCATGAACTGATCATCCTGGTGCCTAAAGAGGTACAGTTCGATGGTGCGTTGTTGTTCATCAACGGTGGAAGCAACAAGAAGGGTGTTCCCAACTGGGTCAAGCGCGATGATGGCATGGTGACATCGCTCGCCGAGCTGGCCACGAAAAACAAAGGTATCGTTGCCATGATCCGGCAAACACCCAATCAGCCCCTCAATGGAGATCTCACGGAAGACGCCCTCATCTCTTATACGCTGCACAATTTCAAGAAGGACGGCGACTATACCTGGCCACTGTTGTTCCCTATGGTAAAGAGCGCGGTGAAAGCGATGGATGCGGTTCAGGAGTTCGCCCGCACGAAGGCGAATGTGAAGGTAAATCGATTTGTTGTTTCGGGCGCGTCCAAACGCGGTTGGACTACCTGGTTGACGGGTGCAAGCGATTCGCGCGTGGCAGCCATTGCGCCAATGGTAATTGATATACTGAACATGCCAGTGAACCTTGAGTACCAAGTAAAGATGTTCAAGGGCTATAGCGAACAGATTGAGGATTATGTGAAGCTCGAAATTCCGCAAACGGCTACGTCAGAGAAGGGCAAGGCCATAACAACGATGGTCGATCCCTATTCGTATCGCAAAAAACTTACGATGCCCAAGATGCTTTTCATGGGCACCAATGATGAGTATTGGACCGTGGATGCAGTGAAGCACTATATTGACAGTATCCCCGGCAAGAATTTCATTCATTATGTACCCAATGTCGGGCACGACCTCGGGGACAAGAAGCAGGCGTTGACAGCACTCAGTGCGTTCTTTGGTGAGACGATTGCAGGCAAGCCCTATCCGGAACTGACACCCAGCATCACCTATTCGACCAAGGGAATTATCCTGAAGATCAAGGCTTCACCGGATGTGCTCACAGGTGTTTCAATCTGGTCCGCAGATTCCGACGATACGGACTTTCGCGACAACAAGTGGAGTTCGAAAGAGGTGACGATCAAGAAGAAATCGAATATCGTGACCGTTGTACCGGCGTATCCTGCCTCGGGTTATCGGGCGTTTTACGTCGATCTCAAGTACAAGGACCCGAATGGAGGGGAGTATACGGAGAGCACGCGGATGTTTTTAGCGGACACGGATGAGGTGTTTGTTAGATAATTAATAATTAGTAATGAGTAATTAGTAATTGGGGGACCCCTTTCGGGGTCTGGAACTTTAGAATTTAAAAGATCGGAATGATGAAGGTGTTGCTAAATGCGAAGGCGATGCGCTGGGTGTGGGTGGGTGTTTTTGTTGTGGAAGCTTTTTCAGTCGCTGCGCAGGAACGGGCCATTGAGCTAAGGCGTAAGTTGTTGGATCCGAATGGCGACGTGATGGTAGCGGCACATCGTGCGGCGCATGCCCTGTATCCAGAGAATTCCATTGATGCCATTCGCGAGGCAATCCGACTCAACGTCGACATCATTGAAATTGATGTGAAGGTATCAAAAGACGGCGTGCCCTTTCTTATGCACGACCGGACCATGGATCGCACCACCAACGGCAAAGGCGATCCTGAGGAGCTTACCTGGGATGCGTTGCAGCGTTTGAGCATCGTCGATAAAGGAAAGGTAACACGGTTGAAAATACCGTCACTGGAAACGGCCCTCAATGCCGCGCACGGCAAGGTTCTCGTCGACCTTGATCTGAAGACAGACCGCATAGACGATGTCATTCGCATCGTCGAGAGGACCGATATGCAGGACGATGTACTGTTTTTTGACAGTGACTTTAGTGTATTGCAAAAAGTGCAGAATAAGAACGCAAACTTTATGATCATGCCGCGTGCCTACAGCGCGGCGCAGGCAGACTCAGCCATCATGCTGTTTGATCCGCCCGTCGTGCACATCGACTTTGACTGCTACACGCATGAAACCATCGGTATGATAAAGGGAAGTCTCGCCAGGGTATGGATCAACGCACTGGGAGAACCCGATGAGGATATTAAGAGCGGAAAACCAAAGAGGGCGTTGAAGAAGCTTCTCTCCAATGGCGCGAATGTTGTTCAGACGAATGAACCCGCATTGCTCATCATGGCTTTGAAGAAGAGTAAAACAGAAGCCTATGACTAAAATGTGGATGCGGTATCATATTTACGGTAGCCCATGCGTTGCCATTGTCTTTGCACTGTTGTTGTGGACGTGCACGAACGAAGGACCAGTCCAACCGCCTTATGATGATAACCTTGTATTTCCATACCAGACAGAGCACGTTCACGGTTCAACGATCGTTGAGCTTCCCAATGAAGATTTGCTGACTGCGTGGTTTCAGGGCTCGGGCGAACGCTGGGCAGACGATGTGCGGATCATGGGAGCAAGATTGATCAAAGGCGACACTACCTGGTCGACGCCGTTTCTGATGGCGGATATCGACGGCTTCCCGGACATCAATCCCATTTTGTTTATGGATCACAACAAGCGTCTGTGGCTGATGTGGTACCCGGTACTGGCGAACCAATGGGAAACTTCCATACCCATGTATCGACTGAGTGAAAACTACGATGCACCAGGTGCACCCCAGTGGAACTGGCAGGATGTACTGTTCGTGAAGGCGGGAGACAAGACCGAACGCGGCATTCAACCGAATGACCAGTTCGTGAAGCAGGTGGACGAGCAGCTTAACGCCTATGAAGCGTACCTCAACACGACGTTGAAATCTGCCATGGGCGACAGTGCCTGGAGCCAGGTGATGCCCGAGTGGAACCGCTACAAAAAGAAGATGGATAGTTTGTCGCGCGGGCAAAATATGATCCGCGGAGGCAAGCTCAAAACGAAGACCGGCTGGGACGAGTCATCGGGATTGGGGTATCCGCTTAGCCGTCGGATCGGATGGCAAACGAAGAACAAGGCCATATTTTCAGGGGAGCGTATGATCGTACCGTTGTACTCCGATGGATTTGATTGCACCCTTTTCGCGCTTACGGATGATAGCGGGAAGACCTGGACGTATAGCAATCCCGTTTTAGGTGGCGCAGGTATACAGCCCACCGTCGTGCGTGCCACGGATGGGACCCTGACTGCCTACCTCCGCGACAATGGTCCGCCACCCAATCGCATGCAACGCACCGATTCGCACGACAACGGCGTGACCTGGAGCATTGCGAAAGACGATTTATTGCCGAATCCCGGAGCGGGCTTCGACGCTGTCACTCTCCCCAAGGGCGAATGGCTGATCGTGTTCAACGACACCAAAGAGGGCCGGCACAATCTGTCGGTAGCAATTTCGGATGATGATGGAAAGTCGTGGAAATGGAAAAAAACCATCGAGAACGATATCCGTCCGGAGAAGGCGACATCCAGTCACTATCCCTCGGTTATTGTAGGAAATGACGGACGAATTCATGTTTCATACAGTTATCACCGCGATGACGTGAATCCGGGTAAGACGGTCAAATACGCAACGTTTTCAACGGACTGGGTTAAGGAAGCACACTAACGAAAGGAAGATCAATGTCGGTCATACAAACAAGTTCGGAATCTGGTAAGAAGCGAGAGGTTGCAACGGCCTGCCTGCTGGCCGCGCTTGTCTTTGGAACGGCGTGGGCCGTGCGTGGAAAATTTGGTCACGAACAAGGTGCCGCCTGGGGGGGTGCCATTGGCGCCATGGGCGTAATCCTGGTTGCTAAGCGTACCGATTGGTACAATCGCTTATTCGAGATCAGCCTCGCATCAGCCTTCGGATGGGGACTTAGCGGTATGATCAGCTACGGCGTCGTGGTAGGCTATGGGCGTGCTGATGATTTCATTAACATATTCTACGGATTGCTCATGCTGTTCGTAATTGGCAGCTTGTATGGTTTCCTTGGCGGCAGCCTATTCGCGCTTTCATTAAGCAATACGCGCGAAGATCGTGTACCCTGGGCCGTACTGATCAGCGAGATGGTTGCCTTCGGGCTGCTCACTTATGGATTCGTCATTAACCAACTGGAGTGGCTAATGACGCCGCCGCGATCGGAGCTGTGGGCTGCATGCCTGGGCGCCTGTATACCGGTTGGATGGTATGCCGTTCGCACGGGTAAACGACACGTTCTTCGTGTCGCGGTCTGGTCAGCACTGGGCGGCGGATGGGGTTTTGCTTTCGGCAACTTCCTGCAGGTGATGGCGCATGCGGTGGACTTTCCGCTGAGTCCGTGGAACATCATGGAGTATTCGATTGGCTTCTTCGGCGGACTTGGCATGTGCTACAGCACGCTCACGTCAACGTGGCCGCTACTGGACGCGAGATCATCCGGCATTCAAAAGATGCCCGCGCTGCTGGTGCTGATCCTGATTCCATTCATGGTATGGGATCAGTCATTCACCACGGAAAAGCTACAGCGTTTGATTGAGATGGGAGGTACCGAAGTCCTGATCCCGACGTTCCAGTGGCTTGCTGCCCTCGCCATAGCCCTGGTCGCGGTGCTTGTCTGGAGGCTTGCGTCAAAATATACCGTTGATTACGCAACGGTCCGAACGGTTTTTATCCTTTATCTGGGATGTTATATAGTACTCAGCTTCCTGCTAACGGGGATCTTCGTCCATCCTGCGGAACAATATCTGTACTTGCTTAATGTAGCGGTTATACTTGTCGCCTCTGCCCGCCTGTATTCGCCATTCGACGTACACGACGAACGGACATTCAGCTGGTTGGTAACGGCCATGGGCGCGGTGGTTGCGATCGCCCTGCTTACCTTTGCAGTGCTCGGTTTCAATACGAAGATGGTCGAAGCGGTAGGCCGGTTCTAGGACGTCATTGCAATAGTGGAAATTAAGAACAGGAAATAGTTTGTCGGGACAGTTTACAGCCAAAATAGATACGATTATTTATTGCTACAACTTCCTGGTGCGGTTTACTATTTGTCACTCTTTTATATTATGAATGCTGGTGAAGAAAAATCTCAAAAAACGGTAACGAATACATTTTCGTGGCCTGTGTTCGATGAAAGCGATGTTAATGTCGTGACCGAGGTAGCGCGAAGCGGCGCCTGGGGTAATCCCGACTGCAGCGGCCTCGTGGAAAAATTTGAAAAAGAATTTGCTGCGTACTGCGGTAGCCGGTTTGCCATCACCTGCGCGAATGGATCTGTTGCGCTGCGTTTGGCATTGATGGCTGCTGGTGTGCGGCCGGGCGATGAGGTCATTGTTCCGCCGTACACGTTTATCGCAACGGCGTCGGTAGTGATCGAATGCAATTGCGTCCCGGTATTTGTGGACATTGATCCGGATACTTACAACATCGATCCGGTCCGCATCGAAGAGGCAATAACGCCTCGGACGAAAGCCATCATTCCCGTTCATTTCGCCGGCCTCGCCTGCGATATGGATCGAATCATGGCCCTGGCATCGAAGCATAACCTGACCGTTATTGAAGATGCTGCGCATGCGCATGGTGGATCTTACCGGGGCCGGAAACTAGGCACTATTGGACACGCAGGCAGCTTCAGCTTTCAGTCTTCCAAGAACCTGAACTCGGGTGAAGGTGGACTGGTTGTTACCAACGACGAACAACTCTACGACCGCATCAACAGCTTGCGCAATGTCGGGCGCGTGAAAGGAGGAATGTGGTATGAACATCACTTCCTGGGCTGCAACTATCGCATTACGCAATTTCAGGCCGCCTTGCTATCGACCCAGTTGAAACGCCTGGACGTACAGACGGCAACGCGCGACGCCAATGGCCGATACCTGACGGAATTGTTACGCGACGTGCCAGGCGTGTCGCCGCTCGTGCGCCACGAGGAGGTGAGCCGGCATACGTATCACTTGTTTATGTTCCGCTATGATTCGTCATTTTTTAACGGGATGCCTAAGCGCGATTTTGTGGGGCGGCTGATTGAGGAGGGCGTGCCTTCTTCAGGCGGCTATCCTTATCCTTTATATAAGCAGACCGTGTTCCAGGAAAAGAACTTTATGTGCTACGCAATACCCGAGGAAGTGGACTATACAAAAGTGTTCTGTCCGGTGGCGGAACGCGCATGTTCCGACGAGGCAATCTGGATAATGCAGCACGCCATGTTAGGTACCCCGCAAGACATGGAGTCATTTGCCCGCGCGATCAGGAAAATACAAGAGCACTGTTAATTCTTATTTAAATCTGCTTCGAAAAGTTGCATGACGGATTCCATTATATGGGTTGTCAGGCAGGTGTTGGTGCTTGTGGGACGAGGCGCAGTTAGTCGCGAAGAAATCCAACACACGCGGAGCCTCGCGGAGTTTTTGAGCTACTGGCCGCACGTTGGTTTTTAGTTGCGTACCTAGAATATGATCTAGGGAAGGGCTGCTCTTTGTAGAATCGTTCAATTCGGAGTCATGGAGCGTGCGACTTATCGTGCATGCTTCGATGCTACGCACCGAGAGCTGTTGAATGCGTCATCAAAGAAATTACATTATCCTGGTCATTGCGAAAATCGGTCGTTTTCAATTTGAGGCATTCGATATCGGTGCGTAGCATCGAAGCATTCACGGTAAGGCGCACGCTCCATGACTCTGAATTGAACTATCTACAAGGAGCCATCCTATCCTGAATATATTCTTAGGTATGCAACTAAAAACCAACGTGCGGCCAGTAGCTCAAAAACTCCGCGAGGCTCCGCGTGTGTTGGATTTCTTCGCGACTGAGCTTCACGCTGTCCGTCACACAAAGCCGCACCAATCAAAATCGATAACTCGACTTTTAGAATTACGCCTGCTTACTGATCAGGAACTTCTTACGGTATTCCATCGGCGTGAGACCTTTGATCTGCTTGAACTGACGGGCAATGTTCTTGCTGTCGCTCAGTCCCAGGTCAAGGGCAATCTCGAATATCGACAACTCCGTCTCAAGCAGCTTTTTAGTGAATTGTTCGATGCGCTGCTTGTATATGTATTCGTAGACAGGATAGCCGGTGGTTTGTGCGAACCGTTTTTCAAGCGATCGTCGGGACAAAGGCACCTCTTTGAGAATCTGATCGACTTTGAGATTCTTATCGAGGTTCTGATGGATGAACTTCAGTGCAGCTACGATGTAGGCATCCTTGCTGGCAAAAAAGTCCGTCGAAAGCCGGGTCACCACTTGCGTAGCATGCACAACAATATCAGCATAGTTGCCGCAGTTCTTCGTTCTTATCATCTGCTCCATCAGGCGCGCAGCTTCATAACCGCCCTTGTCCGTGTCAAGCGCAATGCTGGACAGCGGCGGGTCGGATAGTTCACAGACCATTTCGTCATTATCCACACCCAGCACAGCGACCTCATCGGGAATACGAATGCCAGCATGGCGCGCAGCCTCGGTGATGTGATGACCTTGGTTGTCGTCGCAGGTCATCACGCCTATTGGTTTGGGTAAAGACTGTAGCCATTCACTCAACTCCGAAGGTTTGTAATACCACAGATCTTCCTCTGTTCTCGAGTCCCGATGCTCGTAGTAGTGCACATCATAGCCCGCCGACTGAATCCGTTGTTCAAATCCCAGTGCGCGTTCGCGCGACCACACGATGTTATTGAACCCATAGAAGGCGAAGTTGGTAAACCCCTTCTTCAGCAGATAGTCTGCACCAAGTTTTCCCGTCTCGTAATAGGAGCTGGTGATGTTAGGAACCGTGTGAAGACGTTCCTTGTAGTCTTGTGCGACCACGGGTATGCCAGCTTTGGTGAATACCTGGGCTTCCTCGTCGTCCTCGAAACGACCGATCACGCCGTTTGCCTCCCATTCCTTCGCCCATTTGAGCAATCCGTTAAGGCTCAACTTCTCGCGATAGTTGTTTGGCATCCTGCAAAACGTCCATGGACCATTGTCTTTCGAATAGCGCGTTATACCGCGCAACAGGTCCTTGCCATATTGTTCTTCGAAGTCGCTCAGTAGAATGATCTTGATCATGTTTAGGCGTTTATGTTCGTGACGGGATTCAAATGGTTGTGGTGCTTAACTTTTTTGGAGTATAAGCGAACAATGGAGTGGCCTTGAGCTTTTGGAAGAGCGTTTCACTTTCGGAAGGCGTGAGGCTGTTGAGTGGACGACGTACTGGTCCGCAATCAACGCCCAGGAACCTCATTACCTCTTTGCCGGAAATGATGTTGTTGTAAGCGAGAATGATGTGGTATATGGCGTCTGCGTCTGCCTGCAGCCGCGCGATAGCTTCGGAATCGCCTCGGCCGAGCGCGTCGACCACCTGCAGATACAGGGCATTCATGTAGTTGTAAGTGCTGCCCACATAATGCCGATTGCCACCGGCGTACAGCATCGTAAATACTTCATCGGTTCCCCAATACAACGCGTATTTTCCCTTCGCATAATGCAGACAATGTTGGTAGTCGACGAGGTCGTTGAAACTGTTCTTGATGCCGGCAAAGTTGGGAATGCGTTTGGCGGCTTGTTCGATGAATCGTATCATCGGAAAGTTCACTCCCGTGAGTGATGGGATGTTATAGTAGTAGAATGGGATGGAAGGCGCCGCCGCCGCCACGAATACGCATTGATTGACAAGGTCGGTGAGGTCCTTCGGACGGAAATAAAACGTAGGCACCATAGCAATGCCATTCACGCTGCGCGATTGGGCGTGTTCCGCCATGGATGCGGCCTCCATCAAATTGCTGCTGCCAACGTGCACAACAACCTTTAACTTATCACGCCTGTTGTTTTGCTCATCCATCCAACCATCTGCTAATTGAATACGCTCAGCCGTACTCAAGGACATACATTCCCCCGTGGTACCGTTCAGGAAAATTCCGTTTGCCTGAACATCGTGACAGTGCGAATAGAGATCGGGGATGCGGCTAAGGTTCAAGGAACCATCCGGCAACATGGGTGTAAACGTTGCGCAGAGAATCTCAACAAGATTTTTTTTCATGGTGCTTTGCGGGGTTGCGGTCGCGGGTGATTTGATGCAATGAAGTTGGACATCCTGTCAAGTCTTTTCAATGGCGCCGTTTACTTAAAAGATGTATAAAATTCTGGTTTCCCTCGGCAAGAATGGTTACCTTCATCAACCCCATGCAGTATTTCCGTCGTGTTAAGGAATGATTATGTTACCAGGTGCTTCTCTCCATTGCCGCTATGCTGTTGTGCCAGGCAACATCCATAGGCGCATCAAGAACCATCCGCTCTGCAACAATTTCTTCGTCTCTGAGATTGGTTTTGACGAGGAGACACGCTATTGCCCGTCGCTTTCAGATCGAAGGACAGACGAATACCTCCTCCTCTATGTTGCCAGGGGACAGGGCCATTACCAGTCCAAGCGATTGCGCTATGAACTGGAGGAGAATGACTTTTTCGTGATGCCAGCGCGATTCGTGTCCGCGGTTGAAAGTGCAAGCGATAGCCCCTGGACCATCTACTGGGCATTCTTTGCCGGCGAGCAGGCACCTGACGTGGCGCGGTTTTTAATGGGCCGGGATTACAAGCCCAAGAAAGCTAAACCGCTTGTGGGTCGCGTCGCGCAATTCAATGATATTTTACATCACCTCGATTTGATGGATAATATTGAGAACCTGGTTTACGTCAATAGCCGCTTTTATTCATTTGTCTGCTCGTTCAAATTGAAGGTGCTGGCAGCACGCAATCACGGCAAGAAGGACAGAGCCATACATACTATAGAGTACATGCGCGAGAACCTGGATAAGGCGGTCACGCTGGACGAGCTTGCAGAACGAGCCGGCTTATCCGTTTCGCACTATTGCGCGGTATTCAAACGAAGGACGGCACAAACGCCGATGCAGTTATTTACATCGATGAAAATTCAACGGGCTTGCCAATGGCTGCAAAACCGAAACGTCACCATCAAGACCATAGCGTACAATCTTGGCTTTTTCGATCAGTATCATTTTTCCAAGGTATTTAAGGATGCCATGGGGGTTTCTCCCAAGATCTACAAGAAACAGCGCAGCAGCAAACCAGTTATTTCGCAAATTGAGGGATATTAACCGTTAAATGACGCGCACAATTCTGATTAGACGTCTCACCTTGATATCCGCGTCGATATCGCACAGTCCATGCTTGTCGCGTGGCGATTGCCCTTACCCTTATGAATAAGAATACGCTCATTGTATTACTCATCTTCCTGATATTTTCAGTGATCTCCTTTCTGACGAACATCCTGGGACCTCTCGTTCCGGACATCATCACGAGTTTTGATCTGAGTATTGGCCTCGCCGGTTTTCTGCCATTCTCGTTCTTTGTGGCTTACGGGGTGATGTCTGTGCCGGGCGGTATCCTGATCGAACGATATTCGGAGAAGGCAGTCATTCTGATCGGCTTTGTGGTAGCCTTCGCCGCAGCTTTGTTCTTCGCGCTTACGCCAACTTTTACGACTGCCTTGTTGTCGCTGTTCACGATTGGCATCGGTATGGCTATGCTGCAGGTGGTGATCAATCCCTTGCTGCGGCACGCAGGTGGCGATAAACATTTTGCCTTCAACTCCGTCTTGGCAAACTTCTTTTTTGGCGCTGCGTCGTTTCTGAGTCCGCTATTGTACAGTGCATTGGTTAACAACATACATACGGGTTCCCACGATCCGTTCATCGCACTATTTGACGGGCTCGTAACGCCGGATCTCAAATGGGTGTCCTTGTATTGGGTGTTTGCCGTCACTAGTTTATTGATGATTCTCCTGGTGTATTTTGTGAAGTTTCCCAAAGTTGAACTGAAAGACGACGAACGGATCGAGACGGGTGGGGTGCTGATAAAGCTTTTGGGCAATCGAACGGTTCTGTTGTATTTCATTGGGATATTCTGTTATGTGGGAACCGAACAAGGGATTGCGAACTGGACTTCGAAGTTTTTGCAGATCTATCATGCGGTGGACCCTACGACGCAGGGCGCTCAGGTCATATCTTACTTTTGGGGACTCATAACCGTGGGTTGTTTTGTAGGCCTCTTCCTGCTGAAGGTTTTTGACAGCCGTTCGGTACTTATTGTCTTTGCTATCGGTGCGCTCGTAGCGTTGCTATCGGCATTGTTTGGCAGTAAAGAAATTGCCCTTTGGGCATTTCCCGCTACGGGCTTTTTCCTCTCGATCATGTGGTCGGTGGTGTTTTCGCTTGGCATGAATTCATTGCCTTCTCACCATGGTACTTTCTCAGGCATTTTGTGTACAGGCATCGTGGGCGGTGCCGTGGTGCCTTTAGTGATTGGTGCTATGGCCGAGCTCGTGGGTCTTCAGTTCGCTATGCTTTTTATGGTCATTACGCTCGGATACGTCCTTAGCGTGGGTATCTGGGCAAAGCCGATCGTTAATAACGCCACCATCAACTGGCGTGAACTCTTCTCTGCGAAAACTGCTTCCTGATCATGACCGGCTTACCGTTTGTAGACATCGCGATCATTGTCCTGTATCTGCTGGCCATGATTGGCATTGGCTTTTACTTTTCAAGAAAGAATAAGAACGCTGATCAGTTCACGAAAGCGTCGGGGCACATTCCAGGATGGGCCCTGGGCTTGAGTTTCTATGCGACATTTCTCAGCAGCAATACCTTCCTGGGTGTTCCGGGTAAGGCGTTTGGAAGTAACTGGAACTCCTTTGTCTTTAGTTTATCGATGCCCCTGGCTGCATGGGTGGCGGCGAAGTATTTCGTACCCTTTTATCGGAAGACCGGGGAGATCAGCGCCTACACGCATCTGGAGCATCGGTTTGGGGCATGGGCGCGCACTTACACCATGGCTTGCTTTGTACTCACGCAACTCGCACGAATGGGTTCCATATTCTTCGGCATCGCGCTCACCATCGAGGCACTTACCGGTATCGATATGCGCACGATCATGATGGTGAGTGGTTTGTGTATTATCACGTATACGCTATTGGGCGGAATGGAAGCAGTGATCTGGACAGAAGTAGTGCAAGCCATTATCAAAACCATCGGTGCCGCGGCCGTTCTCTGGTTAGTAATCAGTCGCATGGAGCACGGCCTTGGTGATGTCATCGACATCGGTAACCGGCACGACAAATTCAGTCTCGGCAGTTTCAGTCTTGCCGATTGGAGCACGTCTACTTTTTGGGTCGTGTTCTTGTATGGCTTCTTTATTAACCTCAATAATTTTGGAATCGATCAAAACTATGTGCAAAGGTACCATGCCGCCAGATCGGAAAAGGAGGCTGCGCGAAGCATATGGTTGTGCGTTTACTGGTATTTGCCGGTTTCACTTGTATTCTTTTTCATTGGAAGTGCACTTTTTGCCTACTTCGATCAGCATCCCGAGTTGATCGCGCTCGTGAAAGAGCAGGTTGCTTTGGAGAAGGGCGTATCGGCCGACGCCTTGTCGCCTGCGGACTATGGAGACAAAGTGCTCCCTCATTTTATGGTAACAAGCGTGCCTCATGGCCTGCTTGGATTGATCATTGCCGCCATACTGTCCGCCGCGATGAGTACGATTAGCAGCGGAATGAACAGTAGCGCCACGGTATTCCTGAAAGATATTTATCAACGTTACATCGACAAGGACATAACGCCTCGCCGGGAAATGCGGGTGCTGTATATTTCGACTGCATTGATGGGGGTGTTCGCCATCGTGGCGGGTATCGCCATGATCGGAGTGAAGAGTATTCTCGACCTTTGGTGGCAGCTCGCCGGTATATTTTCGGGCGGTATGCTGGGCCTTTTCCTTTTGGGAATGATCAGTCGTTCGGCCGGTAATTTCGAAGCCAAACTGGCAACGATGATCGGTATTGTAGTCATACTCTGGATGACATTTTCCACGGTGCTCCCGGACAAGTTCGACGCGATTGCCAACCCATTTCATCTGAACATGGTGATTGTCGTAGGCACCCTTACGATCTTTCTCGCAGGCGCCATCACAGCCCGGCTACGTCGTCGTGACGCGAAGTAACGATCCACGGGCAGCGACCGAACGAGTCTTGCAAATCCGTGAGATATGCGATAAATTGGCTCTATTGGCGTCCCATTATTTGCTGTTTGCCGTTACCCACCTTACCCATAGACCGCTGCTTCTATTCCCACTCCATGACGAACAACAGGTTTGAAAAATATGCGATTCATGCCCTGATGATCTCCATTGCGGGACTGCTGTTGCTGAATATCTTTCTCATTTATCGCAACGGCCGCGTTATTGAAATCAATAAAGAACTCCAGGAAGAGGCTGAGAAGATTAAGGTGAACACGCTCGATATCATTCGCACGATTCATCAGATTGACATGGGGTTGAGGGGGTATGCGCTGATTGAATCACCCGTGCAGCTTAAAGTCGTCACCGACGGCTATCCGAGGCTGGACACCATTTTTGCCAATTTGCGGCCTTCGCTGGAAAGACAAGACTTTCCGATGCAGTCGCTGCAGACACTGGAAGACTCGACCTATCATTATTTGGATACGGTTGCCGGGATGTTGGAAATGTTGCAGTCCCACAACCTGGAAGGGTTTAAGGAGGTACTGAGAAAGGATCTCGGGCTGTATACCTTTAATTCCTATTTGCGCTTCTCCGCGCATGTGAATGCCTTCGAAAATAATATTGCCACTCAGGCGAAAGTGCGATACAACAGAGCATTGAAGAATAGTTACTGGTTGCAGATCGCCTTGTTTCTCATTACCGTTCCAGCGCTCTTGATGATGATGCGTCTGTTCGATCGGAATGTAAACATATCTCGCAAGCTGGGTGAAGCGGAACTTGCCACGATCGATCTCTTGGCCTCACAGAAAGAAGATCTGGAAAAACAGGTGGCCTCGCGTACCAATGATATTGTTCTTCAGAACCGGGAGATCATAGCACAAAACGAAGAAATTCGTCAGCACAACGATCAGATCATGTTGCATCAAATGGAAATTGAACGGCAGCGACAGGATTTGCTTGACAAGAATGTAAAGCTTCAGGATGCATATGAAACGATCGAGCGGCAAAACCTCATCATTCAACAAAAGAATCGAGAACTTATGGCGGAGGTCGATCATCAAACGCAATACTTGCGGATGAAGAATCAGGAGCTTGCCGAACAGAATGCGCGGCTGGAGCAGTTCGCCTATATCATTTCGCACAATCTGCGCGCGCCGATGGCGAGACTAGTCGGCCTGGCCAGCGTCCTGCGCAGATCAGGTGATGAGGAAGAAAAGTCCACGATAATCGACCTGATGGTTCGTTCCACTGCAGACTTCGATGAAGTGTTCAAAGATCTTTCGATGATCTTGAGCATTCAAAAGCTAAGCCCTGCAGTATACTCAGCCATACCCCTGGAACAAATCACGCAGAAGGTCATGCATCAGCTTTCCGCAGAGGTGAACGAAACCCGTGTAGAGGTGAGCACAGATTTTTCGGAGGTGCCCTCACTTCATTCGCTTCCGCAGTATGTGGAAAGCATTTTTTTCAATCTTATCAGTAATTCGATCAAGTACCGGAGCCCCGAACGACAACCGATTATCAGGGTTCGGTCGCGCCGCGAGAATGGAACGACGCTGATTATTTTTTCAGACAACGGCCTCGGTATCGACATGAACCGGCACCGCGATACAGTATTCAACCTTTACAAGAGATTTCACTTCCACGTAGAAGGCAAGGGTCTTGGACTCTACCTCGTTCGGACGCAGGTGGAAGCACTGGGTGGTACGATTCGAATCGAGAGTGATCCGCAGATCGGATCTGTTTTCACCATCTCCCTGGAGCACCACGACTAGTACGCCATTCGATCCCGCAGGGATCGCCTTGTGCATTGATCCCGTAGGGATCCCACATCGGCAGCAATCGGATGTCATCAATGCGCCGCGTGCGAAACGCGCATGTTCAATGAAATTCCAAACAATCATCGCACGCAACGCACGCACGTTGATCAAATCGTTGTCATTCATACGAACGAAAATTTTTTTATGCGTTGCGTGTCGGACAAATGCGTATTCCACATTACACGTTCGGTCGACACGCGTCGTATATCCAAATGCGCGGGCTGCCGATGTGGGATCCCTACGGGATCGTGACCTACGAGATCGTGGATCCTTACGGGATCGCATGGCGCAATGGTACAACGATTGGTGGCTATTGTATAGCCAGATACTTCCACAGCATCTCCGGCATGTGGAGGTTAATGTCATCTGACATTCCCGCTGCGCGTGTTTTCATTTGGGCAGCGGTAAGGACATTCTCGTGGAACATGTAAGCAACCGTTTCGCCATCCGAAACATCAATCAACCCTGAAGGAGCGCTTCTGAAGAAATCAACGAGTCGTGGTGCGTAACCAGGATACAGGGTTAGCGATCGGGCGTTCTTGGACAACACATCAAATTGCTGCAGGAACGCCGGCATCCCGTGTGTTGTCGCATAACATTGGTGCAGTCTGCTCCACAAATCGAAGAACCGATCCTTGAACGGACGTATGCTCAACCGGGTCGTGTCATCGATAACTCCATAGATGTTGCCGGCTGTATACTCAATGAGTTCAGCAAGCAACTGGGTTCTGTTTTCAAAAATATAGGCTACCGTAGCTTCACTCATTCTGGCTTGAAAAGCAATCTCCTGCATGGTAGCATTCAGAAATCTTCCATTGCTGATAAGGTGCATGGAAGCATCGAAGAGCAGTTTTCTTTCCTGTACAGTGCTTTTAGGACTTAACGTCTTGTACATTGTCGTGAGTTAGAGGTGTTTGTCAAGGAGCGGTTACCCTTATCTTGCGTTCAAAAAAAATCGGGTTCCGCTGTTGTAATTAACTATGCAAATTTAACACCATTTGTCGGATGAAAGTGCGTAAGACTCGCCTGAAGCGAGAGTTTTAATAATAAGTAACGATTGCAGGGACTGCGATTGTGTGGGAATGCCTGCAGATGTAAGAAAGTTTATTTAAAGCTAAACTTCATGTGGGGGGTAAATCCTCAACCATTGAGGTACATCAACGAGAGGAAGGAGAACAGATTGACGTAGAATTAGGTGGTATCTGTTCCCGGGTTTGGCCATTACTGTTATCTTGGTATCATGCATGAGGCGCCTCCCATTTTGAACGGATTGGTATTGACCGGTGGCTTGAGTAGTCGCATGGGAAGCGATAAAGCGTTGATCAATTATCACGGGAAACCTCAACGCGAATTCGTCTTTGAAGCGCTTCGATCAGTCTGTCACGAGGTCTTTACTTCGTGTCGCCATGAGCACAATGTGCCGCTATGGTTGAACCCATTGCCAGATATCATGGATATCAGGAGTCCGTTAAACGGAATACTTACAGCATTTCACACTAATCCCGAACGGGCGTGGCTGGTAGTGGCTGTAGACCTTCCCAATGTATCGCCTATCGTTCTGCAGGAACTTGTATCGCATCGCGACACTCGAAAACTGGCAACTTGTTTTTTTGACTCGTCGGCAGGTGCTCCCGAGCCGTTGCTCACGATATGGGAGCCAGCCTCCCAACCCCTTCTCGAAGCCCGTGCAGCCAGTGGCAACATAAGTCCTCGTTCGTTTCTTCAGGAGCACGATGTACACTTCGTTTATGGCATGAACGAGTCTGTATTCTTCAATGTCAATGATCCTGCCATGCGTACGCGATGGCATCAAGAGATTAATCGATAAGCGTCTGGGAGAGATTGAATTCCTCCAATGCTTTACTAAAATTCTTATGCTCGTGTCCGCTCGCACTCAGTTTGATTAAGGCAAAGCGCTGTAAAACACGCAGACCATTCCATTGCAGAAATGATATCCGACGACCGGTTTCGTCCAGACGCGTGCGAACGATTTCCGGCACCTCTTTACCGTATGTCCAGGGAGCGTCCACGACGGGTGCCAAAGATGTGGCTGTCTGTCCCGTACGACGCCACACCAATCCCTCGAGATAGTGACGGTACCGCTGCACCTCCCAATCATTCTCACACGCCATCGTCGCCAGTGCTTCGCGCTCAGCAGGACGCAGCTGACTCCACTCACGAAGCTTTAGTTTGATGCAGCAGGCATCAAGTTTAAATCGGACAATCATGGGAATGCACCGGATATTGTCTTCGACAAAATCTTCTTCGAATTGAAAGTACTCGGGTGCTGCACCAGGGCCGCCGCCCACTAATGATACGCAGGGTTTCTCGTGGTTCATATTGAATTAACGTAATAAAGTACGTAATAATACGCTGTTTTATCTTGTAATACTGCATAAAATACGTATAATTACGTATAATTATGCTAAGGCGCTACTTAAAACGATTGCACATGACGCGGATTATTATTGTAGGCAATGGGATGGTCGGCTACAAGCTGTGTGAGAAGCTAGTGAAGTATCAGGTTTCGGCCGACATAGTTGTTTACGGAGAGGAGCCGCGTCCTGCGTATGACCGGGTACACCTCAGCAGTTACTTTAACGGAAAGACAGAGGACGATTTACTGATGGCGCCGGTCTCCTGGTATCGGGAGCACGCCATTGCGCTGCACCTGGGCGAGATGGTGACACACATCGATCGCGAAGCGCAGACGATTACCACGCACACTGGCCGGAAGGATACCTATGACTTTCTCGTTCTGGCTACCGGATCCAGTGCGTTGGTGCCACAGGTGAAAGGCGTTGAACGTGACGGCGTATTCGTTTATCGAACCATTGATGATTTGAATCAGATCATCAAATTCGGGAAGTCGGTTTCGCGCGCCGCCGTAATTGGCGGTGGACTGTTGGGGTTGGAAGCGGCGAAGGCTTTACAGGATCTGGGGCTTGAAACCCACGTGGTGGAGTTTGCGCCACGGTTGATGCCCCGGCAACTGGACGAGACGGGGGCGTCGGTCCTGCAGCAGAAATTGACAGCGTTGGGCCTCACCGTGCATTTGAAAAAATCGACCCGGGAGATTGCGGGCAACGGTGTTGTAGAGGCACTGGACTTCGAGGATGGCTCGCGCCTCGATGTGGAGATGGTGGTGATTTCGGCAGGGATTCGGCCACGTGACGAGTTGGCAAAAGGCGCCGGCCTGGCAACGCATCCCAGGGGAGGTGTGATCGTGGATGACCTGATGAAGACGAACGATGCGCATATCTATGCCGTTGGCGAAGTGGCCGTGCATCGGAACCTCATTTACGGATTGGTGGCGCCGGGCTACGAAATGGCGGAAGTCATCGCCCATCAGCTGGCAGGCAAGGAATTGCGGACGTTTAACGGTTTTGATATGTCGACGAAGCTCAAACTGATGGGCGTCGATGTAGGTAGTTTTGGAGATGCCCTGGGAGAATCGGCCGGCAGTGTGCCCATTATTTTTCAGGATCGGCACAACGGTACGTATAAACGCATCAACATTTCGGCCGATGGCAAGCGACTGCTTGGCGGTATACTTGTCGGCGATGCTACGCAGTATGGCACGTTTCACCAGATGGCAATCAATCAGTTGCCCATACCCGCGCAGCCAGAAATGCTTATCATCGGAACGCGTGATGGGAAGGGTGGTAGCGCCGAGGGTGTTAAGGCGCTTCCCGACAACGCGATGATTTGCGCATGCGAGAATGTCTCGAAAGGCGATATTGTGAACGCTGTCACGGATAAAGGGGCCAGCTCGGTAGATCATATTAAGAAGTTCACCAGGGCCTGCACCGGTTGTGGCGGGTGTTCGGCGATGGTAAATGACATCGTCAAGTACACACTTGAGTCGCTGGGGCACAAAGTCAAGAAATCACTATGTGAACACTTCGACTATTCGCGTCAGGAGTTGTACGACATTATCAGGATCAAGGGTGCTCGCACTTTTGACACGGTGCTGGAGACCTGTGGCAATGGTGATGGCTGCGAGATTTGCAAGCCGGCAGTGGCGTCGCTCCTTGCCAGTATCTGGAATGAGTCGATTGTGTCACAGGTCACGATCCAGGACACGAATGATCGCTTCCTGGCAAACATTCAACGTGGGGGAACGTACTCCGTAGTGCCACGCATTCCGGGCGGGGAGATTACACCGGCCAAGCTAATCGCCATAGGACGGATAGCGCAGAAGTTTGATCTGTACACGAAGATTACCGGCGGGCAACGCATCGACATGTTTGGCGCACGGGTCGATCAGCTACCGGAAATATGGGAAGAGCTTATTCAGGAGGGATTTGAAAGCGGTCATGCCTATGGAAAGGCACTGCGCACCGTGAAGAGTTGCGTGGGTTCCACCTGGTGCCGTTACGGCGTGCAGGATTCTGTTTCACTGGCAATCTTTATAGAGGAGCGATACAAGGGGCTGCGTGCACCCCATAAGTTGAAAGGGGCCGTGTCAGGATGTATTCGTGAGTGCGCTGAAGCGCAATCCAAAGACTTCGGGGTTATTGCTACCGAGAAAGGGTGGAATCTCTACGTGTGTGGAAATGGCGGATCACGGCCACAGCATGCAAAACTTCTCGTTAGCGACGTTGATACGGCTACGTGTGTGAAGCTCATCGATCGGTTCCTCATGTTCTATATCAAGACAGCAGATCCGCTTGCACGCACGGCAACATGGCTCAACAAAATGGAGGGAGGGCTGGAGTATCTGCGTGACGTAATTGTGAATGATTCGTTGGGCATGGGAGCGTCGCTCGAACACGAAATGGCCGAACTGCTGAGACACTACGAATGTGAGTGGAAGAAGGTGGTGGAAGATCCGTTGCTTCGTGCGCAATTCAGACACTTCATCAACGACGAGGAACAAGATCCGACAATATCCTTTGTGGAGATGCGCGAGCAAAAATCCCCGCCTGACTGGAACAGAAAGTAAATTTTCAAACGCGCACCATGAACGAAATAAAATTGCTGTCAACAGCCAACGATACTCAGGTTAAGGTTTGGTTTAGGGCCGCCAGAGCGGCGGATTTTCCGGAGAACGGCGGTGCGTGCGTCCGATACAAGGACGCACAAATCGCCGTATTTAATTTTTCGCGGCGGGGAGAATGGTATGCGTGCCAAAACCTTTGCCCGCATAAGATGCAGATGGTGCTCTCAAGGGGAATCATCGGTTCTGCCGAAGGCGAGCCCAAGGTGGCATGCCCCTTTCATAAACGTACTTTCTCACTGCGTACCGGTGCATGTATCAATGCTTCCGAGGAGGGCATCGTTACCTTTCCCGTAAAAGTCGAAGACGGCTACGTATTAATCGGATTTGCACAGTGAGTACGCTTCCCATTGGCGATTTTCTTCTACGTGATTTCTAAGTAGCCAGGTTCATGAATTTGTGTAACTTGAAATCTCATGCGGCTCACTCAGGACTACCAGGCTAAATCGCGACCCAAGTTCCGTCACCTCGGACGATGGTACATTCTGGCGTTGAGTGCCATTGCAGCCATTTCAATTCTTGGACAGGTACTCATTCACCGTCACCTGGCGGATCAGTTTTATGACGCTCAAGTCGTTAACCTCGCCGGCCGCCAACGCATGTTGAGTCAGCGCATAGCCAAAATAACGCTGATGCTTAAGAGTTATCAGTCGAGCGAGGACCGCGAACGTATAGCCGATGACCTTTCGGAGGCACTCCACGTTTGGCAGGTTACCCAGGTTGGGCTGCAACACGGCAATGATAGTTTGCACTTGCCCGGTGAAAACTCAGCGGCCGTCAACGAGATTTTCAAGTCAGTCGAAGGGCCGTTTAATGAAATGAAGGGCGGCGCCACGGCAATTATTGAGCAGATGGCCTTTCACCAACAGGTAAGTATGGCCTATCTGCAGCCCTTCATCGCCAAGATCCTGAACAACGAAGGGGCATTTCTCGCGGGCATGGACAAGATCGTGCAGCAGTACGCCGCCGAAGCAAACCAAAAGGTAACTACGTTGAGCCGGTTGGAGTATTTGTTATTGATCGTGTCGCTGCTGGTGATTGGTGCCGAGGTCATGTATATTTTCCGGCCGACAGCAGTGCATGTAGCCCGCACGGTAAAGAAACTCAGAAGCTCCGAAAAGAATGCCCGCAAGCTGCTTAAAGAGGTGGGTGCCTTGTATTCTTCACTTGAGCGTTCGTATGAGCAACTTTCCGTGATCAATCAACCCGTTGAAAATCCACGGCTGTACGCCAAGGCAGATGCTGGTGGCAATGTGACTTTCGTGTCCGATAACTTTTATGAACTCGTTGGAAACCTGGAACAGACCAATCGGTTGAGTGACCTCTTTAACGGAATACCGCATCCCGACGATTGGATGGATGAGGTGGTAGATACCGTTTCGGAAGGAAATGCATGGCAGGGCGAAGTGCGTTTTCAGACACACAACGGCGTTGAGTGCTGGAGCATGCTGATTATTCAACCGGTACACACCGACGAGGGCGAGCAGGAATTGCTGGTGATGGGTGCCAACACGACCTCGCGTAAGCAGGCTGAGTTGACCATGAACAAGAAGAACCGTGCTGAAATTGATAAGCTGGTCAATCAGCAGAAGTTCCGCTCCGTACTTATCCTGGAAGGTCAGGAGGAGGAGCGCAAGCGAATCGCTATGGATATTCACGATGGCATTGGCCAGATGCTGACGTCATTGAAATATCAGATTGAATCGATCGACCCAAACGATGCAAAAGTGAAGCAACGTATCCAGGAAGTCGACAAGCTGATCAAGGAAACCATCAAGGAAGTCCGACGGATAACCTTCAACCTCAAACCCACGGTGCTGGGTGACTATGGTTTGCAGGCAGGACTGAAGGTTTACATACAAGAAATGAGCAAGCTAACCGACGTGGCTTTGGCGTATGAAACCCGCGGTGAGATGCAAAGACTTCCGCAGAAAATTGAAAACAATGCGTTCCGAATCATTCAGGAAGCGGTAAACAACGCGATCAAATATGCCACGGCATCGCGCATCACGGTATCGCTAACCAAGAACGATGATGAATGGGTCATTACGGTCAATGACAACGGACAAGGATTTGACACGCGATTGATAGAAGAGCGGAGCGTAAATATTGAATCAGGCCGTGGCTTTTTCAACATGTATGAACGCACCGAATACATCAACGGAAAGCTTGAAATTGAATCACATCCCGGCAAGGGGACAAGCGTTTCATTGCGGGTGCCTGTGCAGACGGCCAATGTTTCGCGTGCGGCCGTTCAGCCAACTGGACAAATAGCCGGAGAGTTGTAGCATGAATTGAGAAATGGGTAAGATAAACGTATTATTAGCAGACGATCATGTGCTGGTGCGAAATGGCATCAAGTCTATGCTGGAGTCTGAAGGCGACATCAATGTTGTGGGCGAAGCCAGCGACGGCGCTGAAGCAGTTGAATCGGTTAAAAGATTGAAACCTGACATCGTGATACTCGATATCAGAATGCCACGGATGACCGGCCTTGAAGCGGCCGCAAAGCTGCGCCAGGCTGTTCCTTCCGTAAAGTCGGTTATCCTGTCCATGCACGACTCGGAAGAATATGTGATCGAAGCGCTCAATGCAGGTGCGTTTGGCTATTTGTTAAAGGATACCGATAAGTTTGAATTCATCAAAGCATTAAAACAAATCAGTACGGGAACAAAGTACTTTAGCGGGGCAGTGTCGAACGTTTTGGCGAACCGCTTGCTGAACACGCGTCCGGCCCCGGGTATGGCAACGACCCAATCGGACCCCTATCACCTGACCCGCCGCGAAAAGGAAATACTCCGTCTGGTCGTGGATGGAAAGCAAAACAAAGAAATCGCAGAGTCGATGGGAAAGAGCATACGTACAGTTGAAACACACCGGTTCAACATCATGAAAAAGATGAGTGTGAACAATGCGGTGGATATGATCAACAAGTCGCTGCGCGAGAATATCCTATGACCAGACGAACTACGTAATTTCAAACGTGTTCTGAGAAAAATGCGTAATTATTACGTATTATACACGTAATAATTGTCGATATTCTTTACATTTATTACGTAATAAATACGTAGTTAATGAAAAAGAACTTACAGGCGACACGGATCCACCTGCTCGACTTCTCCACGGTGCCGATGCGCACATTTCACGTAACGTGGATCACGTTCTTCTGCTGCTTTTTTGGCTGGTTTGGAATCGCACCACTCATGCCGCTCGTGCGTGAAGACCTGGGCCTTACCAAAAATCAAATCGGCAACATCATCGTGGCTTCTGTCGCCATTACGATTTTTGCCCGCCTGCTCTTTGGCTGGTTGTGTGACAAGATTGGTCCCCGGTTGTCCTACACCATTTTATTGCTCGTAGGATCCATCCCTGTCACGTTAATCGGTTTAAGTAATAGTTACGAATCGTTCCTTCTATTCCGGCTCGCTATCGGCGTCATTGGTGCGTCTTTCGTGATTACGCAATATCACACCTCGGTGATGTTCGCCCCCAACGTGGTGGGTACAGCCAACGCGACGGCTGCCGGATGGGGAAACATGGGAGGTGGCGTCACGCTCATGGTGATGCCCCTGATCTGCGCCGGTCTCATCGCGCTGGGGTATGCCGACGCCACCGCCTGGAGAATCAGCATGATCGTACCCGGCGTCGCCTTGTTTGTGATGGGCATCGTCTACTATAAGTGTACCCAGGACTTCCCCGAAGGAAATAGATCGACGCTTCAGACCGGCGGCGTCCGGCAGCGAAACGATACCCCTACACGCCAGTCGATCTGGGTCGTTTGCCGGGACTATCGCGTATGGGTCTTGTTTCTCGCTTATGGTGCATGCTTCGGCATCGAGATCACGATCGATAACATCGCCACGCTATACTTTGTCGACAATTTCAAACTGGGCATGAGGGAAGCGGGGCTGATTGCAGGATTGTTTGGAATGATGAACCTATTTGCCCGCGCCTTGGGAGGAATATTTGGTGACAAGGCCGGTAAATACTTTGGATTGCGGGGGCGCATGTTGTTGCTGGGAATGTTCCTGTTGTTCGAAGGCGTTGGTATCATAGTGTTCAGCGCTTCGGCGTCGCTCCTGTGGTCGATCATATTGATGCTGGTGTTTGCCTTGTTTCTAAAGATGTCGAACGGTGCTACGTACGCCGTGGTACCATTTATCAATAAGCGGGCGATTGGGATGGTGTCGGGTATTGTTGGCGCTGGCGGCAATGTGGGAGCCGTGCTCGCCGGGTTCTTGTTCAAGTCTGAGGAGCTCTCTTATCGCGAAAGCCTGTTCATTATCGGGGTCGCCGTTATGGGTGTGGCACTTGTGTCGTTCGTGCTTACGGCATTGACTTCGCGGTTGACCTCACCTGAGACCTTGCAGACGGTGTTGGAACCTGTTAAAGCCTGAGCGCCATGCGTCAAATTCTGCCCTTCATCCCTGTGCGTTCCGCGCTGTTAAATGTACAACGGTTGGACTACCTGCTCATAGGGCGCGCATGGCGGGCGCAGCGGTAAAAGAGTGTGTCAGGTAAGTCCTGACACACAGGGGCGAAGGTGATGATGAATAAATAAACCGTCTCTTGTATTATAAAACCATCTGGCGCATAGCCATAATGTTATGAAGGACGACCAGCAACGCCGGAAAACTACGTGTTCCTATTGTGGGGTAGGTTGTGGCATGATCGTTTCCAAAGACCGCAAAGGCAAACTGCATCTGGAGGGGGATAAGGATCATCCGGTCAATCGCGGAATGCTCTGCTCCAAGGGCACGAATCTTCATTACGCCATGCAGGACCTGAGCGACCGTTTATTGTTTCCCGAAATGCGACCGGCGCGTTCACATCCTTTCCAGCGCGTGAGTTGGGACACGGCTATGCAACGCACCGTGGCCGTATTCCAATCCATTATTCGAACGCATGGACCGGATTCTGTCGCGTTCTATGTTTCCGGCCAATGTCTGACCGAAGAGTATTATGTCGCCAACAAGCTGGTGAAGGGATTTTTGGGTACGAACAACATCGACACCAATTCGCGCCTGTGCATGAGCAGCGCAGTTTCCGCCTATGCGGGGATGCTGGGTGAAGACGCCGTGCCGATCGCTTATGCGGATATCGAGCTGTCCGACTGTATGTTCATCGCGGGTGCCAACCCCGCCTGGTGTCATCCTATTTTGTTCAGACGAATGGAGAAGCACAAGCAACTCCATCCCGAGGTGCGCGTCATTGTGGTGGATCCGCGCAGAACGCAAACTGCAGCCTGGGCCGATCTCCATTTGCAAATTCAACCAGGCACCGACATTGTTTTGTACAACGCTATCGGACGAATACTCATAGAGACAGGTGCGATCGACGAGACATTTATACTGGACCACACGGAAAATTTTGATCGCTATCGCGAGACGGCCTTCACGTTCAATGTGACCGAGGCGGCGACCATCTGCGCGGTAGACGAACGAGACGTCCGGATCGCAGCATCCTACATTGCGCAGGCGAACGGCTTTCTTACGCTATGGGCCATGGGACTCAATCAGAGCGTGGTGGGTGTAAAAAAGAATCACGCACTGATCAGTCTCAATCTCATAACGGGTCACATCGGAAAGCCCGGATCCGGGCCGTTCTCCCTTACCGGGCAACCCAATGCCATGGGCGGACGCGAAGTAGGAGGGCTGGCGACCATGTTGGCCGCGCACCGCAGCATTCAGAATCCCGCGCACCGCGAAGAGATGGAAGCTTTCTGGGGCGTGAAGCGTGTGAGCGACAAGCCGGGGCTGACGGCAACGCAGATGATTGAGGCCCTGGAAGATGGGCGTTTGAAGGCTGTGTGGATCATGTGCACCAATCCGCTGGTTAGCCTGCCGGATACATCGCGTGTAGAGGCAGCGTTGCGTAAAGCACGATTTGTGGTCGTGCAGGATATTTCAAAAAAATCGGATACCATTCCCTTTGCCGATGTAGTCTTTCCGGCGGCCGGCCATTTCGAAAAGGAAGGTACGATGACCAACTCCGAGCGACGCATCGGTCTCTTGCAAAAGGTGGTCGATCCTCCCGGCGAGGCACTTCCCGACGCAGAAATAATTTGTCGCTTTGCCCGCGGCATGGGTTTCCATGGCTTTGACTATAAACGTCCCGAGGATATTTTTCTGGAACACGCGCGGCTGACTCAGGGAACGCGCATCGATATCAGCGGTGTGACGTACGGTTCGCTTCGAGATCAGGGCACGGTGCAATGGCCGGTTCCGAGTGCCGGTCACGCCGGTACGTCGCGTTTGTTTGAGGACAGAAACTTTTATACGCCGACGGGCAAGGCACATTTTTTTGCCGTGTCGCCAGATAGCCAATTGTCGGAGCCACTTACGCCGCAGTTTCCCTTCATCCTTACAACGGGACGCATACGCGACCAATGGCATACGATGACGAAAACGGGAAAGGTAAACCGCCTCCGCCAACACATCGACAAGCCATTCCTGGAGATTCATCCGGAAGATGCGGCCGAACGCGGTATCGGGGAAGGCGATCCCATCGTGGTAAGCAACACGCGTGGCGAAGTTCGTGTATGCGCACACATCACTACCGACATCAAGCCGGGCACACTTTTTCTCCCGATGCATTGGGGTAAGTCATTTGCCAATGCCTCTGCGCGAGCCAACAATCTGACGCATATTCGCGTTGATCCCGTGTCGAAAGAACCGGACTTCAAGTTCACGGCCGTAGACGTGCGCTTATTCGAGAAGCCAAAAGAAAGAATTGTCGTGGTGGGTGCGGGTGCGGCCGCCTACCGGTTCATCTGCTCTTATCGCGCTCAGAACAACGACGATGAAATAACAGTCATCTCGAAGGAACGTGATCCTTTTTATAATCGCGTGTTGCTACCGGAATATGTCAACGGTAGCCTGTCTTGGGAGAAGCTGAAAAAGTTTCAGTCCGGTGAATTTGAAGCGCTTGACGTTACCATAGAACTGGAGAATGAGGTGGTTTCAATCGACAGGTCTGCCCGATCAGTGACAGACCGGTATGGTCGTCAACATCCTTACGATAAACTTGTGCTGGCCACCGGTACCCGGGCGCACATACCGAACGATGCGCCGGTGAAACTTCCTGGTGTGTTCACGATGCGCACACGCGCGGATGCGGACCGGCTCAAGCAATTTGTTAAGGCGCCCGGACACGTCCTCATTGTCGGCGGTGGACTACTAGGCCTGGAGTTGGCCGTATCGCTTCGAGAAATGAACATCGCCGTATCCGTTGTCCAGTTGGGCAGTCGTTTGATGGAACGTCAGATCGATTCGCTCGCCGCTGAACTGCTGTTGGAGTTCATTGAAGAGTGCGACGTCGCCGTGTATCTGAATGACCAGGTGCAGTCCGTTCGATTTGAAGAGACGACGGAAACTTTGTCGATTCAGTTTCGCAGCGGAAAGGTTACGCCAGCCAATGCGCTCGTTTACGCAGTAGGGACGCGTCCCAATATCGAGTTTGCAGTTTCCTCGGGAATTGAATCCGGCCGGGGGATCGTCGTGAATGACAATCTGCAGTCGAGCGATCCGAATATTTTTGCGATCGGTGAGATCGCCGAACATCGCGGAAATATGCTCGGCATTACCGCGGCTGCCGAGAAACAAGCCGATGTGCTTGCTCGATTTATACTCGGTGATGTGCAGAGTACGTACCAGGGAACGGTCCCGATGAATATTCTGAAATTGGCCGGCCTTCATCTTTGCTCCATTGGTATCCCTGATATTCCTGCCGATGGCCAGGGATACGAAGAGATCCTGTTTGTCGACCGGTCACTGCGATATTATAAGAAATGCATCATCAAAGACGATCGCCTGGTGGGCGCAATTCTGATCGGTGACAAGACAGAGTTTGCCGAGTTCAAACAACTGATTGAAGACGGATTGGAGCTTTCGGAGCGACGCATTCAGTTGCTTCGTTCGGGTGCACCGGCCCAGCCGGTCATTGGCAGGCTGGTGTGCTCCTGCAATCAGGTAGGCTCGGGCAACATCGAGCAGGCTATAGTCGGGGGTTGTCATTCGCTCGCCGACATTTGTCAACGCTCTGGTGCGGGATTGGGATGTGGAAGCTGCAAGCCGGAAATTCAGGCTATCTTGCGGGCATCGAAAGTTAACGCCTGACGATGAATATGAATGCCGGCCATTCCAGTGACGTGCAACGTCGAGAAAAGAGTGAACTTATTCGCGCATTTGTAAGGGGTGGATTTCTATCACCGGCCGCGTTGTTGAAAATTATGGAACTCTCGAAAAGCCTGGGCAATAAGCACGTGCTCTTCGGATCGCGACAAGATATTATGTTCCCCTGGAACCACGCTTCTCAGGAACAGCTCGCGGCAGTTTTCAATGCAATCAAGATCGAACATGAGTTGTCGGGTGACCTATCGGTCCATCAAAATATCGTGACATCTTACGTGGCAGTAAATGTGGCCGAAACCACCAGTTGGGTAAAGGAGGATACCTACAACGTATTGATGGATGCCTTCGAATTCACCCCGCGACTAAAGATCAACATTGTGGATCCGATGCAGCGCATCGTACCGTTGTTCTCCGGTCAGTTGAATTTTATCGCCTCGCGCGAAGAGAACTACTGGTATCTTTATATCCGCGACCCGCGCAAAGGAAATGTGCTGGAATGCTGGCCTCGGCTGGTCTTCAGTAACGATATCCCCAAAATATCCAGGGAGATTGAGAGCCTGTTTCTCGAATTCCGACCATTCACAACGGAGGAACTATACCTCATGTTGTTAAACAACTACGTACGGATTACTTACAAGCCCATTACGGAAAAGCTCAAATTGCAGGACACTGCCTTTCCAATCTATGAGGGCCTGAATGCCATGCTTAATAACCAATATTGGTTAGGACTGTACTGGCGCAACAACGAGTACGACATCGAGTTTATGAGTGCGGCTTGTAAGCTTTGTCAGGAAACAAATATCAGTAAGATCAACATCATTCCGTGGAAAGCCTTTATCATCAAAGGCATCAAATCGAGTGATCGTTTGCGTTGGCAAAAAGTGATGGGGAAGTTTGGAATCAACGAGCGACATTCGTCGCTCGAATTGAACTGGCACCTGCCCGTAATTGATGCCGAGGCGCTGGAGTTGAAGCGGTTCCTGGTCCGCGAGCTGGATCAACAGGATATCAGCATTCATGGACTTACGTTTACTATAAAGACGCAGCCGGACATGTTTCTCTTTACGTCGGTGGTGATCGAAAAGAGTCTGACGGGCTATGGTGGTTACAACATCCTGTACGCAAAGAATTTCAATCCGAATACCGTCACCTATCTCACCTACGCGACGCACGTGCGCAAGGAAGTTATTCCGTCGTTGCTGGTAGAACTGAGCAAGCTATATTTCCGACAACTGAACCCTGAAAAGGAGCCGTCCAAGGAGATCCGCGACGAGCCAATTGTCGGACGCAGTGCGCTGCCGGTGTATCAATGCTCAAATTGCCTCACCGTGTATGACCCCCGTTATGGCGATGAATTGGCCGGCATTCCACCAGGGTTAAGCTTTAAGGACCTTCCGGAGACGTATCGCTGCCACGTGTGCGATACCGGTAAAAAGTACTTTACGGTACTGTCCGATACATGACCACATCCACCCTCGGGACTGATCGGCGGGGATATTCGCGCGGCAAGTGCATTTGTGGCTTCCGTGATTTACATTTGTAAATTACCAGACCACAATCGCAGCACCCAGGGATGAAGTATGATCTTGCATGGTTAAAGCAGACCTACGATAGCGGTAACCGCCCGGAATTCTTGTTCTTTGCTGATGCGCCTACGGAGCCGTCTGATTCATTCGGACATGCGATGTTAACGCAATGGTATCCGAGTGGTTTCAGTGTGCAGAACGACCGGTACCTCCATGCAGCCCACTGGATGATGGTTAAAAAGGCTAGGTTATTCGACGATGGCGAAGCGGCCTCGGATCTGCTTGCCTTGAAAGAAGACCAGGAGATCATGACTCGCGGCAGGCAGATCGTTGGGTTTGACCAAAAGCGCTGGGACGCACATAAGTTTAGTATCGTGGTGGAAGGTAATTTGCATAAGTTTTCGCAGCATCAGTCTCTGCACAAGTATATTTCGGGAACCCACCCACTCGTGCTGACGGAGGCAAATCCCAATGATCGGGTGTGGGGAATCGGCCTGCCGGAAAGCGCGCCAGGGGCGATGAATCCGCATCACTGGAAGGGTCTTAACCTGCTGGGCTTTGCGCTCATGGAAGTGCGGGATATTTTGGGCGGCCTATCCGAAGTGGTATTGTCGTTTGTTTAGGGCGTCTATAGCGACCGTTGCAGCATACTGGGTCGTATACGAGGATCATAATGTCGATAAAAATTATGGAGGAACAACTTGAAGCAAAGATCAACAACCGATCCATGCCTCCGAGCAGCGTGATCCCGGTGCTTACGTGTCGCGACTTTGACGGGGCTATTTTCTGGCTTTGCGACCGGTTCGGTTTCCGTGAGCGATGGAGGGTAGGGGAACACCGGGCACAGCTCACCTTCGGCACCAGCACGATCGTGGTCACCAAGCAGGCGACCGATCTCGAAATTCACAACAGCGCGATGCTGGTGCGTGTCGACGACGTGATGGAGCACTTCAAACAATTGCGCGACAAGGGCGTTACGGTGCTCCGTGCGCCGCAGGTATTTCCCTATGGCGAAATGCAATATACCGTCGAAGACCCCGAGGGAACGGTGTGGACGTTCAGTGAATCAGTTAAAGACGTACTTCCTGAAGAGTGGGGAGGAATCAGCTCAAATTTGGATTAACCATTCATGATTATTCAACTCGTGCCCATTCGGGCTGAACACCTGGAAGCGATTCGTGAAATCTATCAATACTATGTCGATCATTCTACCGCCACGTTTCACACGGGCCACGTAACTACCGCCGAACTGCGCGAGAAGATTCTGATTGATCATCCACGGTATAAGTCATTTGTAATCGACGTTGATGGCGTAATATGCGGCTATTGCTATCTTTCGCAATACAACAAAAGACAGGCGTATGACCGCACGGCAGAACTGAGCATCTACATCGACCACGCTTTCAAAGGAAAAGGCATCGGGAAGGCAGTGCTCATACAGCTTGAGGAAGTTGCCAAGAGCGTGGGAATCGTTGTTTTACTGGCCATTATTACCGGCGACAACGAGCACAGTATTCACTCATTTTATGCCGCCGGCTACGTGAAATGCGCCGAACTAAAGGAAGTAGGGGAGAAGTTCGGAAAGCTTCTGGACGTAGTATTTTATCAGAAGATTCTATCTTAGTATAAATTACTGCCGATGCTGAAGAATGCTGCCACCACGATCGACGAATTTATCGCTGCGTATCCGCCTGCCGTTCAAGACAAACTCCGAAAGCTGCGCGATACGATCAGAAAGGCCGCTCCTGCTGCCGCTGAAGCAATCAAGTATGGCATTCCCACCTTCGTCCTGAATGGCAACTTAGTCCATTTTGCCGGGTATGAGCATCATATCGGGTTCTATCCCGCGCCGTCGGGGATACTTGAGTTCAGAAAGGAGCTGGCTGCCTATGAATCAGCCAAAGGGTCGGTAAGATTTCCGTTGGACAAGCCGCTGCCGCTTTCGCTCGTGGCGCAGATCGTAAAGTTCAGAGTGGCAGAGAACCTGGCGAAGAAGTCCAAAACCAAAGAGATGAAGAACCGCGCATTGCCATCCAAAGTGGCTAAGGCCGCTGCAAAGTCTGCCAGTAAAGCCACGAAGAAGGCAAAGGCAAAAAAATGACAGATCGTTGCAGAAGCAGGTGACCAGCGCCAGGCACATTTAGGAAACTTGCCCGGTACGAATATCCTTCTTCCGTTCAATCCAATAGTACAATGCCGTCAGCACAAAAGGTGTAAAGATCAGCGTAGAAGTAAGTCCGCCAATGATTACCGTTGCCAACGGCCGTTGAATATCGGATCCGATGCCCGATGATTTCGCCGCAGGAATTAAACCGATAATGGCTACCACCATCATCATCATAATGGAACGAAGCTGACTGGTACTGGCACTGATGATGGTTGCTTCGAGCGTGGTATCGTCCAGATTCCGTTCGCGATTGATAGCGGATATCAACAGCACACCGGCCATCACGGCCAGCCCGAACAGCGAGACGAACCCTACACCAGCCGATACGTTGAAATGATAGTCACGCAGCCACAGGGCGATGATTCCTCCGGCCAGTGCAAACAGTACGCATACGAGTGTCAGCAACGCGTACTTCAAATTCTTGTAGAGCATAAACAGCACGACAAGCACGATGATCACTGTCAGCGGAATGGCAATCATTAACTGCTTGCCGGCCCGTTCAAGATTTTCGAACTGCCCTCCGTAGTTGATGGTATAACCCTGTTCCAGTTTCACGGCGCGTTCGATTTTCGTGCGGGCCTCAGCTACGAAGCCTCCCTGATCGCGTCCCTGAACATTGGTTTTAACGATGAGCAGTCTCTTTCCGTCGGCCCGATACAAGTTTGTTTCGCCGTCCATCAGTTTGATGACGGCGAGCTGATCCAGCGGCACCAGCTCCCCCGTTGCAGAGGTCACCTGGATCGATTTGATCATGTCGATGTTGTTCCGGTTCTCGGGCACGTAACGGAGTACTATGTCGTAGCGTTTGTCGCGATCATAGATCGTTCCCACGGTCTTGCCACCGATCGTGGCCTCCACTATATTTTGAATGTCGGCGATATTGATGCCATAACGAGCCGCCTCCTTCCGGTTGATTTGGATATTAAGCTGCGCCTGTTGTCCTTCTTGTTCCATGCCGACATCTGTGGCTCCGGGCATGTTTCGGATGATGCGCCGGACGGTATCGGCAATGACCCGCATCTTCTGGATATCATAGCCCTGTATGTTGATCGCCAGATCGGCCGCTGAGCCAGTTACCGTTTCCATTACATTATCGATAATGGGCTGTCCGAACGAAATAAACGCCGAGGGAATTTCGCGCCGCATTTCCTGGCGCAATACGTTGATGAGTTCCTGCTTAGTGGTGTCTTGTGACCAAAGTTTGTAGTCTTTCAAAACCATCATGCACTCGGTACGGTTAGAGGGAAACGGGTCAGTTCCGTCGTCGTTACGTCCCGACTGCGTTACGACATTGGCGATCTGCGTGTGGCGCGATGCCACCTGGCGGATTATGGGAGCAATTTTCTGCGTCTCGGTCACCGCAGTACCTGCCGGCAAAAAGGCGCGCATCCAGATCGAGCCTTCATCCAGGGGAGGCAAGAACTCAGTACCCAGGCGCGGAAAGAATGAGATCATTGCCAGCACGACCGTGAATCCGATGATGACTACCAACTTGTGCGCCTTGAGTACCTTATGCAACGATCGACGGTATTGGCGTTCGAGCCAGCTCATCAGATCAATCTTCCTGCGCCATGCAGGAATTTCTTCGTCGTGGTCGCGCTGCAGGTGTTTATTGTAGGCTATGGAGATCAGCACCGGAATCACCGTGAGCGCACAGATCATGGCACCAATCACGGCAAAGGCAAGGGTAAGCGCCATTGGCGAAAACAACTTCCCCTCTACACGCTGCATGGTGAGTATGGGCATGTAGGCCAGGATAATTATCGTTACCGAGAAGAAGATCTCGCGACCCACTTCCTGCGCGGCCGACATCGTCAGTTTGATTACGCCTTCCTGACGTTCTTCGCGCGTGGCAGTCTTGAACTTATGGACGAGGTGAGCCACCATCACGCAGGCACCATCGACGATGATGCCGAAGTCGATCGCACCCAGCGACAGAAGGTTCGCCGGGATGCCGTTGATCTTCATCAGCAAGAAGGCGAACAACAACGCGAATGGGATCGTGAAGGCCACGACCAGCGCTGTACGGATGTTGCCCAGGAACAAAACCAGCACGATCACGACGATGGAGACGCCCTCCAGTAGTGTATGCGATACCGTTTCCAGGGTGTTGTCGACCAGGGACGTGCGGTCATAGATCGGCGTGAGTTTTACGCCTTCCGGAAATTCGTTCTGATGCAGTTCCTCCATTTTCAACTTCAATGCCTTCAGCACCTCCGAAGGATTTTCGCCCCGTCGCATCGATACGATACCTTCTATGCCAGTGTTCACATTTCTTCCTTCCCGGAAGAGTGCATAGCCCAGGATGCCCTGAGGCGGGGGCGGGCCAATTTCTATGCTGGCGATGTCCTTTACGAAAACGGGCACGCCATTAACCGACGCGAGGACGATGTTTCCAATATCCTCTGCGTTGCGAACGGCTCCGATGCCACGAACAGCCAGTCCCTGGCCGCCGCGTTCGACTATGTTTCCGCCGGTATTGAGGTTATTATTTTCGATGGCCGCGATCACGTCGGGTACGCCAATTTTAAACTTCCGCAGTTTCTCTGGTGACGTGAATACATGAAACTCCTTGACGGGCCCGCCAAAAGTGACGACGTCGGCGATGCCGGGCACTTGTAGCAGGGAAGGGACGATAACCCAATCCTGCAGGTCGCGCAGATCAGTAGGGGTTACGTTGGGATCGGCCTCCAGGACGTAACGATATATTTCCCCGACGGCGGTCGTTAGCGGGCCCATCTCCGGCGTTACCCCATCGGGTAGATCGGCACTGCTCAGGCGTTCCATCACCTGCTGCCGGGCGAAGTAGTCATCGGTACCATCTGAGAACGACAACTGCACCTGCGCGAGTCCAAACACCGTGCGTGAACGCCGGGCGATCACCTTTGGAACATTGTTGAGCGCCCGTTCGATGGGAATGGTGACCTGCTGTTCGACTTCTTCGGCCGCGCGCCCCGGATACTTCGCGATAATGGTGACGTTGGTGTCGGCGATGTCGGGATAGGCCTCGATGCGCAGGAGCTCGAACGATACGAGACCAACCGCCATCAACACCAGCGACGAAATAACGACGGCCGTTCGGTTCGACAAAGAAAGGATGAGTAACCTCCGTATCATGGATCAGACCTTCTCGGCGTGTAGAATGAAAATAGGTTTGTTGGGAAGTACTTTTCGAAGTGCTTCAACCGCTTTACGCACCTTGGCCTCTTCGTCCATGAACACTATCATGGCGGGTGTCTCGTCGAATGAAAACAATTCCCGCGGATATTTCACCCGGTGATGCTTGCCGAATCCCGCATATCCCCGGAATGAGGTAGCACCTGCGATATTTTGTTCGGACAAAAACTTGATCACGTAGTCGTGCAGCAACTGATCGCCGCGCATTTCATCAAGATCTATGAATAACTGAGCCTGCAGCATAGCATTTGCCTTTAGTATCCGAATGAGATTCCCTTCAGTTCCATGGCTCCCTTTGTCGCCACGCGATCTCCTGCGTTGAGTCCGTGGAGTACAATAGCCTTATCGTTGACTTGCTGCCCCAGCAATACTTCGCGTCGTTCAAAGACATTCGGCGCGGTGGCGACGAAAGCAAAATCCTTTCCTTGTACGTTAACGATCGCCCGCACCGGAACCGATAATGCGTTGCCAGACTTCATGTCGAAGGCAACCGTCGCGAACATCCCCACCTGGAATTTGCTGGCGTGATTGGGCAAGGAAACGCGAGCCTTCACGAGACGGGTAACATTGTCCACTTCTGCGCCCATACCACTCACCCGGGCCATTACCGCCTCGCTCGGATAGGCGGTAAACTGTACTCTGCAAGGCGTGCCTACTTTGAGCTGCTGTACCTGACTCTCCGGCACTTCGCATAATAGCCAAGCCTCCTCGCGCACAGGTTTCTTAAGGGCCTCCGGGTCGAGTCCGGCAATGCGCAGCTTGGCTTCCTGTTCCGTAATAGCAGCCTCTTCGTTAGCGAGTTGCGTTTCTGCGTCAAGAACCTCTTTGCCAGTAGCCGCACCGTGTTGTGATAAGTCCTGCACCCGCTCCAGGTTCAGGCGGTTGGTTCTGATGTTGATGAGGTGCTGCAAAAATGCTGAATAGGTTGAGCCCAGATCCGGGTTATCAAACAGTACCGTGCCGCGCCCTCCTGGCGATGTCGGAACTTCAATAGTTACCGCCACAGAAGCAGGAGCTTCAAAGGTACCCGCGAGGTTCTCGGTTCTTACGGTGTCGACCTCAAAAAACGATAGCGTATGCGGATCATTTGCAAAAGTTATTTTCGCGCCGTCCTGCTCAACCACCGGGAGCGGAGTGGTTTGTGTTAACTGAACTTCCTTTTTCCTGCATGACAAGGCCAGCACACCGATCACGAGGATGATGAGGTTTCTATTCATACGGTCATTGTTCGGCTAGTTGATTGATCATGCCCGTGGCGTACAACAGATTGACGTAGCTTCTTCTGAATACCTCCATGGTTGCATAATAGCGTTGCTGCGTATCGAGCCACGAGCGTTGCGCTTCGAGATAGTCAATTACTGAGGTAGCGCCCTTCAGGTAGGAATATCGCACACTGTTGAGAATGCGCGCCGATTTCTCAAGATTTTGCTGGTATCCACTGAGGTTCGCGCGCTGGGTTACGTAAGTTCGATAGGCAGCGGTTACTTCTGCTTCGGCCTGTCGCTCCGTTGCCAATAAATTCTGCTCGGCACGTAGCTCGAGTACCTGCGCCTTCTCCCGCTGTCCTTGATTGCGATTAAACAGGGGAATCTCCACGGTACCGTATAGTCCCAGGTAGGGCGTTGTATTCTGCGGATTGTATACCGCACCGAGTTCGGGCTGCGGATACGCGAGAGACTTCTGCAGGCTGATGTTTGTTTGATTCACTTCGATCGTCTTGCGCGCAGACAGGATGTCCGATCGACGTTCGGTACCGGATGCCAGCAGGCTATCAACGGGTAGCGTAATGGATTGAAAGGTTGGATCATCCAGTGCAATGAACACACTATCGGCGGTTCCCAGTAAATAACGGAGTGCCTGGAGCTCGTTGAGCAATGACTGCCGCGCGGTGACGATGTCGCGATTGTATTGCTCGGCCAGTAGTTGCGTACGGTCGAGATCGGTATCGGTGATTACCTTATTCTTCAGCCTGTAAGTATTGATCAAAACCAGGCTGTCGATGTTTCGCTTACCTTCGAGTAAGATGTTAAGATTGACTTGTGCCGCCCATACATCTATCCATGACGATGCCGCATCGCGATACACATTCCGGGCTGCTTCTTCATAGTCAAACTGTGAGCGTTCAACAGCCTTGTCTGCCAACTCGATTTTATTGTGGCGTTGGCCCGCTACCTGAAATGGCTTAGTGACCTGATACCAGTATTGCGTGTTTTGTGCATTGAAGAAGTTCGTACCGGGCGCCTGATCCACCGGATTGGCCATGTGTAGCAACTGCATATTCAATACAGGATTCGGCTTGATGGCTGCGGTGGTGCGATCGGCGCGGGCGGCCGAAATGTCTTGTTGAAGGACGCGCAAATCGGGGTTGTGTTGTCGTGCCCGTTGTAGTGCGCCGCGCAAGTCGATTGCCTGCTGTGCGTACAGCGCAACCGTGGTCATTGTAAGCAATAGTATAGCCAGTGACCTAAACATGGTTCTGGTTTGTTTGGTAAGGAGTCGGTGTTTAGATGCGCAACGTTCCAACGGTCACACCGCAGCATTGAATTTAGGAATTTAGAATTGAAATTGCGCAATTCGAAAAATATTGGTTGGTGCCATAGGACAGAGTGAAGGTCAGCCTGGGAGAAATCCATCACACGGAGAAATCACGGCGCTTTTGAGATTGGCGTGTTTACCTCGTTACATAGCGTTGCTTTTCAAATAACGTTGGCTCGTCGCGCTTTGCTCTTCGTAGAAGGTTTAATTCCGAGTCATCGGAGCACTGCGGCTCGATCGCAAGTGTTTCGCCGCTAAAGCGTCGATATCGAGTGAGCATAAAACGGACCGTTAAATTCCGGTTCAACTTGGAGTGCCACGTACCATGTGTCGTCGCTTCGCGGCGAAGAACGATACATCAGATCAATGTGCGGCCGGTAGCTCAAAAACTCCGTGATTTCACCATATCACGTGCAAATCCGGTGTCAGCAAAAAAAGGCAACTTGACAAAGCAGGATTAGTAACTACCTAACCGGCAAACGAACCGAAAACGTACTTCCTTTTCCAGGTGTGCTCGCTACCGTTAAAGATCCGCCAGCCAGCTCCGTAAGTTCTTTCACGATGGCCAGGCCCAGACCGCTCGATCCCTCGCCACCCGTTGGCCGATTGGTTAACCGCGAGAATTTCTTGAACAATAAGGGGATCTCTGATGAAGCAATACCCGGACCGTGGTCGAGCACGGCGAAAGTTATGTGTTGGTCATCCAGAGAGGTGCTTAGTTCAATGGACTGACCACGGGACGAAAACTTCAACGCATTCGATACCAGATTTTCAAGTATGCGAGTCAGGGTCACAGGGTCTGTATCAATTGTGACGTCCTGCCCGAAGATCTCCAACGGAATACCTTTCTTCCTGGCATCTGCTGAAAAACCCTGTTCAATTCGTGCTAACAAACTCTTCACGACGACAGGTTCTTTGTGAAAGACGACTTCTCCGCGGTCGATTCTGTTAATGTCGAGCAGATTCGCGATCAGGGTCAGCATCGACTTGCAGGCGTCTTCGATGTAATTCAGGTAGCTTATCTCGGTTTCGGTGTGATCGTTTTTTTCGAGTCTCATCAGGTGAACGAGTCCCTGAACGCCGGCAAGAGGAGTCTTCAAATCGTGTGAGGCAATTCCCAGGAAATGATCCTTTGCCGCATTCGCCTCGGACAATTGCTGCGTTCGCAAGGCTACCTTTTCCTCCAGCGTTTCATTGGCCAGTTCCAGCTTTTCCACCAGGTGACTGATCTTTCGCAACTCCTTGGACAGGCGCAGAAATGCGAGCGTACAGGTCAATGCTATCAGGCCGAAGGACGAAAACTGAACCATCTCTTCGATGCGGGAATTCTGTTCAAGGCTGGATTCGCGAAAAGCCAGCGATGCGCGTTCATTATGGACAAAGGTCGTGACCAACAGCCGGATCGTATCCATATATGCCTTTCCGATTTGCGTGGCAATCCATTGTGAAGCGCTGTCCCTCCCGTGTTCGTTGTGAATTCTCACACTTTGCAGAGAAGCATTCTTTCGGTTCTCGATGGCCGGCAATATTCGGTTGTTTAGAAATCTCTTTTGCTGATCATTTGCCGCCACCGCGTCGCGCAGCCTGGCGATTTCACCCGGAATTAGTTCCTTGGCTTCCACGAAGGGCTCAAGAAAAACGCTATCACTGGTTATGTTGTATCCGCGATATCCGGTCTCCATGTCTTTCATGAGCGAAAACAGTCGTTCGGAGGCATTGATGGCCTGGTAGGTATCGATAACCAACGCCTGTGCCTCAGACTTTTCACGCGTGCTGATGTAGGCGACGAATGAACAAATCACGGACAGCAGGATGCTTACGATGAGCATAATGAAAACCTTATCCTTCCTTCTTTTCATTTTACAGCAATTAACCCTGGTACGACGAGCGCCCTGCCCGGGGCGAATATGAGCCCGCGCCGGCGGAAAAATCAAAAGCTAATGCAAAAAATTGATGCCAGCCATGTGACCTGGTGTCTATCCCGCATCCAAAGACTGAAGGTTGGCTCAAATGACGAAAATGATTCTATTGCCGATGATGCTTTTTAACCTGGTCGAGGGGGGCGCTCAACACGCCATTCTGCGACTAAAGGCAGAAGAGAACGAAGTGCCGAAAAGTGTAGTAGGGTCGTTCCGGGGGGAGTTTGGGACCGCGGTAGATGCATCCTGGGCTATCATTTCTTCGTCGTCGCTTGAGGCAGACTTTGGAATATATGAGAAGGATAACCGTGAAAAGTCCACTTATTACGACGTATCCTTCACTTCATCTGACGGGCACAAGGAGGTGGTGTACGACCATTTTGGTCACAGTGTGGGAGTGAAAAAGTCGGTCACAACCGCCTCCTTGCCCGCACCAGTCATGAAAACGGTTCAACGCTTAAAGGAGCATGCCGAAATTATTTCTGCAGAGGAGGTTTTTGAGCTTGCCTCGGTTCCTTCGCGCTATCTGATTGTTGTCCGCAATGAAGGCACTGTGCAATCGATTATGCTTCGCTCTTCGGGCGAATTAATAAAGACAAATTAGTTGTTTAGTTTGTAGGGTTAGGGGTAGTAAAGGTCACCTGGACGAGGTGACCTTTCTTTTTGCGTTTATCTTTCATGCTGATTCGTAAATTTGCGCAACAGGCATGGATAAGATACGCGTTTTCATAGCAGACGATCATAAGATTGTCCGGGTCGGACTTCGCGGCATGTTGAGCTTGCAGGATGATATCACGGTGGTGGGCGAGGCTGAAGATGGCAACGAAGTGTTGGAAGCGGTTGGAAAGCAAGTAATGGATGTTATTCTGATGGACCTCGATATGGGGGTCACGAGTGGTATCGATACGACCCGGAAGTTGAAGGCACTTTATCCCGACATCAAAGTAATTGGCATCACCATGCATGAAGAGCAGCAGCGCATCATAGCGATGCTGCAAGCCGGGGCATCGGGCTACCTCCTTAAAAATGCTGGTCCCGAGCAGTTGATTGCCGCGGTCAGGACCGTGGTTGCCGGCAACACTTATTTTAGCCCGGAGGTCTCCGCCACATTGCTCCAGGTATTTACCCAGGTACAGCGCCCTGTTAACCACCAGGGTCATTCCCTTACGCAACGGGAGCAGGAAGTTCTCAGACTTATCGTCCAGGAGTTTTCAAATCAGGAAATAGCCGACAAGCTATTTATCAGTGTACGAACAGTGGATACACACCGTCGCAATATTCTCGAAAAGATTCAAGCCAAGAACACCGCGGGCATGGTAAAGTACGCCATTGAGCACCAGCTCATTTGACAGGATCGATAGCGTGCAAGGGGATGCTTGAAGCCCGCCGGGGCGAATGAAGGAATTTCTTTTTGATAGACGGTAGCCGGGTCACTCATTTATACCGGGTCTTTATTTCATTGTAATGCATTGATTATCATATCTCTAAATCGTATTCACAAGCAATTCCCGCAACGGTCTACGAGAATTGCGTAGACGAAAAAATACGCTTTTTCACCGTTTCATAACACCCTTTCGTGGCGCAATTTTGGTCTTACTAACGCTACCCTTAAAGTATGAAACAGATTGAAAACGCTACCGACGCGCAACTCGTTGCACGCATTCAGGAGCACGACAATGACGCTCTCGGTGAACTGTATCGCCGTTACTTCGCCAAAGTTTATCAAAAATGCCTGACCATGATTAAAGACGAAGACGCCGCCTTTGATCTGGCTGAAGAATCGCTCATCAAGGCTTTCGAGAACCTGAAGGGGTTTCGCGGCCACGCGTCTTTTTCCACCTGGCTGTACACCATCACACACCGGCATTGCCTGGAAGCGATTCGAAGGCAGAAGAAGACGGTTGTTGACTCAACGGAGGATCTTTCCGAAGCGGAACAGCCTTCGACCGATCTTGGCGAGTCGATTGACAATGAAGAGCAGCATACTATAATGCTGGCACTGGTTGACGCATTGCCCAAGCCGGAACGTGAGTTGCTGGTGGCAAAATACACGAATGGAGAAAGTATTGAGCAACTACAGGAGTCGTATGCTGCATCGCCCAGTGCGATTAAGATGCGTTTGATGCGCACCAAGGAAAAGCTCAATCACCTGTACGCGCTGGCTACTGTGATCGGCCTGCAAGCGGTGCTATCGCAGTTGGAGCAGTTGTAGGTAGATGGTTTCTGCTGACGTTGTCTTTGATCTTATAATCGATGCCGATGATCCACACTTCCTGTCGCACTCCCTGGTTCACGGGCCCGGCACCGACAGCAAGTGAGCTGAGGACGAGTTTTCAAGCAGGCATGATAGTTGAGCCGCATAAAGGGCAGGGACATGAACAAAGTGTCATTACAAAAATGCAACGATCATGAAGAAGAACAAGAAAGAATCAGCTGGCGAAGATCAATCCTTCCCAGGCTATCCCAAGTATCCAGCATCGGAAGACATTGTGTATCGGGCTGAGCGTGTCGAAATGGACCTTGATGGGGAAGAGCAGATACCGGCGCCGCCCAAAGACAGCACTTCGCCTCCGGGGCCGAAGAGTGCCAAAAGTACTGCCCATTCACCCGCCGACGTCACAAAAGAGGACCTGCAGGCATTGAATGCGGAGGAGAACAGTTTTGAAGGAGACGACGCAGTATTGGAAGGCAGATCTTATCCGGTCGACTTCGCCGGCAAAGACCTTGATGTGCCAGGCGCCCAGCTTGACGATCGCGAGGAAGAGATCGGTGACGAAGACGAAGAGAACAATCTGTACAGCCTGGGGGGAGAGAATCACGAGGACCTGGAGGAGGATCGGAGTTAAGAAAATTTCATACCCGATTTCAATGAACGGACGTACTCTTGTTTGTTGAAGGAATACAAATGCGGCGCCTTGTGGGCCTTGCCCGTTGGGCGCTCCCCGGTCTTCCGCAGGATTCCCGTTCCCAACATTTTCTTCCTGAAATTGCCACGGTCGAGAGGACAGCCCAACAGGGTTTCATAAAGTTTCTGCAACTCATTCATGGTAAACTTTTGAGGTAGCAGGTTGAGGCCCACGGGCTGAAAATTCAGCTGCAGCCTCAGCGTTCGCACGGCCATTTCGATCATTTCCTTGTGATCAAACAGAAGGGGCGGCAGGTCATCGATACTGCGCCACGAGCAAACCTCCGTGAAACTGTCTGCCCTGGGATGCTTCACCTTGGAGTATTCCACGAGCGCATAATAGCCAACACAGACTACCCGTTGCCGCAGCCAATGATTGGATTCAATTTCAACGCCGATCGATTTTCCGAACGAGTCCAAATCAAAGCCGGGAATCTTCGTTCGGTCAATTCCCGTAAAGGTGTAGTACTGCTGAAGGAAAATTTTCTCCAGGCCTGTCCGTTCACTCAAGAGGCGGCGGGCCGCTTCTTCGGCCTCTTCCGTGCGCTTCATATAGCCGCCGGGCAGGCTCCAGCCATCCAGGTTCTTCCATTTGAGCAGTAATATCTTGAGGGTGTTGTGGTGAAAACCGAAGATCGCGCAATCTACGGCCACGTTGGGCATATACGTAAGGTGGCCTTCGCGTACGAATTCCTCGATGTTCATGCGGGGTTTTTCTGCAAGTTGTCAAAAATTTCAAAATTGCCGATTATTGAGTAAATAGTACTCATTAAGCACCAAACATTTCCCCGTATGAAGATGAATCGAAGAGACTTCCTGCAACGCTCTACCGTCGTTGCCCTTGCAGCAGCGCTTCCGGGATCGGGATTCGCGGCGCAAAAAAAATACCCTTTGTCGCTCGCACAGTTTTCGTTGGCTTCTGAATTCTATTCCGGCAAGCACGACACCCTGACGTTCCCGGAAAGGGCTCGAAAGGAGTTTGACATCTCGATCGTAGAATATGTATCCATGTTTTTCAAGGATAAGGCAAACGACCAGAATTTCCTGTCAGAATTGAAGAAGCGAGCCTCCGACAACGGCGTCAGGAACAACCTGATCATGGTAGATGACGAGAACATTGCCGACCTCGACAAGGCCAAGCGGGATCATGCCGTGGAGAGTCATCACAAATGGATCGATGCGGCCAAGTATCTCGATTGCCAATCCATCCGTGTAAACCTGGGCGCAATGGGCCAATCTGGATCCGCCGACGAAATTTCAAAAGCGGCCATTGAGGGCTATAGCAAACTGTTGGAATACGCCGATAAGGTGGGGCTGGATGTCATTGTTGAAAATCACGTTGGATTCTCGTGTAACGGGAAGTGGCTCGCCAATGTCATGAAGACCGTCAGTCACAAACGCGCGGGCGTGCTTCCGGACTTTGGAAACTTCTGTATAAAACGAACGATGCCCAAGACGATGGACCTGGCGGGATACATGGCAACGGTATGCCTGGAAGAATACGACAAGTACCTCGGTGTCGAGGAACTCATGCCGTATGCGAAAGGCGTAAGCGCCAAGACACACAAGTTCGATGCGCAGGGCAATGAAACAGAAATTGATTTTGACCGCATGTTTCAGATCATACGAAAGTCGGGCTTCCATGGCGTGGTCGGTATCGAATTCGAAGGGGGCCTGATGCAAATGGCCGGCCAACCAGGATACCTGGATAACGCTGGGGGTATACGCGCAACGCGAGCCCTACTTGAAAAAGTAGGCGCGGTCTGATTTATTTTCTTCTCTTACCTTTTCTAATAGCGCCCGTAGCGCCTTGAATCGCGGAAGTAACCCAGTAGTGAAAAACCGACTTGTGTTTTACGCGTGGGTGGTTTACAGGCGAGCGCGCATTCTCCTTGCTGTGCTTGAGGATGATACCGTCGGCCAGCAATGTGAGCACCTCGGTGCCCAGACTCTTGCGTTCGGGCTCATCGTGTTTGAACAATTCGAGATGCAATCCTTCGTAGCTGATTGCTGCATCACCGGTTGCCATGTCGTCGTCGGCGTGTACCGAGAGTCTGTATTCTTTTAGATAACCCGACTTAATCCGCAATGACTGAAGGGGCATAACAATCTGGTTGAGTTTAGTCAGATCCACGTCTTGCACGTGGATGTCCAGTTGGAATTTATCTTTGGCCAGGGTTATATAATCCAGTTCGACCAGGCCGGATTGATACAGATTGGTGCGCGCGTGCAGGGAGATAAAGGATGAGAGGCTGTCGAATCGACTCGTGGCCACCAGCTTGTCCATCAGGATATACCCTTCTTCGCCCGTCTTATCGGATATCTGACGGTATTGAATGCGACCGTCGCGGATGTCTAAGGTTGACACCTGCACGTTTTCCGGCAATGAAATAAGACCGTCGAGTGTGACCGGCTTTTTGCTTGGTGGAGGATCAGGGAGCAGCTTGTTTCGCCGAAGGTCGAGGTCGGCGTAGCCAATTTCTACATCGAGATCTTCGGCTGCGCGTTGCCCAACGTATCGATCAAGGAAAAATTCCCGTACCGTTACGCGGCTGAACCGGGCGAGTATTTGTGTTTCTTCGACTTCCAGAGAGGCGTACCATTTTTTGTTCGGAATGATAAGAATACTATCAAACGTAATCCTGTTAGGCTCGAGCGATATGTTTCGCGCGGTAAGACTGGATTTTTTTAATTCCGTGCTTACATAGGAGGCGCGGACCACGTGTTTCTCGCGGTCGGCATGTACCAATCCGAACGCAACCTTGTGGCCATTCGCAAGCGTGACCTCGCCAGGATGGAGGTAGACATGACGTGCCGGCAGCGCATCGAGCAGGCGGGGCCTTCCCGTATTTGCCGTTGTCGGCGATGATCCCAATGACGCCTTGGGCTTATAAATATCAACACGATCAGCCTGTGGATTGCCGGGTTCTAAAAGGGCCGATACGACGGTGATGCTATCCGCTATTAGCGTACGCGCTTCGGAGGAGAGCCGCACATTTCCGAGCGACAGGCGTTCGATCATCCAGTGTCGTTGATGTTCTGGCCGGCGAATCACTCCCGTGGTAGCGGTTACCGTGTACTTCGGTCCCGAGAGTTTGATCTCAGAGCCGGTAACACGACGTGGATAGTCGACCAGTAACTGTGCCACGTGTGCGTCGCTGTTGGCTGTGCGAACCGATACATCGGTCAATTCACCGGACACGTGTCTGGGCCACGCGAATGCTTGCCCCATTTTCAACTGATCGGTACGAACATTCCGGGCATTGAATGAAACCGTGTTTCTTCCCGCGATAATTTTTGCCTGTATGTTTGCGAAGTCCAGCCGCCCAATCGTAAACGCCTCCCGCTTCTTTTGGCTTGCAGCGGGAGTTGCTTGCGAAATTCTCCCAATCAGTGACAAGCCGTCCGCCGAAACATATTTCAAAGATCGGACCTTGTCCGTCGTGCCCGTTATTTCGGTTTCGAAATTCTCGGCAACAACGGTAAGGCTATCCTTAACTGCCCTGACCCTGCGGGCATTTAGTTTTTCGCCGTTGAACGTCAAATCCATCAGCGTTGCCTGCAGTCCTATTTCGGGATCATTTATTCGGGCCGCATCCGCAGATATGCTTTTGAGCTGGTAGCGCAGGCCGCCGTGCACTTCCCTTCGGATGTTCGTTGCCCGAAAAGAGAGGCCTTCAACTTCCATTAAAGTTTTCCTTGTCAGATACGTAAGATTAATATCTTTCAAAGAAAGACTTTGGACGACGATGTCGGGTGCGCGCGAGGCACTGTCGGTATTCCCGGCCGGCCGTGCAAAGTGGTGCAGGTTCACGTGCCCCCCTTCGGCGTATATCGTGGACGCACTGAAGCGCTGGTGAAATACCAGACCGATGAGATTGAAGTATCGAACACGCAGCGTAGACAACGTTGCGATAGGGTTGGGTTCGAGGGCATTGCGGATAACAATATTACTGAGTGTGAGGTCGCGGTGACGATCATACAATACTTCATCGAGTTCCACAGACCAGTTGCCAGGAAGCGACAAAGCAGAGCCATTCAGATTTACCTGCATTTCGCCGATATGGAAATTGGCACTGTCTTTCACGACAGCAAAAGTGTGCAGGCGGAAGTCAACGTGCGGCAGATTAATGCTCATCGTATCCTCTGCCTGCCTCAACTCTATGTGTACACGCGCCTTTGTAATGATGGCACTGTCGAGCTCTCCTTCGCCAATGGTTTGCTTCACCATCCGCGTTACAATATTGCGGTTGATCTCTCGTGCCCGACGCCCTTTCTTCCATTGAAATTTGGCGTTGATGACCGGCTCAACGATCTCGACACGCTTCAGGTTGTACCGCAGGTTGTTATACAATTCCCGGTAGTCGAGATGGCTGAGCTTAAGGGCTTTGCCGGATATAGAGATGCTGGAGCCCGATGCGGAATCGGCCGCCGATACGCTGAAATCGGTAAATACAAGGTGATGTTTGAGGTAGTTGTATTCAATCCCCGAGAAGTTCAAGTTTGCTTTACCCAGGTTCAGGTTTTGTTTTTCAATGTTGATCTTGAGCTGGCTGGTATTGCTTAGTTCGCGTATGCGCCAATCCTTAATGTTAAGATCCACAAAGCGCACACTGAAAATGTCGCTGTCGTTCTCTACGAACCGTAGGGTAGCGCGCGATATGTTCAACGACTGGATGTTGAAGCCGGCCAATATCGCTTCAATGACAGGATAGAGATCGATGAGCTGCTTGGTGATCATCGAACGCTCGACGTGGCGACGACCCGACAGAATGGTGACTTCAGGCTCAAGTACAGAGAGGAGACTAATGTCCAGCTCTTTGGAAAACAGAGAACCAATCGAACCAAACCGAAGCTCAAATTCCGGTACCTCGGCCAGGGCGATGCCGCTGGTGGTGTCGCTTTCCGCGCGGGTGATCTTTACGTTCTGAAATTTAAAGCTTAAGGATTGGAGATGAATCTCCGTTTTGCCAATTGAAATCGCGTAGCGATTGTCGGTCTCGGAGCGAACCAGCTCCTGAAGCGCCTGCCGGATGCCATACATGCGGACGTAAATCAGCAAAGCAAAAATGAGTACGGCGGGGATAATCACGAAGGCCGTTATCTTGACCAACCTTCTGTAATTAAATTGATTTCGCTCCCTCATGCCTCGCAACAACGATAGGTCTAAATTGTGTTTCGTTTACCCTTAACGCCGGTAGACAGCTTGGTGCGCGTTTCGCGCACGGCTATTGCCGGTAGTGACGCTGCGTGTTCTTTTACAAACGACATCACTTCCTTGCGATAAAGCTTGATCATGCTGCGGAGCAGCCACGAAATTGCCTTTGTGATCAATACTTCGCGTTCGCCTGACACACGCAAGATATTTTCGAATGCTGTATCGGCCAGCTCAGTCGCCTGCGTGTAGCGAGTGGGTGCACACAAGAATACCAACGAGGCACGACGTTTTCCGATGTTTTTGCTTTTCGAAAATTTCTTCAGCAACGGTTCCCATGCCTGCCATTGCGCCGGTATCTCGCTGCGTGCATACTTGCCCGTACACAGGGTATCGATCTCCGCCCATCCTTTGAGCTCATTGAGCCAATCATCGAACAGTTTTGGCTTGAATTTTCGCTGATCTAAACGAGAATAGTCCAGCAGAAAGCCCGCCATCATCTTTTCCGTTCCCGATTCTCCATGAAGGAGGCTTGTGAGCAGCTGCGAGAATTCTTCCGACGACAATTGCGCGTGGGCCCGCATGAATTCGCGCGCAATGGTGCGCATGGCCATGTTGTTAATTGCATAACGCGGATGATCATTGCCCAGATAGCTATCCAGAAACGTATGCTGTGTCGGCTTACCCGCGCGCTTTTGGATCTGGTCCAGGATGAAACGATGATGATCCTCTTTCAAATGGGCGAATTTTCTTTAATTTGGAAAGTTAAGAATTCGCTATGCAAAGAAGAAAAGAATTACAGCTGCACATCTTGGTCGGCTGCGCAGATGCGCGCGACCTGAGCCAGATTCAGATTGACACGATGGCGGCGACAACCGAGGCATTCAAGAAGGACGGTATTGATGTGGAGGTACACGTGATCCGCGCTGCCGGTTCTTTTATTACTCCCGATGTTGTGATGGACATCAAGCGCACGTTTGAGGATGCCCAAAGACTCAACAATAGCAACGTGCCCATGCGCTATTACGTGCATATCCAGACCCATGGTCACCTTAGCGAAGACTCCCAGGAAAACTATATCAGTCACGTCCACGATCTCCACGTTGTACAGGATTCGCCATTGAATTGTGGTATGCTGGCCGCAACTCACGTAGGGATAGAGTTGGAAAAAATGATCGTCGAGGAACAACCCGAGATCGAGATGAAAGGCAAGGTGGTGAGGATTGGAAACGATACTCAAATCAAGCAGTTGCTTAGTGAAATCTACGCGTACGACGGTTATCTGGCCGGCGACTGGATTACCAGTATCGATGCCCTGCGCACCCATCCGCGACATCAGCGCACCCTGCTCGAGAAAGCCATTAGCAGCGACCCTGAACTAAAAGTACTCAACATACAGATCACGTGTGGGATACAGGACTACGCCATCCATTCGCTCATTCGCGTTGATGATGGCGAACCAGAGGTTCCATTCTGGGATACGATGCAACTGAGCATCCGCCAACAGTCACAGAACGATCGAAAAGCGAAGGAGCTACTGATTAATCAGAGTAAAAAGCAGCGACCCTTTGCCGGACTTTTGTCGATGAGCGATCCCAAACAATCGTCGCGTGCTCATGCAGCGAAGTACTACATGCAGCTAAAGGGCATCGCGTACGACGATTATCTGCCCAATACCATTTTTAACATGACCGGTACGGCTTTCGATATTCCCTCTACGCCGTTCGGACCTTATGTAATTGCCGGTTTTTACTATGGCGTGAAGCACCTGTCGCTTTTCGATCAGATAGTAATGGGATACGACCAGCATCAAACGATGCGCATGATGCAAAAGGTAGAGAACGATCCCATTATGAACATGATCGTAAAAAAATATGGCGTAAATCTGATGCCCCTGAACCTGGTCGATCTGGTTTGAGCCGCAATATCGCCCGTGAGCCTTGGATTCAATTGAGCGTATGATTTTCAGGCAAGCCAAGTTTTTTCAAAATCATCGTGTGGTTATGAACGGAAATTTACTAATTTGGTAACGTTTGCAACCGACTAATGCCCTAACCTTTGGACCGCGACGCGAAATCAGCACTTACTGATGAGGCACTCGTATTGATGCTTCGCAGGGGCCAGACAGCGGCCCTTCAAGAAATTTTTGTGCGCTATCATGGACAGTTGTACAAGACCGTTTCCGGATTGTTGATGGACAATGAGCAGGCTAAGGACATTGTCCAGGAAATATTCATCGATCTGTGGAATCGGCGCGATTCCGCCGACATTCAAACCCTTCAGTCCTTCCTGATCTCTGCTGTTCGATTCAAGGCACTGGCGCGCTTGCGCAAGGGCAAGGTGCAGGCGCATCACCTCGCGTTAATGGAGAGAATTCAATTCGTCAATCAAACCGAGGATGCCATCAATGTTCAGGAATTGAATCAGTCCTTGCAGCATGCGCTTTCGGAACTCTCGCCGCGGTGCAAGGAGGTCTTCGAACTTAGTCGCTTCGAGAACCTGACACATAAGCAAATTGCCGGTCGTCTCGGCATCACCCCAAAGACGGTAGAAGTGCAAATTCATAAGGCACTTGCACTGCTGCGCAAGAAGCTTGATAAAGCGGTCATCATTGGTTTTGTGTCGCTTTTTGTCTAGCGCTCTATGCTTAATCTTAGCGCCCTTTACTAAGTCTCTCGCTGCCTTATGACGTCACGCGCTACACTGCATCCCGCGAATACCCACGATGGTCAATACCGTGCGTGGGGAATACTCAGGTTCCGCGTGTTCAAATAAGTGAATTTCTGTTTAAATTTATCAAGGATCCTAAGGGATAGGTATCGTATGCGACACATCTGATTACGTAACGAGACGAATGAGTAACGAAGAGTTTAACCGCCTGATTGACCGGTACTTGGCTGGCCAGACAACGGTAGAAGAGACCCGGCTGATGATAGCTTTTCTGGAGCACCAGGAGCAGAAGAAAAGCGTTCCTGACCCTACCGTCAGTGAGGCATTGTGGCAAAGTATCGCTGCAGCCATAGAAGCGGAGCCGGTGGCCGTTCCCGGTTCTCATGCCTGGCGTGGTTATGCAATCGTTGCGTGTAGCCTTATGGTTGTTGCGATCTTTGGATATTTTGGCTATCATGAATACGCCCGCAAGGCAAGCGAGTTAATCACCAAGAACGCTCCATACGGAGAAAAATCAATCATTACCCTTACCGATGGATCAAAGGTTTTCCTTAACTCGGGAAGTTCGATTTCTTTCCCCAGAAACTTTGACAAATCGGCACGAGAGATAACGCTGACAGGAGAGGCATTCTTTGAAGTGACTCGCAATCCCCGACAGCCTTTCATCGTCAGAACGGGCGACCTAATCACGCGGGTGCTGGGTACCTCTTTCAATATACAGGCATTCGATGCCAACGACATTAGTGTAAGCGTAGCGACGGGACGAGTACAAGTCACCCAGGGTTCTAACGATGGCGTCTCGCAGAGCGGCAACTCTCAGACCATCTATCTTGAGCCCTCTCAACAAGTGTCCTATCAGAATCATCACTTTACACTAAGCTTCGTGGATATCGAAAAAACTATCTCCTGGAAAAATAACACGTTGCGATTTGACGAAACCCCGATGTCAGCCGTGGGATCTATCCTATCCCGCTGGTATGACGTCGACATCAGCTTTGATAATAACGACATCGTTAATTGCCGCATAAACGGTCAATTTAAGGGGCAGCGGCTGGAAGAAGTTTTGCGAAGCATTCGATACATGTACAATATCGAATACGAGATCATAACTCCAAACAAAATAATACTCTATGGCAAAGGGTGTAAAAACTAGTTAAACCACATTTGGCCGGGACCCGAGAAAGGCAGCCATGCAAATTACCCTACCTAACAGTTAAAGTTTATGTCGCGGCAATGTTTGATTATCATCGTCCTGCAAGTGATGTCAATGCAGCTGTTGATAGTCGAAAACGTCGTTGGGCAGAACCTCAAGACCACGAAATTGTCTGCCAAAATCAAAGGCAAGAGAATCGAAGAGATCTTCAAGGTAATTGAAAGTAAAACCGATTTCGTATTTGTATTTCCTTCGGCGATCAAGGACGAAGACGACACGTATTCCTTCAATTTCGCGGACGAGAGTATGGAAAACGTCCTAATCCGGCTCCGCCAGGCCGCTCGCCTCAAGTTTCAGGTCATCGATTATACTATTACCTGCGCGCCCGATGCGTCGGTAGCAGTAAAAGCTTCCTCGCCCGGGAAAGAAATACGGGAGGCAATCTGCGTGTCAGGTGCCGTAACGGATGCCTCCGATAATGCCAGGCTCCCGGGGATGAACATCCTGGTTAAAGGTTCGACCATCGGAACGTCAACCGACGGCAGCGGCTCGTACGCCCTTCAGGTGCCCGATGAAAGCGCCGTGCTCATATTCTCCTTCATTGGATATCAAAGCAAAGAAGTTACTGTCGGCACGCAAACCGTAATCGATATCACCCTGGATCGGGACATCAGGTCACTCCAGGAGATCGTGGTGGTGGGCTATGGTACGCAGAAGAAAAGCGATCTCACAGGTTCTGTTGGAACCGTAAAAGCGGAGGACATCCAGGAGCGCCAGTTGCCTTCCGTTTCTCAGGCATTGGCGGGACGGGTTGCCGGCGTGAACGTGAGCGTGAACTCCGGTCGTCCCGGGGGACAGTCGAACGTACGCATCCGCGGTTTCAGTTCCATCAGTACTTCGAACAACCCGCTGTATGTAGTAGACGGAATCAACATGCCCGTCGGCACACAAACCGATGGTTCCTACTCCCTTAACAACGCCATTGATAACATCAACCCTGCCGACATCGCGTCGATGGAAATACTCAAGGATGCCTCAGCAGCGGCTATTTACGGTGCCCGTGGTGCCAACGGGGTAATTCTTATCACTACCAAGAGAGGCAGCACAACCGGCAGCAAGATCACTTACGACATGCAGCTCAGCGTGCCGACTATTGGACCCAACCGGGTAGAAATGTTGAATGCGCAGGAGTTCCTGGATACGGAGCAACGGGGTTGGGATAACATCAAATTCTACGACGCTGCTGGCTGGAACGCCACGGGTGGACCAAACGGTACGGGCTCTCATTCGTCAGGACGAGAAGATCCGCAAGACGCGCGGCGCAGGATGGCCAACGCCGGAGTCTATTCATTGTTTGATGCTGACGGCAAGCCTCTGTACGACACCGATTGGTTGAAAGAGTCTACACAGAACAAGGTATCGCAGAATCACCAACTCTCGGTTACGGGAGGCAATGCCGACAACAGTTATGGCGCGTATCTGGGCTTCCGCGACGACAACGGTCTCCTGTTGAATTCTTATCTCAAGCGTTATTCCGGTCGCTTCGTGATGGATTCACAGATCATGCCTTGGCTCAAGATAGGAGGCTCGCTGGGTTATAACTATCAGGATGAAAACATTGTTGACTATGGTACGGGTGGACTCAACTCGGTGCGGATGATCACGGAAGCTTTGCCCATTCTACCGGTACGGTATCCTAATGGTGTGTATTCACACAACAAGAACTATTCTAATTCGATCGAAGGCGGTCAAAACCCCGTTGATCAAATGATGAAAAATTCCTACAATCTGATTAGTCGCACGACGCTGGGTAACATGTACGCAGCAATCAAGTTGGCCGAAGGTTTGGAATTGCGCTCGATCGTGGGTTTGAATATTCTGGAACGTGAGCGTGAACGTTACGACGGTCGCCCGGCCCCACAGACGCCTACCTACGTGTCTACGAACAACGAGCGCGGTACTGCGCGCTTGCGAAGTGAACGCGAAACGTTCTGGTCATTTGAAAACTATCTGACCTATACAAAGCGATTTGGCATCATTCACAACCTGACCGCGATGGTAGGACAATCGGCACAGGAAACCAATATCTTCTGGTTCCAGCAGTCTTCCCGTAACTTTATCTCTGATTTCTTCCAGGTAAACAACATGGGAGGTGCCCAGGACTTTGCCGTTGACTCGCCGCCAGTTAGCTCAGGGAGGGCAAGGTTCGCCTTCAGCTCTTACTTTGGTCGCATCAACTATGGCGTGATGGATAGGTACCTGTTAACGGTTACTGGGCGTTTTGATGGATCGTCGAAGTTCGGTGCATCAAACAAGTATGCGTTTTTCCCTTCAGCAGCTCTTGCCTGGAGAATTTCGGAAGAAGGGTTCCTCAAGGGCAACAGTGTAATCTCCAACCTGAAACTGCGTGCCAGCTACGGATACACAGGTAATTCTGAAATTTCCACGTATTCAGCATTGCCTTCGCTGCGTGTGGTTACAGCGGTATTTGGCAATGCACGTCAATTGGGCGTGGCCACGAACAGCCTCGGTAATCCCGATCTGAAATGGGAAAAGACCGCTCAATCTGACATAGGACTTGAGTTGGGTTTGTTCAACAATCGCATCGCTATCGAAGCGGACGTTTACTACAGAAAGACGACGGACATGTTGCTCTCTGCACCGCTTCCCGTGACAACTGGTTTCGCTACCATTACCCGCAACGTGGGTACCATGGAAAACAAGGGTCTTGAAATCTCCCTCACTACAGAGAACGTTGGAACGACTGACTTCAGCTGGAGCACCAACTTCAATATCGCCATGAACCGTAACAAGGTGCTGAAGCTCGCAAACCCGGCTCCGATCTACGGCGTGGGTAACCCGAACTTCACCAACCAGACCGGCGTGATCATGGAAGGACAACCGGTGGGCTCCTTCTGGGGACTCGTTCGTTTGGGAACGTGGGGTACGGATGAAGCTGCTGAAGCAGCAAAGTTTGGCAGTAACACTTACCGCGGAACCGGCAAGCAATTACTCGCGGGTGACATCAAGTATCTTGACGTGAACGGCGACTATCAGATCAACGATAACGACCGCATGATCATCGGAAACGGTAATCCCAAATCTTACGGTTCGTTCATCAACAACCTTCAATACAAGTCTTTTGACCTGGTGCTCGACATTGCCTACTCGTACGGTAATGATGTTATGAATATGACCATGCACTCAGGCGAAGACAGAACTGGTCTTGCCAACAGTTATGTCAGCGTGTTGAACGCGTGGACACCCGAAAATCAGGGCGGCGAGATAGCAGCGGTGCGCGATTCGAAAGCGGGCTATGTTTCGAACGTAGATACCCATTGGATTGAAGATGGGTCTTTCATTCGCGGACGCAACGTGGTGTTGGGTTATACGCTTCCTTCTAACGCGATCGAAAGAATACACCTGAGCCGTGCGCGCGTTTATGTGTCGGCACAGAATATCTTCCTCGCGACGAAGTTCAGCGGAAACGATCCCGAAGTATCTACCTACACGAATCCTTTCGCGCAAGGACAGACCTTCTTTGATTATCCGAAGCCGACGACCTATATGTTTGGTTTAAGCGTAGGACTTTAATGAAAGGTCGAGTGACCGTTAACATGGACAATATGAAAATCCATATAAAAAGATATATCATATTCCTGAGTTGCGCCGCAATGTTCGTCGGCGCTGGCTGCTCATCAACTTTCCTGGAAGAGCAGGATCCGTCGACCATCGCACCTGAAACGTTCTTTACAAGCCCTGAAGATGCCGAAATGGCAGTTCGCGGGACATATGAAAACTTTCGGTTTCATGGTGATGGCGCGGGGATTTTCAGTGCCAACTTTCAGATGCTTGACGCCTTGAGCGGAACAGCAGAAACCGAGACTGGACAGAATTCCGATCTGAACAACCTGTATGGTTACCAATACACGGGCGATAACCTGCACTTACAGCAATGGTGGCAGCAATGTTACGAGGGAATAGCCAACGCCAACTTATCGATCGAAAAAATCCCTACGATTCCAAACATTCTGGAGGCCGACATGAAGAAGTGGGTTGGGCAAGCGAAGTTCCAACGCGCGTTCTACTATTTCTGGATCGTCAGACTTTGGGGCGACGCACCGTTAATCCTTCGTCCGATTAACAGCTGGACGGATCGTGAAGTAAATCCGGCGCGCGCTTCAACGCAGGAGGTTTACGATTTAATCGTGCAAGATTTACAGGATGCTGAAGATGCGGGATTTGCCGACACGGATAACACGGGTTATGCTTCAAAGATAGCGGTCAAGTCGCTGCTTGCCCGCGTCTATCTTACGATGGCGGGATTCCCGCTGAGCAAAGGCGCAGCCTACTATCAACTGGCCGCTGCAAAGGCGAAGGAAGTAATCGACTATTCGATGGCCAATCCGGCTAAGGTCGGCCTGTTCACGAACTACAACGATTTGCATGATCCGGCCAGGCGCAACGAGTTGGAGAATATTTTCCAGATCCAGTATTCGGCAGGTATTGCGAACGCGAACTATCAGACTTTCTTTCTTCCGAACAATACAAATATCACTGCTTCAGGGGAAGTGGGAACCACTGTGCCAACCGCTAAATTTCTAGCCACTTACGAGCCGGGCGACAAGCGTACACAGGAAAAGGGTTTCTACTTTAAACAGTACTTCGCCGATGGCGGTACGGGTGCGCCCGTTACCCTCAACCGCTTTTATATCTATAAGCATTTTGATGCCGTGGCCAACGGACAGCCAGGTTCACCGGGTACGGGTAACTCCGGGTTGAATTATCCATTTATCCGATATGCAGATATTTTGCTCATCTATGCCGAAGCGCAGAATGAGACAGGATTAGACGCCGGGGCTCATGCCGCCTTGAAGCTGATTAGGGACCGTGCAGGCCTGACAACGCCTGACATTGGAACCTACAATCAATCAACATTCAGACAGGCCGTATGGACCGAGCGTTGGCATGAACTGAGCTACGAGGGCCTGACCTGGTTTGATATGATACGCTTGCGCAAAGTTTACGATGTGAACACCACAAACTTTGTCGACTTCGCGGGGGCCACGATCAATGGAGCTGTCTTGCAGGAGAAGCACTACCTGCTTCCGCTGCCAGCTGCGGATTTCAGAAACAATCCCAACCTGCAACCGAACAATCCGGGATGGTAATGACCGGACACTAAATAATTTACCTTGTTGTTTTAGAGCCTGTTCCAGTTTGGGGGAACAGGCTTTTTTTTTTCTACATTAGCCCCGAACAACTGCCTGGCTTTATGGTGAAATCATCTTTGATTGACAAGAGTGACAAGCGCCGAGTCGTAATCCTCGGGGGCGGTTTCGGGGGTGTCGAATTGGCAAAGGCGCTTCGGAACAGCGATGTGCAGGTGGTGCTCATTGACCGGCAGAACTTTCACACGTTTCAGCCGTTGCTTTATCAGGTCGCCACCGCGGGCGTCGAGCCACAGTCGATCGTTTACCCTTTTCGGAAGATATTCGACGATCATACGAACTTTTATTTTCGTATGGCGGAGGCGTTGTCAGTCGACACATCGCGCCAGATTGTCGAGACGTCCATAGGCTATGTGAATTATGACTATCTCGTTGTGGCTACCGGCGCCGTTACCAATTTTTATGGCAATACGGAGATACAGCAAAAGGCCATAGCCCTGAAAAACATCGATGACGCACTGGCGCTGCGCAACACCATCCTTTCCAACTTTGAAAAGGCCCTGCAGATCAAAGACGATGCGCAACTGAATAGCCTGATGGATTTTGTGATTGTAGGCGGAGGACCGACAGGTGTCGAAATCGCAGGCGCCCTCAGTGAGTTGCGCACGCATGTATTTCCCAAGGACTATCCCGAGTTGAACTTTGTGAAGATGGACATTCACCTTGTTCAGAGCGGCGATCATTTGTTAAAGGGCATGTCCATCGAGGCGGCCCGGAGATCGAAAGAGACCCTTGAGCGTGCAGGCGTGAAGTTGTGGATGAATTGCCGGGTCAAATCTTACGATGGTTTCACGGTAATGCTGGATACGGGCGAGACACTTTGCACACGAACAATGATCTGGGCTGCAGGTGTTACCGGGACAATCCTGGATGGATTTCGTGCTGAAGCTATCAACCACAGTCGTTTGAAAGTGGATTCTTTTAGCCAGGTGGAAGGGTATGAAAATGTGTTTGCTATCGGCGACATCGCGGAGATGACGACGCCCGAAAACCCGGAAGGATTCGCGATGATGGCACAACCGGCCATTCAGCAGGGACGCTGGCTGGGAAAGAACCTCGCCCGCAGACTGATGAAGGAAGAGATGGTGCCTTTTCGTTTCCACGACCATGGATCGATGGCGACGATTGGAAGGAATAAGGCAGTTGCCGACCTGCGTATATTCGGAAAGCTTTATAAGACGCAGGGGTTCAAAGCCTGGTTTATCTGGATGTTCGTTCACCTGATATCGCTGATCGGTTTCCGGAACAAACTGATCGTGGTGATCAATTGGGTGTGGAGCTATTTCACCTATGACACCGGAATTCGTCTCATTATTGGCCGCAGGCAGGAAAATACGCCGGTGGAGGCTGCCACAGCAAAGACGATCGTTTAGTCCCAGTCGTCCAAATTTGCGATATAAGTTCATGCGGTGGGAATAGGATAGCGTGAATGTCCGCCCAGAGAAATCCACATCACACAGAGTCTAAGAAGCTTTTGAGATTGACTTGCATAGGTTCTTTTGAAAGATGGCTTTTCAAATAAAGTTGGCTGGAAAGCGTTGCGCTTCGTAGAGAGTTTCATTCCGAGTCATAGGAGCGTGCGGCTCTTTCGTGAATGCTTCGCCGCTACGCGACGACATCGAGCGAGCAGTATTTAACTGTGTGCATCTGATCATCCGAACTCGTCGCGTAGCGGCGAAGGACTCGGCAGATTGCCTTACAGGGCTGACCTCGGCACAATTCACCGGATCGTCCCTACAATTCCAGCATCGTGTATTTTTTTACAGCAAGCCGTAGTGGCCGCGCATAGCTTTGCTGTCTATTGGTTTGGAACCGTACCTGCAGGGCCTGATTCGGATGATGCGCGTGCACGGGTGCTCCATATATGGTCCTTTTGAAACGCATGACAAACTTCAAATCTGCCCGTCTACCAAGTCTTCTGATCGCGCTGGTGATCATGCTCGCGTTTCGGCCATTGGTTGGGCAAGACCGCTGTGGAACCGTGGAGGTGATGGAGAAGAAGCGGAGCAGGTTGATCTTGCAGGAATCGGACGCTCAATTTGAGCAATGGATGAACCAACGTGCAGCGCTTCGGAAGGGTCGCGGGCAGCGGACGGGGGCGTATATGGTACCCGTTGTTTTTCACATCATTCACAAAGGAGAATCTGTTGGCAGTGGGGCAAACGTTTCCGATGCCCAATTGGTTTCTCAGGTGGCGGTGCTGAATCGTGATTTTAACCGAACAAATCGCGATGCCTCATCGACACCCGCCGAGTTTGCTGCTGTCGCCGGGAGCATTGACATCGCGTTTGTGCTCGCCAAACAAGACCCGGATGGGAATCCCACCTCCGGCATTGTACGTGTAAAGGGTACGAGAAGCCAATGGTCAACAGACGACGAATCAATCCTAAAGGCATTGAGCTATTGGCCCGCTGAAGACTATCTCAATATATGGGTCACCGATTTGTCGTCGTCACTCCTGGGGTATGCGCAGTTTCCTGTTTCGGATCTCGCCGGCCTGGAGACTGCGGAAGACAATCGCCTTACAGACGGTGTTGTAGTGGACTATTCGGTTGTAGGCAGCAGTGAAGACGGCACATTCAATTTATCAACGAATTTTAATAAAGGCCGGTCGGCAACCCACGAGGTGGGACATTTCTTCGGATTGCGTCACATCTGGGGTGACGACAGCGGGTCGTGTGCCGGAATGGGTGATTACGTTGTCGATACGCCGAATCAGGGGAACAATACAGACGGCTGTCCGACCCAGCCGCAGACTTCCTGCAGTGTTCACACGATGTTTCAAAACTATATGGACTACACGAACGATGTCTGCATGAACTTGTTCACGCTGGGGCAGGTTGCACGCATGGCAACGGTGATAGAAAACAGTCCGCGTCGTGCAAGCTTGCTGATTTCAACAGGGGCCGAAGATCCGGCGCCTGTGGCCAACGACGTTGCCCTGGTATCGTTCGCATCACCCGCGGCCGTGTTGTGTGAGGCCTTGATCAGACCGGTGCTAAGCGTAGAGAATAGGGGTACGCAAAACGTGACACGACTGGCAATTGCGTTTTCCTCTGATAGCGATACGCTCGTCACCACTACTGTGCTTGCTCAGCCGCTTCAACCTGGAGCCAACGCAACGGTAATGCTAGACGCTTTTGAGCTTCATCCGGGCGCGAGCGATTACCGTGCAGCAGTGATCACCGTGAACGGCACAACCGACGGAAAGTCGCATGACAATTCGATTACTGGCGAGACATACCTTTATGCTCGTGCATCCCTGCCGTATAAATCAGGGTTCGATGCGACGCCGGGTGATTGGCGACTGACGGACACAAATCCCATGTGGAACACGAAAATCGTCGACGGCAACGGGTCGCTGTTCCTGAATGCCTTCGGTACGTCGGGAGTGGATTCCGCGTCGGCGATCACCCCGTTGTTCGATGTTCCGGCAGGGCGTGTTTCTATGATTTTCGACGTGGCCTATGCGCAACGGTCCACCCATGATCTTACGCGCCTCGCCGTATATTCACTTGATGCGTGTAGTGATGACGTTACCTCAGGTACATTGCTGTACAGCAAAACAGGAGCGGAACTGGCCACAGCGACAGGAACTTCCTCGGAGTTCGTTCCCGGTGCGCTTTCCTGGCGTCAGGAAATTGTTGACCTAAGCGCGATCGCTGGCGCTGAAAGCGTGCGTTTTGCCGTCGTCGCATCAGGGTCGGGCGGCAACAATCTTTACCTCGATAATTTTCAGATCGTCGGCGATGTACACGAAGATGTCGAATTGGTTGACGTGACAAACTTCAGCCCGGTCTCCTGTCATTTAGCCACTACCGCCGAACTAACCTTACTAAACCACAGTTCCACACACCTTAACAGCGTTCAGGTAAGCTACGCCGTAAATGGCGAAGTTATCAATATTTTAACCTTCGATAACTTAGCCCTTTCGCCGGGAGCAAGGACCACGTTGCCGGTTTCCGACATACCTACCTTGCCGGCAACGAATCTGATCGCCTTTAACCTGGTTCGTCCAAACGGTCTGTTTGACGTGCACGATGCCGATAATTCTTATCGCGTTTCCGCAGTTGTAAGTGGTGACAGCGATATTATTCCCAACCGGCAGACGTTCGAAAATGGCCCAGGATCATGGACCAGTATTAGTCCGTATGGTGGGCCTGTGTGGTCATTGAGTGCTACCGATCTTGGGAGCTCAATGGTCGTCCAGGAATCCGACGGCGGGTACACACAATCGGCATGGCTGACAAGTCCGGTGCTGGACTTCAGTGGGGCCACAGTTGCGAGCATGTTCTTCGAAGTCTCGCGTCTGCCGTCCACGCCCGGGGGTCTGCCGGGCTCCAGGGCCGACTCAAATGATACGTTGAGCATCCTGACGTCAGCCGATTGTGGCGCATCCTACACCCAGCTGGTAGCCATTCCGTTGCCATACAGTGACGAACACGCCATCACGCCAGCAGCCGGAACACATTGGACACGCAGGTTTGTCAACCTCACCCGGCTAGCTGGTGAAAGCAGCGTGCGGGTGGCATTTGTCCTAAACAATCCGAAAGCATCCGTCTATCTCGACAATGTAGAATTTTTTGTTTCTGCCGATTCAACGCCGGTTACCACGGATCAGCCGTTCACCGTTTACGGAACGGACCCTTCCACACCGAATGATTTTTATATTACTTTTCACCTCGCCGATCGGCAAGAGGTTTCCTATGCGTTGTTGGATATCACCGGACGTTCGCTGTTGACCACCCGGCTGACCGATGTGCTGAACCAGACTTATCAGGTACAGCCCCCTGTGAGTGCGGGCATCTATTTGTTGCGCGTACAGATTGGATCAGACGTGTACACCTCGCGCGTGTTCATTGACCGGTAGGATTGGCCGCATCCTAACTTTTACATTCAGAGACCGCCACTTTCCCCTTGTTATTTAACCGATGTATCGTTGTTGATCTCAATGAGGTGCCCGTCTGGATCCTTGAAATAGATTTGCTTTACGCCGTCGACCCGCACCGTGGGCTCTTTCGCAGTACCTGGCCAATTCGTGTATTCCACCTGATGTTTGTTGAGATTCGCGATGAAAGCATCAATGTCTTTCACACTGAAACAAAGGTGATCGTTCCGGTCGCGTTCGTATTGCTTCTTGCCACCTTCAATCAAATGCAGGTGCCCTGCCTTTCCAATTGAGAACCAGGTGTGCTTTCCGTCATGGAACGGCTCAGGTATCTGCTTGAGGCTAAGAATACTTTCATAGAATGCCGTACTCTTCTTGAGGTCGGTGACGTACACGCCCATGTGATTGAGCGTTACGGCGATGTCTGGATTTTCCGCTTGCGCCAATAGTGAGGAGGTTGAGCAGCACAAAGTGGCGAACATTATTAATATCAATGCGTTTTTCATATTTATCGTCTGGCGTGGTGTCATGTCGTTGTTCTTCGCACCTGGTATCCGGAACACAGGAGCTGAAAGTTAACCTAAATTATCCCGACTCACCAGATCAGAAATTACCGCACGTAACTGCCCGAATCCGTATTTCCCATTCAGGTGCTGATGCAGGGCAGCAAGGCCGAAACCGTCGTCCATTTGGGCGATCGCCGCGGTTATCTCATCAATAGCAGGTTGATTGAGTAATTCAGTAACCATGAGCTGCCCCGATTCGACCGCACGCGCGAGGTGGCTCTCGACCGTGCCTCGCGTGAGTTCTCGTGCGGCAGCGATTTCGTCGATCGTCATCCCTTCGCGAAACAGGCGAACACTGATATCGGTTGTAGAGCCCTGTTCCAGAGCACTTCCTGGCGCTTTCTTTTTCTTCTTTTTTTGTTTCTTTAACGGCACCTGTCCAATGCATTCAGCAATAGCCAGGCGTGCTTGCTCGTGCGCCGTCTCAGACGCTGTAAAATTGAAGGAGTCGTGTCCATTCACAATGGCATCGGCAAGCGCATGCACTTTGCTGACCTGTAGCCAATACTGTCCGAGCATCTGATCGAGGTCTTTCAAGTCGTTCATGTATCGTCGCCCTCGCTTGGCAAGCATAGCCATCCGTATATGCTTCACCAAAAGCTTGCGTTGTTCAAGCAGCAACGTCCTATAGTACTCCATACCTTTGGAAAGCCGGGTGAGGAAGTCTTCGAGTTTATCCGATTCCAGCAATGCGCGCAGCTGATCGCGGTACTTAACCGTATTGCCCATTTCCGCGGCGATCGCGTCGGCAATCTGGTGTGGTATATCGTTCATGCTTTTATCGGCCAGTGTAGCATCCGCCGACGAATTCTTGATCAGATACGACAGTTCGCGTGCCAGCGGCTGGAAGTCGAAAGTTTTGTTGGACAAGTCGATGAGATATGACTTTTGCTGACGGATGATCTCGGTATCCAGCGCTTCGGGTTTGTTGTGGTATTCATCGAAGGATACAATTAACCGGTCGGTACTTACCACGGAGGGATCGATGCGCGTGCGCAGAATCAGGCCGTCGATCGACCGAAGCCGGGATAACGCCACGTATACCTGCCCATCGGCAAAGGCGGCGCCAACATCGATAATCGCCTTCTCAAACGTCAGCCCCTGGCTCTTGTGTACGGTGATGGCCCACGCAAGTTTTACCGGATATTGCGCGAATGTGCCGGTAACGGCTTCGACGAGTTCTTTCGTTTCTTCTGCTATCGAATATTTTTTATTTTCCCACACAACACGTTGAAGGGTGTAACGCGTTTCAGAACCGGCCATCACCACCGTGACGGCCTCTCCGGTAATCTCCGATACCGTGGCGAGCTTTCCATTGAAATAGAGGCCGGCTTCCGGGTCATTTCGAACGAACATGATTTGCGCACCAACCTTTAACTCCAGGCGTGACAGCACGGGGTACATCGATTCCGGAAAATCATCTTCGATAAGGGCATCAAAGAATCGCGAGGGCGGCTCAAGTGCTTCCAACGCGCGACGGTTCATATCGTCGGCTTTATAGTTGTGCGTGGTTAGGGTGATCACTTCCCGTAGCTGGCGCAGAATATCGGGCGCCTGATAGAATTCGTTGAGCGTGTCAATATCGCCACGTGTAGGACAGTTGTGTCGCAGATTGTTCAGCAAGTCGATAAAAATCCGGTCGCGCTGGCGAAAGATTTTATCGAGCTCCACGTAGGTGAACCCGTCTTGTTCCAGGGCTTTCGAATCAAAGAACCAGTTTGTCCGGTAGTACTGCTGAAGTTTGTGTTCTTCTTCCTTTTTTACGACGGGCGGAAGCTGGTACAGATCGCCGATGAGCAAGAGCTGGACGCCACCAAATCGCTGCGCATAGTTGTTGCGCGCCGAGCGAAGACGATAGTCTATGGCATCGAGTAGGTCAGCGCGCAGCATAGAAACTTCGTCGATGATGAGCAGATCGATGGATCGCAGCACCTGTTTTCGAATACTGTTCAGCGGGTGACGTCTCGCAAGCACACTCTCCGTGTACCAATTGGCATTTTCGGTGGGCGGCTCGGCGTAATTGCGATCGGGTATGAACATGCCAAACGGCAGCAGGAATTGAGAGTGAACCGTAGTGCCACCCGCATTCAAGGCAGCGATGCCTGTTGGGGCAACGATGATGTGTTGCTTGTAGGTCTGTCCAGGTAGGGACCTCAGAAAGGTTGTCTTTCCAGTGCCCGCCTTGCCGGTCAGGTAAATGTGCCTCCCGGTCGTGTTGATGAACCGCAGCGCCTGCGCCATTCGATCGGTGTACTGTAGTTTTTCAGTTAATTGTTCCATGTGCGCCACGTCCGGGCCCGCAAGATAAGACTGACCAACGACATCACGTCGATTTGCTGCAGTCATATTCCCTGACAAAGACGGTTGCAATTCTGGCAGGCAATGGGTATATAGTTATGATTTGCCTCTGAAAATGCTGAAAAAGGTATTGACTAATCTCACGTTTTGGGTACTGACAGCCATTACGGCCGGTGCGCTGCTGGGGCACTTTTTTCCTGAACAGGGCGTGGCCATGGAATTCCTGGGCAAGGGTTTCATCAACATCGTCAAGATCTTCATCAGTCCCATAATATTCCTTACTATTTCACTGGGTATCAGTGGCATGAACGACCTCAAGAAGGTGGGGCGTGTAGGCGGTAAGGCCATTATTTATTTCGAAGTAGTGACTACGTTGGCGTTGATCATCGGCGTGGCCGTGGCCTACGTGATACAACCAGGTGCCGGAATCGTAACGGCGCACGGCCCGAGCAAGGATGTCGCCACCTATGCGCAAAAGGCGGGCGACTTTAGCTGGTGGCAGTTCTTTCGCGACAATCTTACGGTTCAGGTGCTGTTGGCGAGTATTGCCACCGGAATAATGCTGAGCCATATACGGGCTCGTGAACGGGTGATTAAGGTACTCACACAGCTGTCACGCTATGTGTTCAAGGCCCTGCACTTCGTCATGTTGTTTGCGCCGGTTGGGGCCTTTGGCGGCATGGCCTATACGATTGGAAAATATGGATTGAAGACGCTGGTGCCTTTGGCCAAACTGATGGTCACCGTGTACACAACGATGGGGCTGTTCGTTTTCGTTGTCTTGTACTTCATTATGCGCTCGTATCGCGTAAGCCTGCTGAAGTTCCTGAAGTACATACGGGAGGAGTTGCTCATCGTATTGGGCACGTCTTCGTCGGAGGCGGGTCTTCCGTCACTGATGGAGAAGCTGGAACGCATGGGATGTTCGAAGCCTGTAGTAGGGCTGGTAATACCCGCCGGATATTCGTTTAATCTTGATGGTACGACCATCTATTTATCGATGGCAACGATATTTCTTGCGCAGGCGTTTAGTGTCGAGCTCACGCTGGCTCAGGTGTTTTCCATCATTGGTATTTTGTTTATCACGTCGAAAGGTGCTGCCGGTGTTACTGGAAGTGGCTTTATCGTATTGGCGTCTACCCTGACGGCCATTAAAGTAATTCCGATAGAAGGACTCGCGTTGTTGCTCGGGGTCGACCGATTCATGTCCGAAGCGCGTGCTATCACAAATTTTATTGGTAACGGAGTGGCTACTGTGTGGATTGCTAACAATGAGGGGGAATTTGACCGCGATCGCATGGAGGTCGCCTTCAGCAACGTGCAGACAACTGAGAACATACTGATTGATAACCTCGGTAAGGGGGACATACTTCCCGGTGACAGACTCCCGGATCATCCTGGTTGACGCGCCAAACATGGCACGAGGCCTACGCGATGAAATGCGCTCCAAACAGTTTGTTAGCGGCGATCGGCGATCCTGGAGCGTGTCTTCTGTATCGGATCCGAGTCTCCACGTGTATCAAAATTGATACAAAACCAGCTTGGATCATTTTGTAAATGATTGATAGTTAGTTTGTTATTGTTGGTACGGCGTTTGGAAATGGATATGATCCGATTGAAAAATCATGTTCAAAAGCAACATCCTTGTCCGACTACGGATTCTTTGGCGCAACCGCACTCACGCCGCCATCAATGTAATCGGTTTATCACTGGGCATTACGAGTTCCGTGATCATCTTTCTGGTCTTAAAGTTCGAGTATAGTTATGACAGTTTTCGTCCCGATGGAGATCGCGTTTATCGTGTCGTAAAGACATTCGATGACGGAAAACATCCCGCGTTTCAGTATTCAGCGCTTACTTATCCTCTCATACCTGCCCTGCGCAACGATTTTGCCGACGCTGAATTTGTTTCGCTCGTCGACGCGCAAAAATCGGTAATCCGGGTTCCTAAGCCTGACGGTACGTTTGCAAAATTCCGCGAAGAAGCTATCGCGTTTGTGGATTCATCGTACTTCGATATTCTCACGCAAGAGTGGATAATGGGAAACCACAAGGCACTCACAGAGCCGAACACAGTTGTCCTGTCCGAGGCAGTAGCACAGAAGTACTTCGGGGATCATGATCCAATAAATAGGGTGATCAATTACAATGGCGAGTTTGATTTGATAGTAAGCGGCGTTGTGAAGGATCCACCACTCAACACGGATTTTGCTTTTACGATCTATGTTACTAACAACCTGGGAAGCGTCAAGCGTGGATGGGACAACTGGGGTGCCAGTGCTTCAAATGTAAATTGTCTTGTGAAGCTTCACATCAGCGTATCGGAAACGCAGATGGAAAATAAACTTAAGGGCTGGCATCTGCAGTACATCAAAAGTGATGAATTGGAAAATGCTAAGAATGAAAATGTTGTATTACAACCTCTTTCCGACATTCATTTTGATGGTGAATTCTGGAATCCGGGCGGAAGAATTGTTTCGCGTGCATCGCTCATAACGATGGCGCTTATCGGAACGGTCCTGCTTCTGACTGCGTGCATTAACTTTGTCAATCTCAATACTGTTTTAATCATTGATCGTTCTAAGGAAACCGGAATAAGAAAGGTTATGGGGTCAACACGTCTGCAACTCGTTTCGCAGTTTTTGGGCGAAACACTCCTCATTGCAGTCATCTCCCTGTTCCTTTCTTTGGGCCTGGTGGAGTTGTTGGCGATTCAGCTGTCACCGATCCTCGGTTACCGGCTGAGATTTGAGCCATTTGCAGACTTGATGACGGTCAGTTTCATCATGTGTGTTCTATTTGTTGTTGTGATTCTGGCTGGTCTTTATCCCGCAGTAAGATTGGCTGGATTCCAGCCAATACGGGCATTGAAGAGCAAGTTGGGTGGCGGTTCGCAGAAGGGCTTCACTTTACGGCGTTCGCTGGTGGTATTTCAATTGGCTACCTCGCAGGTGCTGATCGTGTGCACCATTATTGCTATCCAGCAAATGAACTTTTTCATGAGTCAACCAATAGGGTTGAACAGCCAGGCGGTGATAGAATTCGGTATCCCGGAAAATGGCGCAGAGAAAATGCGTTTGCTTTCCGATCGTATGCTGACCATTTCTGGCGTCAGGAACTTCTCCGCCAGCAACACCGGTTCCATCTCAGACGGTCAGTGGTCAGATAATTACGAGGCAACCGTCAACAATAAGGTGGTGAAGGAGAATGCCTTTGCCAAGATGGCCGATGAAAACTATGTGGATACCTACGGGATACAATTGCTCGTTGGCGAGAATCTGGTCCGCGAGGATTCGGCGACGCGCTGTCTTGTGAATGAGACGTTTGTCAAATCTCTTGGCCTAAGCAAACTTCAGGATGCCATCGGCGTTCCGGTGGCGATATGGGGTCACCACGCCATCGTGACCGGCGTGATAAGGGATTTCAACGCAGAGTCGTTGCATAACAAGATTCGCCCGACGATCATCCTGCCCAGCTCCGATTCTTACTTCAAAGGTGCTGTGCGCATGGAGACGGAGAATATGAACGAAACACTGGACCAGGTAAGAGCGACCTGGGAAGCCATATTTCCAAATTACGTATATGAGCAGTTCTTTCTCGATGACGTCATCAGCGGAATGTATAAGGCCGAAAGAAATGTTTCTCGTCTGGTCGCGCTCTTCGCGGGCATGGCGATTTTCATTGGCTCCATTGGACTGTATGGACTCATTTCGTTTATCGCGCGGACCAGGACTAAAGAAGTGGGGATCCGCAAATCCCTGGGTGCGTCAGCAGCTCAGGTAGTAGGTATGTTCTCCAGGGAGTTTATCCTATTGATCGCTATCGCATTTATAATCTCCATGCCCATGGCCCATATCTTCATGAGCGAATGGCTGAACAATTTTGAATACCGAATTCACCCTGGGATACTCACCTTTCTGCTGGGTGTATCATTTAACTTTGTGATTGTGCTGTCGACCATTGGCGTTCGCGCGTATAGGGCGGCAGTGGCAAATCCGGTAACGGCCTTGCGTGATGAATAAGCATAAAATAAAAATATACTAACATGTTTAGAAATAGTATTCTTTTAAGACTCAGATCACTTTGGCGTAACCGCACGCACGCGATCATCAACATCCTGGGGCTCTCTTTAGGTCTGACGAGCGCGATACTGATTTTTCTCATACTTCGGTTCGAACTGAGCTTCGACAACTTCCGGTCGGATAGCGACAGAATCTATCGCGTGGTCGTATCGTTCCAGAATGATGACGACACCGGGTACAGTTCGGCATTGACCTATCCGCTCGTTCCAGCCATGCGGAACGACTTTCCGGATGTCGAATATGCCTCTCTCGTCGATGCGCAGGACGCTGTTATACGTGTGCCCAGGAGCGACGGCACATTTGACAAATTCAAAGAGACCCGCATCGCTTTCGTCGACTCATCCTACCTGGACATTTTTCCACAGGAGTGGATACAGGGTGATCGACGGGCCTTAACCCATGCTAACACGATCGTGCTCACGGAATCATTCGCCAAAAAATACTTTGGTGATAGCGATCCTATCAATAGGGTCATCAACTATAACGGTGAATTTGACGTGACTGTGAGCGGCGTCGTAAAAGATCCGCCACTGAATACCGATTTTCATTTTCCCATGTTTATCACAAACGAATTGGGTGCAACGAAGCGAGGATGGGATAACTGGGGTGCTTCGGCTTCGAATGTGAACTGCGTGCTGAAATTGCACCAGGGCGTGTCGCGCGGCCAGCTCGAGGCGAAGATGAAAGGATGGCACATGAAATATTTCACCGGCGACAATGAGAAGGATGGGAAGAACCGGACGTATTTCCTGCAGCCCCTTATGGACATGCACTTAGATGAACGATACTGGAATCCCGGTGGCCGGGTAGTGTCGGAAGCATCTTTGATAACGATGGGTTTAATTGGTGCCGTGTTGTTGCTCACCGCATGCGTAAATTTTATCAACCTCAATACCGTTCTGATCATTGACCGGTCAAAAGAGGCGGGCGTGCGAAAAGTGATGGGCTCTACCCGTGCGCAGTTGGTCAGTCAATTTCTGAGCGAGACGATCATGATCACCCTCATTGCTTTATTGCTCTCGTCGGGACTGGTGGAGTTGATGCTGATGCAATTATCGCCATTACTCGGCTACCGACTATCGTATCATCCATTCGGAGATGTGTCAACGCTGTTGTTCCTGTTTGCCGTGACACTGGTCGTAACGCTGCTGGCGGGTTTGTATCCTGCCGTGAAGCTGGCGGGATTTCAGCCTGTGAAGGCGTTGAAAAACAAGATTGGTGGTGAGGCACAACGAGGTTTGTCGATGCGCCGGTCGTTGATCGTTTTTCAGCTGGTCATCTCGCAGGTACTTATTGTGAGCACAATTATCGCCGTGCAGCAGATCAATCACTTCATGAAGCAACCACTCGGACTAAATAGCCATGCCGTTGTGGAGTTCAACATCCCGGAGAACGGGGGCGATCGGATGCGTATGCTGTCGGAACGGATTCTGGCAATTCCCGGCGTGGTGAATTTCTCGGCAAGCAACACAGGTTCTATTGCAGACGGTCAGTGGTCGGGCGACTTCGAAGCGACGGTAAACGGCAAGTTCGTCGACGAAGGCGCGGTGGTTAAAATGGCCGATGAGAATTTTATTGATACCTACGGGATAGAACTGCTCTATGGCGAAAATCTCGTGCGTTCCGATACAGCCACAAGGTTCCTCGTGAATGAGACGCTTGCCAAAAAAATTGGCTATACGAATCCGCAAGATGCGATTGGTACCCCCGTAAACCTCTGGGGCCGCCGCGCGCTGATCACCGGCGTTGTACGGGATTTCAATGCCAATTCCCTGCGCGAACGAATAGCACCTACGACCATCCTGTGCAACGCTGATGCCTATTTCAAGGGCGCCGTCCGCCTAAAGACTGAAAATATGTCTGCAACACTCGACAAGGTAAAGGGCGTTTGGGAAGATATGTTTGCAAACCATGTGTATGAATCGAAGTTCCTGGATGACGTAATCAGTGGCTTGTACGATGCCGAGCGCCGCGTGTCGCGACTGGTTGGCATGTTTGCCGGCGTGGCGATTTTCATCGGTTGCATCGGCTTGTTTGGGCTGGTATCCTTCATGGCACGAAGCAGAACAAAGGAAGTGGGTATTCGGAAGTCGCTCGGCGCATCGGTTGGTCAGGTGGTCTTGCTATTCTCGAAAGAATTCATGATTCTCATTGGTGTTTCCTTCGTGATCTCTGTACCCATTACTTATTATTTCATGGAAGAATGGCTCAATAATTTTGAGTACCGTATTCGTCCGGGGGTGGTGACCTTCTTTATTGGTGTGGCGTTTACCTGTGTTGTCGTGCTGGCTACCGTGGGTGTGCGATCGCTGAAGGCCGCGACGGCTAATCCGGTAGACGCATTGCGCGATGAGTAGAGGTGACTGAATTTGAGAGCATATGCTAACGTAAAGGGATCGCAAAGAAAGCAAAGTATTTTTACCGCTAAGACGCAAGGACGCCAGGTTCCGCGAAGAAATGCGCCGGTGGCGCATACAAGAGTTTCTGTTTTGTCGCCGGACATTTACTGATTAGCCAAGTATACATGAGAAGTCATAGCTGCGAACGTTTCATCACAGCTAATACCCAATGCATGTTTTATCGTGCCGCAGACACCTTAGCGGAACTTAGCGTTCTTGCGTCTTGGCGGTAAAAGTACTTTGCTTCTCAGCTATCGATATTCTTTTCTACTTTTCAGCATCCTTCATCTCTGCAAATCCAGAAATATCAACGAGCGCTTCTCCCGCAATGGTTACCATGGCCTGCTTTATAACGTCGCCATATCGATAACAAACCGATAACGCACGTCTCCTTTCAGCATTCGGTCGTACGCTTGGCTGATGTTTTTAATATCGATCATCTCGATGTCGGACACGATGTCGTGCTCGGCGCAAAAGTCGAGCATCTCCTGCGTTTCCGGTAGGCCGCCGATTCCTGAACCCGCGATACTCTTGCGTCCGCCCATCAGGGCAAAGGCATGAACAGACGCTGGGGTAGGAGGTGCTCCTACGCAGATATGCACGCCGTCCGTCTTTAATAAAGATAAATATTGATTGTAATCATGCTCGGCCGAAACCGTATCAAGAATAAAATCGAACGATCCTTTGGCTGCCTTGAATTGCGCCGGGTCTTTGGTGACCACGAACTTGTGTGCTCCTAGTTTTTTCGCGTCGGCTTCTTTGGAAGGTGATGTACTGAGCACCGTCACTTCGGCTCCAAAGGCCACGCCGAACTTTACGCCCATATGGCCCAGGCCTCCGAGGCCGAGTACAGCAAGTTTATGTCCTTTTCCCACTTTCCAGTGGCGAAGGGGCGAATAGGTCGTGATGCCTGCGCACAGTAGGGGAGCCGTTGCTGCGGGGTCCAGTTTCTTGGGCACGCGTAGCACGAAGTCCTCGTGCACGACTATCGTCTTGGAGTATCCGCCGTACGTGGGGGTCTTTCGGTCTTGTTCGTATCCATTATAGGTTTGCGACCCGCCTTTCAAGCAATATTGTTCGAGGCCCCGCTCGCAGTTTTCACAGGTACGACAGGAGTCGACGAGACAACCGGTCGCCGCGAGATCGCCTTTCTTGAATTTTTTCACCTGGTTGCCTACAGCCACCACGCGTCCCACGATTTCGTGCCCGGGGACCATGGGAAAAATCGAGCCTCCCCATTCGTCCCTGATCTGGTGAAGATCGGAGTGGCACACCCCACAAAAATCGATGTCGAACTGCACGTCGTTCGGTCCCACTTCGCGACGGCTGAAGCTCCAGGGCGCAAGCGGTGTTTCTTTGGTTTGAGCAGCGTATCCTTTGGTTGGTATCATGGTTGTTTGGGTTTGTTGGATAACTCCTGTGAGGGAAATAAAGTTTGGTCACCACTGGATTCGACGGTAAATTTCTGATGAGCGGAGTTTATGCGGGACTACGGCGCCTAGTATTGTTCCGCTGCCTTGTGAGCCGAAGAAGTCTTCCCTCCGTCTTCGTGCTAGCCCTTTAGTTCTGCTCGAAGTTCGCGCGCACTTTTCCATTGTCGGCTGCCTTCACAGGCCTGAGCCGAACCTTCAAAATAGTGCCTTGTGGTCGCAACGTGGAATGATACACTTCATCGCCGTTCCAAAAGCGCTGGCGAACCCAGGTATTTTGCGCGTCGAAGTAGCCTTCTTCAACGGTAATAAGTTCGGCATGGGAATAACCCGATCCGTAAGCCGGCCTGAACCGGAACCTGCTATCGAAACCAATGAGCAAAAATTCGTTTGCGCTGAGTTGCCCGACGAGTGCGCGACCACTTTGGCGTCCCTTCTCCTTGTAACGGGGAAATCCATATTCGAACAAAATGTCGTAGCCGTCGAAATGCACCAGTTGTTCGATCAGCCCTTGCTCTTCGCCCACGGCCTTTAGCTTGTCCTGATCCTGCAGGGTTATGATTTGCTGAGACGCCTTCGATAGCAAGGCATAGTTCGCAGCGATATCATCGAAACGTTCGTCCAGCCTTGCAAAATTCCGCTTGTCATTGGGGTCCGCATGGAACGGATCGACACCGTATACGGCCACTCCTTTAGTTCGATGATTGCCAATGGCGTAGAAGTGAAATCTTGAAAACGCAACGCCGTTGCCCGTTTCGGGAATCATCAACAGGTTATCTTTTCTTTTGTACAGCTCACACGATTCATTGAACACATTGGGATTGCCGAAATACAGATCGGGGGCGAGAAAAGCAAGGTCCGGCCCGGCCACCTTCCACAGGTCGAGCATGTTAGATGTCGGCCCACCACTCGGGTACTCACCCGGGCGATGGAAGGAGTTCTCGCGCGTCCAGCAGTTGGCGAACATGGGAAGGTTGTGAACTTCCTTGCCAGCCTTGGCCACGTCATTGATATACGTGGCAAAATGCCATGCGTTAAAGGCTTCCGGCGCGTCGGAGCCGAATACTTTTTCCCAGGTTCCGCCCGGTTTATTCAGCGCTTTGACAAGCGACCCCGGAACCTCTCCTTCAAACAACTTGTTGGCGGCGGGCGAGTAGTCGCGGTTTGTGCCAAGCGAGCCGGCTTCATTCTGCACTTGCATCATGATGACAGTTTTGCCTCCGGGATCCAATGATTTGACCCGCTTCATTACTTCGGCGAAGGCACGCTTGTCGGCATCGCGATTCGACGCACTGACCGGTGACAGGATCAATAGTTCATCGCCATTGGCATTGTTCATGCGCGCGTATTTGGCCGGATCTTCCAGTAGCCATGCCGGTGCGTAGCTGGAGGTTCCATTCTTCCACGAGGCGAACCATAAAAGCACAAGTTTGATGTTCTCTTGTTGCGCGTGTTTAACAAGGTCATCCAGTTCCTTGAAGTTGAATTGCCCGGGCTGAGGTTCGATGTTCTGCCAGTATATCGGCGCCTCGAGCGTGTTAGCGTTCAGCGAACGGAACTGCGACCAGAATTGATCTGTAATAAAGGGCCAGGCACTGCTGTTCCACAACTGTGCGCCCAGCATCAGAAAAGGTTTGCCGTCGACGATTAAGTTATGGATGTCATTTTCAGAGGCGATCCTGGGCAGTTCAGGAGATTTTTGACCAGCTGATTTTTGTCCATAGACCGGGAACGCAACCAGGCAAACGAGTAGGGGAATCCATCGCATAGAAGACGTGGCTAAGAAAGATATTGCGCTAGATTTTTCTTGAAGAAGGCGGCACTCTTCGTGATGCTGTCCATGGGATTGATCGCAAAATTGCCTCCTTGTTCGATGTAGTAATATTGCAGCCCGGCACGTGATGCGTCAGGTAGTATTTTCGTATAGTCAATGGACCCATTGCCCATTTCAGTATAGTCGCGTGATACTTTGTCCATGTCTTTGATGTGCCACATCACGAACCGACCGGGTTGAAGGCTGAAAAGCTCCGATGGACTGCGCTTGGAAGAATGCATAACCCAGTATAGATCGATTTGCAATTTGACCAACCTGGGATCGGTTTCTTTCAGGATGATGTCGTAGCCGATCTGGCCGTCGTGATCGATGAACTCAAAATCGTGGTTGTGATAAGCAAAACCAAGGCCTGCCTTATTTACTTGTTCCCCGATGGCGTTTAGCTTCCCCGTTAGCTGCTTGAATTTTTCGATGGAACGTGAGGACGGATCAAGCCATGGCCAGGTAATGTACCGCTGTCCCAGCGCGCTGGCGCCTTCAATGCAACGATCTACGAAGCGTGTCAGCTCGTCGGCCGGCTGCGCGAAGTACCTGGCGAAGTCATAGTGTCCGCTGGTGGTGACGAGTTGATTGTCGGCCAGCGTTTGTTTGAAGGCGGCTATGGGCATGCCGTAGTAAGTGCGTTTCTCCGGATCATAGCCGTACGTTTCACAATCCTGATAACCAATCGCGGCTACGCGCTTGAGCGTGCCGGGAACGTCGCGTCCAATGATTGAATTGATGGTGAACAGTTGAAGGCCCATCTTGTATTTTGATGCTGCGCTTTCGCGTTGTGCTCCCTGTAACATAGAAGGAATTATAGAAGCGGAAATTGCCGCGGTTGATGAAGCGATAAATTGACGCCGGGTAAAGCCACCGTTAGTTGTCATGACAAGGGTTTATGTTCGAAAATTGTGCTGATGCTTACTACTTTCTGGATCTGTCTTCGTTTGTTGAACCCATGTTCGCACGGATTACATTTTGACTAATGACGGTTTCGAGTTTACAGGCAGACTTTTCCACGAGGGCAATGATTTCTTTGTTCTCGTCCGTGAGCGATGTTTTGTCAAGGATGTTTATCAGACCGAGGAGGGTTGCCAGCGGCTGCCGCGTTTCGTGCGATTGAGACCAGGCTATGTGATTCAGAATATTGGCCTGGTATTCAGTCCAGGTTTCCATTTTCTTACGATCGGTGATGTTGTGGAAATGCAGGAGTACGCCCACAATTTTGTCGCCATCGAAAATTGGCGTGTATTCGGTCCGGATCCAAAACGTTACGGGGGCGAAGTGCATCTCGCGTTCGTCGACAATGGGCGTCTTTGTTTGCAATGCCCGTTCGAAATTCGCCCGGAATTGTTGGTGTATTTCTTCATCGCCTTCAACGCGATAGCTCATGATGCTTTCACCAACTTGCATAGCGCGGCCATGGGTGGTCATGCTGCCCAGCCGCGCATGTTTATTTACGAAGATGATACGCGTGTCCGGTGCACAGAGTAGCATCGCCGATTTAATGTTATCAAATATTATTCTGAGGATTTGCCGGGAGATATCCAACTCCTGCAACATTTCGGCAATCGCGCGGACCGGTTGTTCGCTCATGATGACAGGTTATTGTATGGTACGAAATATATAAAATATATCCGCGGGCGTAAACAAGTATTACACCAACTGAGACAATTGTTTTTATTCGCGAGCGTGGTAGGTAGTAGGTCGAACTCAGCGTCCAAATGAATTTCTTCCTGTCCGACATTCACGATGTCCATTCCACGGCACAAAGTCACCCCACCAAAATACATAACTTCAAGTAGGATTAGTGAACAGTGAAGTTCGCAGAACTTGACGCAGGCATATAACTGAACGACATGGGCTGCGACGCCGTGATTACGGTTGTGCCGGTGCCGATGATCGTAATGACGTTAGCACCCACGGTGGCAACCTGAGTATTCGATGATGTGTAGGTGATGGGTTCAGGATTCAATGTGGTGGGAGCCGATATGGCGAATGGAGAATCACCGTAATTTTTGTCGGGTATCGTGAAGGAAGACATCTGCGAACTTTGCAGACCATTAACGGTCGCTACGGCTGAATACTCGCTGTTATTCCCATTCTTATCCACCAAAGTTAGCTGGTAGCTGTAGGTTGCTTCGGGTGTAAGCGCAGCATCGTTGTATATAGCGGTGCCATGGGGAACTGTTGTCAACAATTCATACGGAGATGTGTTCACCGCGCGCAGAATTCTGTAGGTGCCTTCGATCGCGGAACTGTCTTTCCAGGTAAGGGCGATTTCGGTGGCACTTAAGCGCAGGGCCTTCACATCATAGGGCGTAGGCGGAAGCGAGAATACGCCGTCATCGTTACAGGACAAGCACAGAACGGGCAAAAGCATCAGCAAAACATACTTCATGGGACAAAGATACGTCCGATTAACAGTTAAGTGCTAGTTCGGAAGGATGATTTCTGCGGCGGTATATAGATCCCGCGCCTGGCGTGAACGAGTTCGTGCGTTCGTCCGCAAAAGCGCCGGGTCGATTTGTTTGTACTTGTACAATTTTCCTGATTCTAACCAATTGCTATTGTATAAGAGGATAGAGATCAATAGTTTAGGCACCATTCAAAAGGGGACGTTCCCCAACCTAAGGTATGAACTATATGACGCTGCTGTTCGCTCTCATGTTTGTCGTTTTACTGGCTTCCTGTTCCAAGCCGGCAGAACCGGAATCGACTTCCGGTTATCCCGTTTCAAAGAAACTTGACACGGTTGATACATACTTTGGAGAATCCGTTGCTGATCCCTATCGATGGATGGAGAACGATACCAGCAAAGACGTAGCTGATTGGGTTGCCGACGAGAACAAGGTTACGTTCGGATTTCTCGACAAGATTCCCTACCGAACTCAGATCAAGGAACGGCTGGAGGCACTTAATGACTACGAGAAGCTAGGATCTCCTTTTAAACGCGGCGAATATATTTATTACTTTAAGAATTCAGGCCTGCAGAATCACAGTGTGCTGTACCGGCGCCAGGGCGAACAGGCTGAGCCCGAAGTATTCCTGGATCCCAATGTCTTTTCGAAAGACGGGACTACGCGGCTAGGAGGGTTGTCATTTTCGAAAGATGGATCGCGCATGGCGTATCAGGTTTCGCGTGGCGGCCAGGATTGGACGGATGCCATTGTGATTGATGCCATCACTAAAAAAGTGCTTGAAGACACGATCAGGAATATCAAGTTCAGCGACATTGCCTGGAAAGGAAATGACGGATATTACTTCAGCACGTATGAGAAGCCCAAGGGAAGTCAGCTGTCGGCGAAGACACAAAGTCATAAGTTGTACTATCATCAGGTAGGCACGCCTCGCAGCCAGGACAAACTTGTATTTGGAGATGATAAGGATCCCCGCCGATACGTTGGCGCGGGCCTCACGGAAGACGAGCGTTTTCTCGTGGTTACGGCGGCGATCAGTACGACGGGCAACGAGTTGTACATTCAAGATTTGCGTGATCCGAAGGGGAAGTTGGTTACGGTAGTTGACAACTTTGATAATACTCACAACGTGATTGCTAACGAAGGCAGTCGCATACTGGTTGAAACCAATCTGAACGCGCCGAATAATCGCGTCGTGGAGTTTGACTTCGCGAACGCGGGACGCGACAACTGGAAGAACGTTATTCCCGAAACGGAGAGCGTACTCAGTTCAGGTACAGGAGGCGGCTACCTGTTTGCAGATTATACAGTGGATGTGAAGTCGCAGATAAAGCAATACGACCTGAAGGGTAAGTTTGTGCGCCAAGTCGAATTGCCGGGAATTGGATCGGCGGGTGGTTTCAGTGCCAAGGAGGGCGATAAGGAATTGTATTATTCATTCACATCATTTACCTATCCGACTACCATATTCAAATTCGACATTGCTTCCGGCAAGTCCACCCTGTACAGCAAACCTAAAGTGGATTTCAACCCCGATGACTATGAGACCAGACAGGTTTTTTACACGAGCAAGGATGGCACGAAGGTGCCGATGTTTATCGTATTCAAGAAGGGATTGGAACTAAACGGAAAGAATCCAACGTGGCTTTACGCCTACGGGGGATTCAACATCAGCCTCACACCCGGATTCAGCCCGTCGCGTATATTGTGGCTGGAGAATGGCGGCATATATGCACAGCCTAACTTGCGCGGTGGCGGCGAATATGGTGAGAAGTGGCATATGGCGGGAACGAAATTGAACAAGCAGAATGTCTTTGATGACTTCATCGCAGCGGGTGAATACCTGATTGAGGAGAAGTACACATCGAGCGAATATTTGGCTATTTCAGGCGGTTCGAATGGAGGGTTGTTGGTAGGCGCCACTATGACGCAACGCCCCGATCTCGCCAAGGTAGCTTTGCCCGCAGTGGGCGTGATGGACATGCTCAGATATCACAAATTCACGTCCGGTGCCGGTTGGGCGTACGACTACGGCACGGCGGACGATTCGAAGGAAATGTTTGATTACCTCAAAAAATATTCGCCCGTGCATGCACTGAAACCGAATACGACATATCCCGCCACCATGGTGACTACGGCCGATCACGATGATCGGGTCGTGCCAGCGCATTCGTTCAAGTTTGCCGCCACCCTGCAGGAAATGAATACAGGGCCGAATCCTGTGCTGATTCGAATTGATACGAAGTCCGGACACGGTGCGTCGAATCTTTCGAAAGCGATAGAGTCAACAGCCGACCAGTATGCCTTCACGTGGTATAGCATGGGCGTTGTGCCCCCCATGGTGAAAAAGGACCTGTGACAGGAATCGCCGCATGGCTGTCAAATTAGTTGCTTTTGTCAACTAATTTGAGAGCGCCCTGCTCAAGGCAACAGCAGAATTGAAATGGTTGACGTCGGCCGTTTCATACTTTTGGTGGGCTTTCGCGCTGACCAGACAGCGATTTGCGGCTTTCGGCGACGACTTATACAGGTTCGCAGACTGCTTCAGCAGGGCATTTGCTCACGCGCCTTTAACGATTGTTTTCAACTATCGGAATTGGCATCTTTGAGGTTAGCAACACCCTTATCTGCCGCATGGAATTCCTCCTATTCGTCATCGTGACGATCATTCTTGTAATTGTTCTTGGAATCAGAAAAATAGTCATCGACCGGTTACGCATACTGGACACTAAAATTGATCACCTGGCCGCAGAGTTGAAGAAAGCGCAGCTGCGCACGGATGCGGTTAAGGACGCCTCCGCCAGGCCTGGCACCGCAGAGGAAGCCCGCGTGGTGCAGCCATCGCGTGTCCCTCCGCCGGTTCTCAAGCCCGATAGCACCAGCGACGTGGAACCACCTCGGCCTTTGGCAGAAAAGGTCCAGCCCGTGCCTGCTTCCGCATCGCCAGCTTCACCTGGGCAGCCGGAGACTACGCCGGAAGTAGTTCGCATTCCTGGCGCGATTAGACCGCCCGTTGCGCGTCCTCCCAAACCGAAGCAGCCCGGTTTTTTCGAACGAAATCCCGACCTCGAAAAATTCATCGGAGAGAATCTTGCCAACAAAATAGGGATCGGCGTACTCGTGCTAGGCATCGGGTTTTTCGTAAAATATGCCATCGACCGCGACTGGATCGGTGAGATCGGACGCGTATTCATTGGCGTGCTCTGCGGAGGCATCCTTCTTGGTGTAGCCCATAGGTTGCGGCGAACCTTTACGGCGTTCAGCTCTGTTTTGGTCGGTGGCGGTATCGCCGTTCTCTACCTGACGATAGCCATTGCCTTCCATGAGTATGGAATATTCAGTCAGTCTGCCGCCTTTGTGCTCATGCTGATCATAACCGGATTCGCTGTGGTCCTTTCATTGGCATACAATCGAATTGAGTTGGCCGTACTTTCTATTCTGGGCGGGTTTGCGTCACCGTTCATGGTAAGTACTGGCGAAGGAAACTACGTGGTGCTTTTTGTGTACGTTCTCACCCTGGATGTGGGCATGCTGGTATTGGCGTATTACAAGAAATGGAACCTGGTGAACATCATTTCCTATGTGTTCACGGTGTTGTTGTTCGGCGGTTGGCTTGCGGTTTCGTACGACGGTTTGCAGCCACCGCCCATCGCCGGCGCGCTCATCTTTGCTACGTTGTTTTACCTGGTATTTTTTGCCATGAACATCGTGAACAACGTCAAAGAACGCACGGCTTTTAAAGCGATAGAGATCAGCATTTTGCTGAGCAATACATTTTGTTACTACGCGGCCGGTATGATTATCCTCAGCGCACCCCATGCATCTCTTTACAAAGGACTGTTCACTGCCACCCTGGCCATCTTCAACTTTGTGTTCGCTTTTGCGCTATACAAGAATTCGCGCGTCGACAAGAATCTCGTATTCCTGCTCATCGGACTTGTACTTACCTTCGTGAGCCTCGCAGCGCCGGTTCAACTGGAAGGCAATTACATCACCATGTTCTGGTCGGCCGAAACCGTTTTGCTGCTTTGGCTGTCGCAGAAATCGGGGATCCGGTTGATGAAACTCGGCTCGGTGGTTCTCATGGTGCTCATGATCTTTAGCCTGGTGATGGACTGGAGCCAGATATACAACGCCCATGTGCCACCGCTGATGGCAGTGATCTTTAACAAGGGTTATATAACAGGACTGGTCTCCATCGCGTCCATCGTTTTGTCTGTGTTGTTTCTTCGAAATGAACATGTCAAAGACAAGGAGTTAGTTGGGTATTACACCATTGCGCTTGCTGTTGCCGGTGGCATCGTTGTGTACGTGTCGCAATTGCTGGAATTGCAGTATCAATTATTTAACCGTGGGTTTGATTATCCCGCGCAGAACGTGATTATCGGTTCGTTCAATCTGGCCTTCATTCTGGCCCTGCTCATGGCCGACCGAAAATGGATTCGCGACAGCAGGATAAGTTTTGCGTTTGCCGCATGGGGCGCATTGGCGATGGTCGCGTACGTTATTTTCTACCAGGCTCAGATCATCGAGGCGCGTGACAGGTACGTACTCGGTGAGGGTTCAGCGACCGGATACGTCTTTCACTACGTGCTGCTGGCGCTTATGATAATCGTGGCCATCATCACTTTGCGAAAGGTGCGCGCGAACGTCGAATTCAACCGGTCTACCGGCAATGCCTACGCCTGGGTGTTTGTGATCTTCTTTGTCTTTCTGGCCAGTGCAGAGTTGGATCATTTGCTGGTTGTGTTGTTAGGAAGCAGCGACGAGAGTATCGATCGCATCCTCACGCAGAACCACAAAATTGGGTTTCCCATTCTTTGGGGACTTGCTTCGTTCATTCTCATATTTTTGGGATTGAAAAGAAAGCAGAAGCATATTCGAATTGTATCGCTTTCACTTTTCCTGTTCACGCTGCTGAAGCTTTTCATTGTCGACATTCGCGGCATCTCCGAAGGAGGGAAGATCGCCGCCTTTATTTCGTTGGGTGTATTGCTGCTGATCGTTTCGTTCATGTATCAACGCTTGAAAAAGATTCTGCTGTCGGATGAGGCCGTTGCAGCGACTAATAAGACTGACGCGCCATGATAAAAATTTGGGTTTCCGTCATATTGTGCGCGGGCTGCGCGGTGGCTGCCGGGCAGTCGTTTCGTTTGGAACGCGAACTTGGTCCGGTGGAAGCCGACGGCTTCTACAGGATCGATCTATCGCCTGAGATCATACCGGATGTTAATGCAACATTCTCAAATGTTCGGATAATGGATGCTGGGGGCAAAGAGGTTCCCTATTTGCTCCGGCAGGAACAACCCGCCAGTTACAGCACAGTTTTTCGTCCCTATCACATTGTTCAATACGAGCAGAGGAAGAATTGTTGCACGTCGATCATCCTGGAGAATCCCGACAACAAGGCCATCAACAACATTCATTTGTCTATTCGAAACGCCGACGTAGCAAAGGAGATGGTCCTGACGGGAAGTGACGACAAACAAAACTGGTACGCCCTCAAATCGAGGTCCATGATCTCGGCCGCAGGCGACGGAGAGAAAACATCCACTATGCGCCTCGTGGATTTTCCGATGAGTAACTATGCCTATTATAAAATTGAAATAGGGGATTCAACATCCGCCCCCTTGAACATCACCGCAGCAGGCTACTTCGAAGTGAACACAGCGGAGGGAAGATATTCGGCCGTGCCGTTTGAATGGCACCAAACAGACAGCGCAGCGATGAAGGAAACATTCATCAGGATTACGTTCGGGAGGTCACAAGTGATGGATCGCATCACACTATCCATGAAGGGAACTCCTTATTTTTTGCGTCGGGGAACATTGCTTCGTGAGGTGAGGCCATCTAAGGCAGGCGCGAAATCGTACTATGATCGCGTCGCGTCCTTCATCGTTAGTTCCAGGCAGCCTGCTGTGATCGATCTTCGTGGTGAGAGAGGTAACGAGTTCGTGATGGCAATCGAAAACGAGGACAATCCGGTGCTGAAGGTGGACAACCTTCGCGTGGATCAGTTGAACCGCTACCTGGTTGCCTGGCTGGCGAAGGGGTCTTATGGGCTGAAGTTTGGCGCGCCGGACCTTCAGGCCTCCCGTTATGACCTCGTGAATTTTAGTGATTCTATTCCTGCCAGCCTGGTCAGCCTAAAGGCAGGTCCGTCAAAGGCTATCGAACCAGCCCGGGCGACGGAAAGCACCACGATCTTCACCAATCCGATCGTGATTTGGGTGGCGATCGTCGCGGTGATTGGCGTGCTGGGCTTCATGGCTATCCGCATGACCCGGGAGATGTGAGCTGCTTGCAGGAAGCTTAACGACAAAAAATCTATCGCGAGCCTTGCGTAAAAAACCTGAAATGATGTTATTTACTTAACAAAGTATATGGTTATCAAAAATAAATGATATGGCAAGGGAATTTTTAGGCGAATTCGAGGAGTTGGTGCTTACCATGGTGGCGGCGCTTCGTGAAGATGCTTACGGCGCTGCAATTGCCGACGAAATTCAGATTCGTCTCAGTCGTGACGTGAACCTCAGCGCTGTTCATGTTACCCTGTACCGCCTGGAAGACAAAGGATATATCAAATCAAGCATGGGCGGCGCCACCAAAGAGCGCGGAGGCAGGCGCAAACGAATATTCTCGATAACCAGTGCGGGAATGGCTACGCTCAAGGCAATGCGCGAGGCACGCATTGACCTTTGGAAACTGGTCCCGCAACTGAAGCTGATCGTAGGCTAACTCATATGACACCGGGAAGGTCATCGGAGGAAGACTCGGTCACGCGCGTTGCCCGTAATTGGGCTGTGCGGATGATGCGTCGGGTTTGTCCACCATCGATATACGAGGAGATTGAAGGAGATCTCATACAGCGATTCGAACGCGAGCGCGCAACGCTGGGTGAGGGAACAGCACGCCGACGCCTTACCTGGAGTGCGATCAGGTTTCTTCGACCTGGTATCGTGCTGCGCCATCAATGGAATTTAAACATAACGTCACCAACTATGATTTTTAATTACCTGACTATCGCGTGGCGCATCATGCGGCGTAACACCGGCTACACCGTCATCAACATCTTGGGTCTTGCACTGGGCATGACTGGTGCCTTGCTGCTCGGTCTCTGGGTGACAAACGAACTTAGCTTCGATCAGTTTCATCAAGACGGCGACCGGGTTCACATCGTATGGAACCGCGAAAAACAACAAGGCGGCGATGTGTCCTGCTGGAGCGCAACGCCTCGCGTACTGGCCACCACTCTTCAGTCAGACTACAGCGCTGTTGAACAGGCAGTGAGTTACGCCGACTACAACGATTCCTATCTTTTCACGGTAGGAGATCGGCATATATTGAAGAATACGGCAAATTTCGTTGATCCTGGCTTTCTTTCTGTGCTGTCGTTTCCGTTGATCCGCGGCGATGTGAACACTGCGCTGGCCGACCCGAATTCCATTGTACTCACGGAAAGTTTTGCGCGACAACTCTTTGGTGAACACGAGGCATTTGGGGGTGAGATTACTATGGCGCAAGGCGAGTACAAGATTCCGTTCACGGTGAAAGGGATTTTGAAAGACCTGCCTTCAAATACAGATTTCCATTTTGATTTCTTGCTTCCCTTTTCATTTATAGAAAAGAATTTCGGAAGAGAAACAAACTGGAGCAACAACTCCGTGATTACGCTGGTGAAGGTAAAAGGGGGTGTTAGCGCGGAAAGCCTGGGTGAGCAGATCCGCGACTTGAAGAAGAAGAATCTGAAAGGCGAGGAAACGGAACTGTTCCTTTATGCACTGGAGAGAAATCACTTGTACTCCCAATTCGAAAATGGCGTTCCCTCGGGAGGGCGAATCGAAATCGTTCGCATGATCGGGCTGCTCGCGCTGATATTGGTACTCATTGCTTGCATCAACTTTATCAATTTAAGTACAGCACGTGCGTCGAAACGGACCAAGGAAATTGCTGTTCGAAAAGTTACCGGCGCATTTCGCGGGGCACTCGTCCTTCAGTTTTTGTGTGAGTCCATTCTGGTGGCTTTGCTCGCGGGGATTATTTCCCTTGGCGCGGTGTACTTTCTCTTGCCTGCATTCAATACGCTCATCCAACAATCCCTTCGCGTAGAGCTGACCAGTATGGCGTTCTGGCTTTTCCTGGGCATCACCGTACTGATTGTAGGTTTGTTGGCAGGGGGATATCCGGCGTTGTATCTTTCGTCCCTGTCTCCCATTAACATCTTCAAAGGCGGATGGCTTGAGCTCGGCAGGAATCGTATCAGATCCGTGCTGGTGGTTCTTCAATTTGGATTTGCCCTGACGTTGATTGTGTCCACGTTCGTTGTGTTCAAGCAAACGAAATTTCTTCAGCAACGCAATATAGGTTATGATCGCGCGAATCTGATCTATCAGTATCTTACTGGCAAGCTTTCAGTAAATTTCCCCGCCTACCGGGAAGCGCTGCTCTCTACCGGCTTCGTGACGTCGGTGACCTGCACGAGTTCACCCATTACGCAACGGATGAGCAACACGTCAGGAATGAAGTGGAGAGGAAAGGATCCCGGCAATAACACCGTTATCGAGCGGTTCGCAGTAGACCAACACCTTTCAGAAACGATGGGCGTGCAAATCGTGCAAGGGCGAGATCTGGACCTGGTAAAATTTCCGTCTGACTCGACTGGGGCGCTCATCAACGAGGCCGCCGCCCGTGTCATGAAACTGGATAATCCCATTGGCGAGATCATAGAAGATTCAGGACAGCCATGGCACATCGTGGGCGTTGTTAAGGATTTTGTCTTTACGTCTCCTTACCGGCGCGTGGAACCTATCGTGATGCAAGGTGCCAAGGTGGGAGCGCACATGGCTGGCGTGGTTCACCTGAGACTGAATGGACGGCGATCCATCCGCGAGGCGATTGACGCCATATCCAGGGTGGCCATAAAGCACAACCCTGATTATCCGTTCGAATATCAATTCGTTGACGAAGAGTATGCCCGTAAGTTTGCCAACGAAGAAACGACCCTGGCAATCACGACCATATTCAGCGGCCTGGCGATTTTTATCGGCTGCCTCGGATTGCTTGGCTTGTCAACCTACCTGATCGAAGCGCGGATGAAAGAGATCGGCATTCGCAAGGTGCTTGGTGGTACGACCGTGAGTATCGTTCGGCTACTGACGCACCATTCGTTGCGTCCCATCGTCTGGGCCATCGTCCTGTTTAGTCCCTTGGCGTGGTGGGCGATGCACTGGTGGCTGCAATCTTATGAGTATCGGATCCATATTACCTGGTGGATCATACCTATGGCTGCTTTGTTACTGCTCCTGATGGCCATGACGACAATTACGTTTCAGATTTACAAGGCGGCGAACATCAATCCAACGGCTACCCTAAAGGCCGAGTAGTAGTTTCCGGCAGTTTCAAAATTGCGCATTTGCCCCGCATTCGTGGCGCATTTGGCCCTTGGCAGGCATGCACACATTCGTATTTTTGAACCTCATAACCCTTACGTGTATGTTGCTAGCAAACAAGAATGCCGTCATTTATGGCGGAGGCGGTTCTCTCGGAAGTGCCGTGGCCAATGCGTTGGCTTCGGAAGGCGCCCGTGTCTTTCTCGTCGGCCGTCATCCGGACACTGTGGAGCGGGCAGCGCAAGCTATTTTATCGGCAGGGGGGAAGGCGGAAGCTGACCAGGTAGACGCTTTGAACGAGACACAGGTAACAGATCACTTAAACCGGGTGGTCAGTAAGTATGGCTCCGTCGATATTTCGTTTTGCGCAGTCGATCTTAAGCCCGTGCAGGGTATACCATTAGTTGACATGAAAACAGACGATTTTGTTCGGCCGGTGACCCTCGCCATGCAGTCGATGTTCATTACCGCCAAAGCAGCAGGACGGATCATGCAGCGCCAAAGATCCGGTGTCATACTGTCACTCACGGCAACGTCGTCGGGTGTTGCCTACCCTTATACCGGTGGCTTTGCCCCGGCCGGGGCAGCCATAGAGTTGGTTTCGAAGAACCTCGCGGCCGAATTGGGCGTATATGGCATCCGTGTCGTTAACATCCGGTCGGCCGGTTCGCCCGATTCGCGCGTGTTCCAGGACGTTTTAAAAAACAACCCGCAGTTGATGGAAGGTGTGCTGCGCGGAATGGAGGATGATACAATGTTGAAGCGACTTCCCCTGATGAAAGATATTGCCCATGTGGCCGTGTTTCTTTGCTCTGAACTGGCGAGACAGATCACCGGTGTAACGATCGATGTTACAGCCGGGTCAACATCCGGCTTGAACTATCGCGCGGCGCGACAAGGGAATTGGCCGCGCGAGTATTGACATGGACACGCTCTCTTCCCCACCTATCATCAGCGTGCCTCATCTCAGGAACTTCACCTTCGCCTCGATATTCTGCGCAGTCTTCTCTCCCTGCTTCTTTCCTTCGTCACAAGAATATCGGTAGTGGATGCCGCCATACAAACGCGACATGGAGACTTCATCCACCATGGCGTCGAAGGAGGCGTATTGACGCGTACCGAGATTTTCCGGACCGTTACCCACATCAGCCATGATGCCGTCATAACTGGTATCGGTAAATGGGACGTTGCTGCCATATATGCCCGAGAGAACATGAGCCACGCTGCTGCTAAAGATTGCGTGGTTGGAAGGGAAGTCGGGAAATCCCGGTGTCGTAAGAAACGGCTTCCATACCGGATCGGCGGCAGGGTCGATGATGGAACGGATATACGAGAAAGGGCGTTCTGTCCAGTGTTCATACTTCGCCTTGAATGAACCCGTGCTGGCATCCAGCATGGTGATGCCCAGTTTTGCATAGGTGAATGCCGCCTTTGCGAGGTCAGGTTCAAACTGCCCGATCACATCTTTCAAGGTAACGACATAGTGTGCGCCTGCGGGATAGCCGGGATTGGAGTCATTGAAGTATTTCGCGATCAATTTTTGTTCATGCGTCAGCTCCTTAGACACTTTATAAACTTCGTTCATATTAACGTAATAGGGCGATGCAGGATCGGTGCTGTAGGTGAGCGGGGGCGATATGGCATTTTCCAGGCTACCAGGCACCAGCAATCGGTTAAAACCCCAATAAGGATTCACGGGTGCGGCGCCGGTTTCTGACTTCCAGATGCCATTACCGGCTGGAATGGTATAGGCAGATGGCCAACCAGCATTGTCCGTTTTGGCCCACTCGAAAATGAGATCAGCAACTTCCTTTCCAAACGCGACGGATCGTTCGAAGACGACGTCACCCACTTCGGCGCGGTATTGCGTGTTTAATTCATTCTCCAGATTGATAACTGCTTGTTCATTATAGGCTGCCGTGATCGGGCTATAGAATTTTTGTGTCATAGCTGCCAGGACCGCATTTGCGCTGGACGGCCAATGGTAATCCTCTCCCGCTTCAGCGGTTGGCATGGCGGGCATAGCAGCAAGTTGGCCATGCAGCGTTTGATATTCGGGCATGCCCGGCAGCACGGCCTCGTACAAGGCCACGCCACAATACGCCATGTAGCGCGATGGATTAAAGCCAAATGGGTTGCCGGTTGCTACGTATAGCATGGAGGTTTGTACCTCCAGCCACCGTTTAACAACTTCCGACGAATAGGTACTGGCTTGCGTGTCAGGAGCTTCATTGTCATCGTTGCATGCAGTCGGTAAAACCATCAAAATGCCGATCACCAATAGCGGAATCTTCCTGAGAAAATTGAAGTTCATGTTTTTGTCTGTTAAGGGTGTTTTGGATTGGAAGCCATTATTTCTTTGAAGGGAGATTGGCGGCTTGCCAGGCTTTGAATCCTCCGTCGATGTGTGCCACGTTCGTGTATCCCATATCCTTCAGCGTCTTTACGGCGAGGGCAGACCGCCCTCCTGACGCGCAGTATAGAACGATGCGCTTATTCTTGTCAAACGCGGATTTGTAATAGGGAAGAGACGGATCTGCATAAAACTCCAGCATGCCTCTGGGAGCATTGATGGCGCCGGGAATACTTCCCAGCTGTAGTTCCTCTGATTCGCGAACGTCGATCAACACGATGTCTCCGGCTGACAATTCCCGGTTCGCTTTTTCGGGCGTGAGATTTTCAATTTCACTTTTGGCTTGTTTCACTAAGTCAGTTGCTGACTTTTGTGCCATAACCGAGTTGCTTAACAACACACAAGTGGTTGCGATCAATAATCCGTGTTTCATATTAGAGATTGGTTTTATGTTTTCATTGCTATAGTTCCGGTGGTTGCGCAAAACCCCAGAGGAGAATGGAAGTTCTACGCAACGAAACCCGGATGTTTGTGTAACCAAACTGTCATTATCGACTAGATACATGGCGCGGACACGCCACAGCCAGTCGTGTTATATTCGGTGATAAATGAATGGTTGATCGAAGTAACATCCGCTTACATCTTCGTCAAAATGAGAATAGCTGAACGTGATCCGTGACGGAAATACACCGGAAATTGCGCCTGAAGGGCTTCAGGGTAGGGAATGGCGTCGTTCGTCGCCGATTTTTGTTGTATGTCTTTTTGTATCGGCTGTCCTACGAGGATATCCCGGTATTCAGTACTTTAGTAATGCATGAAGCAACTGAATGCCTTTCTCGGTAATGAGTTCATTTTCCTTCCGCGCTATCGCGTTTGGCGGCACATTATATACTGGACGTTTCATATTACGATATGGGCCACGTTCTGGGTTATCGTAGGAGCTCCGGGATCGTTTGGCCGTCAGGTATTCAACATGCTTTTATGGGTTCCTGTGTTTATTCTGTTCAGCTATCCGCTAGTCTATGGAGCAATTCCGCACCTGTTGCTTAAAGGGAAGGTGACGCTGTTCTTCCTCTCGACGCTCGCCTGGGGTGGCGTAGGGTTGTTCATCGACTCAGGATTCAGGGCCTACCTGTTGATTCCACTGCAGGAAGCCATGGGTCTCGACTATATACTCTCGCGGGGACCATTACCTTTCTGCTATCTGTGCATGACCACTTCGGCCGCCAGTCCGATGGCCATTAAGTTCTTCAAGTTATGCACCATTAAACAGCGCGAATGGATGCAAGCGCAACAGGAAAAAATCACTACGGAGTTGCAATTGCTGAAGGCGCAGGTACATCCTCATTTTTTGTTTAATACGCTCAATAACATTTATTCATTCTCGCTCGATAACTCACCTAAAACGCCGCATCTCATCAAGAAATTGTCGTCGCTGCTGAGCTACATGCTGCACGAATGCAATACGAAGGAAGTGTTCCTGGCAAAAGAAATAGAGGTCATGAGGAACTATCTTGATCTCGAGCGCGAACGATATGGCAACAAGATCGAGATATCCTGGAACGTAGATGGCGTTGTGGAAGGCAAACTGATTTCGCCGTTGTTATTATTGCCATTCCTGGAGAATGCTTTCAAGCATGGCATATCAGAGCAGCTCGGGCGTCACAGCCTGACTGTGGATATTAGCGTGAAGGCCGATGTAATGCGGTGCAAAATTGTAAACAGCAAGAATGAATACGTGTCCTACAGAAAGAATGGCATAGGTATTAGCAATGTGAAAAAGAGACTTCAGTTTATTTACCCTGGTAAACATCAACTCACGATCAGCGACGAAGGTAACTTCTTCGCAGTTTGGTTGTCAGTGAACCTGGCCCATGGTAAAGCGTCAATAATGGAATCGCCCGCACCCGTAATTGTTAATGAAAGAACCCTGCATGAAGCTCCGCAGCCTGCATATAGATAGTGAAACGACGTGGAAGAGGTCCCGCACAAGCATTTTCGACCCCCTGCATGTGGTGTTGGAAAAGGCGAATGATCTGCTGAAGGGACTCGATACTTTTTTATACAACGAGTTTATATTTTCGCCGCGTTATCATCTGTGGCGGCATTTAATTTACTGGTCATTTCACATCATGATATGGTCAGTCTTCTGGATGATTATGAATTCGGGGACCGTTCCGTTTTCGCGTATTATGTTCAATTTGTCGTTGTGGGCACCCATCTGGATCTTGTTTGGATATCCCATGGCGTATTGGGCGGTGCCGCAGTTGCTGATAAAGGGAAAAATTGTACAGTTCTTATTTGTTGTGCTCGCGTGGGGAGTGGCCGGGTTGTACATCAATGCTGGTTATCGGATTTATATACATGAGCCAATTCAGGCGGCCATGGGATTTGACTTTGTGCCAAGGAAGGGATTTCAGCCGAATAGTTCTCTCTGCATGACGACCTCGGCTGCCAGTCCTATGATCTTCAAATTTTTCAAGCTGTGGACGTTCAAACAACGCGAGTGGATGGCCACGCAACAGGAAAAGATTACGGCTGAACTGCAGCTGTTGAAAGCGCAGGTTCATCCCCATTTCTTATTCAATACGCTCAATAATATTTATACGTTCTCGATTGACAACTCCCCAAAGACGCCGAGCCTGATCTTAAAGTTGTCGTCACTACTAAGCTACATGCTTTATGATTGCAATGGCGATCAGGTGCGACTGGAAAAGGAAGTGGAGGTCATGAAGAATTACATCGACCTGGAAAGTGAAAGGTATGGAAGCAAGAGCGAGGTGTCCTGGAGTGTTGATGGTAATATTAAGGATAGCTTCATATCGCCCTTGTTAATGCTACCGTTTCTGGAGAATGCATTTAAACATGGCATGGCGGACGGCGTGTCGAGACCATGGCTGAGTGTCGATCTATCGGTCAAGGCCGATGTGCTGCGTTGTAAAATTGCAAACAGCAAGAATGAATTCGTTCGTTACGATAAAAGTGCTTGCGGCGAAGGAGTGCGCAATGTGGAAAGGCGGTTGGCGTTCATGTATCCTGATAGTTACGAGTTGAAGACGCATGACGAAGGCAACTTCTTCGTTGTTTCTTTGTTGGTGCGGTTGACCGGATTCAGGCAGCGGCCACTAATATCGAGGCTGCCGTCGGAGGCGCCACAAACTGTCGTGTCGTGAAACTCCGTTGCCTGCTTATAGATGACGAGCCGCCAGCGTTAAAAGTGCTGGTGAACTATATCGGTACAATCAATGGATTGGAGGTTGCAGGCCAGTGCAAGAACGCACTGGAGGCGCTTGATGTACTGCGACACAAGGCCGTCGATGTTATTTTCCTGGATATCAAGATGCCCCATATCATCGGAACGGAGTTTCTGAAGAGCCTTTCCCATCCTCCCAAAGTCATATTTGTCACGGCATACCGGGAATTTGCCGTAGATGGCTTTGAACTCGATGCAGTCGACTACCTCGTAAAACCTGTTTCGTTTGAAAGGTTTTTCAAGGCCGTCACGAAGCTTAACCGGCTCATGGGCCGCGATACAGACTTTGTCGCCGATAGCGAACCCCCCCGCTCTACGTCATTTATCTATTTGAAAGTCGATCGTGATATGAAGAAGATTTTTGTCAATGATATCCTGTATATCGAGAGCTGGAAAGACTATGTGAAAGTCTTCCTGGGCACAGGCAAATATATTCTGGCAAAGCAGTCGATTAGCGCGATGGAGAACCTATTGTCAGACTATAAATTCGTACGGGTCCATCGGTCCTATATGGTATCTTTTGATAAGATTTCTGGCTATAACGGTGTCGCCGTGCAGCTGGCGGGTCATGAAATTCCCATTGGAAGACTATACAAGCAGGCTGTAATGGACCGTTTGCAGGAATAGTCGGATCAATCCCCTTTTAAACTATTGACCGGACTGGTGATCGCCGCCTTTCTCACCTGGGCGCGATAATGAAGCGTGACAGCCTCGTCAATTTACAAAAAAAAGACGCTTCCGGGCCGGGATAAATGAGCCGAAATATCCTCTCTGTATTTAATTGGATTTCTTCGTTCGGATACAAATTTCTTTGAGAGCCCCGCTCCCGTTATTACTGGTGGCTTTCGCATTCGGGTGCTCGCGCCCGGCGGAACAGCAAATGTTTAGCGCGGTCCCGGCCAGTCACAGTGCCATCACCTTCAACAATGCCATTCAGGAAACAGACAGTCTCAATATTCTGGCCTTCGAGTATCTATACAACGGCGGGGGTGTCGGCATAGGAGATGTGAACGGTGACGGACTGCAGGATATCTTGTTTACGGGTAATACCGTCTCCAGTCGCTTGTATCTCAACCGGGGCGGTCTCAAATTCGAGGATATCACGGAAAAATCCGGAATCGTCACCACGGCCTGGTGTACGGGGGTGGCCATTACAGATATCAATCAGGATGGCCTGATAGACCTTTACATTTCTACCGCACGTCCCACGGGTTGGCCGGTATCTCCCAATCTACTATTCGTCAATCAGGGAATAAGCAACGACGGCACACCCACCTTCAAAGAGATGGCGGCAACGGTAGGCCTGGCCGATACAAGCTATTGTGTACAGTCCGTATTTCTCGACTACGACCTCGATGGTGATCTGGACGTTTACCTTTTGACGAATTACGTTGAGCAATACAATCGGAATACCCCGTACGGGCAGCGACATGATGGCACCGGAAACAGCGTTGACAAGCTCTTCAGGAATGAGGGTATGATCGGTGGGATGCCTGCGTACACAGATGTGTCCGCACCCGCCGGCATTCTTTCCGACGGGTGGGGACTGGGGATTGTGGTGAACGACATCAACCGGGATGGCTACCCGGATGTTTACGTAGCGAATGATTTTATGGCCAACGACCATTTGTACATCAACAATAAGAATGGAACGTTCACGAACTCGATTGACCGATACGTCAAGCATCAGGAGCACGACGGCATGGGCGTCGATATGGCTGACATCAATCATGACGCGCTCAACGACCTCATCGCGCTGGATATGATGCCTGAAGACAACCTCCGTCAGAAAGCCATGTTTTCAAATAATCCGTACGACCGGTTTCAGCTGAACCTGCGCAAGGGATATCAGCCGCAATACGTGCGAAATGTTCTTCAGTTGAACAACGGTAACCAAAGCTTCAGTGACATTGGTTATCTGGCGGGTGTCAATGCCACAGACTGGAGTTGGTCGGCCTTGCTTGCCGATATCGATAACGATTCTTATCGCGATCTTTTTATCACGAACGGATTTAGAAAGGACATCACCGACCTTGATTTTGTATCGTACAGCAATGAAGCCAAGCGATTCGGCACATCGTCCGACAAACTAAAAAAGGCGCGCGCGGCATTGGAACAGCTGGAAGGCGTAAAGAAGCCCAATTGCCTGTTTCAAAACAACGGGGATCTTACTTTCACCAACCAGGCCATACCTTGGGGACTGACTGATGCCGCCTATTCAACGGGTTCCGCATACGCTGATCTCGATAATGATGGTGACCTCGACCTCGTTGTCAACAATATTAATGAGGAGGCCGTTGTGTATGAGAACCACCTTGTACAACAACGGGAGGATTCACATTTTCTACGCATTCAGCTGAGCGGAAAACGCGGTAACCTTGCGGGAATCGGGGCGAAAATTTGGATATACACAGGAGCCGTCACACAGTATGCTGAACACCAGTTGCAGCGAGGTTATCAATCTTCGGTGGATGCCGTCGAACACCTGGGTTTGGGAAAAACCCGCGAGATTGATTCTGTCAGGATCGTTTGGCCCGGGGGAGCGACACAATTGCGTACGAAGTTGGCGTGTGATGAACTGGTAACTTTCTATGAGGACAGCGCGGCGCAACCGGAATTCGTCCAAAGTCGCGCGAGAATGTCGGGCATGTTGTTCAAAGAAAAACATGCAACCTTCAACATTAATCATCGCGCGGAAGAGGAGGATTTTGTCGATTACAAGCAAGGTCAGCCGCTGCTACTGCACAAGTATTCTCAGGAGGGACCCGGCGTGGCCGTCGGCGACATTAACGGAGATGGACTTGAAGACTTTATTGTGGGTGGCCCCGCCCGCCGCGCAGCACGCCTATACTTACAGCAGGCTACTGGTTCTTTTGGGACGGACTCATTGCCGGCAAAATCACCGGAAGACATGGGACTGCTTTTGTTCGACGCGGACGGCGATCTCGACCTGGATCTGTACTGCGTCAGTGGTAGCTCGGAGTTTGGATTAAACAATTCATTGTACCAGGATAGGCTGTATCTCAACAATGGAAAGGGTAGGTTTTCACTGGCTGAAGAGGCCTTGCCAACGATCACCAGCAGTGGCAGTTGCGTGGTCGCGGCGGATTTCGATAGAGATGGCGATCTTGACCTCTTTGTCGGCGGACAGATCGTACCGACCAAATTTCCGGAGACCCCGCAAAGTTACCTGCTGCAAAATGACGGAAAGGGTCATTTTACGGATATCACATCGCGTGTATCCCAGGCGTTGGAGCGACCAGGAATGATCAAATCAGCTTTGTGGACAGACATCGACAACGACGGATGGGAGGATCTCGTGCTGGCCGGAGAATGGATGCCCGTTACTATCTACAGGAATCGCGAGGGCAAATCTTTTGAAAAGGTTTTCACCGGCCCCACGGGATGGTGGAACAGTCTCTCGGGCGGCGACGTTGACAATGATGGCGATATCGACTACGTGGTCGGGAACCTGGGACTAAACTCCCTCTTTCAGGCGACCGATCGCGAACCTGTGACGCTCTATGCGAAAGACTTCGACGATAATGGCACTGTGGATCCTATCGTGACGCGATATATTCAAGGGAAGGAATACCCCACGCACTACCGGGAGTCGATGACCGAACAAATGGTTTACTTCCGCCGTCGCCTTCCGAGCTATGCTGCGTATGGTCGCATGTCATTCACGGATTTGCTTCCCGCTGATTACCTGAAAGACGCGTTGACTTTCAAAGCCACCTGTTTGTCTTCGTCGCTGCTGGTGAATCTGGGCGACGGAGCGTTCGAACTACGTGCGCTTCCTGTGCAGGCACAGTTCGCACCGCTCTATGGATTGGCTATTGCTGATGTGAATCTCGATGGAAACCTGGATATCATTGGCGTTGGAAACAGCTATGCAGCGGAAACGTCAGGAGGATATTATGATGCCGGTGTGGGGACATGTTTGCTGGGAGACGGACAGGGAATGTTTACGGTGACGAAGATAGCGGAGTCCGGTTTCTTTGCAGATAAAGATGCCAAGGGTCTGGCCATGATAAACACGGTCTCGGGAAGGCCGCTATGGCTGGTGACTAACAACCGAGACAGCTTGCAGGCATTTGAGCAGCAATATGCTGCGGGCGTTGTGATTAAACTTCGGGCGGACGATGTGTCGGTCGACATTACGCTGCCTTCCGGAGCAAAGCAACGCAGGGAAGCCTATTATGGCAACGGATATCTCTCGCAAGGGAGCCGGAATTTCTTATTGCCACTCGGTACGCGCGAATGTATAGTTACGAATGCAAAGGGAGAGAAGCGATCACTGACGTTGATCTGGCAAAACCGGTCACGACATTAAAACAGCGAGAACAAGACCGAAGGTGATAGCCTGGTTTTGTTTTGGCGCAACTTGGCGATCGCGAGATGAATGAGGTTGTATACGGTCTTTACCTTCAGATCCATAATGGTTGCCGCTTCTTCATACGAAAGTTCTTCGTAGTAGATGAGGAAGATGGCTTCCTTTTGTTTGGGTGATAACGTTTCGATGAATTGCCTGATCTTATCACTAACGTCGGCATTAACGCGCTGGGTGATATAATGAGCCGTATGAGATAACGCGAAGTTGAAACTGTCGATGTCCCGCAGCGGCGTCCTGGAAAGCAGTGAAAGTTTGTAAATGATTTTCGTTCGCAGTGATTTATATAAATAGGATTTCACATTCGTTACATCTCCCAGCCGGCTGTGAGAATTCCATATTCCAATAAACAGATCCTGAATGCAGTCCTCCACAAGGCCCGCATCGCGGCTCACTTTCATGCCATAATTGTAGAGGCTCTTCAGGTATTTCGTGTAGAAAAAGGCAAGTGCGTTTTTGTCACCGGCTTTGAGATTTGACCAAACTTCCGCCTCGCGCCGGGAGGCAAAATCGTGACTTGGATCGTGTATGTTGGCGAGGGTGTGGCTCAAGCAGATGCAGAGAATATATCAAATATTAAAAATCGTTTTCGAATTCGCAAACGCTTGCGCTTAAAATCGGCGATATCCACCACGCGACGGCTATTTGAAAAAAAACTTGAAGGCAGGCAGGGAAAAACTTCTGAAAGTATGCTCTTAGCAAGTATTCAAAGTACCTCAACGCACAGCCTTGTCAACAGATTATACAAAATATCAGGTAGAGGATTTCGTGGCCGATCCATTCTTCATCAAATGGGTGAAGTCTCCGGAGCAGGAACACCTTGCTTTTTGGAATGCCTTCATGTCGAAGCATCCATCGTGTACAGCAAACATCGATGAGGCCCGTCAAATTATTTTGCAGCTTGACTTCAGGGAGGATACGCTTCCCGAAGGAAAGTTCGTGGAATTGTGGGATGGCATAAACCGCGGGAACGCGACGCCGGATCTTACAGCGCATCCTTTAGCCTCACCGGGACGAAGCTTACACCTGGTTTATAAGGTTGCCGCGACTTTGCTGCTGCTCGTGATGGCAGGAGCTACCTACTATCGCTACTTTCTTACGGTTTCGATAAGAACCACCTACGGTGAATCACGGGCGCTTTTCCTTCCCGACAGCACGAAAGTAACGCTTAACTCAAATTCAGAATTGCGTTACACGCCTGGCGATTTCACCAGACACCATAGAGTGGTTTTCATAAAAGGGGAGGGGTTCTTTGCCGTTACTCACCAGGCGGATCAAAGCAATTTCATTGTGCAAACCGATGAATTGGATGTTGAAGTGCTGGGCACAAAATTCAACGTCAACAGCCGGCGGGGCAAAACACGGGTGGTACTGCAGGAAGGCAAGGTTAAACTTGACATGAGTGGCGCGCCCATGGTAATGACACCGGGTGAACTGGTGGAATTCGCGGGTAGCCACGAAACAACCGTGAAGAAGAAAGTAGATACCGATAATTATTCGGCGTGGAAGAATAACAGGTTGGTGTTTTCACGCACTTCCTTATTAGAGCTCACACAAGTGTTGGAAGATAACTACGGCTACAAGGTTGTTCTGGATGATCGGGGGCTTGCCGACCGGAAGTTTACCGGTACGTGCTCCAGTGAGAACCTGGACGAGTTATTTGAAAAGCTTTCGATTGTTTTTGAATTGGATATCCGGAAGTCGGCAAACGTGATAACGATTCAAAACAAAAAAGAAAAACCCAAACAGCCTTCACTGCCATGAAGAGCTGCCTGGGATTGTCTAAATAATTACCTATTCCAAAAGTATGAAAAAGTTTTTACAAAGATCTGCACCGTGGCTGTTCTTAGCAATCATGCTGGTAGCCGTCTCTCCGCCTGTTAGTTATGGGCAGTATGCCAGCGCGAAACATCCGGCTGGCCGGGCCTTGGCGCAACCCGCTGCTGATGCGCCTGGAACGGCACTCAAGGAGGTGCTGACGACGCTGGAGAAGTCCTATCACGTCAGTTTTAACTACGACGACGACGTGTTGTATGGCGTTTACGTGAAGGACAAGTTTAATTGGAGCAAGTCCGAAAAACTCGAGAAAGTACTCGCGCGCCTGCTGACGAATTTTCAAATGACGTTTCAGCGAATCGACCGGTACAATTATCTCATCCTGGCGAAGGCCCGGGCAAACCAAAAGGAAAGCGCTGCCTTGAGCGTACCACCCACGATTGGAGATGGTCTGGGTAGCGGCTATGAACCTCGTGCCATGAATTCGCCCGCGTCACTTCGTGTGCCCGTTGACTTAATTATATCGGGAACTGTCACAGCCGATGACGGAGGCGCCCTGCCAGGCGTGAACGTTTTGGTTAAGGGCACGACACGCGGCACAACCACCGACAGCAACGGGAAGTATACTTTGAATATTACAGAGGGTGAAAATGTTCTCGTGTTCTCATTTATCGGTTACAATACCGTGGAGCTGGCCGTCGAGAACCAGTCGACCATCGATGTGGTAATGGAAACTGACATACTGACTTTGAACGAGGTGGTGGTTGTCGGCTACGGGGTGCAGGAACATAAAGACGTGACCGGTGCTGTGGGATCCATTAAAGGTGAAAAGCTCGTTCAGTCTGCCGTGCCCAGTGTTGACCAGGCATTGCAGGGAAGAATGTCGGGTGTTTACGTGACCTCCAACTCGGGCGAGCCCGGCGGTGGACTATCGATGCGCGTTCGTGGTATTGGCGGTCTGGGCGTGAGTGAGCCCCTGTACGTAATCGACGGCGTGATCATCACGTACAGTGCTTCATCGAGCTATGGTTACCGCGAATCGGCGAATAACCCCCTGGCTACCCTAAACATGTCGGACATAGAGACAATCAGCGTACTGAAGGACGCTTCCGCTTCAGCCATCTATGGTGCACGCGCCGGCAATGGTGTCGTGATCATTACGACCAAGCGTGGCAAGACTGGCGCTCCCAAGTTGAACTTTGAGAGCTACGTCGGGGTGCAAAAAGTTGCCAAGAAGCTCGATGTCATGAATGCATCAGAGTACGCAGCGTTCAGCAACGATGCCAGAAGTGCCGCAGGACTGGCAACGAACGCAAAATTTGCTAACCCATCATCACTCGGTGAAGGCACCGATTGGCAGGATGCCATCTTCAGGTCGGCACCCATGCAAAATTATCAGCTCTCGTTGTCGGGTGGAAGTGAGAACAACCAATACTATATCTCTGCGGGCTACATGAAGCAGGATGGTATCATCATTGGCTCTACGTTCGATCGCTATTCCCTGAAGCTTAACCTCGACAACAAAGTGACCAACTGGTTGAAGATAAGGAACAGCCTGACGCTTAGCCGATCGTATAACCAATCACTTACGAACAATAATGGCGACCGATATGCGGGAATTGTAGCACAGGCACTCAGAAGATCGCCTACGCTGGATGTATACAATGGCGACGGTAGCTGGGCTGGCCCCGATGCTTCGGACACGCCTTTCGTGGGTTTGATCAACAACCCCGTGATGTTGGCCACCTTGAATTACGAACCTAATGAACGTATTCGCGCATTGGAGAACCTCAGCGCGGAAGTCACGCTTCATAAGACACTGACTTTCCAAACGAGCCTGGGAGTTGACTACATCCTGACCAATTACGATAAGTTCAAGTCGACTTTTGTCGAGGGCACGCTCAGCAACGCGAAAGCAGAAGCCACTTCAACAAAGAGTACGCTGGCAAATCTGCTGGCCGAAAATACCCTCACGTATAAAAATACTTTTCGCGGACAGCACGCACTCGAAGTGCTGGCGGGTTATACGGCGCAGCTGTCCACCAGTGAGTACGTATCGGCACTTTCGTTCTTTCACCTCACCAATGAGCTGAAGACCATCGATGCGGGTCAGCCCGATCCAACACGACTCGCGAGTGGCGGTACCAGCCAAACCAGTTACGTATCGTTGCTGGGTCGTGTAAACTATTCTTTTAAGGATAGGTATTTGTTGACCGCGAATATTCGCCGCGATGGTTCTTCCGTATTCACATCGGCTAACAAATACGCAGTATTCCCTTCGTTCTCTGCCGGCTGGCGGATATCGGAAGAGAATTTCATGAAGAGCAATAATTTCATTGACGACCTGAAGCTTCGCGCCAGCTGGGGACAGGTGGGTATTGATGGAAGCCTGGGAATAGGTACAGAATACTCCACCATTGCGTCCGGGTACAAATACAACTTCGGTCACACGGTCGTGAACGGCATGATGGGCAACCGCGTGGCGAATCCGAGTCTCAAGTGGGAAACCGTTACGCAATCCGATGTGGGCATTGATGTTGGCCTGTTCGACAATCGATTGAGTGTGACGGCAGATTACTTCGTAAAACGCTACGAGAACATGATCACGAAAAAAGCTCTTCCCATTTATGCAGGGATGGTAAGCGACGCCTGGTACGAGGACGTCATCAGCCAGCCGATCAATAGCGCGACCGTTGAGAACAAAGGACTAGAACTCGCCGTGAGTTATCAAAACAGGACTTCCGGAGGATTTGCCTATAGCATCGGCGCGAATATGACGACGTTTAAGAATAGCGTGATAAAACTGGAGGAAGACATTATCGGTGGCGGCGTGGGCAACACTGACCCCGGCAACCTGACGCGGACCAAACAGGGCCGCTCGATTGGAGAGTTCTACGGATTTGTAACGGATGGAATCTTTCATACACAGGCCGAAGTAGATGCAGCGAACGCACTTTCGCCCGAGGCAGGTGTTTACTACCAGAGTGTTGGCACAGCGCCCGGCGACATCCGGTACAAAGACCTCGATGGTAACAACACCATCACGGATGCTGACCGCGCGTATCTAGGCAGCCCGTTGCCGGATTTGTCCTATGGGTTCAGCGGCAACTTCGAGTATAAGGGATTTAATCTCGACATCCTGTTTCAGGGCGTGCACGGAAACATGATTATGAATGTGAACCGTTACGTTCTTGAATCCAGCACGGATGGTGAAAACAAAGCGATCGGAATGGTGAACCGCTGGACGGAGACGAATCCGGACAGCAATTTCCCACGCGCCATCGCCACTGATCCCAACAACAACGACCGCGCTTCTGATCGTTACCTGGAAGATGGCGCTTATCTCAGGTTAAAGAATATTCAGCTGGGCTACACGCTGCCCAAGGCGATCACACAGAAGCTTCGGCTTTCAAACGTCAAGGTGTATCTCGCCGCGCAGAATCTTTGGACCGTTACCAACTATTCCGGATACAACCCCGACATCGGAACGGCCACGCAGAACAATACCAGCTACGGCATTGATAACACGATCTATCCCAACAGCATTACCTTCCTCGGTGGACTCAACATCGGATTGTAAGCACAACGCAATAAGACTATGAAAAGAATATATCTGATCGCATCCGCCATACTTCTCTTCACCACCAGGTGCAGCGATGACTTTCTGGTACGCGCGCCGCAGAACCAGATCACCACCGAAAGCTTCTGGAAGACCGACCAGGATGCCATCCTCGCCGTGAATTCAATCTATGACGCCTTGCAGACGGACATGGGATACCGCCTGGGCGGATTTATGTTTGGAGACATTCCCGGCGACGACATGGCCTGCTTCGACGGAGAGTGGTTTGTTGCTCACGATAACTTTACCGTCAATTCCGGGAACTTGCAAGTGAAACGCGCGTGGCGCGCCTGGTGGGCTGGTGTCGCGCGCGCCAATGTTGTGCTCAACAGAGTGCCACCAATAGAGATGGATGAAACCCTGAAGCAGCGCCTGCTGGGTGAGGCGAAGTTCTTGCGCGGGGTATCGTACTTCAACATCGTCACCATTTGGGGCGATGCGCCGTTGATGGACCATGAAATGAATAACGAAGAGATTTTCGCAGTGACCCGCCAGCCGCAGGCAGAAATCTGGGCACAGGTGGAGCAGGATTTTCTGGACGCTGAAGCACTTCCGACCTCCATTCCGGGCGAGGAGGGGCGTGCTACGAAGGGTGCGGCAAAGGCATTTCTCAGCCGCACGTATCTGTATCAAGGCAAGTACCAGCAAGCCGCCGATAAGGCGAAAGAGGTGATCGACATGGGTGTGTACGCGCTGCACGATGAATACATCAAGAACTATCAAACACAACACGAGAATGGTGTTGAGTCTGTGTTTGAAGTGCAGTTCGTAGCGGGTACCGGGGGATGGGGTAACAACGAAGGAAACTGGGTTCCTTCTTATAGTGGACCATCAGGTAGCTCATACGTTGCATCCGGTGCGTGGGGCATAGTGGTCCCTTCCGCTAGTTCGAAAAATATTTACGAAGCCAACGACAAGCGGAGGGCGGTGAACTTGTTTGAGGAGGGATCCGTCTACAATAACATACCCTACGATCCGAAATGGAGTCAGACGGGACTGAGTTTGGCAAAGTATATCGTTGGCGACCTTCCCGTGATCACGGAAGGGGCAATCGACGCAGAGCGGAACATGCCCATTATCCGTTATGCCGAAGTGCTGCTCATCTATGCGGAAGCGCTTAACGAGCTCAATCAGACAGCGACGGCAGAACTTTATCTTAATCAGGTACGTCATCGCGCAGGGTTGGATGATCTCTCAGGTCTTAGCCAGGACGCGTTCCGCCAAGCGATCATGCAGGAGCGAAGAGTTGAATTCTTTGGCGAAGGACATCGTTTCTTTGACCTCCGGCGTTGGGGCAAGCTGAAGGAATATGTTCACGACATCGCGAACAAGGAAAACTATATAGAGCCGAAGAACCTGTACTTTCCGATCCCCCAGGACGAGCGGGATCTGAATCCAGGGCTGGCACAAAACACGGGTTATTAATTTGGGGATGACAGATTGAGTCGCGCGAAGTGGAAGTGATGAACTTCCCTTCGCGCCCTCATTCATTTTTTTAAGCCGTGCCGGATAATGTTGTGTGCGATCGGATTCACCGATTAGTACTTTCCCCTGAGCATGGCGAATCCAATCCACATCGCCCAGACAATCGCGAAGAGTAAGTAAATGTTTAGGCCGAAGTCGGCCAAACCAGGCGCACCGATCGCCTCTCCCAGGCCGTCCAGCATACACGCTATTGCCAGTACGATGGTGGTAATTTTTAGGGCGCGACCGTTAACGGTAAACATTCCCAAGCCCAGCCACCATACACCGGCCAGCCATACTTCGAGTGTGTTCCAAATACCTTTAACGACCAGGTCATTCGAAAATAGAAACGCGGCCTTGTAGATGTCCTTGGTATCTGCGGCGGCAGTCCGGTAATTCACCATGAGCGCGGGCCATGCTGACGCCAGCGCCGCAGCGCCTATTGCGCCGATGATCACATAGGCAAATCCTGAGGCAGAGATCAAGGAAGCCCATGGTGTGACCGTTTCCATCCTGCGGTGTGCGTAGCATATTACCGGCAACAACAGGAGATAGTAACCGAACATATCCAGCAGCATGAACCACTTGATCAATACGGGCGTGGCTCCTGCCATATCCAGCAGCTGCTCGGGACTGGAGAACGTTTCAAAGTCATAATTCGTTGCGACCAGTCCCACGATCATACTGCCCAGGGCGATGATGCCAGAAAGGAGGGTGAGAATGCCAATTATCTGTTGGTGTTTTTGCGTATAGGGGTTCATTTTTTCGGGGTTTATGCTTGTGAACGGACGCCGCGCGAGCGGGTATTTGTTATTTTGCGACAGAAACAAGCTCATTGCGACATGCACGCCCAGATGTCCATCCTGCGCGATATTATCTATGGATCAGTCCCCTACGGTGCTGATGTCGATCGCGTATGCGCGATGTTGGAAATTAATCCGCATGATTTGAATGATTCTGAACGCCTGGTTCCTTTCAAAGCAGCCGCTGAAGTTTGGGATGTTGTCCTTGCAGAAACCCACCATCCGTTGCTGGGGCTCCACCTGGGTGAAAAAATAAGTCCCGCGATTTTGGGTATGATCGGCTACCTGATGCAAAGCAGCCGGACCTTGTATGAGGCGATTATTCAGCTGGCGAAATTCAATGATCTGCATTCTACCATGATGAAATACATCATTGTTGAAGCGCATGGCCAGGTGGAAATCCAATATCATCCGGCCACGATGTGGCTACATCAATATCCCGAAAGTGTCCGTCAGTCCATGGAACTGGCGATGTCAGGATTGGTGACTTTGTTTAGAACAATTTCGTCCAGATCGGTCTTCCCCGCAAAGGTTGAAGTGTTCCATCCTTCGCGCCATGTCGAGGAATATGAAAGAATTTTTAGGGCCCCGATTCTATTCAATGCAGGGCAGTACGCGCTGACCTTTAGAAAGAGCGATCTGGCCTTTCCAATAGCCAGCTTTGATAAGTCGCTGTTTACACGGTTTGGTGATATTCTGGAGAAGAAGCTCCAATCGTTAAATGCCGAAGAGAAATTCTCGGACCGGATACGACAAGTCATACTGACGGAGTTTAAAGGCAATAGCCCATCCGTTGATTCGGTGGCGGCCCATATGAACATGACTGCGCGTTCCATTCAAAGGAGGCTAAAGGACGAGCGTACCACCTATCGGGAGATTGCCGGCCGTTTCAAGAAAGAGCTCGCGGAAATTGTTTTAACAGATCCGAAGTTCAGCGCATCGGAAGTATCAACGTTACTGGGTTATTCAGACCCGAGTGCTTTGCGAAAAGCACTCAAGCGATGGAGTCTGAATTCATGAGGCATTTTGTATGCTACTGAGCCTTTGCACATCTGGTATGAGCTCACGTTCAAAATATGCGCGGATCACGCCTCCGTTGACGCCGACGGTGTTGCAATAATAAACCCGCGCCTTGTAGTCGATGATGAACAGTTTTTCAGTAGGATTCACCCGGGCATAAATGGTTGTTCCTGTCTTGAATATGTTGTCTTTATTAGTCGGAGTTTTCATAGGAAGAGAGGATTAAAGACCGTGACCTATAAGAGGGTCCACTGTGATACAACATAGGACAGCGCAGTAAGGTTGCTGTTTTTTGATTATAGGCCGGATATTAAACTTTGGTTCGGACTCATTTGAAGCAATAGTGCTCATGCGCTTCCCATTGGGCACTATTATTTTCAGACAATATTAATGTCTATATTTGTTGCTCGTTCGTCGACTTAGTCAATCACGACTCAGCTACCCTTAACCTTTATCTCTTGATTCGTCGATTCCGTGGATTTTTTTCTACGGATGACCAATTGTTCCATTGGCCTGCCTATATCTTGATCGCAGGCTTGCTTTTTGAAACGCATAGACTAACCAACCAGGCATGCAGTAAGTATGGCCCGCACGATCGGTCGTTTCGACGGCGTTCACGGACACGAATCTCCGCTGCGATCGAGGGTGAGGCGGTTGTTTCCAGACGTTCTTGATTATGTTACCACCTATTATGAACAAGCTCAATATAATTAACAAGTCCGATCGGTTCACTACAATTGGACATCCTGACGTATTCAAAGAGATTAAACTGATGTCCCAGCACGTTACTGACGTAGCTGGTAGCTTTAAGCGTGACATTCTGATTTCGTTTCTAAAGGATCACTCCATAAAAATCGATTGGCTTGCGGGCAATGAAGCGCTGGTTGACATGATCACCTCCGGCTCGTTGAAAATTTATCACACGGAAAGGCTGTTTGAAGCTGAACGAAGCAACAAGGTGTTCCTGGCTGATCTTGAAGGTTATATTGAAACGGAGCTGGAAAATGGTCCCATTGAGGCCAGGCATAGAAATGTACTGAGTACCATTTCATCCGTTGGGCCATCGGAAGGGCAACGCTACTACGCGTGTGCGCCATCTCCGTCGTAACGGTTGACTGCGCTGTTAAAAATGCGGCAGTATAAGGAACGAGTATCTTTAATCGATAGTTATGAAGTGCGATATCAAAACTTAAGTCATCGGTAATCTAAAATTGTGAAGGCCATGGAACTCAAGAAGGGGATTAGGAAGATTGTTCGCGCTGCCAAGTACAAACTCTTGTACAGGTTTGTTGTGACGGTGATAGAAATATCGAATGTGATGCCGCAGAGAGTCTGGTTAAGCCTTTGCGGTTCTTTGGGGAATTTGCTGTTTTACGTGGTTCCCTCTATCGGGAAACAAATTGAAAGAAACCTTACGAGTGCGTTCAAGAATGAGAAATCCTCCGCTGAAATTCACGCGTTGGCGAAACAGGTTGTCGTCATGCTGGTCAAGAACGCCGGTGTGGTGCTGCGGGAATTTTTGATTTCACGAGACGGGTTTTACAAGCAGACGATCGTTCGGGGTGCTGAGCATGCGGAAAAGGCATTTCTAAGCGGTCGCGGCGTAATTTTTCTCACCGCGCACATTGGACCATTTGAATGTCTTGCGCATGAATTGTCTATAAGCGGATATCATCCTTACATCATTGGAACTCCGCTCAAAGACGCGATGCTGAATGAACTCGTTAATTCGAATCGAACTAAATTCGGTGCTGTAGTGATAGAACGTGGAAAGGAGACATATCGTGTAATGAAGAATATCATGGCGGGCGGAACGATGGCCATCCTGATCGATCAGGACACGTCGGTGAAAAGTGTGTTTGTAAACTTTTTTGGGAAGCCATGCTCGACGCCCGCCGGAGCAGCGCTGATCGCTTTGAAGACGGGCGCGGCGGTCGTGCCGGTATTTTCTCATCTCAACAAAGAGGGACAGCACGAGATCGAATATTATCGCGAAGTAAATCTTCAGACAACCGGAAATGATCGCGAAGACATCGTGACCAACACCCAAACCCTGACAACTATCATTGAAAACCAAATTCGGAGATTTCCCGAACAGTGGGTGTGGATGCACCGGCGGTGGAAGACGCAAATGCAAGCCAGCACACGGCTTCCCGAAAAGTCAACGACCGCTATCGCATGAGATCCTACCGGAGGTGTGCAGTAAAGGGCCCTTACACGCTCAAAATGTAATAATCCGTGATCGATACAACACTTATGGAGAATCGTGTAACAATTAAGTTTTCAAAGCACGCCACCTTGTGTGCAGCGAATCGTCAGGCCGTCCCGTCAAGGTCCAGCGGGTGCAACGGGATTGATCGGGACCGGGCGTCTGATTTGGAATGGATGTGGGCGCCGGCAACGGAGTGCCACTATTTCATTCAGCTATTAAGAAATGACGAACGCACATGAATATGCCTACGCCAGAAGAAGCAAGAGTTATTAAAAAGGCCTTTGCCGACGCGGTCGAAACATCGTCGTCAGGCCACAAGGTGATCGCTGCGGCGAAGACCCTGCGTGAGCTCTACAGTTCCTTGTCTGAGCCCGAAAGAATGGATCTCCTCGTGTGGGTGCGATTGCGTTCACCCTTGGACTCATTTGTTAGTGGAGAAGACAGGGCTTACTATGTCCAGGTGGCGGTACAAAAAAAAGGACTGCGTCGAGCTAACCTTGAACATCTGGAACGGTATTCAAGCGAGGAAACGGGTTTTATAAAGGGCGTGTATGACGATAACGATGAATACACGTTCAACATTTGGAAATCCGAGTGGCGCTATATTGAAGGTTTCCTAAAACAATTTGAGATGGTCTACCGGATTGTTTCGGAATCATCTGAAGATCATCTGTCTCCGCAAACCATTTCGGGGCGTTTGTCGTAGCGGTTTTCGCACAGTTCCAAAAGCGAGTGGTAGTTTAAACGCCGGGTTATTTTTTGATCGTCAGGGTAGACATAGCTTGTGGTATCGTTCAGAAATATATCTATGAAGAGTCATCCCAATTATATCCTTCGGGGCGGCCTGAAGATGAAGAAAAACAGGACTAGAAAAAGTGAGATTGCAACACTTTCGGTCAGCATTCTGCCATCAAATGGCGATGAGGAGAAAATTGCACAGGAAGAAACGGCGCGGATATACAGGGAATCTGTCATGCATCTGCGGGTGGATAGTCCGGAAAAAACGGAAGTCTGACGCCCGCTAAAATTTGGTATATTGTTGCGTCGGCGTGCGATGATCGTCGTAAGCGCAATGAATCTCTATATCAAGTTCATGGTGAGCCTCCGGTGTAAACTGTTGGTGAATGAAGAGCTCAAGAAGTTGGGAATACGTCCTGTGTCGATTGACCTGGGGGTCGTTGAAATCGCCGAGGATATTTCAAACGAGCAACGCACTCAACTACGCGAAAACCTTTTGAGGTCAGGTTTAGCGTTGCTGGATGATAAGAAAAGCATTCTGATCGAAAGGATCAAAAATGTGATAACGGAAATGATTCATTATTCGGATGAGCCACCCCGCCAAAATTATTCCGAATATATAAGCGAGAAGCTGAACTATGATTACACCTACCTGTCCAACATCTTCTCGGAAACGAAGGGGATCACCATACAGCAGTTTATCATCATTAATAAGATTGAGCGTGTGAAGGAGCTTTTGCTCTATGACGAGCTCAATCTCACTGAAATTGCCGACAAGCTTCATTACAGCAGTGTAGCGCACTTGTCAAACCAGTTTAAAAGGATTACTGGCCTTTCGCCTTCGTTTTACAAGAAGTTAAAGGAAAAGCGGAAGGGTAACCTGGAGAACCTTTGAAGGTGCAGGATCAAGGGCCTGCTGTCTTACACAAACGCCAAAGTAATGTTTCATTATGGAAGCTGGAGAAGTAGAAAAATCAAAGAAATTTAATTTAGTGGATGTGCTGGATTACGCGCCAAATGCTATTCTAAGCAAAACCATTTTGAAGAAGGCGACGGGTAACGTTACTGCGTTATCGTTTTCCGCAGGCGAGGTATTGAAGGCGAAGATCTTGCCCTTCGACACATTGTTACAGGTCCTGGAGGGTGAGGCGGAAGTTATCATCGACGGAAAGTCGTTGACGCTTGGCATCGGGCAATCCATCGTTATCCCATCCCATACGCAAAATACTATTAAGGCAATTGTTCGATTCAAGATGGTGTCGACCGTTATAAAGGCGGGTTATGAGGACGTTATGTAACCATCGCCATTTCCTTTAGAGCCTCTGGCAACTGAAGCATTTGCGTCAGGGTTACCCGATCATAGGCGTTGCATCACCCCTGTATGGGGGCATTCGCCTCGAAATTGCCCTTCCTGACAGGCTGAGGGCTGTCTGCACTAGGACTCTTCGAAAATTAGTGTTTAGACATAATTATTCTACAAAATCTGGTCTGGGCGATGAATGAGGCGTATCATGCCGCGGGTCCGGATTGGCCCTCGGTTGTCAAAGCAGCAACACGACAGTCGCAACGGTGTCCCTAAACGTCGTGACAGGGAGAGAAGAGACTATACAAGAAAATCCTGAAGCACCAGGGAGATAATTTGTGTAGATTTCATTGTTTTTTGCTGATAGAACGAAAGCATCAATGAAGAATATCCCAACTCTTTTCGAATGGGCAGGTGATATGAATACCTTCCAACACCTGTTCGATACATTCTACCAGCGTGTGATAAAGGATGACCTTCTGGGTGAAGTATTTAAAAGCATGTCGCCCGAACACGTAAATCATGTGACACATTTCGTGGCAGAAGTATTTGGTGGAGCCAAACTCTATACGACTGTCGACAACGGTAGCCATGCCAAAATGATCGGTAAGCATATCGGCAAAATGCTGACAGAGGATATGCGAAAGCGATGGATGCATTTGTTGCTACAGACTGCCGATGAAGTGGGACTTAAGAGTGATCCTGAGTTTCGCTCGGCCTTTGTGGGTTACCTGGAATGGGGGACTCGCATTGCCGTTATTAATTCACAGCTGACCGAATCACCCGTTGCGGAAAGCGAGCCCATGCCTCAGTGGGGGTGGGGAGAAACTGGCGGGCCGTATATCCCTTAGTATGCGGGCGGGAGTCATTACAGGGTCACGGTTGCGTCGGGAGAGAGTGTTGCCGATCGGAGTTGAGGGCAGCCTGGAGGGATCCTATTCTCTATGTTGACAAACCGTGCTTTTATGAACAGAAGAGATTTTATTCACGTTGGATCAGCCGCAGGCTCTGCCCTTATGTTGGACAGCTTTCAGGCTAAGGCAGCACCGCTAAACAATCAAACAGCCCCCGGATTTCAGCTCCTGATTTTTGCAACGAACTGGGGATACCCAGGCAATTGGGAGGAGTTTTGCACGAAGATCAAGCGAGATGGCTACGACGGCGCGGAGATCTGGCTGCCAGATGAAAAGTCAAGAGTTGAATGTTTTGATGCTTTTCGCAAGCACAACCTGAAGTTTGGATTATTGGTGGGCAGCAGTGAAAGCACTTTCCAGAAGAACTTTGCACAGTTTAATCAAAGTTTAATGGCCGCCGTTCAAGCCAAGCCGGTATATGTGAACTGTCACTCGGGAAAGGACTTTTTTGCCTTCGATGAGAACAAATCATTTATTGAACTCACGATTAAAGTTTCGAAGGAAAGTCATATCCCCGTTTATCATGAAACTCACCGCGGACGAATTTTATATTCAGCGCCGGTCGCTAGGCGATTCATAGAAGCTTATCCGGAGATACAGTTAACACTCGATATTTCTCATTGGTGCAATGTGCATGAATCCTTATTGGCCGATCAGGCGACGACGGTTTCGATAGCCTTAGAGAAAACAGGGCACGTTCATGCCAGAGTTGGTCATCCGGAAGGTCCACAGGTCAATGATCCACGTGCTCCTGAATGGAAGAACGCAGTAGACGCGCATTTTTCGTGGTGGGACAGAATCGTACAGAGAAAAAGAAATGCGGGTGAGACGATGACTTTTCTTACTGAATTCGGTCCCATTGACTACATGCCTTCACTGCCTTATACCCGCCAGCCGATTGCGAACCAGGATGAGATCAACGTTCATATGCTAAAGACATTAAGGACGAGATACGCATAATGATGGAGATCTAAGGTTTAGGGTGAAGTACCCGTGTGGCATTATCCGGATCAAACCGACTAATCATGATTCGAAGCTATTTGAAGGTTGCTTATCGTCATGTGTTAAGCAACAAATTTTTATCGTTGATCAATATTTCGGGACTAGGTGTCGGCTTGGCGGCCTTCGTGCTGATCATTCAGTACGTCGGTTTCGCAATCAGCTATGATGATTTCCATGCCAACAAAGAGCAGATATACCGGGTCGCGTACAAGCAGTATCGCAATGGCGAATTGCAAAATACGTCGGCCAAGAACTTCATTGGAATACCCAGCCTGATCAAGGAGCACTTTCCTGAGTCAGGGCCATAACAGGGTTTGACCGGACTGCTCAACAAGGGTATTTTCTTTTCAGCTACGCAGGCAGGAAGTTCTACGAACCCGGGTCCTTCTACCAAACCGATTCGAGTTTCTTTCAGGTCTTTCCGTCACTGTTGTTGAAGGGAGATCCAACGACGGTCCTGAACGATCATCACAACCTGGTGCTGTCGGAAAAGCTGGCGCATTCGATTTTTGGCAATGAAGATCCAATCGGAAAGAGGTTGTCGAACGGATCGCCTTCCTATTCACAGGTAAGTGATTTTGTAATCACGGGTGTGATGAAGGATGTACCGGAAAATGCACACTTTCACCTGAATTTTATCGCGAGAAATTCGAATAATGAGGAAGTTGACGTTTCTAATTATTGGACTGGCCCAAGATTCTATACCTATTTGACCCTCGCACCTGGAGCAGATCCCCGCCAGGTTTCAGAAAGGCTCAACCATCTGATCGGAGTATTGGCTCACCGCCATTCTGGCTATGTTTGTGGCGGCAGTACTGGTGTATTCGATACTTCCCAATTTCAGCTACATAACAGGTGTCCCGATTAGTCATTATCAATGGTCGACGCCGGGGATTTGGTTGGGTGCATTGGCATTGTTCGTTACAGGATCGGTCGTCACGGGGATGTATCCTGCCTGGCCCCTTGTTACAGCCAGATCTTTGGCGACTGCAAAGGCAAATTATTCCAGATCAAAGTACGGTGTCTCTTTCCGCAAAACCCTCACCGTTGTGCAGTTTACCGGTTCGATCTCATTGATTGCCTTTGTGCTGGTGATCAGCGATCAAATTAATTTTATGCGTCTCTCCAGCAAAGGCGTCGATATCGATCAAGTCATTGCAGTCAGAAATCCAACCGTGTATGCCAATGACGACAGCGTAAACTTTGTCGAATTTCAGACATTCGGGAACCAGTTGCGCCGGGACAGCAAGGTCAAGCAAGTTACCAGCTCATCTGCCATTCCTGGTATGGAAGTGGAAGAGACGTTTACGAACCGATTGAAAATGAAGCTTACCGATCCTTACGACCCGACGGGCTATAAGATCTTATTTGTTGACTATAGCTTTGTTCCTTTCTATGACTTAAAGCTGAAGGCCGGCCGTAATTATTCTCCGGAGAGCGGAGATGATGAAAACTGGAACACCGTTATCTTAAATGAAAGCGCCATTTATGCATTGGGATTTAATTCCGCGACCGAGGCGAAGGACCAGGAAGTAAATCTTCATCTCTGGGGTGATGATTTTAAGAAATATAAGATTGTCGGCGTACTGGAAGACTATCATCACGAAGCGATCAAAAGGCCCGTGCATCCTACGATCTATTCGCTCAATCACAGCCAATTTCAACAGGTATTTTACGCCGTTAAGCTTCATTCCGGAACTGACCCGCGGGAAGGACTAGCCGTCGTTGAACGATGCTGGAAGAACGTTTTTCCAGACAAGCCTTTTGAGTATTTCTTTCAGGACGATTATTACGACCGGCAATTCAAGTCTGAATTGCATTTCGGAAGGATATTTGGATTGTTCGCGGGCGTGGCAACCTTCATTGCTTGTATGGGTATTATGGGCGTGACCCTGTTTGAAACGAATGCGAGATTGAAGGAGATAAGCATCCGGAAATTGCTGGGCGCAACAATAGCGAGCCTGATCGCTTTACTATCAAAGAGTAACTTGAGACTTATCATGATTTCGGGAGCAATCGGTTATCCGATAATATATTCTTGTTCGTGGTGGTGGTTGAACGGCTATCCGTCAAGGATTGAACTCGGCCCCGCGATATTCTTGTCGCCGGTTATCGCCGTCGTTGTGTTGGTCTCCCTGACTTCCGGATTTCAAATGATCAGGACAGTCCTGTCAAATCCAGTTGATCAGTTGAAGCATGACTGAAGGCTTTTGAGGATAAGGTGGGGTAATCTTTTCTTACGGAAGGATCCATTACAACATGAAGGATTGATCATCTTTTATATAGAGCATTACTCAAACTGAAAGGCGAAGTATGTACACGTACCTTTACCATCATTGCGTATCGCGTGTGGCACATTAGATCCCAGATAGTAGAAGTCACCCGCGCTTCCTTTATAAAATGTGTCACCGATTTGCATTTCGGTCTTGTTGTCAATCACCAGCACAATTTCCTCGGCACGATGGGTGTGTGGATCATGGCTCCGGATGCCTTCGTTCAGCGTGGTCACGTGCATTTCGAACCGCTTACACATGGGCGTTGGGCGTTCGAAGAAATTTCTAATGCCGCCCCGATCATGGGGCTTAAACACAATCTTATTCCAGTCCCTTACCATCGATCCGCCGCCCAGACTCCCACGGCCTTTGTCCATTGGCTGTCTTGACCGGTACCTCAAGAGATAGTACAGGCAAGAGTCGGCCGTACTATTCAACACCGTATACTTTTGATCAGGAAGGAGCAATGCGACACTGCCCCGACTGATCGTCCAGATCGAATCGTTCATGCCCAAGGTGAGCGATCCGCTTTTCATCAGCAGCAGGTGCTCTTCATTGTTGGGAACTGCTAAGGCTGTTTTCTTTCGTGCTGCGGTGACCACGACTGAGCTCATTTGTATGAACGCCATATCTTGCGCGGATCCTTCGAAGAGGGTTGAGGTAAAGACGTTCTCCTGCACGCGGGTTACCGGCTTCTTCCAGGAGTACATCTCAGACGCTACGTTTTTCTGGCCGAAAGCAAGCAGCCCTGGAAGGAATAGAATGGCAAACAGAGACAACCTCATAAGCTCTATGTTCAAGTTGGAAATAGATAGTGAATGGAAGCAATTCTCAAGGCAATGTAAACAAATCATTAACAGCTATGAATGGCAACCGGCTAAAGTTACAATAGCCAAGGATGACGCATCGCGTAAAGCAGCACGCTGTCAGGTGCGCACGTATTGAGGGAATGAAATTATTTGAAAGTTTTTATTCATTCTTTAATGCCTTCACGGGGTTAGTCGACGCGGCACGTATGGATTCAAAGCTTACCGTGAGTAAGGCAATGGCCAGCGCACCGGCTGCCGCATAAACGAATACAAACACGTCGACAGAAATGTGATAGGCAAATCCGGTCAGCCACTTGTTCATGGCATACCACGCGACCGGGATAGAGAGGAACACTGCAATCAGGACAAGCTTCACAAATTCCGTGGACATCAACGCGGCAATCTGGCTCACTGTTGCGCCCAAAACTTTGCGAATGCCGATTTCCTTAAACCTGCGTTCAGCCATAAAAGCAGACAGGCCGTAAAGTCCAAGGCAGGAGATCAGCAGCGCAATTAGCGTAAATGAGGTAACAATCTGTGAGACTTTCCGGTCGGCCAGGTATTGCTGTCGAATATCTTCATCCAGAAATGAGTACTCAAATGGCGTGTTGTCAATATTCTTCTTCCAGGTCCGCTCGATCATCTCCAGCGTTTGTGGGAAGTCTATTGTGTTCAGGCTTAACACCATAAGGCCGTAACTGTTCTTCTCTGCCGCCATGGTGAACATAGTAGGATATATTTCGTTCTTCAGTGAGGTCTGATGATAATCTTCCATAACACCGATTACATCAAAATAATATTTCTGTCCTTGCCCTTCGTAGAAAATGTGCTTACCGACAATTGCTTCCGGTTCCATGCCATACTTTTTTGCCGCCGTGCGGTTGATGATTGCCTTTCGCTCGCTTTCCATGGCGCGGTTGTCCGTAAAGCCGCGTCCCGCGATCAGCTTTATACCGAGCAACTCCATATAACTATGGTCAACTGAATTATGTTGAAGGTTGATCGCCATATCCACCGTGCGTCCTTCCATGTGCAGCCTTGAGTCGCTGTAGATGAATGAGCCCGGCATATACTCTGCCGCAGATACTGCCTTTATGGTGTTGATATCGGTTAGTGCATTTTGCAAGGTTTCATATTGCGCACGCGCATCGTCCGATCGCAGCGGCAAAATTATCTTCGCACCGGCATCAAAGCCGAGGTCTTTCTCTTGCATATAATTCAATTGCCTGGAAATGATGATCACTCCGCACATCAGCGTAATAGCGATCATGAATTGAAAAACAACCAGACCTCTCCTTAGCCATCCGCTGGCACCGTCCGTATTAAACTTGCCTTTTAGAACCTGCGCGGGTTGAAACGATGAAATATAAAATGCGGGGTAAGAGCCCGCGAGCAATCCTGTGATAATCGACAACAGTGATAGTGCTATTAAGAAGTAACCTGTATTCTCGGTTCCTAACGAAATCGTTTTTTCGGTAAGTTGATTGAAGAACGGTAACATAAGCTGTACTGCCACTACACCAATTCCTATTGCGATAAAAACGATCACCATGGCTTCACTTAAGATCTGCCGGATCAGCGAACTGCGGAAAGCACCCATGACTTTCCTGACGCCTATCTCGGATGCGCGTTTTGTGGCTCTTGCCGTGGAGAGATTGATGAAGTTAATGCCAGCAATTAGTAGAATAAAGCCGGCAATAGAAGCAATAACATACAAGTAGGTAATACGGGGACTCTGGTCAATGGAGGACCGGAGATAAATGTCTTTAACAGGCTCAAGGCCCAGTGTTTTTTTCATCCCCCGCGCTTTCAGGTCTTCCGCGCCGAACTTCTGTAGTACCTGGTTCATCTTTTCGACGACGGCGGCGGTGTTGTATCCCGGCGACAATCGCACGAATGTGGGCACAAAATTCTGCCCGGCCCACGCATCGGCCACTCGTTCGGAATGGATATAGTCAGCCATGCCTCCCGAACTGTTCATCGAGATAAGAAAATTTACCGGTAGAAAAGTTTTCGTGTTGCTCAGGATCACGCCGGTCACTTTATATTCTCCCGTACCCACGCCCTGAATAGAGATTATCTGATCAAGCGCCTGGTCATGGCCGAATAACCTTTTAGCCAATTCATCGGTAATCACAACAGCGTGGGCGTCGGTCAGCGCATGAGCGGCGTCACCCTCGATAAATTGGTAGGTGAGGACATTAAATAAGGTTGAATCGGCAATGGCCCCGTTCTCTTCATAAAAAAGCTTGTCTTTATACCGGATCAGATTCTGAGAAGCTCCGGGGGGCGTGACGATGCGCGCAGCGAATTCCACTTCGGGTATTTCACTGCTCAGGGCATTGGCAATTGGCGGAGAAGAAGTGCCCATCGTACTGTTAACAGCACCCTCAAATGTGGTGGTCACCCTGTACAGGTCGTCCAACCGTGAATGATATTGGTCGTAGCTCAATTCATCCTGGATATAAAGTGCCAGCAAGAGGCAGCACGCAACACCCAGGGAAAGGCCGGTTACATTAATGATCGAATAAGCTTTGCTTCGGACAATATTGCGCCAGGCGATGACCAGGTAACTTCGAAACATATCAATGGTATTTGGTAATGGACTTTTGCTAAAATAACGAGATGACTCGCCGTCGCTAGTCTAATATTGATGCCAAAGAAAATAGTGACTATGCGCGCTTTCGAGAATGATTTTTCGAAAAGGACGACCGGGAGCGAACGGAGCTGTTCGTCTACGGCCAATTAAAATCATTGTCGACCCGTTTTTTGTGTTTCGGCGGAAGTTCCGGATATCGTAATTTAGTGGGCTATGGGATTAACAATCGAAATGCTTTTGGTCACCAGCACTGTCGGTGCCTTGCAGAGTGCCTTTTTCGGGGTTTACCTTTTTACCATGCGAAAGGGGAGAACGCTAGCTAATGTGTTACTGGGACTTTTATTGGTTGCTTTTGCCATTCGAATATTTAAGTCCGTCGGATATTACTTTTCCGACTCCCACGTCATCCCGGACCTTCTGATGAATTTAGGGTTCGGATCCAATTTGGGAATTTTGCCCTTGCTGTGGTTGTACCTGAACGCGTTCCTTAAAAAAGATTATCGGTTCTCTTGGGAAAGGGACTTCGTGCATTTGATCCCCGCCCTTGTTGCCCTGGTACTGAGTCCATTCCTCACAGACTATTTTTGGATGAACTTATCAGGCTACACGGTTTCTTTATTAATGGTAATTGCCTATTTGCCCTTCTGTATACGCTTGATCGTAAAGTACTTCGGCTCATTGAGCAGGCCGCAGAGAATGTGGGTGGTCAGTCTCTCGGTTGGTGTAACGATAGTATGGTTCTGTTACCTGGGTAATTTCGTGTTCGGCTTGATACCGTATATCGCTGCGCCCGTGATGTTTTCTGTGGTGATTTACTTTTTGAGTTTCCTTGCTTTGAAAGAAGGGGGACTCCTGATCCGCGATGTGAAATACGAAAAATCAACCTACACGCAAATCCAGATAGACAGTTGTCATAGCGAATTGCAGCAGTTGCTGTACCAAACCCGGCCTTTCATGGATTCTACTCTTACCCTGCCGAAACTGGCGAGTCAGTTGGGTGTCTCGGCCAACCTGCTGTCGGAAACGATCAATAAAAAGATCGGTCAGAATTTCCCGGATTTTATCAATGGCTACCGGGTCAGAGAGGCCCAGGCATTGCTGGAAAAACCGGAGTATGAAAATCAGAAGATCGCGGCAATTGCTTTTGAGACAGGGTTCAATAGTCTGTCCGTTTTTAACGCGGCCTTCAAAAAATTCACGGCCATGACGCCTTCTACTTTCCGCAAGGCCGTTTCAAGAAAGTAGAGCGTCGTTTTTTCCTCCTGATTTACACTATCGTCAGACGACAAGGCAGGTTCGGTAGATCGGTTGGGTAGAACCCACCATTTTTGGGCTGCTCCACGCTCAGAAACTTTTCCTGAAGATATGCCGACATACACCCTGACTATAAACAAGGCACAACACACGGTTGAAGCGGATTCCGATGTTCCGTTAGTTTGGATACTGAGGGATTACGTGGGACTGAAAGGCACCAAGTTCGGTTGCGGAATCGCCTCATGCGGAGCATGTACCATCCACCTGAACGGAAACCCAGTCAGGTCCTGCCAGTTCCGGATCTCGGCCTTGCCGGCCGGCGCCCATCTTACTACCATCGAGGGAATTGCCGAAAAGGAACATCATCCGGTGCAGCAAGCATGGATAGCGTTGCAGGCCCCGCAGTGTGGCTACTGTCAGTCCGGCCAGATCATGTCGGCTGTTGCGCTCCTGAAGAAAAAGCCTAATCCCACCGATAAAGACATCGATACCGCCATGGCGGGGAACCTTTGCCGGTGTGGTACTTACGAACGAATCAGAAAAGCCATTCATCTGGCCGCTGAGATGAAATCCACCGTAGACCTTGAGAGCAAATAAAATGCCGGTACAACTAACGAAAGCCAATCGCCGCGATTTCATAAAGACCTCGGGTCTTGCAACCCTTGGGCTGTTGATCGGGCTGGACGCGAAGGCTAATCTGCTTAACCTTTCATCGGAGACGCCCGGTACACCGATCGAAATACATCCGTTTATTCTGATCGGCAGCGACAACTCTATCACCATTATCAATCCAAGACCTTGCATGGGGCAAGGTACTATTCAAGCCGTTCCAGCGATGATACTCGAGGAACTTGAGGTCGAACCGGAACAGGTAAAGATCATCCCCAGCGATGGCAAAAGTAAATACGGCGCGCAGACTTCGGGAAACAGCAGCTCGATCCGCCGGTTATGGCTTCCCTTGCGCAAAGCAGGCGCGGCTACAAAGGAGATGCTGATCCAGTCCGCAGCGAGTAAATGGAAGATTGGAACCGATCAATGCTACGCATCAAAGGCGAGCGTGTATCGCAAGGACAACGGACAGCGTTTCTCTTATGGCGAACTTGTTGATGCAGCCTCCAAACTTCCTGTTCCCCAGGAGCCGGTGCTGAAGCAAAAAAATGAATTCAGGATATTAGGCAAAACCACGAGGCGTTTTGATCTGCCCGATCGCGTGACGGGAAAGGCAGTTTATGGCCTTGATATAGAAGTGCCGGGTATGGTCTACGCCGCCATCTTACATAGCCCGATGATCTTTGGCAAATTGGTTTCCATTGATGACACGGCAACTTTGAAAATTCCTGGTGTGATCAAGGTGATGCCCTGTGAGCGCACCATGATTTACACCACTACGGACTCTGTTGCCGTGATTGCCTCTAATTGGTGGGCAGCCAGCAAAGGCCGTTCGGCGCTCAAGGTTACCTGGGATAATTCGGGACTTGAGAAGACACTGGATAACGGGGAATATTTATCACGCTGTTATGCTGCTGCGAAGACGGAAGGAATCCGCTTCGAGGAAGGGAATGATTTTAACGGGAAGTTCGCTGCTGCACCGCTGAGACTGGATTTCACCTATGAAACACCATTCCTATCACATGCTCCGATAGAACCTGAAACGGCGACGGCACATGTGAAGGAAAACGGCGAGATAGAAATCTGGGCGCCGCTGCAGGGACCGGGCGAGACACTCGAAGAGGTTGCGCGTTACCTCAGCACACCAACCGATAAGATCAAGATTCACGTGGCCCTTATGGGTGGATCGTTTGGAAGAAAAGCTTACATGGATTTTATAAAGGAAGCGTGCTTCCTATCAAACAAACTCAAAATACCGGTGAAGGTAATTTGGACTCGTGACGATGACATCGGGCAAGGTCCGTATCGACCGGCCTTATTGAGTCATATGCAGGGATTTGTGGAGGAGGGCAAGATCCATGGCTTTCACCACCACATGATCGGAGAGTCGATATTGGGCCAGGTGTTCAAAGGACTTCAAGATGACCAGGCGGAACCGTGGATAGGCGAAGAGTCCAGTCCCGGTAACAATAAATACTTGTTCCGAAGGGCGCATAAGATTAGTTGGACCAATGTTAAAACTATGATCCCTATCATGTGGTGGAGGAGCGTAAATGCATCCAACATCGGTTGGGGCCAGGAGAGCTTCATCGATGAACTCGCGCACCTGGCAGGAAAGGACCCTCTTCAGGCAAGACTCGATATACTTGAAGACGATCGGTTCATCAAAGTGCTGAAGACGCTTGAGGAAAAAACGAACTACGATCAAAAGCTTCCCGCGGGAAGTGGTCGGGGCATCGGCATCATCAGTTCCTTCGGGTCTATTGTTGGCTGCTGCATTACAGTATCAAAGGAAGGCAATGGTGTAAAGATCAACAGTGTGGTTTCTGTTGTTGACTGTGGCATGTATGTAAACGCGGACACGGTAAAGGCGCAAACGGAAGGGAATATTATCATGGGCATCACGGCCGCCATTAAACCCGGGATTCTTTTCAAGAATGGCGTGTGCAGCCAAAGCAATTTTAACAATTATCCGATCCTCCGAATTAATGAAACACCGCGAATCAGCGTCTTCATTATGGAGAACAGCGAAGCACCTGGCGGTGTTGGAGAGGCAGGGTTACCGCCCGTAGCGCCAGCGTTGGGGAATGCCATATTTGCTGCCACGGGGATTCGTAAACGGAATCTTCCCATCGACATCACGAACCTCGCCCTGTAATACAGGATGCCAAAAAACGTGGACAGATAACACCGCCTAACGGGAATTCGTTGATGGCAGATGCCGCCGGTATGATCTTCAGTATTTTTTTCGGGAGGTAATGATGCTATCAACCAATTGGATTATTGTCTCAGAAATGTCATGTACCAATTCCATTCCCAGGTTTTACCATCGTCTGCTGAAAAAGCCTGGCTCCAAACGGGTATCTGTGGATTGGTAACATCCCATTTGAATTGGACTAGTATTTCTTTGTTATTGAACACATCCCGGGTAAAAAATTTACCCATGCCATTTTCGAAGGATCCACTTACCGGCTTCTCCAGCGCTGCCGAATTTGTGTCCGCCCAATAGATATTCCATAGTTTTGTCTGGGGACTAAATAACCTTAAGGACATTCCTTCAAAAGGCATTCCGTCAACCGTTGTGACAAAATCGTCGATATTGCCGAGGCCATGCAATATCTTCCGCATCGTTCCGGTGGCTTGAAATTCCAACCATTCATTTGAACCGGCGAGTCTGGATTTAAGTTTTTTGTTTTCGATCTGCCAGGATCCAACTAAAAAATCAAAATCATCTTTGGAAGATACCGTAGATGCCGTCATGTGGAGCTTGTGGGAAATGGACAATTTCGTAGGCACTTGAAAAAAAGTGTCGCGCAAGATAGCATAAAAGAGTGACAGAGTGGTATTCCCGCCCAGCGCTGTTTCCCAACAAGCTGAAAGAGTTTAGTAGGTTATTGGTTACATTTTGTAACGGGTGGCAGGTTCGAATGGCAGCTGCTCAAAACCCCGTGAACTTACGCTGCAATAATAGACCATAGCGTCTTCAGTTCGAACCAACGACTATGCACTTGATCTGACCAAATTTGTCGGCGTTTTCAATAGTTTGTTTTACATCATTTTTCCAATAAGCCGGATGCCAGTCCTCATAGCCTCCCACGTGTACATCTGTTCCCTGCACAGAAATGCAAAGCGCATTTGAGTACGTGGCTTCGTTTGCAAGGATTGTGGCTTCACCATCTTTCCAATATGAGGCTTGTTGATTAATTACGCCTGATACATATGCATGCTCGTCGGTGACGAACATCGACCAGGCCGTGGCCATTACACTTCCGTCGGTGAGGTCGACACGTCGTCCGTTTTTCCAATAGCACGCCATGCCATTTGGAAAATCTGGGCCATAAAGATACCCGGCCATATAGATATCATTTTGATGAACGAAGACGGACATTGCGTTGGATATCTCGCTTTCCCTGAAGATCAATTGGCCGTTTTTCCAGCATTGTGCGTGTTGATTTTGATCAACGCCAATGGAAGAACCAGAGATGTACATGTCGTTTCCAAGAAGGGCCAGGCCTGTTGGGCCAATGTTTAAGGCCGTGTCGACAATTGGTTGCGAGGTGCCGTCTTTATGAAACACCCAGTGTGTTGCAAAATCGACCCCGCGCCACACACCAAACAAATTGTTATTACGCGAAGCAACCAACGTGGTGCTCCCTGGAGATCCGGTGATGGCAGTCTCTGTACCGTCTCGCCAGTACAATGTCTGGGAAGGTGAGCCCAGGCCAAATTTCCAACCTCCGATCAAAACCGACGATCCATCAACATAAAGCGAGTTGACCCCCGAAGACAGGCTGTCTTTCGGCAACTTTGTATAAATGCCATCTTTCCAATAGCTCGCCACCATATTCAGGTCTGCTTGGCCCACGTACCCTGCAAGATGAACCGTATCATCGAAAGCCGGTTCGACATCGTTGCTACAGCCAGAAAAACAAAGTGCAATCACAACAAGAAAGCAATATTTCATATCTGTAGAACTGTCTTTCTTGAAAAAGATACCTGGCAACTGAATAAATATTTTTCATTTGAGAGATCTCCGCCGGGGCAGTGTAATATCAGGACAGCCGCGATGACATTAGGAGAAATGGCAATCAGAGATCTTATTCGCTCTTCAGGACCTCCGCCGGATTACTCCTCGCCGCCTTCATCGTCTGCGATCCGATCATTATGAATGCGATCAGCAAAACAGCCAGCAAGCCAACGAACAGCTCGGCGATTTGCACCGGTGTATGATAGGGGAAATTCGTGAGTACGAAGTTTTCAAAGAAGAAGTAGGTTACAGGCATGGCAATGAGCGCGGATATCGACAGGAGCGATAGAAAACCGCGGCTCAGTAAGTATATAAGGTTGCCGGAACTGGCGCCCATCACCTTTCGGATGCTGATCTCTTTAAGTCTTGTCTCGGTTGTGAATACCACCATTCCGAACAATCCCATCGATGCGATAGAAATGGCGAGGAATGAAAGGAAGCCAATGATCTTGATCATGGCGGAAAATTCGCTATACGCATCTTCTATGGCTTCGAAATAGAATTCAGCCTGAAATGGATGAACGCGATCGATCTTCTTCCAGGTGGACTCGATCTTGGCCACGGTCGCCGGCATGTCAGTGCTTTGTATTTTGGCGTTAATGACTGCCCTGTCTTCCGGTGTCCAGAACAAGAATGCTACCGGCCCGATGAGGTTCTCGACCTTGCCATAGTGAAAGTCTTTCATTACGCCAACAATGGTCATCTTCCGTCCATCCAATGTGATCTCTTCTCCGATTGCTTTCCCCGGGTGGTCGGTACCTAAGTTGAACCGCTTTAAAACCTGCTCGTTAACGATCGCCTCGCTGACGGCTTTAGCTGTAGTGGGTCGTGCAATAAAATTTCCGCCGGCAGCGAGCGTATACCCATGCAGTGGCACATAGTTTTCGTCGATGTGGTTGGTCAGGACCAAGGCAGAGTCGCGTGAATCTTTATATTTCATATAGCCACCCCAGGCATTGCCCACGCTGGTGACAATCAGCGACCGCGACAATGCGGCAACTTCCGGCATCTCGCCAAGTTCCTTGAGAAATGCATCGGGTTTATTTCCCTGCATATTAATGTTCAGGATATTTTCGGTGTTGAATCCCAGGTCGAATGCAAGTATGTTTTTATACTGTACATAGCCGACGGCGGTTGCCGTTATAAAGATCAGCGTGACCGTATATTGAATCACCACCAGGGCGCGCCTGAGTGTTACGTGTTTAAATGCTTTCACCGACGACACATTCCTGAGCGCATTGATCGCGCTGACTTTCGAAAAGAATATTGAAGGCATGAATCCGGCCACCACACCTACGGCGACCGAAAAGACGATAAAGGCCACAACCGTAGAGGGAGTGAGGTTGAGCTTCACCGTACGCTGCATCTCCGGAGCCAGGTTTATCAGTTGCGGTCGCAATACGAGAAATATAAAGTATGAAAGAAGAAGGGCAGCCAGGGAGATTATTATCGCTTCCGCCAGAAACTGTTGCCTTATCTGACTCTTTCCGGCGCCGATAGCTTTGCGAAGACCTACTTCCTTAAAGCGGCGCATGGCACGTGCTATCGAAAGATTGGTATAGTTGAAGCACGCAGAAAATATCACAACGAGAGCAAGTCCGCCAAGTATCCAAAGCACGACCGGAGACATGTGAGGACCCCGAGGGCCCATGGAGCGTTCGAGATTGTCTCCGACGACGATCTCATATAAAGGAAGAAGTTCGAGTTGGATGTTCGTGTTTTCTTCGGCGAGATTTTCCCCCCTTGTAATGACGTCGAGCTGCGCCTGGATTGAAGCCATGTCGGCATTTTCCGGCAGCAGGAGGTAGACGGCGTTCGAAAACATGGTTGTCCATGCCTCAAAACGTTTATCGTTTTTGTTGCTTAGTTCAAGCGTGGAGAACGATACCAGTGCTTCGAACTTGATGTGCGAGAAGAAGGGGACGTCCTTCATTATACCGGTCACCTGGTAATCGAGTGTATCGAATTTGATCGCCTTGCCGAGCGCAGATTCGTTGCCGAAAAGCTTTTTCGCTGCCGTCTCGGTGAGAACGATCGAGTAAGGATCTTTCAGCGCTGTGTCGGGATTGCCTTCCAGCATCGGAAATGTAAGTATCCTGAAGAGGGACGACTCTGCCCAGAAGCCCTTGATGGGAAGAATATTGTCTCCAACCTGCGCATCCTGTGAAAAGTCATCGCGCACAATAGCTACTTCTTCAATGCCGGTGACTTTCTCACGGATAAGTTTTCCAGTCTTTATTGATGTGGTTGCAAACTTGCGGCTTTGGTCACCCTTGAAAGTCGCCACGTTGGTGATGCGATAGATCCGCTTACCATTCTTGTTGTACTTGTCGTACGAACGCATGTCGAGCACGAACGCGATCAGCAGTAACCCGACAGACATGCTGATGGCAAGGCCAACAATATTGATGGACGAGAATAGCTTGTTGCGCAGTAAGTTGCGTCCCGATGTTTTAAGGTAGCTTCCGATCATGATCCAGTTGATAAAAAGGCTGATAAAGTTTGGTCTTCGTACCGTATAACTTCTGAAGAACTTGAAGGCGTCGATAATATAGATCAGCTTCGCGCGACGTGGCCCAACGGAACGTACATTCCGTTCGAAGTATTCATTGAGGTCACCGGTAAGATCTTCTGCGAGCCCGGGCTTACAATACCACTCTACAAATCGCTGTGCCCAGGAGGGCGGATGGTGTTGTCGTTGCTCGTTCATGCTACACTTTTTTCCAGGCAAGCGTCGGTATCCTGTCCCACAGATGATCGCGCATAGATTTGGCGCGGACCAATGCTGCCTTTCCCGGTATAGTGAGTTGATAGAATCTTTTGCGTTTACCGCCACGGGTCTTTGTTGCCTCACCCAGCTGACTTTTCACAAGTCCCTTTTCTTCGAGGCGGCTGAGCACGGCATGCACCACGCCAAGTTTTACTGACCGGTCCGTTTGATTCGAGAGTTCGTCGCATATGGCCACGCTGTATGCTTCGTCCATCAATGCAGCGACGGTGAGCAGTACCAGTTCTTCGAATTCTCCGAGGTTTGTACCCTTCATCTACAGTGTTAATTACGTAAATGTATGTAAAACGGCCATATTATACATACAAAAGGTGATTAAATTAATGATAGCTGAGCGGAAGGATGCCCGCGTACACAAATGCCAATATAGGAACGAAAGAAATTTCGGAAGTTGGTGATTGGCCGCATTAGTTTATTCCTAATGCCAGTACTGGTTCACTTTGTGTCCGGCATGATTTGCAGCAGAACATTTCTTTTTTAGACGGAGGCGACTGTAGACGGAGGCAACGAGATGTTGAATTTTTTTGGCGATTTACGCTAAGTGCTGGAAATGATAATAGTGGAATTCTCTGATCCTGCGCAGAATCATGTTTTTAGTTGAGAGCGCTTAATTTTACCGATGAGATAATGAATGACCAGGGCGAGTATTGTCCAGTAGAGTGCAAATCCAATAACCAAAAAAGGAGGTGGCGGATCCGGCAAATTCATAAGCGGAAGCACAGGACCTGCCAAAACAATTTTGATAGGGTATAATATTGTGGCGACGGTACTTTTCCATCCGGTTAGTGAGTCCGTTCCCATGAAAGACTCTCCGCTTTCAGGAATGAGTCGGACTGCTGATCGAAAAACTACGTTGTAAATGAAAAGAAAGGCAAACCCCGAAATGAGGAAGAGGGAAACGAATCGTTTTCTTGACGTTTTCATGACCTTAATGTTTAGTGATCAGGCAAAACCACGTTGAATAATCAAAGTAAATAAAAGTACTTTGTATTTCAAAGTAACTGGACGAATAATTTGCCTGGATTGGCTCAAAGTTGATCCCAGGTAGGCATAAAGTGTGAAGACGCTAATTTCAATTCAAGCAATTTTTACCATAACTTAAAGTACATGCATTCCGCAGCTAATGCGGTGGGTTGACGACTGGCAATTCCAGGTAGCTCGGATTGACTTTAGTATAATAGATCTTCTGAGTCACTTTCTGATAATCCTCTGGAGTTGCCTTATCGATGCCGATGAACACTTGAGGATTCATGTCGAAGAGCGGAAACCAGGAACTTTGAACATGAATCATTATTCGATGACCCTTTTTGAAGCAGTGGCTTTTTGATGACAAATCAATGTTGTATTCGGTTACCTGATTGGCTTGCACAGGTTCGGGCTTCTCAAGACTATGCCGGTATTTGGCTCTGATCACTTCATCGGCTAATAGCATTTGAAAGCCGTCCATATCAAACTTGGTTTTTTCTGCCGCCTGATCATAATCAGTGGGATATGCATCAATTAACTTGACAACCCAATCGCAATCTGTACCCGTTGTCGCGGCAAAGAGCTTCATTTTTATATTTCCTGAAATATCCAGGTCGCCGGATAACGGTTCGGAAACCCAGGCCAGAACGTCTTTCCGGTTCGCAAATGATGCTTGATTGTCCGCTTTCCAGCCTAGACTGCCCCCTTGCCAAAAGTCGGGAATCGTTCCCTCCATATAAGGAACCGGGTTCTTCGGATCAGAAACATAACTGCTATGACCATCATCGGCTGTTGGTTTATCGAGTGACAGTTTGGAATCCGTGCCTAAGTACCACCTGACCGGATTCATTTTTTCAGTCGGCGGCCAGCGTTGAAAGGTCTCCCATATGTTCTTGCCTGTTTTGAAAACCTTAGCCTCCGGTAAGTTGAAATTGCCTTCACCTTTCAAATGATACTTGAACCAGGGTGCTTGTACTTCGTTCAGATAATAGGTTGAAACCGACCCCCCAAGGTCAATTTGCTTATAATAGTCATCGGGATCTTCCCAGCCTGCATGATACCATGGCCCTGCCACGAGGTAGTTCAGGTTTAGGGAGTCATTCTTTTCGAGTTGTTGGTAAATTTTCAGGGAGCCGTAAAGATCCTGATCATCCCACCAGCCCACCACATTCAATGTAGGCACCGTTGTATGTTTCAGATAATTTGTAATCGATCTGCTTTGCCAGAATTCATCATAGTCAAGATGGTTCATAAAATCGTTCCAGAAGGGATTACTTTGGTTGAGGACATCCTTACTGTTTATCCTGGCCAGGCAACCCTGTTTCAAAAACCACTGATAGGCATCATTGTTTTCAAACTTAAACCCACGTTGGTCCTTTTCGATAACGGCAAATCCGAAACTTGGACTTAAGCGAAAGGCACCATTGTGAAAGAAATCATCTCCTCGATAAAGATCGGCAGGAGTACCCTGAAGGTTTACGGCCGCAAGGGATGGATGCGGATTTATTAATGCCGCAGCGGCAAGCCATGAGTTATAAGAGTTCCCTGTCATGCCAATCCTGCCGTTGTTGTTTGTATTGTCGATCAGCCAGCCCATCGTATCAAATGCATCGGTACTCTCGTTTGTTCTTGCCTCACCCTGCATCGGGCGGAGAAGCGAATAGGTGCCTTCAGAGCGATACTTGCCCCGCATGTCCTGAAAGACAAAGATGTACTTATCCTTGGCTAATGCTTTGTAGGCATCATTCAGACGATAGTCGCCATAGCTAAAGTTTCCGGTTCTTACGCCATAAGGCGTCCGTGTAAAGATGAGAGGCAGTTTTTCCTTTTGACCTTCAGGTGAATAGATTTCGGTATAAAGCCGAATTCCATCACGCATCGCGAGCATTGTATCGATCCTGACATACCCTTTGACCTGCGCAAAAGCATGGGCACCTGAAAGGAGGAAAACAATTGCAAATTGTCTGAGCTTCATTTTTGGATTTAATGAAAGAAAGATCTGAAAAAAGTTCACGCTTTGAATGACTTCTCAATTCTTATTCATCGTGTCTACCCACCCCGGCTTGCCGCTCATTCTCATCTGTGAAACCTGTCCGTCACCGGAAATGAACTCGACTTGAAGCCAATCATCACCAAGAAAATGATTCTTCTCAATGGGCTTGAGCCTGAAAGTGCGGCCGGTAAAATCGTAGAGAAAGAGAACATTGTCTTTCACAAAAACCTTGAATCTCCCATATTCGCCTTCGTAAGTTTTGAGAAGTGTTGTGTCGATCGTGACATCATCGTAATCAGTGGCCTTAAGCGCATCGATAAGCCATTTTGCTCGATGTTTTTCAATTTCAGTTTTTGCCGTTGAGAGCCGGGCATGGAGTATAAGGTCCTGCGCTTTCACAAGGGCCTTCTCTTCAGAAACCGGAATATCAGGAATTACACCCGTTCCTTCCCAATCGGTTTTGGTAATGTGGTTGATAGATCTTGCAAATGGAATGTCGACCACGAAGTTCTGACCTACACTCACAGGACCGGTGGGATGTGCTCCTCCGCCCGTAGAATCGCCCACAATTACAGCACGTTTGTTCACTTGCATGGCATACGTAAAATCTTCTGCAGCCGAAAAAGTTTGCTTGCTGGTGAGGATGTATACCGGCATCGATAATTTCATACTTTCAGCGTCTGCTGGTTCGGCCCAAAACTCCATGGTCTTGTCCACCCTTCGGTCGTAAATATCATTGAGCCGCGTCCGCGTCGACACAAAGTAGCTATAAACGTGTTTTACCATATGAGGGCTGCCGCCACCGTTCTTCCGAAGATCGATGATGATGGCATCCGTATTGGAAAGAAACGCCAACGCTGCACCGATAGTAGCCTTCGCTTCCTGTATCATGCCGCTGAAGCCGGAGAACTGAACATAACCAATGTTGCCATTCAGTATCTCGGCCTTCTTGAAGCCAAAATTTTCAGCTCTTTCACTTCGAAGGGCCATGCTGTCTACACCTACTGGTTTCGGTAGGCTTGGCTGTGAAAGCATTCGCGCAAAGTCTGGGTCATAGTTTACACGCAAGTGACCATCGTGGTGTACGCTTTGCATATCCTGCTCTAGCCTGCCCGCAAGCTCTTTCGGGTCTCCGATTGACTTATACGCTCCTTTCTTTAGTTGGCTTTTCAGATGATTCCCCATGAGTTTCGATTTCTCCGGAAAAATGTATGTCCTGAACAATGCCCGGTCAATGCTGTCAACAAGGGCTTTAACATTTACAGATCCCTGGGGAGGTTGTGTCGCAACTTGAGCAAGGCAACTGAAGGAGAAACCGAATAGCAGGAAGAGGGTTCTCATCACGATAGTTGATAGTTTATATAGCCAGGTATTGAGATGATTTGACAATGTGTGTGCCACAGTATCAAACGCAGTCTGGTGTGAAAATAGGCACAAAAGATTTTTAGAACGACCGGTGATGGGACCGCACCGTTCACAACCGGGCGAACGCTCTCACCCCGGTCAGCTGGCAGTCCGAGAGACTATCGAACCCTTTTCAGGGCGAACTTTCGCTGTGCTCCGGCAATAATACATTGCTCGTGAATTGTTTGCTCGGACTAATCGTCATGCCGAAAGAGAAGACTGTACTATTCCATCCTCAGACACTTTGCTGGCAACCCAAAAGTCTGCGACTGCTCTGCTTATATGGAAGTTGTAATTCTCTTAGTCAGTGTGGGCGGTACACCTTGGTTGAGTATTTCCAATGTTTGGCTGTCAACCATGACGTAATAGTTACTGTCATTGTACCTTTGATTTTCTTTACTGGACGACCGAAGATAGATGGCGGTCGGTCATCACGTAGTCATAAATATCCTGGGAGGTTACTTTACAGGATAGAGTATGTTGCCATTAATGCGCTGAGGTTCACTGTTGATGTCGGCCGTTTGCCACATCGAAATAGTTTTCTTGTTCTATCGAAGTATAAGTCTAGTGCTTCAGATACTTTTTTTGTTTTGGTCCGACATAGTATCTTTAAATACGTTGTCGTTTCTTATTTTGCACCGTTATGGAATATTGGCGTATTGCAGCATTCATAGTAATGATTTACGTTGGTGGCAGGGGTATTTTTGCTTCCTTTAACAGGATGCCATTTCAGTTCATGGTCTTCGGAGGTGGAGATATTGTTGGAAAGTGGCTATTTGGAAAGTATTTTGAGCGAATAGGAAACATGCTTTTAGGCGTGTTGTTTTTGGTATTAGGTGTGGTTCTGCTGCTTATGGAATTTGAGTTAGTATAGGTAGTCGATTCTGCTGACTCCTTGCCAGTTATGTATACGTTGTAATGGCGGCTTTCAACTTCTGGAAAGTCTGGACTTAGTTTTTCTTCCTCACCATCTTGAGCAATTTCATCACTCTACGTGGGCATCTTTCTATGCGCAGGAATGTTGTTTGGGCTCACTCGTTCATGTAGTTTGTACCATACGACAGTTGCCATCCAGTATCCCGTTTTCGAATGACGTTGGTTTAATCTTCATCCGTACTCCGTTCTCGTAGTAGACTGGAATGTCAATGGTACGATTGCGATTAGCTTTGGCTGTGATTCGGATATTGACGTAGGTGGTTGGCTTATCTTGTGATGGCTATCGATACATGGATACACTCGAAAGTGTGTTGTGCCGTTTGAAATCGTCATTGTGTAGGGTAATAACTTGGGATTAGGATAAGGATTTTATCCTACCTTTTTACCCCTCTATTACGCCAGAACGGGTTTTGACCCCGTTTTTTGATGCCTAGGCGCGTCATGGTAGACCTGACGGACAGATTATCGAACCCTTTAAAAGAGTTGTATACTGTAAGTCAGCAAGTTATGGTGTCAACTCTGACTTAAAACGGGTTCGATCAGCTTCCCGCTAGGTGGTCCGTCACATTCTATCAGCCATACACCGAAACAATACCCTGAGGATCTCATTCGTTTTGACTTCATTAACTTCACCCAAGTTTGTCGGGGATAAGTATAATATGTCTTACCTAAATCAATGCATCTTGCCATTGTTCTGTGTTTTGCTGCTGAAATTTAGCATCACATGCGGACAGCAGACCGGACCCATCGCAATCGTAAATGTTGAGTATAATCAGCCTGACACCGGATTCGAAATTTTAAATATGGAGTCGAAGGATGTTGTCATTGTCAGCGAGAATGCTCACAACCGGATCGACATGCCGCGAACAACTCTCAAGTTACTTCAACATCTTCACAAAGTGAACAATACGCGTGTACTTGTGATCGAGGCCGGGGCGAGTACGGCCTGGCTTATTAATAGATTTCTGAACAGCCTGGACACACTGCTACTACGTGACATCGCTCGTCACACCTTCTATTGGGGAGTCGAGCATAGTGAACTATGGCGAGAATTGGCAAGGTGGAATGAGCAACTAAGTGAAGATGAAAGCGTGAAAGTTGTCGGTGCGGACATCGAGATCAAACAGGAGTCGGTAGTGCTGGCATTAAATATTCTCATGCAACAGAAGGCCATTGCTGAATCAATGTCGGGTTTGAAAACATTTCGTGATGTTTTCAAAGAACGTTCGGCACATCGCAATCAGTTTGATGCCTTAAATGTAAATTATTATTACGACAAGGGTAGATGTAAGACTGCTGCGAATCAAACTCTCAAAGATATTACTGATCGGCCAGGTGAATATGAATCGGTCTTCAGCTCCGAGCTGCCTTTCGTAACTACAATGCTCCGGGATCTTTTATCTCAATACAATTACGACTACAACGATCGAAAATTTATCTGGAGAGATAAGGTCATCTACCAAAGGCTGTTAGATATTCACGCTTCGGGTGTGACTAAGTTTGTATATGTTGTTGGAGAGAAACATACTTATAAAGGTTCTTCTTCTCACAGGCTTGGACACGAAGAAACGTCTCCATTAAATGGAAAAGTTGTACTAATAAAAAGCACTGGAAGAAAGTCAAATGGCACATTTCAAGAAGCGGGGGAACTCACCAAGTTATCGCTTTTGTTCCCTGAAAAATTCTGCATGGGCTGTCATATCATCATTCACAATGATAGTTCCAGCAAGCTGTTAACACCATTGTACGCTTTCAATAGAATCTTTTCTCAAATGCTGAACAACCATTTCATCGATCTCCCACATATTTTTATCGAGGTTGTTAATGTAAATCGGTAGTATCTCCTTCCAGCAGTACCAACTAAATCTGTCTTGAAACTCTTTTGTGGCGAGGAGAGTGTTTTCGAACTCATCAATATTTCTATAGTAATTGTAATACCGGTTGTTAACTGTATCCAAAGTTATACCATAATAGTCGTTGCACTCTGTTGTAAACCTGTTTTTACTAATAAACCGAATTGGAAAAGGAATCATGGTTTTTGTTTGCTTGTCAGGTAAGCTCCAGTTCATCGAACCTGAATCCTCTCTTTGCCCAATGAAAATTAACGGATTGTGTCTATAGTCTGAAGTCGGGATCTCAAAACGAATAGTCTTTCCTGTTGCTATCTTAAGATCATTTCCATTTCGATCTGTCGCAGAAACGAATAACATTCCCTGGGTAACAAGTAGACTATCATTGCTAGTCGTTTGTAAATTTGATGCGAGATAGTCAATGATTTTAAAATGCTCTTTTATTTCAACAATCACGCTGTCGTAAACAGGATTGTTATTTTGATCAACAATTGACCCTTTAGGTATTAAAATTATGGTGCCTTCCTTTCCAACTATCGTATTTGCTTGAGATGTTAAAATTGAAAATGATTGTTTCTCAGATCCAATTTCAACTAAAACTTTTTTGAGCTGCTCAGGTACATTTCCAAAGTCCTTATCAACCTGATTTTTTTGGATGCAGGATTGAAAAATTATCAAAACGACTAAAAATGCAAATTTGATAATATGACTCATGTAAACAATCTGCTTTCCAACTAACGTTTGAATATACTTCGTGGCTCAACAGAAGCCGTCGCTTTCCAATTCCTGGTTAAACAATAGATCTTCACTCATTCCAACCAATGTGTGCATGTGGTGTATTTATTATTGGGCGTTCATGCTCTCTTTTTTACTATCCTTGCTAGTCCACCGCCGATTAGCCCCGCTAAAGCGCCGAATCCTATCATAAATACTACGATAATAATCCAAAACCCGGCAGTAAGGTCATAATTGTAATCTCCAGTATTAGCGTCAAGAAGAAGAGAAACCTTTAAGCCGATTGTGGAGTCGAAAAAACCGAGAATCATACCATAGATTACTCCTGTCTTTAAGTCCGTTGTTTTTGTCACGAGGAAACAAGTTGTCCCATAAATAAGAAACGAAACAAAAGATAAATTTGAATAATTAAAGTTCAACTGCCTTGAGGCGATCGATCCAAAAATGTCAAGTAAGCCAACTGCAACTAGTCCACCTAGAAGTATCCTATGTTCTTTTTTCATTCTATTACTTTTGTTTATCTATTATTTTCCGCATGACGCCTAACTATTCGCTACATCTTGTCGTAAATCTTATGAATGGGTAGATACATTGCTGATATCTTAGGCTTGTATCGTATGCTGATATTTTCTTTTTAATCTCTAACCATTCAACCTTCAACTTTACTACCGTTACAATATCTTGACTAACCAGACCAGTTTTTGAGAAAGAGAAAGGCATTCAATGAATTAACAAAACTCCTCTCAATATAATGAGCAATATCCTGAAAAGGAAAAATTGATCCGAAGTAGGCATAAAGTTGGGAAGATACCATTTTCGATTCAATCACTTTTGAGCTATAACTTAAAAGTATATGGCTCAAGAAATAATCACCCTCGAAGATTTGCAGAAATTCCGCCTGCAGTTATTGGAAGATTTAAGGGTACTGCTTCAGCAAACCCAATCATTCCCAAAAGTAATGGTTAAAAAGTTCAGAAGTAAGAAAGATGCTTGGCATCTCTCATGGAACATTACAAAACCTCCGTATCAAAAATTTAATACCCTATCAAAAGATCGGAGGTTTAATGTTCTATAAGTATCAATGTCACCGTGGTAGCAAACGTATGCCTGGCACAGTGAAAGGTAAGTTCCTTTGAAATGGCGCAAAGGTCTGCAAGTTCTTTATGGTAGCTGTTCATGCGTTGGTTGCTCATGATCGGTAGAAGCTTTCCTGAATCGCTGTTACAGGATGGCCGACATATTTATTAATGACAGAATTTGAAATTGGCAGCAACGGAATCTTTGAAGGTGTATTCGTTTTTGATCTGCAGGTAGAAATCCATTTCTCTCCATCTACACCGTTGACAACATTTGCATTGGTAAGTTTGGCAACGTCACAATAAGAAAGGCCGGTGTAGCAACTGAAAAGGAAAATATCTCTCACCTGCTCTAGTCGCTTGATTGCAATTTTCTGTTCAGCAATGCGCCACAGTTCTTCCTCATTGAGAAAAGTCTTATGCGTTTCACTTACTGACATTTTAAAACCTACAAAAGGACTTCTATCGATCCACTTTTTAGCGATGCATTGATTCGTAATTTTCTTAATCTTCTTCAAATAGTCCATCGCAGTATTGTGACAACAGTGCTTTACTGTCTTGAGGTAAATCTCAAAGCTTTTGATGAACTGGTAATCCAGCTTAGTTATTTCAATGTCAGTTTTAGCGTATTTATACTTTAGGAATTGCGCAACATACCCTTTGATGGTTTTATATTTTTGAAGTGTCCCGTAAGATAATCCCCGGCCTACGAGCTCCTGGAATTCTTTGTTATGATCTTCATAGATGTCCGGAAACATCCTCGGTTTCTCAACATCAAAACCTAGATAGCGCGCTTTTATTCTTTCACCGTCGAATTCAATTCCAGAGGAAATAAAATCCTGGAAGATCTCATAGATCTTTGACTCCACTCGCTGGAGATAATTGTTAAAGGATTTTACGTCTTCAGTTTTTCCGTTCAGCCGTCCTTTTTCGGGTATCCATTTCTGAGGATCACATTGTCGTTGAAGAGAAAATTCAGTGCGAGATCCATCGACCGTCATGCGCAGGTAAACCGTCGCTAAAGCTGACTGTTTGGGATTAGTCTTCCGAAGAACAAAACTTTGATTGAATGTGGTTTTCATATTCACCAGTTGGGTTAAAAATAGGGCTGGTGACTACTACTTATCAAGATATTCAATTGCTGTACAAGCTTGATAACCATTTGGTTGGACGAAATCTGGTGAATGTAAATTCGTTTTAGTTTACATTCACCTAATCGTTCACCCGTGGAATGACTAAAAGTGGATATTTTGGATGGGCTTGAAACACAAAAACCGCCAATCCATACGATTTAAGCGGTTTTGATTTCTTTTGAATCTGTTCTAGTGACCCCGGCAGGGATGCGCGTTTTTATTCACTGTCAATGCGTTGCGAGTCATTAGTCGAAGCTATTCGGAAACAGATTTCTTTTTTAATCTGACTTTTTCTTGAAGGTGTACTCTGCGCCGTAACGTTTATCCGTTTTGGAAACCATTTCATATCCACGCTCTGACATGTAGTTCAGCCAATCCTCAGGCGTGGTGAAGTACACCGTGCTGTCATTGCTATCGACCACAGTCTGAGTTTTCATATGAAAACCTGCGCCGGCTGCAGTCGGTGATTCGAGATCCTTAGTTGCTGTGTACTTCTTTCTTCCGGTTCGATCAGTGATTGAACTTATGGACATTTCGAAATAGTCGGACTCGACAACAGTTGTAGTATCGTGCCTAACGTCGCCATCGGCGATCATTGTCGAGATACGAACCTGCTCATTAGTCCCGGCCTGCTGACTGCAGCCGATTGATACCACTAGGTAACAGACAAGGAGTACTCTCATATACAGATTAACGGGTTGGTTTTACGTCAGGCTCTAATTGTTGCTTGCTTCCAGGAGGGTAAATTTTTTTTAGCTCTTCGAATTCCTTCGAGATTTGCTCCTTCTCACTCATACACTTGATAAGCTGCTTTTGTACATCGATGATTTCTTTGGTTAGGTATAACTCCTGAGGCTCTTGTACTTGTGGCGCGGAGTCTGTAAACATCAGATCGATCAGATTCTCATTAAAGACCTGCTTCCACTTGATGGCGATATCAAAGGATGGAATTGCGCCATTAGAATACTGGAGGATCGCCTGTCCGCTTACACCAAGCAGCCTGCCCAAAGAGGCCTTGCCACCCAGCGCTTTACTTTTATCCTTCAGAATATCAGACAGTTGTCTCACAAGCGTAAATTAACTTACGTTTTATCTAGTATATCGTAAGTTAATTTACGATACTTGCCTATCAATTAATATCAGTCACTCTTAACTACTATCAAATGCAAATAACGGAAAATCTCCGGAAGGATATCCTTTTTGCCCTTCCCGAATTGCCTGGAGAGCAAGTGCAGAAAATTGCCAAAACGTGTGATGTGTCGGAAGCGACGGTTTGGCGCTATTGGAAGAAGCTTCGAGACGGAGATAAACTGCAGGACAATGCAGTGATTGTTGCAATTGCAGAATTCGCATTGACCAGGAAGAAGGTAGCAGTTGCTCGTCGCCATAAGTTAGCATCAGTTGAGAAGCAATTGTCGTCAATAAAGTAGCCAACGGCGCGCCCATATCGCCGGAATAATCACGCGTGTAATCTCAAAACCGCATCAAACCTTACATCCAACCAAATTATGGACACACCTATCTCCGATGAAATGATCGTGCTCTACGGCAATCCTCATGATCCCATGATCATGGAGGCCGCCAGGAAGCTAGAGGAACAAGGCCGTTACGTTGAAGTTCACCACTCAATAAAACGATTCTGCCATCCTGTCGATAGTGATATGAAAGCTGAGGCTGAAGTACAGCAAGCTCATTACATTCTAACAGCGCTCTTATCAGGCGAGATTGACATTCCAACAACCAGTCAGTCCATTCATTCAGCCCATTGCGCAGTGAATGTGTTGGCTTGGGTGCTTAACAAGGATCGGCAAAATAGATTCTTTCGAAATACGCTAGACGAAATCGTCAGTGAAGCTCAGCGCCGGGGGTTCATCATAGCTAAACACGGATAACATGGAGAAGATAAGAGTTGTTCTAACCAACGGAACGCACCGTGATTTCGACCTGGAGCGCGTCTTTACAACCTCTGACATCAATTCACTACTCAACAATGTTCTCATTTTTATCAAGCTCCACGGAGAGAACAGGAACCACAAAATTCATTCGTGGTATCCGGTCAATGGAAACGAAGTATTTGATTCTAAACCCGCATGATCATGAACCTTGTATACAGCCTAATGAACAAAGCGCAGCTGAAACTGGCATTGTACGACAAGCAAAGACTCTATCATCAAATGGTAAAGGACAAGATAACCGGTTCAACAAAGGAACAGGTCGCCAAGGAGATCGAGGTTATCCTTACGCGGCTTTACGTTCAGGCAAAAAGTCCTACGTGATGCTAGCGATTTTATTCATTGCTCTAATAGCAGCGCTAATCTATTGCCTTATAAGCGGTCCGCCTGTCGATCCAAACGACGATGGATGGCCACTTTAACCACTGACACCTTTTTATGAGAGTAACTATCCCTGCTCGCACAGAGCACGAAGGAATATTTTCCATCGACGTAGAAATCTCTGATACTTGTCCTGTATGCGGCGGCCCTCGAGGCGTGCCGTATGACGCGCTCTCCTATGACGGCAGCAGGCGTCTGTATGTTCACTCCTGGAATAATCCCTGTGGCCATGTCGATTACTACTCAAAGGTCCGAGAAGAAGTTGCGGCGGTCTGGAGCGCTAAACAACGGTCATGCCAGTAGACTACAGCGAATATCATCCTAAGTGGACGCTCATCGTGCGGCTGATCAGGCGGCGTGCCGGCAACCGCTGCGAGGGATCTGAAAAGTTTCCCGACTGTCGCGCTGAGAACGGATCAGTATACATCGGTGAAGTCATTAGGCCCAAATTTTCCGGAAGGAATCAGTTATCCATTTTCTCTAATGATCCGACCGGGTTCGCGGGTAACGATAGCAACCTCAATCCAGGCACCTTAGTACAGCTGGGCTGCGCGCACGTGGATGGAGACATCAACAATAACCGATTTTGGAATCTCAAGTATTGGTGCCGGCGCTGTCATTTGTCTCACGATCGCGGCGATAACCTTATGCGAATGAAGTACGGTAAGAAGTTCTCCCGCCGTCATCAGTTGCGTCTATTCTCCATTTTAAATCACTTTAACAACTTACCTATGCAAACGTCTATTGTAGACAAGCTAAATGAAATTTCAGATGAAGAAAGAGTGATGAAGATCAGACTGATCAATCAGCACATTGAAGACATCGACCGACAGATTGTGACCCTTGATTCGATTCGTAAAGATTCGATCCATGGGCTAACTCTGTCAGGTCCGAAGCTCGACCCGGTAAATTTCTACCTGGGCCAGGAAGGCTCATTGTTAATAGCAGCTACCATGCTGCGATATCTTAATCGTAGGCGATCAGAGTTATTCAGACAAGGCCAGCTGATCATGGAAAGAAAGGCAGTGACAGAAGCGACAGCGCAGTAAACACTCTTACCATCCAATTTTTTTAACCTAACCACTATGTCCTACATTTCAACAACTACAATAGAGGCGATTCGCGAGTTACCCGTTGACAGTATAGTCGAGCTTTTCGTGCCTCTAAAGAAAGCAGGCGTCTCTTTTAAAGCCTGTTGTCCTTTGCACGGCGAGAGTACCCCATCCTTTTACGTTCATCCAGGGAGAAACATTTTCAAGTGTTTCGGGTGTGGCGCCGGCGGCGACGCAATTCACTTCGTTATGCTGCACGAAAATTTACCTTTCGATGAAGCCGTCCGTCTTATTGCCAGGGATCACGGCATCGAGCTCGTTGAAAAGGAAACCACCGAGAAGTCTCCGGAGGAAAAGAGCGAAGAACTTACCATGAAGGACCTGATGTTTAAAGCGCAGGACCTTTACCGGCGATCTCTTGACATGCCGACGGTGAAGTACCTGATGGAGCAGCGTAGACTCACCAGGGAAACCATCATCGATTGGAAGCTAGGCGTATGCCTTGATTGGAAATCATTCACCACAACCGCTGTCAAAGAAGGCTACACCCTTTCCGAGAAGTGCGGACTGGTGAAGGCCAGTGACAACAACACCCTTTACGATTACTTCCATCATCGTATCACCATACCTATCGAAAATAAGCGTGGCGAAGTAGTCGCCCTCGGTGGCCGTCGGTTGGCCAACGAAGGGGCAAAGTACATGAACTCTCCGGAGAGTCCGATCTATCACAAATCACAGGTGCTATTCGGTTTGTCGAAAGCGATCAAAGGGTTTAGAGATCACGGCATGGCCGTCCTGGTAGAAGGGTACTTCGATGTTATCAAGCTCCATCAATCTGGATGGGACAATACGGTGGCCACCTGCGGTACCGCGCTCACTGAGAAGCACGCCAAGATCCTGAGACGCTACACTGACACAGTCCTGGTGTTGCGCGATGGCGATGCCGCCGGCATTGCTGCCATGGAAAAGGATATCCCCATTCTGCTTGCCGAGCAATTCAACGTCTTCATATGCATTCTCCCACCAAAAGAGGATCCCGATTCACTGTTCGACTGTACTGAAAAGATGGTCAACGTCCTTTGGGACTACCAGGACGGCGTCGAGTACCTATGTGGCAAGTATCTGACAGAGGGAAAATTGTCTGCCTACAATATGTCGGTGGCCATCAAGAGCACCATTAACCTGCTTTCTCTGATGACAAGCGAGATCCGCGTAGAGCAATACGTGAAATCACTGGCAAAAAAGTACGGTCTAAAGGCAGCGGACTTATCAAAGCCTCTGGACAAAGCTGTTAAGCAGCGTGCGCAGGAAAAGATCCGAACAATGGAGGAAGATTCGATGTTTCAGGATCCGTTGCCAGATTGGGTAGACAAAAAGCGCCTCGACGAAGATGGGTTCGTGCAGCTGGCCGTCTCGCAAGATGGATACAAAGCCGGTATCTATTTTAAGAACGTGAATGGTGGCGTGTATCGCACGACCAACTTCACATTAAGGCCACTCTATCACATCTATGAGCAGAGCAACAATCGCCGGCTCGTAGAAATCTTTAACTGTGTACGCAATGCGATGGTGGAGATGCCGACAGAAGCGTTCGGAAATCAAACGCATTTCGAAAATGAATTGCTCCGCAGAGGAAACTTTCGTACGGAGTTTCAATTTCAGAAGCAACATTTCAAGCGCGTCACTGGTTGGTTGATGGATACCATGCCGCTGGCGTTTGAACTAAAAACTTTAGGGTGGCAGCCCGAAGGTTTTTTTGCTTTCAGTGATGCAGTATACCACGGCGGGAACATGTTGCGCTACGACGACATGGGAACGATCAGGGTCGATGACAAATTCTATCTGTCCCTAGGACGCAGCAAGATCCACCGCGACGAACGACTAACTGATAATCCTTACGAGAACGACCTTTATTTATCTTATATGCAAAGCAACATCACATTCGAAAAATGGGCCTCATTGTTCAATACGACATACGGCTCCAACGCACCATATGGAATAGCATTCGCTTTCCTTACGGTGTTTAAAGATATCGTAACGCGTATCACCAAAATGCCAATGCTTTACTGCTACGGACCGAAGGGATCCGGCAAAAGTGCAATGGCGGAAAGCTTGACCTGGTTGTTTTTCTCTGGAAAGAACGGCGAGGGTGATTTGATTAAAGGGTTCAATTTGAATCCCGGCCAAGGAACGCCGTTTAGTTTCTTCAATCGTGTAGAGCGCTTTAGAAATTGTCCCGTACTCTTTAACGAATTCGATGAAAACAGTATTGAAGATTGGAAGTTCGGCACCTTCAAAGCGGCCTATGATGGTGAAGGTCGCGAGGTTGGCGACGGTGACACAGGTAAGAAGCGTAAGACCAGGATCCAGAAGATTCAGGGTACGGTAATTCTCGTCGGACAATACATCTCTATCCGTGATGACGGCTCTGTGCTTAGCCGATCCATCACGTGTCCCTTTAGTTTAGATCGATTAAGTAACCTGACGGAATCTCAGCAACAGGCCCACGAAAGCCTGAAGACTGCCGAACAGCATGGACTGAGTAGTTTACTCTTAGAGCTTTTGAAGTATCGCGATGAAGTAAAGGAAAAGCTTCCCAAAGTTTTTCTCTCTGAGCATCAGAGATTGACCATAGAAACACGGGCAATAGGCGAACGTGTAGAGGCTCGGTTGCTAAATAATTATGGGTTGATCCTGGCGGCCACCAAACTGCTCGCTACGTTCGTGAAGCTTCCATTCAGCTACGAGGAAGTGTTTAAAATGGCCATGCGCCAGGTGATCAACCACACTAAGTTGCTCAGGGACAATAGCGCTATAAATATCTTCTGGAAGGGCGTCGAGTTCATGTTCGATCAGGGGGTGATCGTCGAAGGCGTAGACATAAAGGTCAGCTCCAGGAAGGAGATCGCCTTGAAGGTCGGCTCTGAGATTGAAAAGAAGAAGGATATCCGATGCGACGTTTTGTTGATCCGGTTTAGCAACGTCTACGCGAAGTACGCGAAGTCGTACAGGGAGCGGACCGGACAGGTGCCGCCGGCTGAAGATACGCTCGCTCTATATATGAGGGACCAGCCCTATTACCTGGGCCTGTGTCCGGCAGAATCCTTCAACGATAAGCGTACCAGTTGCCTGGTTTTTGACTACAGCCAGATGAATAATATGGGCATTGTCCTGGTCAAGGAATCCCTTTCCAAGGCCTCCGGAGGTGGCTTGGACAGCCCCGAAATTGGTCGCACTGGGAACGGAACGGCCACGCCGGCGCCGGTCCAGCTGACCGTCAGCAAAAAAAATGAGGACGTTCCATTTTAAAATCCCCAAAAACCTGTCACGCTTGTCACGCTTTGTCTCACTATCTGATTATCAATTAGTTAATAAAAATAAATGCGTGATAAACGCGTGACAAAGCGTGACAGGCGTGACAAGTGTGACAAGCGTGACAGCGTGACACCACTTTTCAACGGCCATGAGCACAAAAAAAATTCCTAAAACTATGGTAGAAGTCATGTTCAAGTACGCAGATGGGTCCCTGTACCACATTTGCGACAACGGCCTCCGGGACGTCGCAACTCCAGGCAAAGGTCAGAAGCTCCTTCGACTGATCGAAAGCGTCACCCAAGACGGGTGGCCGCAAATGGATCCCTGGGAGCGCGCCTCCTTCGTGGCGATCAACTCCCGGATCTGCCGCAAGTGCGGGTGCTCGGAAAACAATCCTTGCATCGCGCCGGAGGGAAACTGCCACTGGGTCGAAGCAGATCTGTGCAGCACCTGCCAGGCTCGGATCCCCGGTGTACGGAGGCCCTATTCATTGTAAAATCCTTTTCATCCAAACTATTAAACCTTCAAAAATTATGAGTGATCTGAAGCACCACATCAACCTCTCAGAGGCCGACTTCAAATTGATTATTGACGGCCTGGAAGCACTACCCGAAAAGGGCGGACTGACTGCGGCCGACATGCTAATGGGCGTGATGGAAATTAAGCCAAGCGACGACGCCGACTCAGTTATCGCCAAGCTCAAGCGTGAAAAACAGAAACAGCAGGAAGTGAAGCGTGCCGCAGTAGACAAAATGCGCGAAGATGTCCGGGTGCTGCAGGGAAAAATAATACTCCTGAAGCGCTACCTGGCAGAGCAAGGCACATTGAATGAGGTACACAACATTTTAAACAACGTGAAGTGATGGCTACTACCGTTGAGCAATCGTCTCGTTTAGCCATGCAGATCGAAATCATTAAGCTGGCTTGTCGCGACCTAGATTGGAACTATGCCACAGAGTGTATCAAAGCGCTCAGTGGTCGTGCCGACAAGCAGGATACATTTTCGTTCCTGAACCCATTGCATTTATCGGCTTCGACCGAATTGCTAAGAGAGCAAAGTGCAGCGCTGCAGCACCTGGTCAGCTTCGTCGAATCACTAAAGAAGTGCGACGACTTGAAAGCAAAGATTGAATTACAGGTGGAGTCCAAGAGTAAAGTAACATCGCTATTCTTATGAAGATAAAATTATCTGAAACGTTATCACTTCCGCTCGATGCAGCAACTCAAACCTTTGCCTTCATTGGCCGAAAGGGAAGCGGCAAAAGTTATGGCTCCGGAAAATTGGTCGAGTTACTAATTGATGCCGGCATACAGGTCGCAATACTCGATACCGTGGGTAATTGGTATGGGCTTCGGTTGGCTGCAGATGGAAAATCAAAGGGTATCGATATTCCGATCATTGGCGGTTTACGCGGCGACATTCCTCTTGAACCAACTGGGGGCACATTAGTCGCAGATATTCTGATTGACAGCGGTAGAAGCCTTGTCATCGATGCAAGCCAGTTCACGAAAGTAGACCGACAAAGATTTGCTACGGCATTTGGTGCTCAACTGTGGAAGCGCAAGAAAGCAGAACACAACCCTACGCCGGTGATGCTTGTTCTCGAAGAGTCGCAGCTAATCATTCCGGAGGCGGTACGGGGTGACTCGGCATCGATGGTCGGCATATATGAAGAGATCATTCGGCTGGGAAGGAATTACGGTATTGGTGTGACGATGATAACTCAGCGGCCACAAAGCGTCAATAAGGAAGTCTTGAATCAGACAGAATGCCTGATGGCATTCCAGGTCAATGGCGCTCACGAACGTAAAGCGATCCGAGAATGGATTGTGCATCAAGGCATGGACGTCAAATTGATCGAAGAGCTTCCCAGTCTCAAGCCTGGAGAATGTTACGTGTGGTCACCTCAATGGCTTGACGTGCTGCAGAAGATAAAAATATCGAAGAAGCGGACATTCGATTCGACCTCAACTCCTAAAGCTGGCGGAACTTTCAGAGGAAAGGCTTTGAAGGAAATTGATCTGGCAGAAGTTAAAGAGAAAATGAAGGCGACGATCGAGCGCGCCAAGGCTGAGGATCCTAGGGAACTCAAAAAGAGAATTGCTGAACTCGAAAAGCTAGTTGCCAATGGCAAACCTGCAGCACCACAGAAGGTGAAGGAGGTGAACGTATTATCAGAAGCCTTTTTTAAGCGTGCGGAAAAGAATCTGGTGGCAATGGTCAATGAAGCTGAACGCCATGGGAATGCAATGGCTTTGTTCTGGGAAAACCAGGATTCAGTAGCGAAAGCATTACTGGCAGCGCTCCAGTCAGTTAAGAATGGTCGTGCTGTCGAAGCTCCTAATTCGCCGGCACAGCGCCTGCGTTCAGTCATACCCAACGCTGTAGCACCCGTTGTCAAGAGAGACAAAGCAAACGGACCGATTGGTATTGGACGAATGGAACGGGCAATCCTTCAGGTCCTCGCCCAACGCAATGGTCGTGCGCAGACAACAAAGAGCCAGCTGGGTATACTGTCAGGATATTCATCGACGTCGGGGTCTTTCTCTAACGCGCTATCACGTTTACGCACTGCTGGTATGATATCTGGCAGTTCCGAAATTATTGGCATCACAGGTGAAGGCCTGGGCGCTATCGGTCCAGTCGATCCGATGCCAACGGGTGAAGCGCTACAACAATATTGGTTTTCAAAAGTCGGTCGGATGGAGCAACAGATTCTTACCACGTTGCTCGAAGGTCATCCAGGAGTTTTCCGCAAGGAAGAACTCGGTACCGCTACGGGCTACTCCTGGAACAGCGGAAGTTTTTCCAATGCATTAAGTAAGCTTCGTACCCTTCAGCTCATTGAAGGATATCAAGATATTAAGGCTGCAGATGTATTCTTTGAAAACTAACCCCCTTGTTAAAATGATTCGCTATCAGATCTCTCGAGAATTATTCATCGAAAAATTAGCTGCTATAGTAGACAGCAGCAACCGTATGGTGCTAGTAGTGACTTGTGATGGTTCCGTGGAAGTGATGTCCACATTCTTCAACTATGAAGATGTTCAGAAATTGGCATACCTCCTGCAACGGACCTCGTGTGAATGGTGGTTTAAACCAATCGACGACAAAATGGTCAAGCTTAGGATCAGATTGTTTGTATAAGAATTCAACTTTAAGACCAACCCGCCAGGCAAAAGTGACCCTCTCATTTATGTCTAATGTCTAAAAGTTGATTTTATGAAAGAGAAAATGTACAGCAAGAAGAGTAATACTTACTTGCATCACCACATCATCGATGGCTTTGCTGCTTCGCATGATGGCATCAAGAACCTTAAGAGCACCGGCATCATTCCGGACCAGGAATACACTGAGCTTCTGGAGAAGAACATCGAGCGCCTTATTACCAGGATAAAGGAGTTTCGGGTCGCTGAGCGAATCGTATGCTTATTCTTTGCCGGTATGTTTATGTGGCTACAGGTTTCAAATGACGATCTCGATATGCGGAAGGGGCGACGCGTCAGGATGCGTAGACGCAATGAGGCAACGCAGCCCCCTGGACAATGAATAAAATCAATCCCCCGGCCGAACTGATCCTGCCGGGGGCTATGCAGAATTTCAGTGAAATCCTGCACAATGACAGAAAACCTTACAAGGTAACGTTTGAAGGTGGGGTCTCGGGCGAAATTTATTCGACGAAACAACCCTGTGTGATGATGACAAGCGAGTGTAGAGTAGTGAACGTTCCCATTAAGCCCCACCTCAAAAAGTTTCTTCTCAAAAACTTCGATCTACCAGAGCCCTTCAGGCTTGACGAGCACACCTCGGTAGGAAAAAATCTCCTAAAAGCCCTCAAATATCGCCAGGAAGCGGCAAACTTAAGTGAGCGACAAACCGACACTATTGCCATTGAACTGTCGTCTAGGGCAGCCAAGATGAGTCCGGGGATCTCGCAGCTTGTCTACATCAATACGCTGCTCGATGAGATGTTTCAGGAGGGATTGATTCTGTGGATCTTTGCACAGAGTTACGCCGGTGTAAACCCCCACAATAGCTGCAAAAGCTTTCTATTTTTCTTTAACATCGACGAAAATGAGTACACCTACGACGCCGCGCATAAGGCATGGCTCCGATATCGTAGCGTGAGAAAGGATCGGATGAAAAAAATCGCACGAAAGGGTCCCAAAATCTTCCCGAAAATGTCCGAGTGAATTCTACCACTCCGTTGGCTCGAAAATAAATTCCCGATTATGTCCCAAAGTTTTCCCGATACTGTCCCACCTCTTTGACAGCCGTTGTCAAACGCCTCTGGTAGTGTCCTAAAATTTCAAGCAAGGTCCATCGTACTTCGTCCTCACGATGGCCTATCTACAAAACATCTCCAGGTTCTCAGCTAATGATAACATCGGAGGCATCATTACGCTGAGAGTCATTCGAAAGGATGACGTTGAAACCTTTCCGGAGCCCTCCAATGGCATTGTTTATGGCGACATAGTTCCCAAGGCAGGCAGGGCGTTCGTCGTCTGGAGCGCAATCCTGGAATCCAGTAGTACGAAGTCTGCCACCAAGGCAACCAGGGAAGGGGCGAGCAAGCAAAACACACTTCCGTTCCTTCTTCCCAAAGACCGCGCAGCTATCAAACCGCAGCTCGACCTGGCAGCTGAAGACGAATTCATAGTCTTATTCACTGACGCCAACGGTACCAACAAAATTTTTGGGAGCCTGGAGACGCCTGTTCGATTCGAGTACGATCACGATAGCGGGAAATCATTTGAAAACTTGAATGCATACGACTGCCGGTTCTACTATCCCGATGGTCCGGACAATTTTTTTCATTACAACGGATCCCTATCCGCTCCACCAGTAGGCACCGCGCCGGCCGTAGTGAAATACAACGGCGTTGCTATCGCATCGCTCGCACCTGGAGAGGTATTCAACATCATCTCTGAATTCGGATTCACCAATTTTTATACTTCATCATCATGACCGCTCAGGAAGTCAAAGATTTCATTTTAGCTACTCTTACCGTTCCGCTCAACCTGGTCTCCACGTTGCGCACTGCTTTGTATAAGATCGTCGATTACGTCTCGATGTCGACTGCCACAACCGTTATTCCGGATTGGACCTCTGCACTTACTTTCAATACCAATGCAAGTGGCGACGGACGTTACTGCATTCATCCAGATACCAACGCTAAGCGAAGGATTTTTGAAACTAAGACTGATGGCAACATCAATAACGCGCCGCCCACTAACCCGCTCACGATAGAGAACACCTGGTGGAGAGAAGTTTCGCCTTCGTCGAGTGCTGCTATTCCGGAGTGGGCAGCTGGAGTCTTCGGTCCTGGACTGATCATCGTTTTCCATAACCATTCCGTTGATGGCCGCGGCTTGTATGTTCTCCTGGTAGGTACCAGGCCATTCACCAGTACCAACATCGAGACTGAAATAACAGCGCTGCAGTGGGAGCGCATGGGTGGATCTGGATCAGGCAAGGGAGTAGCGAAGACCTATACAAATATCGCTGGCATGCTCGCTGATCAGGCTGCGCAGAAAACAGATTTCTTCTACCTAGTGACGACGGCAACCACTGACCCAACGGTCGGCTCCGGATGGGCGTTGTATCAAAAGTTTGCATCCACCACAGCAACGCTGGTCACCGATTACCGAAAGCTGTCTGAACAAGAGAGCCTTGATGTAATCCTTTCTTCTGTCGCGCCGTGGGATCCTACCACCGCAGGTACAGTTGAAAGATCACTGACAGCTGAAGCGCAAAACATTACAGCGAGGGTAGCGCTCGGATCAAGCGACTCCTCAAACAGCGACGCAAGGACACCTTCTGAAAAGGGACTCGTCGAAATGCTTCTCGCCTTTATTTCAGGTCCTTGGACGTGGGCTAGTCTTCAAATTTTCACTACAGGAATCAGGCTGATCAATACAACAGGTAGTCAGGTCCTGGAAACAGACGCGAGTAAAAACGTAGTATCGGCTGCGAAGGGATCTGCCTACAATAAAGATTTTGCATCCAGCGCCGAAGTGATTGCAGGGACAGTTAATAACAAACCAGCCGCACCAGACACGCTAGCGGCTTGGTGGACGAACTTGAAGACGCTGGCGCACACATGGTCACTTGCCCAAACATTTACTATTGGGCCCACGGTAAGCGACGCGGGAGTTGACGAAGCCGCATATTTCAATAGCAGCAAAAAATTAATATCACGAACCGTTGCGCAGTTCAGGACATGGCTCGGAATCAGTGGTGTGTACGACGCGGGTAACGTCAGTGGATCAGTTACGATAAACTGGAACAATGGCAAGCAACAAAAATGCGTAGCGACTGGCAACATTACCTCGCTTAGCTATAGCAATGCGGTTGTAGGGGAGACATACGTTCTTACCATCGTTAGTAATACAACGTTAAAGACGATTGTATTTGCAGGTAGCAATATTTGGGGGTGGCCTAGCGGCTCATCTGCCAATCCTGCGCTAACAGATCCAGCGGCTAATGGAACAAGTCCGGCCAAAGCTATAGACATCTTTACTTTTTATTGCTGGGAATCGGGCGTACTTGAAGTAATGTATGCACCTAACATAATTCGCAAGCCATGATGTTCGGTTTTTTTGCTCAGCCGCATTTAGTCGATGAATTCGATTCGCTTGGATGGGCGAGCGGTGCGGCGCGTTTTTATGAAACGTTATTCGCCCCATTTCCTGCGATTGTCCGCGTGCCTGCCAACGATCAATTTAATATCAACGCCGTTGCCGAACCGGCACCCGATACACAATCGCTCATTTCTGACACGTACATTACCTATAATGGTAATGGTAATGCTAACGTGACGCCGATCCTTCCGGCGCGTGGATGGCGGTACACAAGCAACACGGTTAGAGCAAGCATGAGAATGAGAAAGAGGATTTTTCGCGGGCATGATATTTCATCCGCATTGATGCAGGCAAGCACGTATAGCCGCACGTCTACCGTGGACGTAACAACGTGGCGTCACGTTTCCCGTATTGGCTTCGGCAATAATCCCGGCAATCCGTCTGTCGGCGCAAACTATCCGTCCGGACTTGTAGGTCAAGCGAGAAACTTAATTGATTTTCGGTATGCGAGTTCCGGGACTACACAATTTGCAACGATAGCCCAACGATTCAGCCCGGCATTGGAGACAATTGAAATCAGCCTAGGCGCTGGTGTTGGGTCAGTCATCAATGATCGCTTACAGGATGCGGTTAATTTAAAAGATTGCTGGATGGGGTATGTTGTTGATTCGACATTTAAAACACCGTCCCTCTATGGGGGCGCTATAAATTCAAACCTTATAACAGACACGCTAACTGGATTTGCTACGTTGAACCTTTCCCACTGTCCATCTCTTCGTGTGCTGGCGTTAGGTAATTCTGGCTTAACCTCGTTAACGCTACACGCTACGCCACCGCTTGAAGTGCTTGTTTTGCTTAGTTGCACCGGCATAACAACAGACCTTCAGTCGGCGATTAATAAACTCTTTGCCAGTGGCGCGGCTGTAAAACTGATTTTGCAAAGTAACACTCTGACATGGACACGGAACATTACCGCGTCGGATATACCAAACGGCATGTCTGTAGTTCGGGTTTTGAACAGCTCAACAAGTGTATGGACTGGAACGATCACGCTATCGGCTTCGCGGGTAAGTTTGGGAATTTTCATTTTCGGTAATGCGCCGACATCAGTGACAAACCCCGCACTTAAAAACAACCTTTCGACGGTTGACATTTCAGGATTGACCGGGCTAACTCAGATCGACTTGTCAAATTGTAGGATCACGGATTTAACACTGCCGCCAGCCGCTACCGGCGTAACGTTCTTAGGGATTGCTGGCAACAAACTAGATACGACGGTTAGCACAACGTTGATTGCGCGGATTCAGGCGATGACCGCTTTGCAGGAATTGTATTTCAGCACACAAATCACAGCCGCCAACAATATCGAAAACGGGCAGGATTCAACTAACGGTCTAGGAGCTGGCGTGGATTTTTCAGCACTTACCGTTTGCACGTCTTTGTATGCAACCAAATGTAAGTTGACCGGAACGTTTACAGCGCCGCCGAACGTCCAAGTTTTGATTTTGCTAGACAATAATATTTCAGGACTGAACGGCGGGGGCACGGCAATGCGTCAACTGCGCATGAGCAACAACTCGGCGAACGTAAACTTTGCCTCCAACAGCCGGCATAACTTGACGGCGTTGTTTTTGGACAACACCGGGCAAACGGCGATCAACGTTGGAGGCAGGAGCATCACGACGACAATCGCGCTATTCACCGTAACTAATAATGCCGCCCTTGTTACCTTGACTTTTCCGTCAACGGCGGCCAATGCTGTCTTTGTGAACGACATACTGAACGTTACCAATAACCCCCTACTCACTACATTCACGAACCTAACAAGCGTAACGCACACCGCATCGGGTGATGCCGCAACCTTGTTCAGTGACAACGCATTGAATATAGATTTTGCTTTTGGGTCACGAGCCAACTGGAACCCCCGGGTAATTACCCTGGCAAATAACGGTATGAGTTCGGCCAACGTGAACGCGAACATCAACAGCATCTACACCAACCGCCGAAACTGGGATATCGTGCCGACAACCCTCGGAAAAAGTCTCACTATTGGCGGGACCAATGGCGCGGCAACGGGCACGGAAGTAGCTAACGCAACCTATAAAACCGGAACGATTACCGGGATCACGCAAGCCGCGACCGCCGTCGTAACCGTGTCAGCTATCGGGACGCTGGCAAACAATGACGTGATCCGTATCCGTTCAGTTAATGGAATGTCGCAAGTCAATCAACAATACTACATGATTAAAAGTATTGCCGGGAACACGTTCCAACTTTACAACGAAGCCGGAACGACGCCTATAAATTCAACGGCATTCACGGCTTATGTATCTGCCGGGATCGCATACGTGGAAGGAACGCCGGCCAACGAGAAGGAAAAAATTTACGTACTTGAGAACGTCTATGGATGGACGATAACCAACAATTAATCTTTTTTTATGACAGCAATCAATCTTACTCCACAGCAGCGAATCGAAGTTGAGAAACATTCGCGCTACAAAGAAAATCTTCGCCAGGCAGTCATTGACCAGGCTATCTATTGGAACGGCAACAACGGCTACAACGGTACCGATGATCAACGCCCCACAGTGGACCAAATAGCTAACTGGTTTAAACATCGCTCATTGGCTGAATCGGTCCTGGCGGATACAAATAAAGTTGATGTTCAATTCTGGCTCTCTTTGTCGGCACCTCGCCTGAAAGAGCAAGCGATTAACATGGACCTGCCTGAAAACACGCCTACCCTTAGTGAATTTGGAAAAATCTTCGCGGGAACCCTCGGCGTTGAATTCGTTGTGGATTCGATGATCGCTGCTAAAACATTCGATACGCTGGCCACGGTAGCGTTCGATGAGCAGGCTAAAACGGTGCCTTTCTAAAGGCCCGTACCATTGTCCTAAAAATTCGGATTCGGTCTGAAGAACTTTGGGTTCACATGATCGATATCCTGTCATACCGCCAATGGGCAATTTCACATCAATTCGCTAGTCGAACCGGAGCTATTGTTCTCGGTCTACTGGCAGAGGGGAAGTCGATTGACAACCTCATTAAGAAAACGACGCAGGAAAAACTGCTCGAACGTTATTCCGTTTTGCCCGTCGCTACTGACGGATTGGTAGTCTCCACATCGTGGGATCCCGACGCCGGCCTGGTTGTAGCGCGAACTCAGACAGGTGCCAACGTTGCTATCATTCCCGTTATAGGCGCTCTCACCAAGCGTGGAGATCTGTGCAGCTACGGCATGCGCGATTATACACGCATGCTGGACCGCGCTGTTCGCGCTGAAAGTATTTCGGCGATCGTAATGGACATTGAAAGCCCTGGAGGTACGGTTGACGGTACAAACGAATTTGGTCTTGCCATTAGTGCAGCCAAAGAACGCAAGCCCGTAGTAGCGTTTGGCGACGGAATGGTGGCCAGCGCTGCATACTGGATCGCTAGCCAGGCCTCCGAGATTATCGGCAATAAAAACAACGCCACGGAATTCGGTTCCATTGGCGTTTTGTGTGTTTACGAGAATTACCAGGCCTACATTCAAAAAGAAATCGGCGCGGTAGAAATCATTCGCGCACCTCAATCAACAGACAAGGCGCGCATCAATTCACTTGAACCATTGACGGACGACTTGCGCGAACAACTCGTGGAAGAACTTCGTGTGGTGGCAGAAGATTTTTTCAGTACTGTCAAACAAGGAAGGGGCTCTCGGTTGAACACCGGTGAGGAAAACATTTTCACTGGCAAAATGTACCCGGCTTCCAAAGCGCTTACCCTGGGGATGATCGATGGACTCGACACTCTCCAGGGCGCTATCAATCGCTCAGCTGAACTCGCATCAAAGAAAACTAACACCGCACTTGTGCCTTTGGAAGAAGGTAAAGTCGCATCCAATAAGACTATGAAAATCGCATTTGTTTCAACTCTATTCAGCTCACTCTTTGGCAAGTCCGAAAGCGCTGATACTTCAGTAGCATTCGACGCAGCCGCGGCTGACGCCAAGGTCGTGGAAATGGAAGCGCTTGTTGCTTCGCTTCAGGCGTCCGCTGCAGCCGCCGCCGCCACTATCGCAGGGCTCAATGAGCAGATAAAAACGATGGTCAGCGCGCACGCCAGTGCTATGGCTGAATTACAAAAGAAAGTTGATGAAGCTCCTACGGGCAGCAAGACAACTGTCATCCCTGGCAAAAGCGAGGAATCCGCGGCTACGGATCCCCTGGTTGCCGCGAAATCATTTCGCACAAAACACGACGATGAAGCCGACAAGCTCGTCACTGATATGGGCTATACGCTGAAGAAATAATTTATCTACTCCACTTTAAAAACAAAATGAAAAAGCTACTCGCACTCTCGGTTTTGGTCTTCGGCGTTGCGCTGACGGCCGTGTCAGGCGTGGTGCCCCTGTTTCTCTTTGCTCCTATGAGCATGAGCACTTTACTTTTTAACGCCGTCGACGTAACGGCCATCACTGCCTATGCGGATGAGCATAAGCGCCCGTTGATCGCCACCCTGGTGAACGGCCTGGATATCGCTAAGGATATCCTGGTGATCCCCAACGTGAAAAACAAGATTCAGCTAAGCAAGCTATCTGTGGGTAACGGCTTCCGTCCCTACAGCAGCACTACTGAATTCAAGAAAAGCCTCACTTTCACTGATCGCGAACTTTCTACCAAAACTGGTAAGCGCGAACTTTTGATCGACGTGAAGGATTTCAAGAACAAGCATCTTGCCTGGAGGACTTCACCTGGTAACCGCGCCAGCAAAGGTTTCAAGGATATGGATTTCGCTCCCTTCGTTTGGGATCAGGTTATCAAAGGCCTGCAGCGCGAGATCAACGATGAAACTGCATACTTCGGTTTCGATAGCTCAGCTACACCGACGTTCAACCCCGCAGCTACTTACACTACCCTTCTGTATGTGAAGTTCACTCAGAACAGCGTAGTTGAATACTTCCAAAACGTTTCTGGTGGTACCACTACTGCCGGCGAAAGCCCCGACACAGCTCCTGCTAAATGGAATAATGTAACGGCCCGTGCGGTTGTACCTGGTATTAAGTCTTACATCGACGCGGCCATCACTGGCGGCTTCGCGGTAACAACTACCGGCGCAATCACTAGCAACTCTACTGCGATCGCGGCTTTCAAGAAGCTGTTCCGTAGCATGCCAGTTGCTTATCAGAACAACGGCGTTGTTATCAACTGCTCTTTCACTGACGCTCAATGGCTCATTGACGGCATGGAAGACGTGACCAAGTACACGATGGCCGAAGTTGGCGAAATGATCCAGAACGGATTGATTCCAATCCCTGGTACCAACTACAAAGGATGGGCTAAGCCTGCAACATGGCTCGGTACTTCACGGCGCCTGATAGCGCAGCCGTTGGCACCTGGTACCGGAATGGGTACGAACCTGGTCATGGGAACGGATCTGCTCTCTGATGCCAATGACATCAAGCAAATCCCTGCACTGTGGAATGAAGAGTTCGGTATCTCTTTGGATTTGGGTTTCCAGATCCAGGATCTCGACGCACTTCGTCTCGGAGACCAGGCTTAATTGACTATGCGAAACATTAACAGACTTCAAAAGGGAGATGCCGGCTCTGAGCAGGCATCTTCCCTCCCACAAGGCGATGTGAATGTAAACTTCACCGCTTTGAACTTTCGCCACAACGGCCAATTGTACAACTCCGCAGAATTAGAAGCGCTCGCCTCACAAGGAGACGAAGCCGCGCTGCAGGTGATCGCTGAACTCGTTGCTCTACAGAGCGGCGTGATCGAAATCACTGATGTTGTTATCCTGGAAGAAGGCGAAGGCCAGGGAGATGAGTCAAGCAACGAAGGAGGACAAAACAATGAATGATTTACTATTTACCACAGGTAACGATAACCTGGCCGGTCTCGTGGGTGAGATTTATTTGTGCCCACAAGCCGATATCGCGTCACTTCCTGCATTGACGTCAGCTGCAAGTTTGAAAACAGCAGCTGCACAAATCGTGAATGCGTCAACGAAGAAATTTTCGCGCCTGTACTTCACAGATGAGACAGGAAAGATCGACACTAAGACCGTTGGTGAGCGCGATGGCAAAGCACGGGAATCCGTTCTTTCATGCCGTTACCCTAAGTTGGGTACGGAGCTGGCTGACTTTATCAGCGATTGCCAAAACACGCCTTCGGTGATCATCTATCGCCAGGCAAACACAGGTAAGCTCTATTTGCTGGGCGTTGCACGCCTTGACAAAACGAGCTCGGTTCTCTCCAAAGAGATCCCTGCATATTTCGAAGCTGGCGAATCCAGCTCAGGTGAGAAGCGCGCCGATCAGAATGGTTCGCTATTGTCCTGGAAGTTCACCTGCGCGCACGATCCAATCGAGTACGCCGGCACTGTACCGTTAACTCCTGCGGCGTAATGGCCAAGAATCAGCATAAGAAGCCCCAAGGCGTAGCGTTGTCGCCGGAGGTATCAGAACTTTATGAAGTTCCTGAAGGCGTCCTGACGGTCTTCGCATGCGCTGAGTTCGGCCTTGTTGATCTGACGCGGATCAATATGCAGACAGCCGAGCAGCTGGAGCAGCTGGGTTATTTAAGAAAGAAGGTTTAGGGTTTAGGTTTGATAAGAGGGAAAGGGGACGTTAACGCGTCCCCTTTTTTCGTATCTTGCTGGCCAGATGGTAGGTTTGTAGGGCCAGAGAAATCGTGAAAGGTTTCTAAAAGCCGCGCCGGCAAAGCGCGGCTTTTTTGTGTCCTAAAATGGCGGTCACCGTTGCCCTAGTTTTGATCTATGGGCGTGATTGACATAGGCACCGTTCTAGCGAAATTCGATGATACTGTAGATGAACATTCACAGGCCGTAAAATCTTACGGCGTTCAGTTCATCACATCCGATGGTCGCTTCAGGACCATGAAAGCACGCAAAAATGTAAAGTCTCCGAGCACTCCGCTTCAAGGTCTAACCGACGAGCGTGGTCGCGTCATGTATAATCTTAAGCGTAACGGTGTGATGCTTCTCCAGGATCTGGATTTGAGCGAGCCACGGTCGGTGAAGGTGGCCATGATCTGCGGCTTCAAAGACTTCAATACGGACACCTGGTTAAGAGTTAAGCACTAATGGAGAAGGGTATTTCAATGGTCGAGAAGCCGATGATAAACGGCGATCTTATACGTCACGCTAACGGCATGCACATGAGCACGGTCAGCGGTGGCGTTTATGAAACGTCGAAGAAAGAGATCGAGCCCGATGCCGTTACACAAAATCCCTCCAACACCGGCCGCCCATGGGCTCGCTGGGGATCCGACAATAATTACCCACAGCGATTGATTGACGCCGTTATGGCGGATCCAGCCGCATCTCTATTGGAGAAGCGCAGGGCCATGCACTGGGGAAGCGGATTAATGTTCCATAGGCGTATCGTTGAAAAGAAGAAACTCATTATCGAACCAGTCCTGGACGAAGAACTGCCGGCAGAAATTGACGACTTCTTTTATCTCAACGACTTTCAAAATTTCACGCAAGGCATTATCGCTGATTTCGAATGGTGGCATGACTATACCGTCGAATACATCACGGCCAACAATGGCAAGATCCTGGAAGTGAAATGGCACCGGCGCAAGGACGTGCGCAGCGAGCTACGCGATAAGAAGAACGGTAAGGTCCAAGCATTCTATCTCTCCGGAGACTGGCCAAATCCTAACATGGAGAATTACGCCCGGGTGAATGCATTTGATAAGTACAACGCGAAATCAGCTTCAGGGATCTATCGCCACCAGCTGGTGTCCGTTGACAAAGATTATAACCCGCAGCCGGCGTGGCATGGTATAACCAGGTGGCTCCACATCGCGGGAAAAATTCCTCGGTGGATCCTGGCCAACATCGACAATAGCATCAACATCAAGTATCACGTAGAGATACCGTTGAAGTACTTCCTCGACCGGCATCCACTGGAGCGTTACAAAGATGTGAACGAGCAGCTGCTGGCCATTCAGAAGGACGAGATCGAAACGTATAAGAAGATGGACGAGCTTCTCACAGGAGAAACGAACGTCAGCAAAACTTTCTATACCAAGATCGCCGTCGATGAAAGCGGCAAGCCTTTACCCAGCTGGAAGATCAACGTGCTGGCCAATGACGTGAAAGATTCAGCGTGGCTCACCGCTTACGGTACCGCCGCGATGGCCATCACTAGCGGCCTGGGGTTAAGCCCATCTATTGGCGGGCAGATTCTACCCAACGGCCTGGGATCCGGATCCGGATCAGACCTTCGCGAGCAATTCAATTTCTACATGCAAGTGATGACAGCGCAGCCACGTCAAACAACGCTGGAGCCGTTTGAAATCATCAAACGTAGAAATGGATGGCCTAAAGATCTGCACTTAGGATATCGCGATATCGTATTGCAGAGCGTGGATCAAAGCAAAGGTGGTTTCGAAAAACAAAGTGAACCCGCTCCCACCTCAGGAGACGGCGACAGCAAAAAAACACAGCCATGAGTTTGATCGCCACAATAGCCGAATTTCAGAAATACATTACCATCGATGGTAATACCAGGATCGCGACGTTAGCTCCTTACATCACAGAGGCCGAAGAGTTTTTCATTATCGACCTGTTAGGGCGTGCGTTCTACGAAGAGTTTCACGCGTTGTATACCGACTCCGTTGCGACAGTATCGCCCGTACCACTCTCGGAAGAAAACAAGAAACTGCTGGTTTACATACAGCGCTGCTTAGCGTACTATGCGCAGCTGCAGGCCATCCCGCACCTGACCTCGACATTCGGGGAGCTGGGGATTCGGCAGCATCGCGCCGAAGACAGCGACGCGGCGCCACGTTGGCTCCAGGAGAAACTACAGTTCACAGCTTTGCGGAATGGTGATCTGCATGCAGACAAGCTTCTGGAGTTCCTGGAGACCAACGCCAGCGTGTTAGTTTACAACACTTGGTTTGCTTCAACCAATAACACCAAGCTAAGCGGCTTCATTGTGTATAGCACGGCCGTTGCGTCGCGCCACATCGATATCAATTTCTCCAGGAGAATTTTCCTGAAGCTAAAAACAAAGATCCGCGACCTGGAGACGCGTGTTATCCCTAAGCTGATCAGCGCGCCTCAATATTCCGAGTTGGTTACACAGCTTACGACGGGAGGTCCTGGGATCCCCACGGCGTCAAACACAAAACTCATTGCCAAACTGGAGCCTATTATCGCAAAGAGGGCGCTCTACCTGGCGTTGCCTTTTTTGCGTGTGTCAATTGGTGACAATGGCCTACTGATGTATTCTGGTACCGACGAACTGATCACCCGTGACCAGCTGGCCAGCGACTCAGAGATAAAGATCCTTCGCGCTCAGCTGATGGACGGCGAGCTGGGGTACTTATCGGACGAAGAAGAACTTTCGCAGTTTCTCCTGGATAACGTAGCCGATTATCCATTGGTAGCTGCTACCACTGTTCACACCGGAAGGCCGGAGCCCGGGCCCACGTGGCGCACCGCGGATCCTGGACCTGACGATAAATTCCTTGCGCTATGAATCCACAAGACACCACACACATGGCGATCGCCAACCTTATCCAGGAGGCGGTTGTAGCCAACGGAAATACAACTCTCAGCGACATACTTCAATTCACAATGCTTTGCGTGTGTGGATTGGTGTTTCTCCCTGAGCTATGCTTAGTGTTTGAGAAGTGGAGAGACAATCTGATGGTGTTCGTCATGGACGACGACGGCAAAAAAAATAAGTCCGATATGAAGGACGCTGCCATCAACTGGCTCGCGCTTACATGCGGACGAGTGGGTGGAGTAATTACGCCCGTCTATGATCTGATACACAACAAAGACAACCTTGGAATAACGCTCGCCCTCACCGGTTTCGCGGCTACACTGTGGGGCGTCAATCAATTGACTAAGAACTATCACGCCAATCATCACGAGATAAAAACCAAGGATGAGTAATGTGGGTGAATATAGTATGCTCGATAGCCGGGGGCCTGGTGGCCACCGCGTTTTGGATTCACTCAAATCGTCAGTACGCACGCATGGCGAAGATGAAGTTTCGAGAATACGAGACAATGTTAAGCGAGCAAATGCAGGACTACGAATCTTTGCTGGAGGAGCAATTCAAGGTCCTGGTGGAGAAAGAGGAAATGATCAACGAGAAGACGGCAGCCCTTCGAGAGCTGTATTATCTCATGCATCACACCAGGGCGAGGCCTGCGATGGCCAGCGGCCTGGGACTTCTGGGATTGTACTGGCAGGATTCAAAAACGCTCGACGCGAATTTGAAGTTGCTGGCCAAGCCAAATCATCACGGTTACGCAGCGATCGCTGACCAGGTGAAGGAACGTATGGATGACTACGTTCAGAAGATTGAGACTATTTGTAAAACCCTTTACCAAAGCTCCATTGAGCCGGGTAAAAAATTTGAACACTTGCAATGAGCGATAAAATAAAAATGATGCTTCGTGACGGATCAGTGATCCCGCTGGACCAATGGCAGAAACGCAACGGGCTCCAGGCAGGATCCAATGAAATCGGCCGCTACTTCAGAAGCGGTGAGTCGCGGTTTCGTCAGGATATTGAAGAGTACGGCGAAGTGATCATCAATGAAATGCTGCTAAAGGTTTTGGATGGATACCGCCAGGCGATCGGCCAGCCGGTATTCCTGAATTCATTTAACAGGAATGAAGCCAAGCAGGCTCAATTGAAGAAGGCAGGCTTTAAGGCAGCTTCAAAATCTCCGCATGTAGTTAAGCTGGCCGCCGACGTCGACACGCCTGGCCTTAACGAAATCATTCATAAGCGTGGATACAACGCCGTTGTAATGACGCCGGAATTGCAGAAGGAAGCGCGCCTGGAAATGATGCGCATCAATTACGACTCAGCCATCACCATGAAGCAGGTAGCCGCGGCTCTCCAGATTAAGGTCCGAATTGGCCATAAGCAATACCTGGAGATCGGGCAGACTTTCATTCACGTGGACGTGTGCCCTGAGTACTACGCACCTGGTAAACCATTTCATAAACTCGGACATCCACTCGCATGGGAAGAAAGCATAACATGGTAAGGCAAGGCGAAGGCCTAAGCGTGATCACCAGGTTGATAATATTTCTCATCCTGACATTCACCGTTTTTCTTTTGTCGCATTGCTCCAGGAGAACCGTTGCTTCAACTTCTGAAGTAACCGACAGCACGCACATTGAATATCGCGATCGCATTATTGAAGTTCCGGTACCAGGTGACACGGTGCGCGAAGAAGTGCGCATTGAGTGCGACGAAAAAACCAATAAGCCAAAGCCTGTGACCATCAAAAAGAAGTCCGGCCGGGCGACACTTAACTTAAAAGTGAATTCTTCCGGAAAGCTCACGGCCACGGCTACCTGTGACAGCCTTAATCTGATCATTGCCGCTCAGGACAAAGAGATTTATCACCTCCGGAGGGAAACTAAAACCACGCACGAAGTACGGACCGAATTCAAAACACGAGGCATCGACATTTTTTGTCGATGGTTTTCGCTGATCATCGTCATTCTCCTGGCTGTATACATATACCTCAGAATAAATCGACTCTTATGACCACACCACAACCGTACTTACCCAAAGAGATCGTCCCACAAGACGAGCTCCGTTCCTGGAGAGAAGGATTAAAGAAGGCCGAGTCCACAAGCTGCCCAGCTGAAGTAAGGGATTTCATCGCGGCCGTAGCGGCTGGACTTCCGGCCTTCTCCAGGATCGGACAAGAATACACCATGATCACCGGCTTTGAATTGAAGCTCGCCGGCATGAAGGAATACAACGGCGAAATCATCCTGGACACTGTAGGTTATGAGCTGCCGGTGCCTAAGATGGTTGCCGTTGATCATTACAACGCGATGCATCGCATGTACAACAAGCGCGGCAAGCAAGGACTGGTAGACTATTGTACTAAGCACGTGGAGCCAGCTGCATTACACAGGCTCCTGGATATCCTAAACGTGGCCGTGTTCAAAGAGGAACATCCAGAGTTCACGCGGATGATGAATGAAATAAAGAAGGTCGCATAAAAAAATGGCACAAGTGCTAACGACCCCCTTTACAAAAGCAAAAATAGGCAATGTCAAAGACGTACAATGTATCTGATCTATTCATTACCAGGTGGGAAGACCTTTCACCTAAAATGCGCGTTGCCGTTTACCTGCTCCAGCAAGAGCTCGATCGTACCCCAACAATGGAAGGATCGGGAGAGCCGGGCGTTCAATATGGCGCTCGCCTCATTGCCCTTCTCCGTCATCTCAGACGCAACGCGAGGCTAGTCGACAAGCTCACAGTCAGCCAAGCGGTCGATATCTACAACGATCTCGCTTTCCTAAATCAGCCCTGGTACTTCTTCCCGGACCTCTCATTGAAATGGGGAAAAACGCCTGATGAAAAACTAGCGCGCCATTCATTTGATCACTTCATATACGCAGACAATGAGTATAGCAGCTACGTTGCAAGCAGCGACATCAAGTATCTGCGCAGACTGGTGGCCACCATCTACCAGGATCGTTTCGATAAGGAGGACGTTGATCAGCTCGAGCACACGATACGCCTGAAAGATTGGCAGCTGTTCCTGGTGTTCTTCACCTTCGCTCACGTGCGCACATTCGTAGTTAAGCGCTGCAAAACATTAATGCCACCAGGTCCAGGCAGCGACAACAGCAAGGCAGCTCCCACGGGATCTATGTGGCTAAGTCTGAAACACCGCCTGGCGGAGACGCCGGCGTTCCAAGGATACGACGTTACCGGCGGATCAAATATGTACAGCGCCCTGGATTACCTGGAGGACCTGGCTAAACGCAAATCTGAAAAGCATGGCAACAACAATTAGACTCACTAACCTGGCGGCTTATCGCGATTACTTTTCCGCGATCGCTACAAGCCACGTCGATATCGCCGGCTTTAAGTGGGGCGAAAAAGAAGTAGTGATGAACGACAACCGTCACGCTACTCCAAATTTTCTGTGGGCGATGCCTTACGATCGCGTTCGATATACTGATCGCTCCAGCGACAACGTGCATAAGATTAAAACTGCACGCGTTGCCTATATGTGCGTAGCCGCCAGTGATAAGTTTGAAGATGAAGACGCCGCCTTTGAGGCAAGCGAACTGATCATCGAAGAGATCCTGGCGAAGATCCTGGTTGACAAACGCGGCGCAGAAGTCGCTGGCGACTGGCAGATGATCATCACCGATATCGCCTCCTGGTCAACGGGGCCAATAGAGAAAGCCATTGGCAGCACCAAGTACATTGGGTGGGAACTATCAATAAACTTCCAGGATCCCACCAGCCTTTTATACAACGCTTCTAAATGGGAATAAGTCATGCCGATATCACTGGTCACAGGAAACATTAACACATTCGGCAACGCCGGTCAGTTCGAAACTGATGTCTCCACGTGGGGATTCTCGGCCATTACCACCGTGCGTAGCAGCGAGCAGGCGTACTCAGGACTGTACAGTTTGAAATACACCGTATTCGATTACCTGGGCTTCTTTAGTGCCTCTTTCAAGATTGCTATGGGGAATTATCCAGGTGTCTCCGGAAAAACCTACCTGGCTAAAGCGCGTGTGCGCGTTAAAACGTCTACGCCTTTCGGTCACGATAACCTGGAGTTTTTCATTTTCACGCTCAACACTCCCGTTACTTTAACCACCGTACGCACCAAAGAGGAAGCTGAAGACACGTGGGTTGAAATAGAATCACGATGGACGCACGGCTCCGGAGGGAACGAAGTTTGGGTAGGCCTTACAGGGGAATATACGATAGGTGAAAACGTGGAAATCGGTGGCGAATGCTACGTCGACAAGTTTGAGATATTTGAATACATCGAGGAAGAGGAACCAGTGGATCCCGAGGATCCAGATCCCGAAGAACCCGAAGAACCCGAAGAGACTGAAACAACTTTCCATTCAAAGAACCCTGTCACACTGGAGAAGGAGGCACCCGACGGATGGGAATCGGAAACGAACTATAGAATTTTCTGCGACGTGCGCATTGAAGATGACGCGGATTCAGGAAACTATAATTCAAAATTGAAAGTCGAGCTCGCACCAAATGTAGACAGCGAGGTTGTATTCTATCTCAACGAGGCCTTTCGCGATGCATTCACATTCGATACGCCGGTGTTGAACGGTCCGCTGCTTAAGCGACTCACCGATCGCATTAAACGATTCAAGTGCGTGACGGGGCCATTGATCGAGATCCAAACTGTCCCGGAGGATCTGGTCGAAGAAGCTCCATGCCTGGTGCTCTACGGTGGCATCAGCAAGATCCATTGGCCGACGCTTGAGTACCTGACCACTTACATGTCCACCAATAAAAAATTTCTTACCTGGGCGCCGCTGCACAAGTACGTAGACCGTCTCCAAGAAGACTATCTGAACTTTTGGGTCTACGACGAGACCATTACCGTACTGAAATTACACATTGGTTGCATGTATGACGATGCAACGACCGCCTCGCAGATTGTACAAACTATTCCTGTTTCCTATAAATCACTTTACCAAATCGCGGTTGGAGCATCACAGTGCGGCGCACTGGCAATGACTCCGGAAAAGAATGTCGTGTATTACGAAGTCGTGCTTCTTAACAATGCCGATCAAATTGTAAGCGAAGTAAGAACATACCACATTGCGCAGGCGCATCCATTAACGCGACACGTGATGTTTCTCAACTCACTGGGCGCCTATGAGGTACTGAGATTCACAGGACAGATGGAGATGGTAACCGAATACGTGCGTGATGTATCACAGCGATTCCTGCCACACAACTACGAGGCTGAAGACGGCGAGTTTGTCAGCGCCAATAACACTATGCAGCCGCAGTTAAACTATAGCAGCGGTTTTATCAAAGGCCGTAACGCAAAGCAGTGGCACGAGTACATGCAGGACTTTTTGAATTCGTCAAGGATCTACGACATAACTGACGGCCGCAGGATCCCTATCAATATCACCGCCGGCAGCTGGGCAGCTGCTGACCAGCAGTACACCAGGTTCATTCGCTTCGAGGCGCGCCCCGCCTACGACGATCAATCCTACACCCCTTCCGTGTTATGATAGGCATACAATTAGAAGGCGGTCAAGAATTCCTGGATACACCTCCCGACATCTCAATCACGGTGAGGCTGGAGAATCCTGTATTGACCGATGACGACAAGATTAGTAAAGGTTCGTTCTCTTATCCCTTTCGTTTGCCAGGTGGGTCCAAGAGCGAACGTAACTCTCGTATGCTGAAGAATCCCGACGTGATTGAAAACAGCGAGGCCTATCAGATACAAAAGGCCATGCTGTTCGCTTCATCCGCTCCAGATTCCAATGTGATCCCTTTCAAGAAGGGCAATCTAAAGTCACTCGATTCTGAAACGGATTCCATTAATTGTTTTTTTCAGTTCGGTCTGAGCACCATCAGCGATGAGTTCAAAACAGCCAAGCTACGCGACGTCATCGATGAAAATTTCCTTATAAGCAATTCGGCCATATACAAAAAGGTCTATTTGAAAAGCAACACCGGCAGCTATAACATCGTGATCAACGGAAAGACTCACACGGCAGCTGACCTGGATAGCATTGTCGCGTCCATCAACGCGGAATTCAATGCCTCTCTGGATAGCGGAAAGTACATGCCATCTGCCGGCAAGGTGACCGGCGGCACTACACCATCTGGTTTAATCACGGGCAACTATGCCCAGATTGGAATGGCCATCTACTATACGGCCGACTTCCTCGGTGTTCCGACGCCAAGCATACTCGCATCAGCTGACCCGCTGCATGAGCTACACATCACCACCGACACACCCTCCGACTATCAGATCGAAGCGGACCTAGGAACTTACTACAGTGAGTTCACCACGTTCATGAGCGGGTACATCTCAGGATCCTACCCTAATAGCAAACTCAGGTTCCCCGTAATGCTCAACGCAAATCCGTTCGCTGAGTCAGGTATCAAAGAAGGCGAGCTCGTTAACGGAGTGAATTCATCAGGCTTCATTAAAAACGATCCCAACTGGGGACTGCTTAACAGCAAGCCTTTTCAGGTGAAGAACTATAACTCCATTCTTCCGGTCCTCCGGAGGAAATGGATCCTGGATAAGATTGCCACGGAATTCGACTTCACTTGGGACGGTGATTTCTACGAGCACGCTGATCTGGAAAACATGCTGGAGTATAATACTGCAGCGCTGGATGTGGCAATGGGATTCATAGGTGATAAGAAGTTTGTTTTCTGGAAACGATCATTCAATCTGCGGGAACTGGTTCCTGATATAACGGTAGTCGAATACTTACGGCGATTGAAGATGCGCTACAACCTGGCTATCTATTTCAATGAACAGACGCAGCGGGTACGCATCTCGAGCCGTGAGGCGATCGCGCAGTCGCCGGCATACAGTGATGTGACCTCACTCAGCACACCTTCCAGCGGGAACAGCGATGAAAGATCCGCTGGTTACGCGCTCATGTCTAAGAAGGATGATAACGACGCGTTATCAATACAAGAAAAGGTTGTGGTCGGCAGTCCGACACAGGAAATCATAACCGAATGCGGCAGGATCTACCAGCAAAGCGGAGACGTTATCGAAGGCATGTTTGTCTATGCGCCCCGCGTCTCACAGAATTGGGGCACCGGTGATCAGCTCCGGACATTCTACTTCAAGGGAATGGTTGACGCAGGAACTTTCGACTACCCTGGAGCCGACATTACCGGCACCGTAATCCTGGAGTCTTTGGAAAATTCCTTCACCTTGGAGGGCTTGTATAACAAGTTCTGGAAGTACTGGTTGCACTACCAACGCCGGCGTAAGATTGTTAAGCTACGTATATCATTCCCGTTGCGTATGCTGGTAAAATTCGATTGGGAGCTGAAGCAAAGATTCAACCGGGTCAACTACCTGGTGAAAGGAATTGATGTGACTATCACTAACCAAGGGGTGACCGTTAACAGCGTTGATCTCTATACGATGAACTAAGATGTACAGCCCTCGTTTGGTTCAATCGCTCAACCAGGTGGCCTATAAGCATCAGCCCTTGTTCCGGAAGGCAATCGTGGACGTGTTATCACAGCCGCGCTACACCAACACCGGCATCGCGGCGGGAAGCGTCGAGGTGGAAGTGGTGGAAGGTAACGCTTCCACTTCGCCGCAGCTCAACATCACGTTCGCTGATCATTTGATCATGCTGAACAAAACGAAAATGCAGTGGACGCGCCTGCCAAATATTGGCAAGCTGCTGGAGTGGGCAGAAACTAAGAAGGATGATCCCAAACAAGCGAAGCGTCTAGCCTGGGCCGTTGCGTGGAATCAACGCAAGAACGACACCTGGAGAGCGAAGACCTGGAGAAAGAAAAGTTTGAGCGGCGTGCTCAAAGAGATGAACGAGGAAATGCTGAAAGAATTCGACGCAGCCATCCAGGGAGATCTGGACGAAGCGGTTAAAAAATAATGATATGGCAGAAATAGTTGTCAAGTTGGTTAACGGTGAGCTCGCTGGGAAGTCCGCGCAGGATCTGGCGAAAGCCGTGGGTCAGGCAAACAAAGAGATTAACAAGGCCGCCATTGGTACAGAGGAGTGGGTGAAAGCCAATGATAAGTTGGAGCGCGCTAAGAAGCTCCAAGGTGATTATAAAAAGCAACTCGATTCGACCACCAAGGCAAGCGACTCACTGAAGAAATCTTTCGGCGGCGTGCTCTCTCAGATCCCGGGCTTTAGTCAGCTTTCCGGACTGATGGGGCAAATGAAAGGTGGCGTCGGTGGACTGACTAGCGGATTTGGTATGCTACGTGGCGCGATCGCGGCCACCGGTGTGGGGGCATTGCTCCTGGTAGTTATGGCGTTGATATCGGCGTTCTCATCTTTCACTCCGTTGCTTGACAAGATTGAGGTGATCATGGGCGGCATCTCAGCCGTTGTGAGTGAACTCATTCAACGCTTTCAGCAGCTAGGCTCAGGGTTGTGGGACATGATCACCGGGGTGCCTGGTGGCCTGGACAAAGTGTCTTCATCCTTCGATGGCCTGGCCGACTCAATGAAGAAAGCGTACGACGCCGGTGCCGCGCTGGCTGTGCTGCAGCAGGACCTGGACGACGCCAAGCGCGGGATCCTGATCACCAACGCCAAAGAGTCCGCGCAGATCGACCACTTGATTCTTCAGCAGAAGACATTGGGTGACCGATTGACCGATCGCTTAAAAATTCTCCAAGACGCAAAAGTAATAGCCGAGAAAAACTTCAAAGCTAACGATGACCTGGATAAGAGGGAGCTCGACGCTCTGCTTCAGAAAGCGCAGCTGGAGTCCAGACTTACCAAAGATGAAATACTCGCACTGGCTGAAGGAACACTGGCGCAAGAGACTGAGTACGCCAAGCGCGGCAAGATTAGTGACGAGCTGCTTCAAAAAATCGTTGATGCGCAAGTGAAAGTCATTGAGGGCGAAGGGCGCAATAACATGCTGCTCGAGAAAATTCTTTTGCAGGAGTCCAAGATCCGTGAAAAAATGGAAGCCGATCGGGAGAAGGCCCGCCGTGACGCCGAGAAGAAAGCGGAAGATGCGCGCAAAGCTGAAGAGAAACGTCTTAAGGAGGCTGAAGATGCACAGAAAGCCTATCAGGACGCAGTTCGTAACCTGGAAGACTTGCGTATCGACGCGATGGAGGAAGGGCGTACAAAGGATCTGGCCGCCCTGCAGCTGCACCTGTCGCGTGAACTCGAGGAGATCCAGGCCTCCGGATTACTGGTGGCTGAGCGCTCAGCTGCTGCACGCGAAGTAGCGCGTAAATCTGAAGCCGAAGTCAACAGCAAGTGGGACTCGAAAGACCTGAAGGATAAACAGGACGCACTGAAAAAACAGCTGGAAGCTATCGACGCTGCCTACGCTGAAGAAAATTTAAAGCTGCTGGTCGCATTAGCCGATCGCGATATCTCGCGTAATGAGTTTGATGCCATGTCGTTGGAAGCACAGCGTTCGGCGTTCGCCGAAAAGCTAGCTCTCCTGGAAGAACAGGGACAACAGGAAACCGATCTCTACCGGCAGATCAAAGCGCAGCAGGCGCAGCTGGAGATCGACTTCCAAAACAAGAACAAAGAAGGCATGCAGAAAGCCTTCCAGGCTTCTATTGCCCTAGGCAATTCGCTCATTCAATCCAAGATGGCCGACAATAACCGCGAGGTGTCAATGCTGGAGAAGCGCCTTGCCGGTATGGAAGCGCTCAATCAACAGGAGAGCACCGGTTATAAGGCATTGCAGAAGCAGCTGCTGGACGAAAAGAAAAAAGCTGGAGAGAAGAACAAAAAACTTCAGAAGACACAGATTAAAATCAACATGCTTGCCGAAGTGTCGCAGATCTGGCTGAACTCATCGCAGCTGGGCTGGGTGGGTATCATCCTGGGCGCGCTCCAGACGGCAGCAGCGCTCGTCAGAGGGCAGCAGGCAATGAAGGACATCGACTCTCAGCAATTCGCTGACGGTGGAGCGGTGGGCCTGGCAAAGGGTCCCTCTCATAAGCGTGGTGGGATTAAGGGCGTGGTAGGCAGAGGCCGACGGCCGATCGAATTTGAGGGAGGGGAATTCATATTCAGCAAAGATGCTACCGACGCGCTCGGACCTGATAACCTGGCAGCGCTCAACAACCGATACACATACGCAACAGGCGGACCCGTCAGTCCATTCACCGATCAATCACGCGGTCCTGTGTCACGTTCTGGCGCTTCGTCTGCAGATCAGAGCGGAGAAATGAACGGGCAGATCCTGGATCGCCTGGAAGCGATCCACGGTGCTGTGGTTGCCTGGCCGCAGACGTTACGCGTAGTTAACATGGTCCGCGATACCAAGGAAGGCATTGAGACGCTGAACATGATCGAAAACGACTCGGACGTATGATGAATTTCTTGTCTGGCTTTTTAGCGGCCGTAGTGCTGATTGTTGTTATGGTGGTAATTCACTTCCGAAACGGGGGCTATCGAAAATGATGTCCTAAAATTGGCGACCGAGCGTCGCCAATTTTGGTGCATGATCAAGATCAACCCGCGAAAGATCCTGGGCCTTGAGGGGAGTGAAATCGCCCCAACTGCCATTTCGGAAAGTGATATCATCATTTCGGAAACAAAAGTTGTGAAGGATGACGCCACTCTTATTGTCCCTTCCGAATCAACTCTGGCGGCGATGGTCGGCGCGTGCGCCGTTCCTTGCGGCATGAACTACTGCGATGAAAACGGTTGCGTGGAGCGCAAGCGACACCAGGTCGTTGAGATCCCAAAGTCCAAGTTTATTACCGCCATCGATGCGGCCGAAAAGAAGTCGGGAATAATTCGGGAACTATGGGAAAAATTCGGGAAAGTAAAACGTCAACGCGGGAAGCTCTCGTCCAGTACGGCGCCGATGATCACCGATATCGTATCACGGTTATCTCCGGAGGCCGCGCAGGCGCTACTCAACGGAGACTATTGCTCCGAAGAATTGAAGAAGCACTATGCCGCGCTGCAGCTGCTCATCGATGAGGGAGCACAAATTTATGACGAGATAAGGCACGTTGAGCAATATGGCACCCTTCCGGATCCGGCCGAGGATCCCATTGAAGTTACCAGCGAAGAAAAAGCGATCCAACACGATATCCGTCGCTTAGATGATTTAATCTATAAGACGCAGAAAAAAATCGAAGCCATGCCATTGAACGGCAAACCTTCCAAGAAAATTAACGACTGGAAAGAGAAAGTCGCCATGTCTATGGCGAAGCGTGACGACCTAAAGCAGCAGCTGAAGCGCATGCAGTATGAGGCACGATCTAATAAATAGTAAAAGCGAATTTGCTCTATGGGTGATGTACAAACAAACGACAAGGGTAAAGGGCGTGAATTACGCAGATCTGCAGATGATACTTTCGATCGAATCTACAAATTCTACTTTGGTAAAAAAGAGCTAGTCCTAAATTCAGAAGAGGAAGTAATTCGAGAGCGTTGGGATCTTGCCTGGAAGTTGCTATCCAACATGCTCACACGTCGTGAGGTAGTTGATGGTATCATGGCAGCTCACCAAGTGCAAAAGACCGTTGCTTATGACGATGTCAATAAGGCCATGATGCTTTTCGGAGATCCGCAGCATTCAACTAAAGAGGCGAAGAAACTGATATTGGAAGAGTGGATAACGATGGGCATCAAAAAGGCCTGGGAGCATCAAGACATGAAAGCCTATGAAAAGCTGCTCGCCCGGTACGCAAAATTGAATAAGCTCGATGGCGAAGCCGGCGCCGATATCGCGGATCTGATGAAAAACTTCAAAGCGCACAGCATTACTATTTTTTCGTCTCCGGAGGAACTGCAGCGCGAGGCGAAGAAGCTCCAGGAGAATATTATACAGGACGTTGACTACGCTGATTTAACAGGCGATGGCGGAGAAGAAGACTGAGATAAAGCGATATTTGAATCCGATCGCTCAGCTGCATTACTGCGCGGAAACACCGTACAAAATTCTAGTCGCTGGTAGAGGTTTCTCCAAAAGCTTTGGCAATGGCGCTGATGCCGCGAAGAAAGTTAAAGTGATGCCACGCAGTTTGGGGCTATTCACTTCTCCGACGTATAGCATGATCTATACGAAGACGCTCATACCAATGAAATCGGCCCTCGAGCAGCACTTCGGGTATATCGAAGGCATCCACTATGTTGTTGGTAGAGTTCCCCCGAAACACTTCGCAAAGCCCTACGCACGGCCGCACCGTTATGAGAACGTGATCACGTTTTGGAATGGACGTAGCGTTGTGTTCGGCTCATTCGATCGGCCTTCCCTGATGTCTGGCGCTTCATACGACGACGTTGTGAATGATGAGTGCTATCTATTTGATAAAGAAGATTACGATAACTACGTGATCCCTACTGTAAGAGGCACGCACCCACGATTTCGTGATTGCTCAATACATCTTCAGCAAAGCTTCACCACCAGCATGCCTTTTAGAAATCAGGGCGATTGGTTATTAGACTTTCACGCGAAAGCAAAAACTAACCCCGCGATGTATTCCTTCATTGGATGGGAGCCAAACGCCCGGGTGCAGCAAGGTAGTACCTGGATGAATCGCCTGGTGCTCGGGGATAAAGCTATCCTACAGATGAAAGCTGAGATGGAAGCGTATGCTTACCTGGTCATGATACTCAACCAGCGCGTTACCAGCTATGGTAACATCTTTTACCCTGTGCTGGGGGCAAAGCACTGGTACACACCGTTAGCGAATGAAAAGATGATCACAGTACCTATCAGTCTGCTAGGTACGCTCAAACGTGATGCCACATACGACGTAGGCCCTGATGACTATAACCCCGACAAGGCATTAAATATTAGCCACGATTGGGGGAAGTTCAATAGCATAACGATCGACCAGGAGTACCCACGAGAGGTGCGCTTCATTAAATGTATGCACACTTTTAACGGTGGTCCTGCACCCGAAGACCAGGACGATCTAGCTGATCACTTCATTGAGTATTATCGCGGTCATCGCGAGAAACTGATCTTCCAATGGGGAGACCGCACAGGCAATAACAAGGTGGCCAATTCAAAGAAGACATCCTTTGAACAATTCGCTGATAAGCTCAGAGCGAAAGGATGGCGCGTTGTTCAGAAGAAGATGGGTGACGTTGAACACATAGAGCGTCACCGCTTTATCTCTAAGCTGCATAAGGGTGATGATCCACGGCTACCAATGATTAGGCATAACGCCGTTAATTGTGCTGACCTGAAGATATCCCTCGAGGGTGCTCGCATGAAGGGAGACAAGAAGGATAAGAAATCAGAGACCAACGCTGCAATTAAACCCCAGCATGCTACTCACTATACCGATGGATACGACAATAGACTGTATCACGGTCTCCAGCATCGCGAGCGCAACAGTGACCAGGACCACGTACTGCTATACACTACGAGTCTTTCTTAGATGCCAATTCGATCGCTTTGAAATCAGGCCGGCGCACTGATTCTCTGACAATGGTAACCTTGATAACGTCGTTGTCGGGATCCTCGTAGCCAATGAGCGTTACAGTATGCTCATTCGTGTAACCCATACCATACTTCCTTTCGACCACACGCGTGCTCACGTCTACTACAGTCATTTGCGAAAGATCGATCGGCTTGGCTAAATCGATACTTAACACCGCTGAAGCCGTTGGCATTGAAGGCCTGTGCGGCAGCTGACTAAAAAACTGTTCCATACCGCGAATATTCATATATCACCCGATTTTTCAACTCTGTCGGTCGCCAAAAGTTAAGGCCTCCGGGCCTGCCCGTCGCCTATCGGGTCCTGTTTTTCACAATTTGAAACCTCATTTCTCTGAATTACAGCACTTTGATTAAATTCTGGCCGGAAAATGGGTGACGAAATACAAGTGTATTGCTACGATGATAGCATAAATGGGCAGATGGTGATAGGCGTCCGGGGCTACTCGTCCGAGATTCGCATTCCCAAATGGGATTTCATTCGCTGTGAAGATGCTTTTAGGGTGAAGAATGGGCGGTCCTGGACGGATGCGGAAGCCATTCAGTTTGCATTGAAATGGGCTGAAATGGAATCTCAGTACATTCCGTTCGAAGAAGTGAGCCCAAAGCAAAAACTACTGAGGGAATGAATAGCTGGGAGGTCCTGTTCTATGTACTATTTGAAGTCATCGCCTACGACCAGGGCGCTTATGTCGTCCGTGGCAACGGGTTTCATTTCAACGGCAGGATCTACCATTGTGGCGATGGGCGCTTGATCCTGCGGCTGAAGCATCCGAATTAGATGGGCGGCCTATTTCTTCGGTGGCTTCATCTTCACCCATTTGCCCTTCACCTCAATGTATACATCGGATTCAGTCTTTCGGGCGACGCTAAAGCAGTAGTCCGTGATCACCGGCAAGTCATTGAAAAGTTTCTGACCTATTGAAGTTTCGTATTTCCACGCCCATTTTTTACCGTATGGATAGATAAATATATCGCCGTGTTTGTATGCCATAATCAATCCGTAGGTTTCAGCATCCATTTCACCTCACGCCAGACGTCAAATAGAGGGCGCTCCCGACCGTTGTTCAGCTTAAATGAAACATCGCCTTCATAACCCGGCTTTGCCTCGCAGCTTTCTTCGCCGGGCAGCATGTACGTTGTGCTCAAGTATCCCGACTCATCCTTCCAGATTGAGATGTGCAGAACTCCGCCGTCGGAATACTTCTGTTGGTAGGTGTTAAAGTGGGTGCGCATTAGAGACAGGGCTAACTATGAATTGGCTGGAGACTCTTTTAAGCTGGAGTTCATTTTATCAATGCCATCAGCAATGACCTCTTTGTTAGTCTGCACATACTTCATCAGCGTTTCGACTTTAGTCAGACCCATGTATTCCATAAGACTACGATGGTTGCCACCAGCCTGATCGTATAAACTAGCAAACGTTGACCTGCCAATGTGGTTATGAATATTGTGATCCAGTTTTACACGGTCAAGCTTAGCTATTTCTTTAAGAACGCGATTCCCATATTGCTCCGTTGGCGAAAAGAACAACCGTGCAGATTTTGTAAAGGCCTTTTCTTCTTCGAGAAAGCGTAACGCCATCTCATTAAGAGGTACGGCATCTATGTGCGTCGCATAGCGCTTTGTTTTTTTCGGATCAAGGGTCATCTTACCATCTTTAAAATTCTGCGTTGTAAGGATTCGGAGATCTCCAATACGCAACCCGGTTGTGCAGCTAAACAAAAACCTACGAAGGACCACCTTCTGAATGTTGTCAATGTGCTTTGAATCATAAAAATCAATCAACTTTTTAAACTGCGTTTTACTAAGCGCCTTGAAGCGGCTTTTCTTCTGCGGCACTTTGAACCTTTTATACGGATCTATGAACGCAATACCATCGTTGGCCGCCATATTGAGATAGGTACGGATCCGCTTCTTCTCGCTCCAGAGCGTGTTCTGCGCATTGCCATACGTCTTCCGAAGGAACAGGTCGAATTCCTGCCCCCATTCTGCATGAAATGAATTGAAGGGAATTGATTCGTTGAACTTGATCAGCTTAACCAGAGTCGACTTTTCCTGCTTAAACGTGTTATCGCTGATCAATCCTTTGTTCCATCGATGGTAGGACTTCTGTTTAAAGAACGTTACGAAGTCGTTCTTATTCATGTTGGAATGAAACTCCCTACGAAAAATATCGACGTCTATTGGGAGGTTTCGGACGTGATAGAATAAGAAAATATCATTCGCCTTCGTCTTTGCATTGCCAATAATAATGTTCAATGCATTAACGGTCTCCGTTTCCTTCAGCTTTTCAGGCTTAGTTTTCATAGGCCGCGGCTTACAGCCAACTGCTTCATCAAACTTACTCGGCGGCCATTTGATATCTAGTCCGATATCCAGCTTACGCCGATTAATCAAGACCTGCAAGTAAATACCGCAGGTACCATCCTTGCGGACATCGCGACGATACATCTTCAACTTTGCTGAGTTCATATATTCCGAAACATTTCCGAAACACCGTGCGTGAAAAAAGGCCCGTTTCTATTATGGAAACGGGCTTTATGGTTGCTTAGATAGCCTTGGTAGCCCCGGCAGGAATCGAACCTGCATCTTCAGAATCGGAATCTGAAATTCTATCCATTGAAATACGGAGCCATTATCCTTATTACTGGCCGACTGCCGGGTAATAATAGCGCTGCAAAAATAGTCAAACCGGCCAACCTAAAAAATCTGAAGGCGAAATCTGCGCGCTCGCTTCCTTAATACAAACTTTGGCCACCGGAAAGCCGCTTTTTGCTACGCTACTGTCATGTTGCCCTTTTCTATAGCCTTTAGTATTTGCCTGTCAGCCAGCGTGTTCGGCCAGGTACTGCCCACCTTGGCAGCGGGCTTTCCCGACATCCACCACATCAGCACGAGGTCGGGCAACCCGGCATTCGACGTCATGCCCGACGGTACCGCGCTTCTGATCGAAGCCCGTGATGTGAATAATCGACCCAGACCGGGCACGGTTATGCTCAAGATCTCGCCGCAGCTTCCACACGACTCGTTGTCCAGAGACTGGGTATTCAGAGGAGCATGCCGGGCAAAGTATTAGTGTCACCAAGGATTGCAGCGAGAACCACTGAGCATAGGGTTGGTTTTATCTTATGGTCATTTTGACTATTTCACCGGTGGTGATATGACCGGCATCTCCGGCCACGGACGGGTTCGTCGGCGCTGCCTGTCATGGTCCCCTGAAATCGCGATCATACAGCATTGCCTCATCGGGTTCTGCCGTATGTTCGGGTCGTGCTTATCAAAACCAGATTGATTGGATTGAGTCTCCGACTGAGCCTTACTAACCATTTGTGTACCGGCCTCGAATCTCCTTAACTTGTGTCATGCAGTACGTACACCCCCTGTCGCCCAAAGCTTTCTTTAAAAATCACGTGCCTGCCAGCCGACGCTACACGGGATTTATACCAAGACAACCTAGCCGTATGACGTTCACCATGGTCCGGGTGCTGTTGTTCATAGGGACGGTCACCTTCGCGCCGGATCTCCACGCGCAACGACCAGTGGACAACGGTATTACTACACGTACACAGCCAAACGACTGGCTCGTCAAGCCCGTGTCGGATAAAGCCGAAGTATATCAATCTCCCGACGGCAAACAGATCATTCTTTTCAATGGCCTCGTGCGCCGGGCCTTCGTCATATCTCCGACAGTCGCCTGTGTCGATTACCGAAACCTGGGCAACGGCCAACAGCTGTTACGCGCCATTCAACCGGAAGCCAAAATAACGGTAAATGGCAAGGAACATCTTATTGGCGGATTGAAGGGCCAGGTGGAAAAAGGTTATCTGCTTCCAGAATGGATCGCGAAGATGGAGCCCATTAGCCGGGATTTTCAATATAGATCCTACACCGTTGAAGCGCTCACGCCCTATATCCAGTGGAAACCAAAGACCTGGACTAGCAACACGCATCAGCCCACTGGTCAGGTGCTCACTTTTCACTACGCCGGAAATTCTCCGGATGTTCAGGGCATTCGCGTGACTGTTCGGTACGAACTATATGATGGACTTCCGTTGATCATTAAGTCATTAACCGTGTACAACGGCCGAGACGTAAGCGTGAAGATCGACCGCCTCGTTAACGAAGTGCTGGGACTGGTCGAAGAAGAGAGTGGCGTCGAGGGAAACGAACGCACGATGCGCAAGCAACACGGGATCTACATCGAGACAAACTTCGCCTACAACAACTCCATGCGCTACGAACTCAGCGATCAAACGACGCATTGGCTTCGGGATACTACCTATACCTCCCAGGTGAACTATACGCTTCGAACACCGGTGCAACTCGAGGTTTATCCGGAACGGGCGCCCGGTGTATCTATCAAACCGGGGGATAGCCTTCTGTCGGTTCGCACAGCGGAGCTGCTCATTGATACCTACGACCGCGAGCGCCGTGGACTGATGATCCGGCGTATGTACCGAACGTTAGCGCCCTGGACCACCCAGAATCCGATCTTTATGCACCTCGTCAGCAAGAACGACGACGAAGTACGCACGGCCGTGGATCAATGCGCCGCCACCGGCTACGAGGCGTTGATCCTGAGCTTTGGCAGTCACTGCCAGATGGAGGACACCTCTGCCTTGAACATCCGGCATTGGAAGCAACTATCGGACTATGCGCACTCTAAAGGCATACTGATCGGCAGCTACGCGCTGTTCAGCTCACGGCGTATCAGCGACGCCGACGATGTGATCGATCCCGCCACCGGCAAACCGGGCGGTGCCTATTTTGGCGGACATGCTCCGTGCTTCGGCAGCAATTGGGGACTGACGTTTCGCGACAAGATCAAATACTTTATTGCGAATACCGGCTTTGACATCTGGGAAAACGATGGCCCGTATGTGGGCGACCTCTGCGCATCAACCACCCACCCCGGACACGAAGGACTCGACGATTCACGCTGGAAGCAGATGGAAATTCAAAAGGAATTGTATCGCGGGTGCAACGAGCACGGCGTCTACATCAATGCCCCGGATTGGTACCACCTGGACGGCACCCACAAGTCGGCCCTCGGCTACCGCGAAGTAAATTTTTCGCTGCCCCGTGATCAGCAGATGATCCTTAACCGACAGAATATCTTCGACGGCACGTGGGAAAAGTCGTCATCCATGAGTTGGGGATTCGTGCCGCTCACCAGGTACCAGGGTGGGGGACCGGAGGCGGTATTGGAACCCCTGAGTGAGCACCTGGATGCCTACCGGCAGTTGATGATGCAATATTACGGATCGGGCATCCAGGCGTGCTATCGCGGGCCCCGGTTGTACGATACCGACGAAACGCGACGGATGGTTTCGGAAACAATCACCTGGTACAAGAAACACCGCGACATCCTTAACGCCGACCTGATTCATTTACGACGAGCCGATGGCCGCGACTGGGATGGATGGCTCATGGCGTCGCCTGTCACAAACGAACGCGGGCTGATCATGCTGTTCAATCCGTTGAAAGAGAAGATCACCCGGCGTGTGCGGGTACCGTTGTACTACGCAGGGTTAACGGATTCGGCGGTAATCACGTCGATCGATGGGAAAAAGTTTTCCGTGAAGCTGAATCGCGCCTATGAGATCGAACTTGATGTAACTATTGCGGCAGGCTCCTTTTGGTGGGGCGTTATTACGCCGGGCGTCCCCTGATGTTCGTTCGTCAACGGTGGGTTCACGCAATAAAGTAGGGGGGCTTATTTTGGCGGCGCCTGAACAATTTATTTCACACCCGTGCACGAAGTGTATGAAGTAAAGTGTGCCGAAGCAGACGGGATTGCTTTGAGCGCACCAGCCTTCATACATTCTTCGTGTCGGTGTGGTATTTCATAAAACAGGACGTCCTGTAAAGTTCATTTGATCACTTCGTCCCGGCAATGACCTTCGCCGTGCCTTCAATCACGATCTTGCCATCGCGGTATCGTTTGGCCAGCGATCCAAAGACCAGTTGTTTAATTTCCACGATCTCTTCTTTAGTGGCACTGCCCAACGCAGCTACTACCGGCGCAACCACGTCCGTCATCCATCCCCAGTAAGCTTCTGCGGTCCCGCATCTGAGCTTGACCTTGATTTCGCGCGTCACCAGGTCTTTCAACCCGGCGTCACTGAGTATGCTGGCCATGAGTCCGGGCTGCGCGCAGCGAAACATTCCCGGCGACCCGTTTGATGTCGGAGGTATTTGCATGACCGTATCGATCGCATTCATCATGATGGTTATCCAGGGATTTCCTTCGGGGCCTGACCAAACCGTTGTCGCGATTCGATGTCCGGGTTTAAGTACGCGCACCATTTCGTTTCCAGCAAGTGACATATCCGGGAAGTACCTGAATCCCAGTCTGCAACTGATGGCGTCGAACGCGTCATCGTCGAACGGGAGTTCACTGGCATCGACGGTGAGCGTTTCCATATTCCGTATGCCACGCAGGTCGGCGTTCTCGTGTGCTATGGTGAGCATCTCCTCCGCGAGGTCTGTAATAATGACACGGCCCTTAGGCACCATCGAGGCAATCGTGAGACCAGGTTCGCCGGTTCCGGCAGCTACGTCCAATACCTGATAGTTGTTTTTCAGGTTGAGGTTCCCGATGAGTTCATCACCCTGAGGCCTGAGAAAGTCCATAACCAGGTCGTCCCATTTCTTCCACCCAGGCGAAAACTTGTTCCACGATGCTTTCTGCTGATTTCGAATTTCCAACAACGCTGTTTCCATAATTTAATATCAAACGCTTATAGTTATAGCTTCATTAAACGCATTTTTGGCTCTTGTGTCTGTCACCAAATGTGTTTCAATAAGTCAATTGCATGTAAGTGAATCAGCAATCGTATTCTATACGGAATATGATTTTATCAGTCTCCAACAATTGATCGGCTAGTATCCCCGCGCATTGGCCGTTATCTAATCACCGGTTGATTCTGAACTATCCGAACGCACACCTATTGAGTCTGATTGCGTGCATACCCACCAGATCACCGGGACTCTTAGTTGTCCCGTGAAAACCAAAACCAACTTTGATTGACATTCATCCCGCGGCAGCGGGCCACAATTACTAATTATTCATTACTAATTGCTAAACGTATTTCATCCACCCGATCTCCGGATGATCCGCCTTATATCGCGCATACTTCGCGCAAACAAAATACAGGACCACGACATCGATCGCCCAAACTATGTAGAGTATGGGTAAGGTCCACCGATTCGCTTCCTCGATTCCGACGAAAGGCGCCGTTACATACCAATCCTGGTGAATGTTTCCGTAAAGAACCAGGTTAACGACGAATGCAGACAGATGAATCAGCAGGATGTGCAGGAGGTAGTAAAACATCGGCACACGTCCGATCATCTTGACCGCATCAACCAGCCACCCCGTTGCGCGTTGCGCCCACGGCACGAGCGCGATGATCGGCCCGAGCGTCATCATCACGTAGAACTGCGACGGCGGATACTTCTGTTGCCCCAGCACGCGAACGAAGAACGGGGTGGTATCGTCGGGCGCATAGAAATAGAGGGCCTTGACCGTTGCTCCTATGAGAAAGGCCAACGTAATTCCCAATCCAATCCACAGGCACAGCTTCCGCACCAGGGCCGCATCCTTCAACAGGAGGGCGCCAAATCCAAAGCCGGCCATCATCACGCCGAGCCAGGGCAGGATGACATAAAAGATGCTGATCCCAAATGCTTCGGGCAGTCCTCCGGAGCCGGCGCCAATCACAACGCCCTCCTTACCCGCCACCACGGCAGGGTAGAAGAAGCCCCAGTACCGCGCAACGCCTTCCTGCAGGTTCTCCGGGAACAACAGGGGCAACCGCGCAAACAGGGACTGTAGCAAAACCATAGTGACCCCAATAGCGGCCAGGGTGATGGGTTTTATTCTTACGAAGGCAGCCAGCAACACCATGCACCAGCCTAACATCCATAACACACCGGTGATGGTGAAGGCGGCATAGTCAAAATTGAAAGTCCAGAAGAATCTTACGATAGTCAATTCGAAGACGGCCAGCAACAATCCCCGCGTGACGAGAAAATTGATGAGCGCTTTTCGATCGCCCGTTTTGTGGTAGTACAGGAATGCACTGGTGCCGGCGAAGAAGGCAAAAGACGGAGCACAAAAGTGCGTGATCCATCGCGTGAAGAATATACCCACGGTGAGGCCACCGGCCGGGATACCCGCGTACACGCGAACGTGGTCGATCGCCATGATGATCATTACCAGGCCACGCAAAACATCAACCGACTGTATCCGGACACCGGCAAAGGCCGTGTCGAGCTGAGACTGGGGCGCGACACGATTCGTTGGAGAAGAACTTGTGATCATGGAGGTGTTTTTTTGTTCTGGGATTTCTACGTCACTACTTTAATGGCGCTTGTGGTAGGATCCATGATGTACCTGACTTCCGCTATGCTGTCGACGGGAAATCCACCTCTGCGCGCATGCTCCAGCACCGTCTCGCGGTCGGGGGCGATGTGCACACAATATAATTTATTATCCGTCACGTAGGTTTCGATCCAATGGTAGGGTGCCTCCAGTTCATCCAGCACTTCACAGGATTTCTGGGCGATTGACCTTAGTTCGGCCATAGAAAATCTTCCCGCGCCAGGCAGCTGCCGCTCGATGATGTATTTTTTCATTCAGTAAGATTTGATGATTCAAAGTTCGCCATTCGCAGTGAGGCGGCCGAGGGCAGGATTCCCTATTTATAAGAAGCGGGTTCCCTATTTTGCGTGAGGCAGGGGGTGTCGCTATTTCAGGATGCCGAGGCGGCGTGCTTCGGCTACAGCTTTTGCGCGAGAATTTACCGACAGCTTAGCGAGGATGGCGGAGATGTGATGGTCAACCGTCTTGGGAGAGATGAATAACTTTTCGGCGATCTCCCTGTTTTGGCCACCCTGTTCGAGGAGCGAGAGGATCTCGACCTGTCGGCCCGTGAGGCCCGCGGGATTGCTCCTCGTGCTTTCGCGAGGCCCGCGCGGAATGTGTCGCATACCCTTCTCGCGAAGTTTCGTTTTCAGCATTTCGGAAGTGGCTGTGGCGCCGAGGTGGTCGAGCATGCCGAGTCCCGCGCGTTGCTGGTCTTCATCGCATTCCATCAAAGCGAGCGCTTGTTCGAATGCGCATCCCAGTTCCTTCCAGGCCTGGGCGGCGGCGGCAAATTGCCCCTGCTGCTCCAGGGCCAGAGGACCAGGGTAGCGGACCTCACGGTTGTCGGCTATGGGAATACCGCAGCGAAGCATCCAGTAAGCCACACCAGCATAGTGCCACGATTCGTGAATGTCGGGAAGCAGGGCAATAGCGGCATCGATGTCGTCCTGCGGTACCGTTGTGCCGCTGGTCCAGCAGAGTTCAAGCTCGGCGGCCATCACGGGCAACATGCGATAAGCTTCTGCGGTAGGTGCAGCCAGCTTTTTGGCGACATCAAGATAGGGTCGTGCTTCGCCGAAGCGGCCTCGCCGGATGCTGAGGCGGGCCAGCGTAACCAATGCACCGATTCGCGTCAAAGCGAAATGATCGGCATTCATTTGCAACGATAAGGCTATCTGCTCAGCTTCGGCCCAATGGCCGGTGTCCAGCAGCAGGCGCGTTCGCTCACCCTGCATGTAATAATACCACGAAAGCAGATCGTGCTCTTCACAATACCTCAGCCCCGCCTCCAGCGCCTTGCGTGCCTTTTCGTATTTTCTGATCAGCACATAAAAACAACCTGAGTTTGTGTACGCCCGTGCCGCGTGCTCATGGTATCCGTTCGCCAGGGCAATCGATAAACTGTCGTGTAACTTGGCGGCACCTTCTTCTTCGTGACCAGGAGATTTTTGCAGGATGCTGCCCACGTTGTTCAACGCATGGCACAATATCTCCGCGTCGTTCAGCTGTTCAGCGAGGGCAATGGCCTTTTCTCCCCAGTGAAGCGTCTGGGGTACATTGTCCGCCAGCATATTGAGTTGTGAAAAGTTGCTGTACGCCAGGGCAAGCTCTCTGGAAGGTGGCAGTTGTTCCAGCACCTGCACCGATTCATGGGCAAAGGTAATTGCTTTGCCGCGATTTCCACCAAACCACTGCAGCCGCGATAAAAACCGCAGCGTGTCGCCGGTCCTCAATCGATCGCCCTGTTGGCGATACAACGCCAGGCTTTGTTCCTGAGCCGTTAACGCGTTGGCAATTTGGTTGATGAGGTAACACTCGTAGGCATATCGCCCAAGGAGCATAGCCAAACCGTTATAATTCACCGTTGCGTGCTCGATAGCCGTTTTGAACAACTTCGCCGCCTCCACGTGAGCGCCGACTGCCGCGGCCTCCTGTGCAGCGCGGGGTGCCAGCTCGAGTACCAGGCGATGATCTTCGGCAAATCGCGCATGGTGCACGCGTTGTGCCAGCGTCGCGCCACTTCCTTCTTCCATCAACAAACGCAGTACCCGTTGATGGAGGTGCCTTCTTCGATATTTCGAAATTGATTCCTCGATCGCAATGCGATACAATTCGTGTTTAAATGACAGCGTATCGTTCCGGTTCACGATCACGCCGGCAGCGATACAGCTTTCAATCACCTGCGGATACTCGTGCTCGATCTTCGAAACGATCGACGGCTCGATGCGCGACGGCAAAACCGACAGAAGCTCCCACAACTCTTGTGTGTGTTCATCCTTGGAATGAAACGCGGTCAGGACGGAATCTTTGATGCGCTCGGGTATCGGCGTCATTCCCGCCGCGAGCACCTCGGTCACGTAAAATGGATTTCCGCCGGTAAGTGCAAAAACTTTGTCGCCTGAGTAGTGTCCTTTCGCGAGGGCCATGTCTTCCACGGCCTGCCTGGACAGCGCGTTGAGGTGGACTTTCGTAAACGTATCAGCCGATAGCTGGCCAAACAAATTTCTGAGTGCGTGACGTGCATCCAGTTCGTTGTCGCGCATCGTCAACACAAAGAGACAGCGAAGTTTTCCGATGCGCCGGGACAGAAACTTGATGAGATCGATCGTCGCCTCGTCGGCCCAGTGAACATCTTCGAAAATGAGCAGCACCGGCTTGGTCGCGGCAGTGAGCTTTTCAAAGAATGCCGTGAAGATCACGGACCGTTCCTTTTCTTTGCGCAGCAGCGAATTGAAATCGTCTTCCAGTTGGGGCGCGATGTCATGAAGGGGACCCAGCGGGTGAGGGGTGAACAACGAATCACATCCGCCGATGTAGGCGTGGGCGCGTGTGCCGATTGAATCTTTGAAGTGTGTGATGAGCGACGTCTTCCCTATGCCAGCTTCTCCGAGGAGGAAAACTGTATGACCGCTCCGGCCAATATCAGAGAACCTGTCTTGCAACGTCTGGAGGTATTGTGCCCGCTCAACGAGTTTCATCCTCTAAAGCTAATCATTGCTGGTCTCACAATTACTTGATCGATTCCAGTGCCGGTTTCTCCAGTGACTTCGATAACGTCTGTGGCTGGATGACGACAAATTCCGCATAATGATAGGCCGACTTAATATTTGCCCGGATGCGGTCGACTGCGGTGGTGATGTCTGTCGTGTTCAGATCCTGCTTAAAAGCGATCACCAGCATCACGATCACGGAATCCGGCGACTGATAAGTCGACAATACATTGATGACCTTGAGCACGGAAGGATCGCGTTCCGCAAGTTCACAAATCTCTTTCTGTGTTTCCGGGGCGATGCCTTCGCCCATCAGCAGCGATCTGCTTTCTGTTCCCAGGAACCAGGCCACGCCCGCCAGTAACAAGCCCACCAGTATCGATGCCACGCCGTCCAGGGCAGGCAGCTGTAGCCAATGGGTGAGGAAAGTAAATATCAACACGATCAGCAAACCTGCGAGGGCAGCAAGGTCTTCGAACAGGACCAGGAACGTTATGGGATTTTTGCTGGTTGTCACGGCTCGCCACCAGTGCAGATCGCCCCGCGCGGCGTTGAATTCTTTCAAAGCGAACCAACACGACACCAATTCGAAGACAATGGATAGTCCCAGCACAATATAATTCACCATCGGGTCGCCCAGCGGATGTGGATTCAGCAAGAATTGAATTCCGTGATACATCGACAACCCCCCGCCGAGGCCGAAGATGAGTACCGAAACCATAAATGACCAGAAGTAAAGTTCTTTTCCGTAGCCGAAGGGTTTGTTCTTATCCGGTGGCCGCTTGCTTTGTTTCAGGCCGTACAACAGCAACAACTGGTTCGTGCAATCTACCGTGGAGTGTATCCCTTCGGAGATCATCGCCGAGCTTCTGGTAATGCCTCCGGCGATGAATGTGGTGATCGCGATCAGGAAGTTGGCCGCCAGAGCAGCATATACGGAGGTATTCTTTTTGGCCATTTCGCGCTAATATGTCATGGCAAAAATAATCGACATTAATAATTTCACAAGACAGACAAATGCTATGCTAGGCACTGAAGTACCCTTACTTTTTGCTATGACTTACTAGTTTACGGAAATCCAATAGCCGGGTTTCCTCGTGTGGCCTTCGCCACCGTCAAATCGTTGCTTTCAGGCCAGGTCACGGAAGTGAAGTCATCTCCGTAATGGAACTCGATGTCGCGACTGGCGAGCGAGGCTTTGATCTCGGCCACCTTCGCTGTCTCGTCTGGCAACGGAACGACTCTGCGAATGTAAATAGCTTTCACGTTATCCGGATAATTTTTGGCGGCGGTGAGATAGATCGATAAATCGTATTGGGTGTTGTCGCCGATCAACACGAAATTCTTTTCCGAGAACATGGGCAATAGAATATTGAGCATCTTCATCTTGTGTACTTCAGGAGGCGGCAGTTTTCGATAGCGGATCAGGTCGCGAAGCCGCCGCATCTGTTTGAGAAATATGGGTCCTACCGGAAAAGCATTGAGGACCAGAAATCGATAAATGAGCGGATACAGGTTCTGTTCACTGTTGCTCAGGTAAAAAGCCGTAGCCCCTTGTGTTACGATGCGATTGATCAAAGTCTTGACCGGTTCAACAGCCATCCTTCGTTCTACGGGTGTGAAGAGCAGCGTTCTGATCTTCCGGATTTTCCGGGAGATGTGCGAGTGCAGAATGGTGTCATCGATATCGGAGACGACAATGTCGGGTGTGCTTACGTGATGCATGCTTCGTTCATAGAGACCTTCTATCAACTGCACGGCTACAGTATTTACCATGGCGCGTTGCAGGGGAGCATCGTTAACCTCTACCTCGTGCCGAACCATGAAGAAACCGCTGCTGTCCGTGGTTACTTCAAGGTTGAACGTAGGGTAATAAAGCGTGACGGTCTGGTTAGCCATGGCGCGCGAACGATACAGGGATATCAGGGTCCTGAAGGTCGTGCGGCGGGAGAACGATGAAAAGCTCAGATCGCGCAGACGCTTCGTTGTGAGCTGACCGAAAATCAGCGCCTGACCGTTGTTCACCAGCGCGTAGTAGTGGAGCAATATGGGAACGCGTTGACTACTCATGGTACGAGCAAAGGTACAGCGGATGGCAATATCCCGACCGTTAGTTTATCAACCATGCCCATGTACTCGCCGTCGATCTGAAAGTGTACCTTTTCGCTAATGGATACTTCAGCGTGTTCGCACGAGATCACGTCGGAGAACATGTCTTTGTCGACGAATACGTTCAGGGCTGTCAATCCGGCTTTGATCGCATCGTCGAGGGCAATACGCGGCACGTTGAAGATCTCGAAACGACCATCGTCCACGGCGCCTTCAGAAATGCGAATTCCTGTACCATACTTGTTCGCATTGGCGAACGCCAGCATGTGTCCTTCCTTGTGGTACGTTTGTTCAGGCGTAGTAATGGTGTAGTGAAGCAGCTCACTTTCCTTCATTGAACTCATCAGGTGTTTGGCATACGCGATCATACCGCGACTTTCGGATTGAGAATATTCTCTTACCATGCGCGCATTGATGCCAATGTCACCCAGGTGAATGCAAACATGCTTATTGTTAAAAATCAAAAGATCGAGCGGTACGGTGCGTGTAGCGCTAACGACGACGCCCACGGCTTCGACCGGATCCTTAGGCATACCGATCGCTGTTGCGAAACCGTTGGCTGAGCCAAGTGGCAATACCCCAAATGGCGTATCCATTTCACGGATGGTGCGGGCTACCAGTTGCAACGTTCCATCGCCGCCGCCAGCCACGATTCTTTCAGGATTGTACCATTGAACCTGAGAGAGAATCATCGCCTCGTCGTCCTTGCCTGTCGTGTAGCATACTTTGAAGTCATATGGTGTGTCTACGGCGAGTTGATGGATCCTGAGTATCGCCTCATCGTTGCTTTTGTTCCCGCTGACAGGATTGAGGATGAAAAGAATCTTCATAAGTTTTACCCGACACGAGGGCCAGAGTCGGTTTTTATGAGTTAACCTTAAAAACAGTGCCACGGGCACGGCCTGCAAGCGGGCGAATGGTGACAGGCACATGAACTTTGCGCTGATGAACATTGTCCCATTGGCGAGGAATAATATGCGCACTTCCATAGGAAGGTACCCGGTAATGTTTCAAAACGACCGGGGCGGGTGAAGGGACAAACAGGATTCAACTGTTGAAATATTTTGTTAAGTTGATGAAACAATCTCCACCTATGAGAAGTAGAAGTTCCTTCGCTTCGACAGTTTGTCCAAGTGTTTTGTTTTCAATTTTGTTATCCATCATTGCTTTATCTGCCTGCCAGCCGGAAAAGCCGCGCGACGACAGTAAAACCCATGGCGAAGACTTTCAGCAGAACATCCGGCCCACCGGACCGCGAACGGCGGAAGAGGAGCTGAAAGGATTCATACTTCCGCCGGGTTTTGAAATCCAGCTTTTTGCCAGCGAGCCCGACATTGAAAAGCCGATGAATATCACCTTTGACGCCAAAGGGCGTATGTGGGTGACCTCCTCGTTCGAGTATCCATTCCCGATGGTCGGCAAACGTGGAAGCGATAAGCTCACCATTCTTGAAGACACGGACGGAGATGGAAAGGCAGATAAATTTACTCAGGTAAGCGATACTTTAAATATACCGATCGGTATAATTCCATTGGAAGACGGGGCGTTTTCGTTCAGCGTACCCAATCTCTACCGGTATTTCGACGCTGACCACGACGACAAGATGGAACGAAGCCAGTTTATGCTGGGTCCCTTCGGCTATCAGGATACCCATGGCATGGTGAGCAATTTCATACGCGGCTACGATGGTTGGATACATGCCTGTCATGGCTTCACCAATTATTCAAAGTTTACCGGTACCGATGGCGACACGATTACGCTGGTATCTGGTAATACCTTTCGCTTTAATATGGATGGGACGCATGTGGAGCAACTTACGTTCGGGCAAGTGAATCCGTTTGGTCTCGTGTTCGACGCGCTGGGCTATTTATATTCAACCGACAGCCATAGTTCTCCGTTGTATCAGCTCATCCGCACAGGCGATTATCCGCATTTTGGAAAAACCTCGAACATGGGCTTTGGCCCGGATATGAAATCGCTGCAGGACGAAGCCACGGCGCTAGCGGGAATCACTCAGTATGCTGACGTGCTCTTTCCGGAAGAATTTCATAACAACTTCTTCATCGGAGATGTGGTTAACTCGCGTGTACATCGCTATTCATTTACCTGGAAGGGGTCTTCTCCGGCTGGTAAGTCGGAGGTGGACTTCATCAAGAGTGAGGACCCCTGGTTCCGTCCAGTCAACATCAAACTGGGGCCCGACGGCGCCCTGTACGTAGCCGACTTCTACAACGCAATTATCGGACACTATGAAGTGCCTTTAAATCATCCGAAGCGCGACAAGCAACGGGGCAGAATTTGGCGGATCACCTACAAAGGGAAGAAAAATGATCGGATCGATCTCACCAAAGCAGCGCCCAATGCGCTGATCGCGGCACTCGACGCCAACAATCTGCCCGTGCGCATGGCGGCCACGGATCAGATCACGGACAGGCTAGGCGATGCGTCGGCGGAATCACTGGCGAAGTTACTGGCCAGTACCTCCACCACATCCCGGCAATACGTCCACGCGATGTGGGCCCTGCACCGGATGAATAAACTGTCGGGCGATGACTTACAAAGATCAGCCACCTCTCCCGACTCGTTGATTCGCCTGCATGCGTTTCGCGTGTTGTTGGAAAAGGCGCCTGGCAGCGATGACTATGATCTCGTTTCGTCTGGCTTGAACGACGGCAGTCCACACGTACGGCGCGCGGCTATCGAAGCGCTGGCGAAGTATCCCGGGATCAAGGCTGTTGAATTAACCCTGGCCGCTTTGCAAAAGACTTCAGGCGATTTTGATACGCATCTTTATTACACCGGGCGACTCGCCTTGAGAAACATGTTACGTCATGAGCCTGCGCTGAACGAGGCCGCCGCCCGGAAGTGGTCGCCCGAAGAGGCAAGCCTTCTTGCCGGTGTGATGGTAGACGTGCCGCTTCCGGCATCGGCGTCATTCCTGGCGGAATACATGTTGAACGGCAAACTGGATCAGAATCGCATACCACCAGCCTACACGCAAATCGCGCGATTTATATCCGCCGACCGGCTGTCCGACATCATAAAGCAGGCACTGGTCAATCAACCGGACATTGACCTGCGGGGACTGATCTACAAAGGTCTCCGCGAGGGACTCACACAACGAACAGGCCATACGGGGTTTGCGGTCCTGACGCCCTACGCGCCGTCGCTGGCGTCCGACATCCTCAAAAAATATCCAGCCACGGACACCGCTGACGTGGAGGAAAAGTACGTACATCAACGTACGGCCATCGACATCGCCGGCGACTTCAGGGTCGCTTCCCTGCAGCCCGAACTAAAGCGCTTCATCGACGAAGGACCACGCATCGGTTGGGGTATGCGCCAGGCAGCATTTCGCTCGCTTCTCAAGATCAATCTCAACAATCTGTCGGTTGGACTCGGCATTCTTCAACACGACTCCATCCGGGAGTATCAGCGACGTCAACTTGCCGTGATGGCCGAGTTTCCCGGCAAGCCATTGAATGATGCACTGTCGGCCTATACGCCCGTTCCGTCCGACCTTCAGGAAGCATTCGTGGTGGCATTGGCCGGTTCACCGGACGGCAAAGACATCGTCTTTAAAAAGGTCTCGCAAGGCGAGCTGGCCGCTCGTGCGCTCACCGGAAACCGCGCCCGCGAAATATTGCTGAGCAAAGCCTCTCCGCAGCAACGTAAGACCTTCGATGAACTCACAGCCGACCTCACTCCCGTCAGCGTAGAGATGCAGGCCTTGATCGATCAACGCCTGGCGACCTTCAACTCCCTCGACCGGTCGCACCTTTCTCTTGATTCGGGCCGGATAGTATTCGAACAAAACTGCGGGGTGTGTCATAAACTGGGCGGACAACTTGGTGTTGGTCCGCAGCTTGATGGCATCGGGTCGACAGGCGCTTCAGGCCTCATCGAGAAAATTATCGATCCCAATCGCAACATTTCGAAGGCGTTCCGGAATTACAGTATCACGTTGAAGGATGGAACTGTCAAATCGGGTCTTTATCGCCGTGATGAAGGCGCTGCCAGAGTATATGCGGATATCACCGGCAAGGAATTCGCCGTGCAAAAGGGTGACATCGCTGAAGAGAAACTCTCCAGGTTTACGCTGATGCCTGACTCATTCTCCAGCTCCATTGAAGAACGCGATTTCCATCAGCTGGTCAATTACCTGTTAACGCTTTAAAGGATGAAGAAGCTTATTGTTGCCGCTTTCCTCGGAGTCGCTGCTTCAGCGCAGGCACAATTCCCAGACCCACACATCGCCTTTAAGAAGGTTCACCTCTGGGATGCTTTCTATACGGAAGCCTCCACCATCGCTGACGTAAACAAGGATGGCAAACTGGATATTGTAGCCGGCGCACGTTGGTTTGAAGCGCCCGATTGGAAGGTTCACGACATCTGGACACACAAAAAGTTCGATTACACAAAAGGCTATAGTGATTCCTTCCTGAACTTCATGACCGATGTGAATGAAGACGGATGGCCTGACCTGATCAACTTTGACTTTCCGGGCAAGGAAGTGTTTTGGCTGGAGAATCCTGGCAAGGCCGACGTGCAGTGGAAGCGTTATCTCATCGATTCCGTGGCGTCTAATGAATCGCCTATGATGGTCGATATCGATGGAGACAGCAAGCATGACCTGGTGTTTGGCAATGAGAAAACCGGGCAAATGAACTGGTGGAGCCATTCTGTAAAAGCGAAGAAAGTAACATGGAAAGCGCACGCTATCAGCGAAGCGCGAGCGAAAGGAGTGGGCATGTTCGCGCACGGCCTCGGTTGGGGCGACATCAACGGCGACGGTCGTAAGGATGTGATGATAATCGGCGGGTGGTGGGAAGCGCCCGGCGACTTCAACGCACCTTCCTGGAAGTTTCACGAGACAAGTCTGGGGTATCCTTGTTCTCAAATGCTTTCCTACGATTTCGATGGCGATGGTGACCTCGATGTTATTTCCGGATCCGCGCACAACTTCGGATTGTGGTGGCATGAACAGATAAGAGATGGGAATCAGCAGATCTCCTTCGCGCGCCATCTAATCGATTCGACGTTTTCAGAACTGCACAGCATGGTGCTCCAGGATGTTGACCGCGATGGTCTGCCTGATCTTATTACCGGCAAGCGTTACTTTTCACATCAGGGACATGGCCCCGGAGGATTGGATCCGGCAGTGGTTTACTGGTATCAATTGCTGCGCAATGGTAAGAAGCAACCGTATTGGATACGCCATGAGATCGACAACAACTCCGGTGTAGGCATTCAATTCGAGGCTGAAGATATTAACCGCGATGGGTTGTTGGATTTTGCCATGGGTAATAAGAACGGCGTGTTCTACTTTGAACAAGTCAAGAACAAGACAGTAGATAAATAGGAATAGGTTTGTCGGTATGGTGGTGGGTATAGGACGGAAATCAGGATCGCCGGGGTGAAATCCATCACACACGGAGTCTCGCGGAATTTTTGAGCTACTGGCCCCACGTTGATTTTCTGGTGATGTGCTTCTAATTTAGTTAGGGAAGGATAGTTCTTTGTGGGATGGTTCCATCCGGAGTCATGGGAGCGTGCGACTTGTCGTGAATGCTTCGATGCGACGCATCGATATCAGATGTCCTGAAATTGAAAACAACCAAGGTTCGCGGTGACCAGAAAGTGCATTTCTTTGATGACGCATTCAACAGCTCTCGATGCGTGGCATCGAAGCATTCACGACAAGCCGCACGCTCCATAACTCCGGATTAAACATTCTACAAGGAGCCATCTTATCCTAACTAAATTCGAAGCACATCACCAGAAAATCAACGTGGGGCCAGTAGCTCAAAAATTCCGCGAGACTCCGTGTGTGATGGATTTCACCCCGACTGACCTTCAAGCTGTCCTATGAAACACTAACACGCGCCCACGATGCTGGAAAATGCCCTGCTACCAACAAACTCTATCTATCTCCTTTCATGATGCGGGCGCGATGCGACATACCCCAGGTCATTATCTCTGCAATGAGATTTTCCAACGTCCGCCCGTAAGGCGTCATCTCGTATTCTACGGTTAGCGGCTTCGTTTGCTTTACCGTACGTGTGATCAATTGATTGGCTTCCAACTCCTGGAGTTCTTTCGAAAGCATCTTGGCGCGAATGCCGCCAATGCTCTTGAGCAGTTCGGTAAATCGCTGCTTGCCTTTAAATGAAAGGCTGCCCATTACCAGAATCTTCCATTTGCCCGACAAAACAGCCATGGCATCCTGCAGGGCCAGTATTCGCTGTTGGTGATCGCGGCAACTAGTCTCGCTGTGGGCATTTTCCTCGCGGCAAGCTCCAAGGGTGTCCTTGACATGGCTCACAACCACGTCAGCAAGCAATTCAGAAGGTTTGTCAATGCGTGTCATGTTGTATAAACCTAAGGAAACGCAGAATAGTTTCCTCGTGGGAAGTAGTTTCCTCGTGGAAACCATAGCAGATAATTGGTCCATTGCTGCTGAGCTTTGCACTATCAAATGATTAATTTATGAAAAGAGACAAGATCATCTATTGGATTGCCACGGGACTTATCTCCGCGGCGATGTTGTTCAGCGCATTCCTATATCTGAGCGCTAGCGAAGAACTCGTGAAGAGCTTTGCATCTCTCGGCCTGCCACTCTACCTGGTGATGCTGCTGGGAACCGCCAAGCTGATTGGAGCCGTATTGTTGCTTGCACCTGTCGCGGCACGATTCAAGGAGTGGACGTATGCCGGATTTTTATTCACTTTCGGAGGAGCCGTTTGGGTACATGCCGCGACCTCCACACCGTGGATTGCGCCATTTCTATTCCTTATGGTGCTGGTGGTATCCTACTTCTATTGGAATAAACTAAAAAGTACAACAGCCTGAGGATGACATCAGCAGGCATACGATTAACAGAGGCGGCGCATGGCCGCCTCGTTCATTTCAGGGTTGGCCAACCCAACGATCCCCTCGTCGCTTGGTCTGCCAAATGAGACCAAACGCGTCGGTTTATCCGACCATTTCGGCCATGATTCGTTATTCGGAAGGCGTCATATTTTTCATGAATCCCGTCCTGCAATTGCCCGTTAAATTGAGTAAATTTATTATAGTCCATCCATTGAGGCGAAGCAATCGAAAAGTGTTTAACGGTTGTGCATATGCAGAAGGAGCTGAGGATTTTGATGCTGGAGAATTCTGAGGAAGATGCAGACAGGGTGCTACGAACGTTGCAAGGTAGCAAGCTTGCGTTTACCGCTGCGCGGACTTCCTGCGGTAAAGAAATTGACAATTACCTCGACACATTCCGGCCTGATGTTGTTTTGGCGGGACAGTCATCGACCGTAGATGTGCTGGAAGCACTCGAACTCTGCCAAAAGAAAAGACCGGACGTATTATTCATTGTTGTTAGCGACAGTGTGTCGGAAAAGTTTGCGGTCACTGCCTTGCGAAACGGTGCCGTCGACTACATCATAAAGCCCGATGTGTCACGCTTGCCGTTAACCATTAAAGAAGCCGTGCAGCACCGCCGCCAGGAGAACTCGCGCCGCCGACACGAAGTCTTGTTACGCCATCAGAACGCGGAACTAAAGAAAGTGAATCGCGACCTGGATATGTTTGTGCACAGCACCTCGCATAACCTCCGGGCGCCGTTGCGTTCTGTCCTGGGTTTGATCTACCTTTCGCGGCAGGAATTTGCCAGCAACAAAATTGATAACCTCGATCAGTACTACGGGCTGATGGAAAACAGCATTCACGCGCTGGATGATACCATCAAATTGATTCTCGATTATTCCCGTACGAAGCAATTGGTAGAGGAAGTCGAAGAGATTGATTTTGAAAAGATGTTTGAAGAGATCTTCAACAACCTGGAACACATCAACAGTCCGGAGTCCATTACCAGCGAGGTTGTTGTATATCCCGGCAGCCCGTTCTATTGCAGCCGGACGAAGTTGTACCTGATTTTGCTTAACCTCATTTCCAATGCCATCAAGTACTTTGATCCGGCCAAGGATCGGTCGTACGTGCGCATGCAGGTTCGCAGAGGCTCTGAGCAGGCAGTCATCGAGATAGAAGACAACGGAATTGGTATCGCACAGGATCTTCAGCAACGGGTCTTCGATATGTTTTACCGTGCTACCGAGGCCTCCGAAGGCTCGGGTCTGGGCCTCTTCATCGTCAAGGAAACGGTTGAGCGCCTGGGCGGTTCAATCGAATTGAGTTCTAGTCCGGGGTCGGGCACTATTTTCAGGCTCGTCATTCCCAACTACGTGAGTTCGTCGTCGGTGTAGTTTCAGACCATTTTTTTCTGGCCTTGTACGACACTATCATTGAGTAATCGTTCGTAAAATCGATTACCTTTCCCCGTATGTTGCGAGCCTCTCTTTTCAGCCTGCTGTTTGTATGGATACTAAGCGCGTGTGCCACTTATAAACGTCACTATGCTGCGGGGGAAAAGAATTGGAAGGATCAGTCGCCTTCCAGCAGTCTGCGACTGACACACACCATGTACCTCGTTGGCGACGCGGGAGATGCCACGCCACAGGACATGCCCCGCGTGCTAACCTATCTGAAGTCCGTGTTGCCAGCAGAATCCAGGAACAGTTCCATCGTTTTCCTGGGTGACAACATCTATGAATATGGCATGCCACCCAAAGAAGACTCAGTAAAACGGAAGATGGGTGAGTATCGGATCACCGCACAGCTGGCTATACTGGACCAGTTCAAAGGTCGCCCGGTGTTTGTACCGGGGAACCACGACTGGCGTGGATGGGGGCAAAAGGGTTTGAAGAGCCAGGAGAAGTTTATCGAGGACTATCTGAACACCAGTCGGGGCGTTGAAGACAAGGACGACTGGGAAAATTATCTGTTACCCGATGACGGATGCGCCGGTCCCGAAGCGATTGAATTAAACGACGGCGTTGTGATCATCGTTGTTGACTCTCAATGGTGGCTTCAGGATTCAGATGAAGAGCCGAAAATCAACGATGGATGCGCTGTAAGAAACAAGGCGAGCTTCCGATTCCAATTTGAGAATATGGTTCGCAAGTATAAGAATCAGCAGGTGGTCATCGCGATGCACCATCCGCCCTATACTTACGGTCCTCATGGCGGTGGATTTGCTGTCAAGGATCATCTCTTTCCCCTGACGGAGATCAATCCGAATTTGTATATCCCCTTGCCCGGTCTTGGCAGCGTGGCGGCGATCTTCCGCGCGAGTATCGGATCCAAGCAGGACGTTGCACACCAGGACTACAAGGAGTTGCGGGCTGCCCTGATGGCGGGGTCGAAGAAGAATGGATCCTTCATATTTGCTGCCGGACACGAGCACGCCTTGCAGTACATTGAGAACGAAGGCCAGCATTTTATTGTTAGCGGAAGTGGCTCCAAGAAAAGTCCTGTCATGCTGGGACGGGGATCGAAATTTGCATCGGGCGCAATGGGCTATAGCACGCTGTCCTTCTATGAAGGGGGCGAAACCTGGGCGAACTTTTATGAGGTGAATGCCGATGGTAAAGAGGCGCTATTGGTGTACCGGCAACGCGTCAGGGACGGCAACAAGGTTGGTCCCGAGACAATACCGTCGTCGTTCCCCGAGTATGAACAGCACAAAGATTCGATTACGCACGCGGTGGTGAATACCCGGATTGAACCGGTAGGAGGTTTGCACAAATTTGTCCTCGGTGAGCATTATCGTGACCTTTATCTGAAAAGCTACCAGTTTCCGGTGCTGGATCTTTCGACGTATAGAGGGGGCGTTGTACCGGTGAAACAAGGTGGCGGGAATCAGACCAATTCGCTACGGGTGCGGGATCACGAGGGTAGGGATTACTCCCTGCGGGGTATGACCAAAGATGTATCGCGGTTCCTGCCTTACCCTTTCAACAAAATGGTTGCCGCACGCTATGTGGTTGAAGACAATTTCCTTTCCACGCATCCCTTCGCGCCGCTCGCTGTGCCGCATTTAGCGGAGGCCATTCATGTGTACCACACCAATCCCCGCCTGTATTATATTCCACCGCAGCCGGCATTGGGTCCATTTAATGCTACGTTTGGCGGTGGTGTACACCTGGTTGAAGAAAGACCCGCGGGCAAGCATTGGAAGGATGCGCCCTGGTTCGGATCGCCCGACAAGATTGTGAGCACGCCCGATCTAACGGAAATTTTATTGAAGAACAGCAAGCATCAGGTTGACGAGCACTGGGCGCTTCGTTCACGCTTACTGGACTTTCTGATCGGAGACTGGGATCGTCACGATGATCAATGGACCTGGGCAAGCTTCGAAGTATCGGACGATAGCGTGCTGTACAGACCCATACCCCGTGACCGGGATCAGGCGTTCTCGCGATACGATGGTCTGCTGCCGTCCGTTGCGCGCCAGACGATGCCCTTCCTGCGCCAACTCCAGGTCTATGGGCCGGATATCAACAGCATGAAATGGACGACGTGGAGTGCCCGGCTCTTCGATCATAGTTTTCTCAATGAACTTGACTGGAAGGACTGGGAAGCAGAGGTGAGAAGCATCCAAGAAAATCTGTCCGACGCCGTTGTGGATAGCGCTTTCCGCGACTGGCCAAATTATCCAGCGCTTCGGGCAAAAGAGATTGCACGGGATGTGAAGGCAAGACGTGATGCGCTCATGAAGATCGCGCGCGCACATTACGAGTTCCTCTCCTCATCGGTCGATGTTGTTGGCAGCGATGATGCGGAACGTTTTGTGATCGACAGGATGGAGGATCAAACGCGAGTAACCGCCTATGAGCTAAGCAAGAAAGGAAAACTTAAAAGGGTCACTTACCAACGCACCTTCGATCATGCGGCAACGAACAGCGTCAACATCTATGGCAATGGCGACGGCGACGACTTTATCGTGCGCGGTGCCGCGAAGAAGGGCATAAAGCTGCGCCTTATTGGCGGATTGGGTAACGATCAATTCTTCGATAGCTCGCGCGTTTCCAGCGGTGGAAGAAAAACGCTGATCTATGACGACCTGCGAAAGAACAGCCTATATGGCGGGCCAGAAACAAAAGATCTTCGAACGAGCCTGTCACGTTATAATATCTACGACCGACGCGGGTATGACAGTGAGTACGACATTACCATTCCGTTCCCGTTGGTAGGATACAACCCGGATGATCAATTTCTGATCGGTGCATCATTCGACATGATCAAGCATACCTTCAAGAAAGTACCGTATGCGTCGCATCAACGTTTTGGCGGAAGTTTCGCGTTCGGCACGCTGGCGGTCAAGGTGAATTATCAGGCAGACTTTCTTGACGTTTTTCGCAATGTCGACGTCTTTGTCGATGCGCAATACCATGGACCGAGTTATGCATTCAACTTTGCCGGGCTGGGGAATGAAACCAAGCGTCCCATCGACGATCCCAACTACTATCGCGTGCGCCAGGAGGCGTTGTTTCTGAAGCCGGCACTCAAGAAGCGCTTTGCCGGCATCAGCGGTTACTTCACCCTTGGCCCAACGTTCCTCTTCGCGCACACGGAAAACACCAATGGCCGGTTCATTCAGGAATTTGGTGAGAACGGAAATGAAGACATCTTCGATCGCGTGTATTACGCCGGTGCAAGGGCGGGACTTCACTACAACAACGTCGACAATTTCTTTTCGCCTCATTCCGGCGTCCGTTTGAACTCTACATTCGATTGGATGGATAACCTCAACGGTAACAATTCCTTTACCGCCTGGCGCAATACCCTGGCGATTTACAAGGCGCTCGATCGCAGGGAGAATTTCATTTTGGCCACCCAAGTGGGTTATGGACAAAACTTCGGAGACGGCTACGAATTTTGGCAGATGCCATCGATTGGCGGGTCACAGGGCTTGCGCGGGTATCGGACCGAAAGGTTCTATGGCGACGTCATGTTCTGGCAAAGTACGGACCTGCGCGTGCGGGTGGCGAGCAGCCGGAACAGCATCGTGCCTTTCACGGTCGGGCTATACGGTGGCTTTGACTATGGTCGGGTATGGCTTAAAGGCGAACGTTCCGAGGAATGGCATAACAGCTATGGAGGAGGCCTGTGGTTCGCACCCATCGACGCCCTGGTATTTTCGTTCGGACTGTTCATGCCCAAAGAACAGGCCGAGGAATCACCTCGCTTCGTATTTAAACTGGGATTTAACTTCTAAGACTCCAGACCCTGGTTCGCAGAAGCCTTCTTGGCCCGACGATAGGAGAGGAATACCGGGATCGCCGTTACGATAATGAGCGTCACGATAATAAATTCCACGTTGTCAACCAGACCCGGGAATATGTTACCTAGCCAGTAGCCCGCCATAACCAATGACGTAATCCACAATCCGGCGCCCAGCAGGTTATAAATCAGAAATTTCTTTACATCGATCCTTACGAAGCCGGCGAGAATAGGGACAAAGGTGCGTACGATGGGAAGGAACCGGCCGACGATGAAAGCCATCATTCCATACTTGCTGTAAAAGTCCTGGGCCATATCGAGATATTTCTGTTTGAAAAAAAAATTGGAGTCTCTGGGCCGGAAATATCGCTTGGCCCACACGCCAAAGTAGTATCCCACACACGTGCCTGTGAATGCGGCAACAATGAGAAGCGCTACCAGAACACCAACCGGTTGATCAATATACCTGGACGTCGTGAGCAGGCCTGCGACGAACAGCAGCGAATCACCAGGCAAAAAGAAGCCGAAGAACAGGCCTGTTTCCGCAAAGACGATAAACAGCAACAGCGCGAGGCCGCCGTATTGAATCAAGTATTGAGGATTGAAAAATTCAACTATCGAAAGTGTCATCATGATTCCTAACTCCGCCTTTGTACTGGTACTTACTGGCTATGACGCCAACAGGATCAGTGTTTACCGATGAAAAAGCGCAAGCTAAGTGAAAATGACGCACCGAAAAAACCGATTGTAATTAGGGTAAGGTGGTGCTGATCAAGAAATAATTGTGATTAGTACGCGGTAGCAAAAATATGCGCGCCTCCTTTTGGAGCAAATCGGTCCATACCAGGCCATTTCACTGTTTTTCGGTAATTCTAACAAACCGTCCTTTAGCCATGGCGTCCAGGTTAATGCGTGTTTCTTTGTAATCCGGAGGGGCCATTCCTGAGCAAATTTGCGCGAATGCTGGATCTGGCCACGCCAACAGGCCGGTTGTTGTGTTCTTTTCTAACAAAAACTGTAAATTCACGCCCAATTTTTACCTATATAGAATAGTGATGATCAGGCATTTTCTCTCTTTCGTATTCGCACTGACCGTGTTTGCGGCTGCCGCGCAGGATGTAAATACCCTTTCCGGCACTATAACGGATGATCAGGGCCAGCCCGTCGTAAGGGCGACGGTTCGTTTGCTCAATACAAACCTTGGCGCCATTACGGATGCTACGGGCAAATTCTCGGTGGAGGGGCTTCAATCAGGCCGATTTGTTCTTCAAATTACGGCCATCGGTTATGCTACACGCACGGCAAGCGTGAACGTGGGCAAGGAGGAAACGCCGTTGACGCTCGCCCTTTCAGAATCGTCGACGCAACTGGACGATGTGGTAGTAACGGCCCAAAAACAGGAAGAAGACAAACAAAAGATCCCTGCGACTATCAGCACGTTGTCATCCGATCAGGTGCAACAGTATCGTCTGTGGAATACCCGCGATATCACGGCCATCGTTCCAAATTTATTCTCGAGCAATTCCGGAGACAATCGCAACGTGACGTCTATCCGGGGAATAACCACCACCTCTTATGATCCTGCGGTGGCTACGTATGTCGACGGGGTTAATCAATTCACCCTCGACACCTATATCCCTCAGTTGCTGGACGTAGAACGCATCGAGGTATTGAGCGGTCCTCAAGGCACGCTGTATGGCCGGAACTCGATGGCCGGGGTCATCAATATCATTACCAAGCAACCGACCAATACGCCCGGTGGTTTTGGCGAGGTGAATGTGGGCAGCTACGGCCAGATGCGCTATGCGCTGGGGTACCGTACGCCCCTTATTCCGAACAAGCTGTTCTTTGGAATCAGTGGTGTGTTCGAGCGAACAAATGGCTTCTATACGAACGATTTCGATATGTCGGATTTTGACAAGCGCAGCACGTTCACCGCCAACTACAATCTCCGCTACAACGTGTCACCGCGCTGGGCGCTGTCGCTAAATATGAAAACCAACTCCAATCGCAATAGCGGCGCGTTTCCTCTGGCCGGCAGCGTGGAGGAGGCTTTCGAGAAACCCTTTACCGTAAATCAGAACGCGGTAACCAAACTGATCGACAACAACTTCAATGCGTCGCTGGTGGCTAATCACAGCGGCGATAAAATGAACTTCTTCTCGCAGACTGCTTATCAGTCCAACTACCGATACTATGAAGCGCCCATTGACGGGGACTTTTCTCCGTACGACATCATCACCATCATTAACAATTATGGCCGCGACTGGAACAACGTGAAGGTGCTCACGCAGGAGTTTAAGTTCTCCTCTCCGGCGTCACTCACGGCTCCGTTCAAATGGACTGCCGGTACGTATTTGTTCCATCAGTACACGCCCAACAAGCAAGCCACGCGGTTTGGCGAAGATGCCGGAATGTATGGTGTGCCCGATACGAACTCCTCGGCGATCAATACGACGGAGGCCTATGGCAATGGCATTGCCGTCTATGGTCAGGGCACATATACATTCTTTGATCATCTCGATGTTACGCTTGGACTTCGCTACGACTACGAGCACAAGAAACAAACTGTGTTGGGGGAATATCAGCATGACCCCGATCCGATATTTGTGACACAACCCGACACAACCGGAAGGGCCGACTTCAACGCCTTTTCTCCCAAGTTGGCCGTGGCTTATCGCCAGGGCGATCACACCTACTATGCATCCTATACCCGCGGATTCCGCGCCGGCGGCATGACGCCACTGGGATCAGACCCCTCGCAGCCGCCGCTCTATGCCTACAAGCCCGAGTACAGCAGCAATTACGAATTGGGTACAAAGCATTATTTCCTCAGCAACAAGGTGATGGTGAACCTTTCATTGTTCTACATCCAGGTTACCGATGTGCAGGTACCCACGCTGGTGTTGCCGGATGCCATTACTATTACGCGTAATTCCGGCGAGCTTACCAGCAAGGGGATCGACCTGCAGTTTTCGACCACTCCGGTTAAGAACCTGCAATTCGACTACAATTTCGGCGTGAATGACGCGGCCTATGACAAGTTGAACCTTTCGCAAGACGGAGATGAGGCTGATCTAAAAGGTAACAAGCAAATCTTTACTCCAGCCTTTACGTCCATGGCAGCGTTGCAGTATGCCTACTCCTTCGGCCCTGTAAAAGTTACCGCCCGCGGAGAGTGGATGATGCTGGGAGAACAGTACTTCGACCTCCCCAATACGATTCAGCAGGATGCCTACAGCATTTTCAACGTGCGTGCGGGTGCGTCTTACGACCGCTTCGAACTGATGTTCTGGGGCAGAAACCTTGGCGATGAACATTATATCGCGTATGCGTACAACTTCGGCGCTACGCATCTGGGCGATCCGCGAAACTATGGTATTACTTTTAGAGCAAACTTCTGATGAAAGTTGCTTGGGATCTTTATCTTTATCCCCAATACCCAGAATTCAATTTTGACTTATTTGTCAGCGATCCATACGCCCCTTCCCAAAGGCGGAACCAATCGCGTGATCAAATAAAAATCGTATCTTGATAGCCAGGCATGTCAACCAAAATACCAAACCTCTGGATCATAGATGACGACCCCATGTCGTCTTTCTATATCAAGCGACTTGCAGAACTCGGTGAACTCGCGCACATCATTACCATTTACAACACTGCTCAGGGGGCTATCGACTACCTGCTGCATCACAAAAAGTCGGCTGAACACCTGCCCGACATTATTATGCTCGACATCTATATGCCTGAGGTAGATGGTTGGGAATTTCTGGAACAGCTTCACGAAATAGAGCACCAGCTTATAAAGAAAGCGGAGGTCTACATTATCAGCTCGTCGAATCACCCGCGCGACCTTAGCCGGGCAACTTCGATTCCTGGCGTGAAGGCGTACTTTCAAAAACCGGTCACCCTGGAAGTGTTGAAAGACATGGTAAGCGCCTACATGCTGAAACGCTGATCGCTACTTGATAATTTCGATCTCGGTACGGCGGTTGATCTCGCGACCACCTTCTTCATCGTCATTGGAAACGATGGGCCGGTCAGAGCCATAGCCTTTGGCGCCGAGACGAGTCTGTGCCACGCCCTTTTGTGTAAGGTAAGTAACTACGGATGTCGCCCGCTTGAGCGACAGGGCCTTGTTCGTTGTCGCATTTCCGCTGTTGTCCGTGTGACCATTGATCTGAACGCGAAGGTTCGGGTTCGCCACCAGCAGTTCGCGTATGTTCTCTACCTCGGCGATAGATTCAGGTCTGAGGTCGGATTTGCCGACGTCGAAGAAGATGTTTTTCAAGACGACTTTAGAACCAATTTCCGCTTTCACCATGATGATGTGCGTATCGATTTCCTGGTAGTCTGCGAAAGCCGGAACGTTGAAGTTGATGGAGTTAAACAGGTAGCCGGACTTTTCAGTAGCCACACCGTAGTTTCCACCGTGAGGAATGGTTAGCTCAAATTCCCCCGTGGCCGGGTTGCTGTTGATCTTAGCCATCACCTTGTTGTTGGTGTTATCGATGAGCGAGATAACGGCGGCGAGCGGTGCGGCCGAGTTCTCGTCGATGACCTTACCCTTGAGCAACGTGACCACTTTGGAGGCCTTCTTGGCGGCGATGGTAGGATCGATAAACTCCTCCGCCTTGGGGATTTCTGTTTTGGGCTTTTCCACGGCCGCCGCCACGACAACGGGTTTTGGCTTCGGCTTGTACTTGGGCTCCAGAAAGGAGATGGCATAGAGGTCGGCGTCACCGAGACCACCTTCCTTTACGGTCGAAAAGTATCCCTTCTTTTTATCTGGTGAAAGGGTGAAGAAACCATCGTACTCCCAGGAATTGAGTGGCCATCCGATGTTCTCGGGTCTTGACCACTTGTTATTCCTGAACTCCGTAAAAAAGATGTCGCTGTTCCCCAGCGTAGGATGTCCATCAGAAGAAAAATATAGGGTCACTCCGTCGTGATGAATGAAGGGCGAATCCTCATTCTCGGGAGTATTTACGACAGCGCCGAGGTTTACGGCTTTTCCCCAGTCGCCCTTGCCGTCGAGCTCACTTACGTACAGGTCGAGCTCGCCGATTCCGCCCGGACGATTGCTGGCAAAGTATAACTTTTTTCCGTCGGCCGATACGCTGGCACAGGTCTCCCAGAACAGGGCGGTGTTTATGTTCTTGTTCAACGACTTTGGTTTCGACCATTCACCGCCTTCAAGTATAGAAGTGTAGATGTCGCCCTCGCCTTCTTCATAATAGAGGAACAGGGTTTTGCCGTCGGGAGAAAGCGAAGCGGCCGCATCGTTGTATTTAATGTTTATGTTCGAACTGATCAGCTTGGGTGCAGACCAGGTGTTTCCCTGGCGTGTGGCGAAATAGATGTCTTCGAAGTTGGCGTTTGCCTTGGCCCTGGCAGGATCGTCCGTTCTGTTGGATGTAAAAATGAGGGTGTTGCCGTCGGCCGAAATGATTGGCGAGTAATCGTTGTACGGTGTGTTGACTCCTTCTCCCAGGTTTTCGATGACCACGTTTAGTTCATTCTGCGAGAGTGAGTCGGCGATGTGGCATTCGGCAATACGCTCGTCTGCAATACTGCCCAGTTCCTTTTTCTTTTTCTTGAAGCGCTCGAAGTGTTCGATGGCTTTCTTGAACTCGTTGGTGTTTTGAAAAGCAATACCGAGGTGATAATCGATGTCGGGGTTCACTGCGGGATTCAGGCGGTAAGCCTTGTCGATATAGGACGCCGCTTTTGACTTCGTTTCAGAGTACAGATAGGTGAGGCCGATTTTGAAGTTCAGGGATGCGTCATCTGGATTTAACGCCTGGGCTGACAGGAATGATTCCAGCGCATGTTTGTAGTCTTTCTTGGAGTAGAACTTATCGCCGGCAGCAATGAGTGTCTTTTGATCCTGGGCGAAGCCGTTAGAAAAGATGAGGAACAGCGCGACTGTCGATAAAAAATTGCGCATATCAGTTGACAGCATTCGATGTTTAAAACGAGGGTCAACAAAGATCGAAAATCGCCGTCCCAAAAGACGTCGCTTAACTTCGAAGAAGGTACATCGCTCGATTAACGGTCGGAACGGGGGGTCCAGCCTGGCCCTCTGACGACGCGACCCGGGGTGGCACCTGTGTGCTCGCCGTTGTCGAGGACGACCGTGCCATTTACCATGACGTACATCATCCCCGTTGCGTATTGCATAGGCTTCTCGAACGTAGCATGGTCTTGAATCTTTTGCGGATCAAAAATGACGACGTCCGCGTAATTGCCGGCGGCCAGGGATCCACGGCGTTTGATCTTGAGGTTAGAGGCAGGAAGGGAAGTCAACCGCCGGATCGCCTCCTGCAGCGATATTACTTTTTCCTCGCGAACATACTTGGCTAACAATCGGGCGAAGTTACCATAGGCACGGGGATGCGTGCTGGACTTCAGAAAGACCCCTTCTGGTGCAGACGACTCAGCATCGGACCCCAGGCTGATGTAGGGTAATTGCAACTGACGTTTGATGTTGTCTTCCGACATCATGAAATAGACGGTACCCACGCGCGTGCTATCGGCGATGACCAGGTCCATCGCTGTTTCTTCCGGCGATTTTCCATATATACGAGCAACTTCAGTGAGTGTTTTGCCGGTGTAGCGCTTCAACGAATCGTTGGCAAAACCCACGAGCAAAACGTTGTCGGAGCTTCCCGCCATGAGGAGCAGGTTCTCCCATCCGTCGGTGCGTGTACGCATCTCGTTGACGACCCGCTTTCGGATAACAGGATCAGTCATGCGCTTCATCCAATGATAGATGCCGCCTTCCTGTACCCATGGCGGCATAGAAGCATCGAGACCCGTAGCCCCTGCCGGATACGTATACATGTCAGCCGTAATGCGCAGGCCCGACTCGTTCGCTGCGGCAATCATACGCGTTACAGAATCGAGTTTATTCCAATTTTCAGTACCCGCCATCTTGAGGTGATAGATTTCAGCAGGGATATGGGCTTCGCGGGCGATTCGGATGGTTTCATCTACGGCCGCGTAAATGCCATTGCCTTCGCTGCGCATGTGTGTAATGTACATGCCACCAAATTCCGACGCTACTTTGCAGAGTTCGATCAGCTCGTCAGTTTTTGCATAGTTGGCGGGTGCGTAGATTAGGGACGCACCCACGCCGAGGGCGCCTTCTTCCATGGCTGTTCTGGCGAGCGCCTTCATACGTTCCAATTCGTCGGATGTAGGGGCGCGATTGTCCATGCCCAGTTCGTGTATGCGCAGGGTGGTGGCCCCTACAAAAGAGGCAACATTGGGAGCGACGCCTTTTTTCTCCAGCCATTCCAGGTATTCGCCGAGCGTTGTCCAGGGAATATCAAAGGAATAGTCGCGCATTTGGGAGATCATGCCTTTGCGGATGTCATCATTGACGGGGCCAAGGGAAACGCCTTCCCCGAAGACTTCCAAAGTCACACCCTGGCGGATGTCGCTCTGGGACTTGCCATCGATCAGTAGGCTCTCCGTTGCCCAGCTCAGCATGTTGATGAATCCAGGAGCAACAGCCATACCGTTGGCATCGATCACCGTTTTTGCTTTGGCACGCGAAAGGTCTCCGATCGCAACAATCGAATCACCGTTTATGCCTATGTCTGCTGCATAGGGTTCGCCACCCGATCCATCATAGACCTTGCCATGGCGAATGAGGGTATCAAACGATTGGTCTTTTGAACAGGAGAATAAGACAAGCAGCGTAGTGACGCTGCAGAGCAGACGGAACATGGCTCAGTTTAGGTTTTCGGAAAGTAGTTCTTTTTCCCATTCTGCCAAAGCCGGCCGTAACAATCAGCCTGCGGTAATTTTAGCGGTCTAAGGGCACGCTAAAAGGGGCACTTTAGTGATTGAAAGTGAAGCCGGACAACGCATGCGTTGTCCGTTGTTTATTTTGTTACAGAAGCCCGGTAGCCTGGCCCGCGCAATACGCGGCCCGGTTTGGCTCCGGTGTGTTCACCTTCACTTAACACCTGCACGCCATTTACGAAAACATGTCGCATGCCGAGGGCGTACTTTTTAGGCTCGTCGAAAGTGGCCTGATCCTGAATTATAGCCGGGTCGAAAATGGCGAGGTCAGCGTAATTGCCCGGCGCCAGAACGCCGCGCCTGATGAGGCGAAGATTGCCAGCCGGGAGCGACGTGAGGCGCCTCACGGCTTCTTCCAGTGTGAACAGTTTTTCATCGCGCACGTACTTCCCCAGCACGCGGGCAAAGGTGCCGTAAGCGCGGGGATGCGTACCCCAGTCGTCAAATATTTTTGCCTCCGACATCGAAGCACCATCCGATCCGAAACTCACATATGGCTGCTGAATGATGCGCCTGATGTTCTCCTCAGACTGCTGATAGTAGACAGCGGCAATGGTGGATTTGTCCCGCATCACGAGATCAATCACCGTTTCATCGGCATCTTTTCCATGCATGACCGCCACCTCGTCGAGGCGCTTCCCACGATATTTCTTGTTCAGCGAGTCGAGACGAAAGCCAAGCAACTGAACGTCTTTTGCGTCTGAGTTCTTGTAGGGAATCCCCATGCGCATTTCGTACAGCACCTTTTTTCTGATGGTGGGATTACGGAGGCGTTTTCGCATTTCGGCGGCGCCACCTTCCTGCACCCAATTCGGCAGTCGCGCGGTGAGTCCTGTCGCGCTGGCGATGTAGGGATAGTTGTTCGCCGTAATCTTCAATCCCGCGCGGCGGGCGCTGTCTATCTTGTTCAGCACCGTGTCGATCTTGTTCCAGTTTCGCGCGATGTTAATTTTAAGGTGATAGATTTCGGTTGGAATTTTTGCTTCACGCGCAATGGTAAAAGTTTCGTTCAGGGCCTTCAGCATGAAATCCCCTTCGCTTCGCATGTGTGTGGTGTACATGCCACCATACGCTGCGGCTACACGCGCAAGCTCGATCAATTCGTCGGTGGACGCATAATCGGCGGGCGCATAAATGAGCGACGAGCCAAGCCCCATCGCGCCTTCTTCCATGGCCAGGCGCACGTGTGCCTTCATGCGATTCAGTTCTTCAGCATTAGGAGCCCGTTTGTCATGACCCAGCTCGTATATCCTGATGGAAGTGGCTCCTACAAATGACGCAGCATTAGGAGAAATTCCTTTCTTTTCAAGGAATCTGAAGTAGCCTCCCAACGTTGTCCAAAGACTGTCCACAGGCTTGCTCCCGGGCTTTCGCTTCGTGGGGCCAGGGCTCCATCCTTCGCCAAAAACCTCGAGTGTCACGCCTTGCTTGATGTCGCTCATGGACGTGCCATCGAGCAGTAGACTGCGATCGGCCCAACTCAGCATGTTGATAAATCCCGGCGCTACGACCAGACCTGAGGCGTCTATTTCATTTTTGCCCTTTGCATCGCGCAGATCACCCATAGCCGCAATGGTGTCGTGCATCAGCGCGATGTCACCCTTTACGCCAGGCTTGCCCAGTCCATCGTACAAGGTTCCATTTCGGATGATCACGTCGTATTCGACGGCCGGCCGCCGATTGCACGCAAGAATGATGGTAAGGCCCAGGCAAAAAATGAGTATGTGGCGCATGAAACAAATATGCCCGAATGTTAGTCACGATTATTTACAAAAGGAAACGGGTGGTCTCCTTAAAAACTCGATTCGCCGGGCCTGTTACCGTTTGCCACTGTGTCAGGACATGAGCAGACGCGCCAGCAATTCTTTGTAGCACTTGGCAGCTACCATGGCGGTCATCCCTTGAACATCTCGTGTGGGATTTAGCTCGACAATGTCTGCACCCACCAGTTGGCACGCCATCCGGTGCCTCGGCCGGACCGCGCAGGAAAGACGAATTCTCGTCCAACGGTATCCCTATTGTAACAACCATTGTGTCCTGATTTATTATTTGAGCTGCGTCATCATCCACCGCGTCATGCGCTCCCACATATCCGCCGTATACACGTGTCCCGTGTGCGGATAGACAACGTTCACAAATGACCCTTCCGCACCGTATAACTGATACGCGCGTTTGGCGACCTTTTCGATCCGGTAGATGCCCTCGACGGGAGAGCCACTATCTTCGTCGCCCGTCATGAATAACATGGGTCGCGGCGCCGCCAGGCTGATGATCGCCTCGGTATCAAAATGATTGAGCATGCCTGGTACAAAATAATAGATGCCATGGGCCTTCAGTTGTTGCGCGGCAATGAGATCTTCGTAGCGCGTCATACAGCCCACGGCCACGCCCGTCTTTAATCGTTCATCGAGTGCCATCAGCCACCACGTGCGCGTAGCTCCCATACTGATGCCGGTTACCGCCACGCGCGACACGTCTACATCGGGTCGCGTAAACAAATAGTCAATGGCCATACGGTCGTCGTGTATCATCATGCTCCACAGCGATCGCCCGAGCCAAAGTTCACGTTTCGAGGTGGAGAGTTCTTCGGCGCCTCCTTTTTCATTCGTACCTCCAGGACCGTTACCGCTTCTTTCTCCAAAGCAATAGGCATCTATGGCCACGACGAGGAAGCCCATCTGCGTCAGGACATCGGCCGGTATTTGTGGCGTGTGATGAGTTGTAAACAGCTCGCGCTTGCCGAGGTCATAATTGCCGCCGTGCCAATGACAATAATAAATGGCAGGATACTTTCTCAGGTGTCCCTTGGGGATCAGCACAACGCCAGGTACGGTTGCACCGGCACCGTTGTCAAACGTAAATCGCTCTTCGAAGTAATTACCCTTGTCTTCGCGGCTGATGATTTGAACGAGGGGCGTTTTGGGACGGGCGGGCAAGGCGCCCATGAGTTTGATCAGCGTATCACGCACCGCCTTCCGATTCGTCTGCCACTCGGCAAGCGTATTGGGGATTTTGAATTCTGGTGCTGCTACTTTCATGGTTTGAGCTAAGATAGGTCGGAGGGGTGCGATGAAGCAAAATGTCGCCATAACAGCGATCAGAATCGGAAGCGAAGAGCGCAAAGTATTTTTACCGCAGAGGCGCAAGGACGCAAAGTTTGCGCAAAGTTTTTTTAAACCGCATTTCACAGTGGCGAATACCTGGCTTCTCGCTTTATTATAAGCACAATAAAAACCCTTAGCGGAACTTTGCATCTTTGTGCCTTTTGCGGTAAAAATACTTTGCGCTCCTTGCTTCCTTCTCTTGGCACCTTTAGCAAGACTTCACACAAGCTTACCTTTCAACCCCAGTTCTTTCAATTGCTCGTCGGAAATAGTGGAAGGCGTGTCGATCATAACGTCGCGGCCGCCATTGTTCTTCGGAAACGCAATGAAATCGCGAATGGAATCAGCACCTCCGAAAATTGAACAGAGCCGGTCGAATCCAAAAGCGATACCTCCGTGTGGCGGCGCACCATATTCAAACGCTTCCATCAGGAAACCAAACTGCTTACGCGCCTCTTCATCGGAGAAGCCCAGGTGAGAGAACATCAGTTGCTGGGTCGGACGATCATGTATACGAATCGATCCGCCACCGACTTCCGTGCCATTGATCACCATATCGTAGGCATTCGCGCGCACCTTGCCAGGATCGGTGTCCAGCAACGCCATGTCTTCGCGCTTGGGCGATGTGAATGGGTGATGCATTGCGTGATAGCGATTGGTCTCTTCGCTCCACTCAAGCAGCGGAAAGTCCAATACCCACAACGCGGAAAACTTTTGTTTGTCGCGCAGTCCGAGCTTATCGCCCATGAGCAGACGCAGGTCGTTGAGCTGCCTGCGCGTTTGATATTCCTCGCCGGCCAGCAGCAACACAAGATCACCCGGAGCGGCGTTGAACTTATCCAGCCAAACTTTCAGGTCATCAGCGCTGTAAAACTTGTCAATAGACGACTTGATGGTACCATCGGTTCTGTACTGGACATACACCAGGCCCTTTGCACCTACCTGAGGGCGTTTTACAAACTCGGTAAGTTCATCGATTTGTTTACGTGAGTATTCGGAACAACCTTTTGCGTTGATACCAACGACGATCGCGGCATTTTCAAACGCCGGGAAATTTTTGCCGCGCGTCAATGAAGTGATCTCGACGAACTTCATTTCGAAGCGCGTGTCGGGTTTGTCAGACCCATAGAAGGCCATGGCGTCGTCGTACTGCATCCGGGGCACCGAAGGGAGGTCAATGCCTTTCACCGTCTTAAACAAGTGACGGATAAGTCCTTCGAAAGTGTTGAGAATATCTTCCTGCGTAATGAAAGCCATCTCGCAGTCGATCTGTGTAAACTCAGGCTGACGATCCGCGCGAAGGTCCTCATCGCGGAAGCATTTCACGATCTGGTAGTATCGGTCGAAGCCTGACACCATCAGCAGCTGTTTAAATGTTTGAGGCGACTGCGGAAGCGCGTAAAATTCTCCGTGATGAATACGTGAAGGCACGACGAAATCGCGCGCGCCCTCGGGCGTGGACTTGATGAGTACGGGCGTTTCAACCTCAATGAATTGCTGGCCATCGAGATATGCGCGGGTCTGCTGGGCCATCTTGTGTCGAAGCTGAAGGCTTTCGCGTACCGGATTTCTCCGCAGATCCAGGTAGCGGTATTTCATGCGCAACTCGTCACCACCGTCGGTGTCGTCTTCGATGGTAAAGGGAGGAAGTTTAGCGGCATTGAGGATCTGAAGGGATGAAACCCTGATCTCGATATCGCCCGTTGCCATTTTATCGTTCTTGGAAAGGCGTTCTACCACCGTTCCTTCCGCTTGTATGACGTATTCGCGGCCCATGGAGCGTGCGGTTTCAATGAGTGTGGCGTCGATCTTGCCTTCCTCGAAAATGAGCTGCGTGAGGCCATAGCGATCGCGCAGATCCAACCATATGACACTTCCCTTGTCGCGCGTCCGCTGTACCCATCCCGCAAGGGTAACTTGCTTACCGGCATCGGCTAACTTTAATTCACCGCACGTGTGAGTTCTTAACATCTGAGTTTTAATTAATTTTGCGCCTCCTGGCAAGGCCGGCCTCTCATCGGTACTGTTGGAGCCGGCCAAAAAGGCAGGCGCGAATTTAAGAATATTTGACTTTGGGCCTTATATGGTAAAAATTAAATGTATTGGTTGGATTTTGGCTTCCGTGCTGATGATTGCGTCTTTCGTGGCGTCTGCTCAGCATAAGCTGACTAAAATAAAAATAAACGAGACCGTCACGGTGCAGGTGCCCAAGGATTGGACGCCGATGGACGAGATGGACGCTACCCAGCGATATCCCTCGGTGCGGGCGCCACTGGCTGCCTACACGAACTACGAGCGGGTTGCCGATTTCATGGTTAATATCTCCGCCACGCAATGGCCCGACGACAACGTGGAACTGGCAAAGGAATTCTTTAAAGCCGGTTTGGTGAACATGTTCGACAAAGTGGAAATGATCGACGAGGGCGTTCGTGAAATATCGGGCAAAAAGTTTATCTACTTTGAGTTCGAATCGCGCGTGAACGGCAACCGATCGCAGGAAGAACTTCGGGAGCCGGTGTTGCGGTATACGTACATACAATACCTCATTCAGCCGGGCCAGGCGCTGGTATTTTCTTTTTCGTGTCCGCGTCGGATCAAGGACGAATGGCAGGCAACTGCGCGCACGATGATGAAAGGAGTCAAAGTCAAGTAGAGATTTGGTGATTTGACGATTTGGAGATATAATACCGACGCTTTGTGTCGAAATCCTGATCACCAAATCACGACATCACCAAATCTGCAAATGGACCTGGATCTATATACTGACGAGTATTTTATGCGCGAAGCGCTCAAGGAAGCCAACAAGGCCCTGGAACAGGGTGAGATTCCGGTGGGAGCGGTCGTGGTGGGCGGCAACAGGGTTATTGCGCGTGGGCATAATCTTACGGAGAAACTGATTGATGCCACGGCGCATGCCGAGATGTTATCGGTTACCGCTGCGGCAAACTATCTGGGCTCAAAGTACTTGAATGAATGTACCCTGTATGTGACGCTCGAACCGTGCGTGATGTGTGCAGGAGCGCTACATTGGACGCAATTGAAGAAGTTGGTATATGGCGCGTCGGATGTTCAGCGAGGCTATAGCCTGATTCAGAATCCGTTGCTGCATCCGCGCACGGAAGTGGTGAAGGGGCTGTTCGGAGAAGAGGCCAAGGCCTTGCTTGATCGTTTTTTCAAGAGTATCAGGAACAAATAAGTAATCGAATCTATTAATGACATATGGAAGTAAAAGGTAAAGTAATTCAACTGCTCGCGCTGCAGACGGGCATGGGTAAGAAGGGTCCCTGGAAGAAACAGGAGTTCATTCTGGAAACGCAAAGTCAGTATCCCAAGAAGGTGTGTTTTTCGGTTTGGGGTGAAAAAGTTGATCAATATAATCTTGCCGTGGGCGATCTGCTGAATGTAGCGGTCGATCTGGAGAGCCGTGAATACAATGGCCGCTGGTACACAGAAGCGCGCGCCTGGAAAGTAGACAAGATCGGTGCAGGAGGAGGTAGCGCCGTTCCGCCGCCGGATCAGGAGCCTTTTTATACTGAGAGCGCCTCGTCTGAAGACCTTCCGTTCTAATACGTCTTTGCAAAATTGACGGAAGAAATCAAGGACCAAAAGAAGCGGCTAGTTTTGCTACGACGTACGAGTTGAATTTTAAGCAGCCTCTTGCGGTTATAGGGATACAATTAGGAATTGAAAACAGGAATTTGTGCGCGATTCCGCACATCATACCTCAATTCGCATCGAATCGAAAGATAGTGGCGGACAGCCGCTCCCTAATTGTTAATTGTCAATTGTTAATTAATTTTATTGTTCAACCTTATAAATAACTATTCACTATGGCATTCACACTTCCGGCGTTGCCGTATGCATTCAATGCTCTTGAACCGCATATTGACGCACGCACCATGGAAATTCACCATGGCAAGCACCACAATACATATGTAACTAACCTCAACAACGCGATAGCCGGCAAACCAGAAGAGAGCCTGAGCATCGAAGAGATCTGCAAGAACATTTCGAAGTATCCGGCGCCTGTTCGCAACAATGGTGGCGGACATTTCAATCATAGCCTTTTCTGGACGATCATGGGACCAAAGGGCGGCGGTGCGCCTAGCGGAGCCGTTGCCGACGCTATCAATGCGGCTTTTGGCAACTTTGACGAATTCAAAACCAAATTCGCGGCAGCAGGAACGGGTCGGTTTGGATCCGGGTGGGCATGGCTGATCGCTGACGGATCGGGGAAACTCCAGATCACCTCAACGCCGAACCAGGACAACCCGTTGATGGATGTTGCAGAGGTAAAGGGAACGCCGATCCTTGGCCTCGACGTATGGGAACACGCCTATTACCTCAACTATCAGAACAGACGACCCGACTACATCACGGCGTTCTGGAATGTGGTTAATTGGGATGAAGTGGCCAAACGCTTGAAGGCAAACTAGTCGGCCTGAACAAAATAATCCGGGATCGTATCGGCGCGTGGTGAACGGGCAAGTCCGGTCTCTATAAGGTGCCGCGTTTTGTATTCCGACCAGGTCGGGTCAGAGCGCGGCACTTAACTTTCCGAGGTCGGCGTGTTCCAGGACTACGCGTTCTGTTTTACCCTGTTTGCGTGTCCATTTGATCAACCGGATCTCTCCATCTGAAATTTCAATGCCGGTGATGTCCCCATCGTCATAGCAACAACATCCCGTGTTGAAATAGGTGGGCTTTACGTTCTCGAAAGCCTTCCCCGTGGGGTCTTCGCTTCGCTGAATCCGTTCGAAATGCGTCAATGATTCGAATACGGGTTGATGCGTGTGCCCTGTGATTAAGATCAAGTTCTTCTGTTGGGATGCCCACTCGTGCATCATGGCGTTGTGTGCCGTTTTCAGCGAGTGATTATAAGCGGGTGTGTTGGGATTGATGCGCAGGTAGGCCTGCAGTGGCGCCCAGATGTTAGACACAAAGAATTTGCTGAATAGATTGCCATCGCTTTGTGCATCGCCCTGATGACCGTGGGTGCAGAATATTTCAATACGCTTCCTGTCAACTTCACCCTGGAGGATAACCCCCTCCAACGCGACGAGTTCACCACCGTAAATCTTGCGTAGCTCGGTGGCAGCCAGGGGATTGATTTCCCAGTCGAGATCGTGGTTGCCAAATATTTTTGTGAGTGCGAACCGCTTGAGGAACCGGCCCTCGCTATCGAAAACGGCACGGTTGTATTTCTTGATCTGAATGAGCGTGTTCTCCCAGAGTTCTTCCGAATCACCTAAAAGAATGAGGTGATAATGCGCCTGATCGTAATAGTTCAACGCGCCCAGGTAATTCGGTTCAGCAAGGGTAAAGTCATCCGCGCCATTACGTGCTCCCTTATGATGATCTGAAAAGATCACGAATTTACTTTGGTTGGGTTGAAAGGGAATTATAAATCCCTTTTTACCCGGATCCTTTTCCAATTTTTCCCTGAGCGCCGTCAGTGCCTCGAACACACGATCGCGTACAGGCGCGGACGTGACGCGCGACGTGAGCCACAGGATCGGCCGCAAAAGAAGGAATCGGAGGAAAGATCGCATGCCGTTCAAGTATGGTTGCCCGCGCCAGAAGCCAGCTTTAAAGGTATTCCTGTGATATTACCGGCAACCACGGTTGTCAAAAATAAGGTGACAAAATCGTTCATTGAAACCCGTTTTAAACCTATCATAAAAAAATCAATTCAAGCACGGCTAAATTCAAGTGTGAACCAACTGCGGCATGCGCCGTTTCGATAATTTCACTCCATTCGCCCAACTACGCAATCCCCAATATGAGAACGATCGTATTCATTTTATTGCTCGTGGCCGGTACTGTCTCGGCCCAGGAGAATCCCGTCGGTATTTTTCAGGATCACAAGGACATTGGTCATCCCAAGCTTACCGGTAGCGCCGACTTCGACGCCACCGATCAGCATTATAACCTTCGCGGCAGCGGTTACAACATCTGGTTCGAACGAGACGAGTTTCATTTTGCATATAAAAAGATCAAGGGAGATTTTATCCTCACCGGTGACTTTGAATTCGTGGGTTCAGGTACCGATGCACATCGGAAGATTGGCTGGATGGTACGGGAGTCACTCGACGACAATGCCGCGCATGTCAGTGCTGTAACGCACGGCGATGGCCTCACCCTGTTGCAATGGCGACGTCTGAAGGGTGCCTTCATGCGCGATCCTCAGGACGAAGTATTTACCCCAAAGCATCACTATCGCACGATACAACTCGAAAGGCAGGGAAAGAAGATTGTGATGCGCGGCGCCCACCCGGGAGAGCCGATGCAGGAACTGGGCGCCGTTACGCTCGACGATATGCCAGATGAGTTGATGGTTGGGCTCTTTATCGGTTCACATAATCCGGAAGTTGTGGAAGAAGCACGCGTATGGAATGTGCGCATCGATCAACCCGTGCCCGATGACTACAACGCGTATCGTCAGGGATTTATTCTGGGCAGTCGCCTGGAGATCATGAACGTGCTCGAGGGAAAACGGAAGATCATCCATGAGGAACCGGGGCGGTTCGAAGCACCAAACTGGTCGCGCGACGGGAAGTTTCTGATCATTAACAAAGGAGGATCCCTTTACAAACTGCCGGTTGGCGGCGGTACGCTGGAGGAGATAAGCACGGGTGACGTGAAGCGCAACAACAACGATCACGGGTTGTCGTTCGATGGAAAATGGATTGCCCTCAGCAGCCATCGCGACGGACTTCCCGGTGGGGGTTCCACGGTATACGTGGTTCCGGCCACGGGTGGTACACCGCGCCTGCTCACGGAAAAGACTCCGTCGTACTGGCATGGCTGGTCACCCGACGGAAAGGAAGTTGTTTATACCGCGCAGCGCGACGGAAAGAATTACGATATCTACAAGATGCCTGTCAACGGTGGCCCTGAGGTAAAACTGACGAACAGTCAGGGAACGCTTGCCGATGGCCCGGAGATCTCGCCTGACGGCAAGCATATTTACTATAATAGCAACGTGTCGGGCTCGATGCAGCTGTGGCGTATGAAGCGCGACGGCTCATCTCCTGAGCAACTCACATTCGACGAAAACAATAACTGGTTCCCGCATCTATCGCCAGACGGTAAGTGGATTGCCTACATTACTTTTCCCTCCACGATACCGGTGAACGACCACCCTGCTTACAAACGCGTTACGCTTCGGCTAATGCCTGTGAGCGGTGGGGCGCCGAGGGTTATCGCTTATTTATACGGCGGACAAGGAACGATCAATGTGCCTTCATGGTCGCCCGATAGTAAGTCGATTGCGTTTGTGAGCTATGGTATGCGATAGAATTTGATGTGCAGGGCCGATCGAAAAATAAATCCAGGAAAGGAGGCCACGGAGAATTTTTTTTTGGGGTACGTAGGGGTCTAACTAGGTTGTTAGATTTAGCATCGTCAGAGCGATTTGGATAGTGACCTTTTTTATAGAGGGTTGCTCTTCGTAGGATGATTAAACCCGAGGCCTGGAGGAGATTGGGGGAACTTCGACGGGATTAGCGTCGCCGCTACGCGACACCGGGCTGAGTAAGGGAGGAATGGAATAATAGGCACTTAATGCTGCTGAATGTTTTCATGCTGCAAACTAGCAGTACAAAATAGGTCGCTTCAAATCGAATAGGGTTGAAATCCAATAGGTTCTAGTTCATAATGACTCCGAAAGAACAGTACAGCCTTGCTTGAAAAGTGTCGCGTCGAGGTATTTGCACAATGCTCCTGTACTCAACCCGGCCTCGTCGCGTAGCGGCGAAGCAGATCCCGTCGAAGTTCCCCCAATCTCCTCCAGGCCTCGGGTTTAACCATTTTACGAAGATCCACCCTTCCCAAAAGCGGTCGTTAATTAGATCCCTCCAACCCTTCCAGCCAGCAGGCCTTGCCAGGCACGTACGCACCCAAAAAAAATCTCCGTGGCCTCCTTTCCTGGATTTATTTTAACGAATCGTTTACGCTGGAACTATTGTGCCTGGCGCATTAAACGTCTTCGGCTATCTTGCATCAAGGCATGATAGAATTTCGTAACGTACAGGCTGGGCGCCCCGGAATCACACTAATCAAGGGATTCAACTGGCGTATTGCGCCCGGTGAGAATTGGATGATTCAAGGCCCAAACGGGAGCGGAAAAACGCTCTTGCTTGAACTCCTTGCCGGAAAGAATCACCCCACAGCAGGGGAACTGCGCATCGACTTCATCGATGGCGAGTCCTGGGATGAACGATATGCGCAACGAAAGCGGTTCATTCACTATGTGCCTACACACGCTGTGCAGTCGCTGTTAAAACAGGACCAGCATCAATACTATCAGCAACGGTATTATTCCATTGGCGACCAGCAACAGCCCACCGTGCAGCAGGTCCTCGGTCACGCGGTCGATGCCTTGAACGCCCTGAATCTTCCCCCGGAGTTCGCCATAGACCACCTGTTGGCGGTGGATGCGAATCGGCTGTCGAACGGGCAACTGAAGAAACTGCTACTCATCAAAGTGCTGCTCAGTGGCCTTCCACGTTTGATGTTGTTTGATTATCCTTTTGAAGGACTTGATCAGGCAAGTCGGATCGCCTTGTGCCGGTTCATAGACTATCTCATCGACCAACACGGCATGCAGGTCGTGATCGTGGATCAACACAACGAACTACCTACACGCATCAACCACGTCCTTCAAATGCAGGATTTTCAGCGACTTGCCCGCGAAGAATACGGACGATCATCGGCAGAAACTCAACCGCCTTCCTGGAGTGACAGGTCGCAGCCGGTATATCGGGCACCTGGTACTGATCCCGTTGTAGAAGTTTTTGACCTGAAAATCCAGTATGGAGAGAAGGTGATCCTGGAGAACTTCAACTGGCGGGTAAACAAAGGCGAGCGTTGGGCGCTTGTCGGAGGCAACGGTGCCGGAAAGACCACCTTGTTCAGCATGATCTTTGCCGATCACCCAATGGCGTATAGCCAGAGCGTTTACCTTTTTGGACGACGGCGCGGTACCGGCGAGTCGATCTGGGACATCAAGCGTCGTATCAGTTACCTCGGCCCCGAGCAGCTCAGCTATCTTTCCCCGGCGCATATCCACACGACGGCGCACGAATATTTGCGGCATGCGTTAAGAAAATGGGATGCTCCCCGTTTCGCACAGATAGCAGAGGCCTTTCGCGCGGAAGGCTTTCTGGGGCTTCCAATGCGGGCCTTATCATCCGGCCAGCTGCAAATTGTTCTCATCATGCAATGCCTGCTGACTGAATGCGAACTGTTGCTCCTCGACGAACCGTTTCAGTTCCTGGATGCCGATCGCAAAGCTGCGCTTCACCACGTGTTGAACCGCTATCTCGACGAGAACAAGACGCTTATTCTGATTACACACTATGCCACCGACCTTGCTCAGTGGACTAATCATACCAAGTACTTGTAGCGCTATTCTTCCGACAATACTTTTTTCGCAGACTTGGCCTGTTTGATGCGGTAGCTGAAGGTGAGATTTACCTGGCGACGCCTGAACTGATTGTTACTATATGTATAGAAATCTTCACCTTCCGTGATGGTGCGCATCCTGCGCGTATTAAACAAGTCCAGTACATTCAGGTTGAGCGTGCCGCGGCCTTTGAGAATGTCTTTGCTGAACGACAGATCAATGTAGTAAAGCTCTTTGCGTTCGCCTTGAGCCGTTTTCTGAGGGGCTTCATAATTCGCTCTGACCTGGGCATCGAATCCTTTGGGAAGCGTGAACCGGTTGGTGGCCCGGGCAAACCAACTGTAGGTGGTTCGGAGGTAGCTCTCGTCGATATTGCTACCATCGATCCGCGAATGGAAAAAGTTGAAGTTCAGATCCAGCTTCCACCACTTGACAGGCGTAAGGCCGCTTACGAACTCGATGCCATAGGATTGTTCGCCCTTGAGGTTCTGCGGCAAAGTTCGTGCAAACCCGGTAGCGGGATCCACGGTACGAATGGATTGGATCTTATCGTCGGTGTCGCGATAATATACCGACGACGTGAGGGTCCCGATTTCAAAGTATTTGATGTGACCTACTTCAAATACATCGCTAAACTCCGGATTGAGGTCGGGATTTCCGCTAAAGAAGTTCCGGTTATCGGAGAACGTCATGAACGGGCTCAAATCGTTGTAAAACGGTCGGCGTACACGCCGGCTGTAACTTGCCTGAATCGCATTCTGTGCCGGAAGTTCCAGCGTAACGTGCGCGCTAGGGAACAAGTTTGCATACTTTCGCGGATTCACTTCATTCGTTTCTACCAGTGTCGTCTTCACATCTGTCCACTCGGCACGAAGGCCGCCCTGATAAGAAAATTTTCCCGTCTTGTTGCCCACAATTCCGTAGGCAGCGTGAATGTTCTCGTCGTAAAGAAAAACATTGTCGAGCCCCGGAACCGGATCAAACCCGCCGCTATCGTTCTTTCTTGAGACGATGTAATCATTCTCCATGTCGCGAAAACTTGTTCTTACACCTGTTTCAAACTTGCCGTCTTTAGCGAATGGTTGAACATAGTCCAACTGAATCAAAAACTGCTTCTCGTACTCATCGTTCAAAGAAGTTTCAATGGTCTGGACCGGAGCCGTGGCGTCAGCGGGATAGATATTTGTGGTGAAAAGTTGGTTGGAGCTTTCCCAATTGTCGAGGTACTTGATTTCACCCGTGAGGTCGTGTCCCTTTCGGGCAAAGGATCGCTTGTAGATCAGCGAGTATTCGGAGTTGGGCTCCACTTCGTCTTCATCCTGTCGACGATCCGTAGAGCCCAGCGAAATGTTACCCGGATTCAGCGAGTCATCATAGTGAATGTTCGTCACGCGACTGGCGTCGCTGCGACGCCACAGGTACGAACCGGTAAGTACGCTCTTTTCGCTGAAGAAGAAATCGACGCCTCCGCGTATGCTGTTGTTGAATCCCGTCACATACCCTTTACTCGACTGCTGCGTAATGTGCGTCAACCCCTGATCATATGCCTCCTGGTATTGATTGCCCACGCCGGGTTGCTCGCGGTATGCAATAGAGTAGTTGACAAAGAAGTTTACTTTTCGATGACGGTAATTCACGTTGGCTGCCGCCCCATAGTTGACGGGGTGTCCGGTAATGACTTCGAACGATCCGTTGAAACCCTGGCTATTATCTTTCTTCAGCACAATGTTGATGATGCCCGCCATGCCTTCAGCCTCGTAGCGCGCCGAAGGATTGGTGATCACCTCCACGCGTTCGATCATGCTGGCCTGCAGTTGCTGCAATCCGCTTCCTCCCTTGAAACTCACCAGGCCCGAAGGTTTCCCGTCGATGAGAATGCGCACGTTGTCGCTGCCGCGAAGGCGAACACCGCCTTCAGGATCAACTGAAACAGAAGGAACGTTCATGAGGATGTCCGTGGCAGTTCCTCCTCTGTTGGCAAGGTCTTGTCCAACGTTGAATATGCGCTTGTCCAGCGAAAGTTCCATCGAACTCTTTTCTGCCTGAATCACCACTTCGTCCAGCGTTTTAGAACCCGATGTCAGCAGGATGTTGCCCGTCGTGTGGGAAGGGTGATCACGTGATAGACTGAAGGCAGGTGTGCGGAAAGATTGATATCCCATGAAGTCGATCTCACCTATATAACGGCCGCCCTGCAGGTCGATAGAAAAGGATCCGTCGTCGCCGGTAATGGCACCGTTCACCAGCGCGCTTGTTTCTGCGTCGAGTATGCGCACCGTGGCAAAGCCGAGGGGCGCCTGATTCAGGGAATCGAGTACCTTACCGGTAAGCTTAAATTTCCCCTGCGCAAGAGCAGACAGGGAAAAGAAAGATGCGCTCACGAAGAGCAGTGCCGCAATCAATGACCGCGTAGTTGTTTTCATATTCAGGGTTAACACCGTCGGATCAGTGCCGGGTAGCAGCACAAAACCCCGCACGAAAATCGCGCTTATAACGGCTCTGGCGAGGTGTTTTTCGAACGTTGGGTCAGGATACCTGATGACCGGTCTGACCACGAGCGTTGCCGAGATCCTGACGGTCCCAAACAAGAGCGGCGGCACACTGAAGTGCCATAGCGTCGTCGTTGCGCTTATGCGCCAGGTCTGGGCTTGCGCACCAGGCTGTCAGGAGGATGGTTATGGTGCAGCGTATCCATCTGAGCCTTAGCCCAGCTGATAAGGGTTTTTCTTTCGGCATCGCTAAGTTTCGCGTCGGCATGAACACCCAGCCAGGTATAAGATTCGAGCGGCATGTTGCCTTCTTCCACCTCTTCCACCGTTTCTTCGAATTTGTGAAACTGAATGGCCAGTGGCCGGGTAGTATAGGATGAATAATTCAGGTGGCGCTTGCCGTCTTCAACGTGACTGCTTAACCACCAGGCTACGGGCTGAACATTGGCGTACCAGGGATAGACGGTCTTGTTGCTGTGACAGTCATAGCAGGCTTTTCGAAGGACGGTCTCGACAGAGTCAGGCAGCGCGTATTTTGTAGAAATGGATGCTGTATTATCGTCCGAGAGGTTGCGTTCGGGTCTGAAGAACTGAATAATGATAAGCAGGGCCAGCAAGGCAAGGAGTAACTTCCTAAGCATAAGTTGGAGGTATGATTGCGCCTAATTTGCACAATTCGTTTCAATTGCCAATCGCAATTTGATGATTGCCTTTTGTGTTGTGACGATCGCCGTTGATCCCCCGGCGAAGGAGTGAGGGACCGCGGGTCAGTCCCTTCTGATCTAAATTTCGAATTTCAAATCTCCATTCACAATTGATTAAACCCTAACTTGCTATTCTTCAACCTCCGTATGAGTGCCCATCAAAACGCGCGCTTTTCCTTTGTAAAGGGCCAAATTGTCCCTGTAAACGATGCCTGTCTGCACGTGAGTGACCTCGCCATACAGCGCGGATACGGCATTTTCGATTTCTTCAAGATCGCTGACGGTCATCCATTTTTTCTCCAGGATCACCTCAGCCGCTTCTTTGAATCGGCGCGAATTCTGAAGCTCCAGGCCCCGGTGTTGCGAGAGGAGATTGAGCAGTCGATCCATCAGTTGATCGCCCGCAATGAGATGCCTGCATCCGGGATCAAACTCATCCTGACAGGTGGGTATTCGGCCGATGGTTATCAGCCGGCTGCGGCCAACCTGATCATGACCCAGCATACTCTCAAGCTTCCTTCGGCTGAACAAATTGGGAATGGCGTACGTATCATCACGTATCCGTACTTCAAGGAGTTCCCGGCGGCAAAGTCTATCAACTATATGATGGGTATTTGGCTCCTGGATCTTCTTCAACAGGAACAGGCAGCAGATGTGTTGTATTTTCACGATGAAATTGTGAGTGAGTTTCCCCGCTGCAATGTTTTTCTGGTAGATGATGCGGGATCGCTGCTTACGCCATCAAGGAATATTTTGAAAGGAGTGACGCGAAAGAACGTGATTGCGTTGGCGTCGCAGTCTATGACGGTGCTGGAGAAAGACATTACCCGGGATGACCTGTATGCTGCGAAAGAAGTGTTCCTCACCAGCACCACCAAGCGCATCCTGCCGATCGTTGAGGCAGATCATCGTGTGATCGGCGACGGCCGGCCTGGGCCAGTAGCCCTATCGTTATTAGAAAAACTGATTGCCCTCGAGAAACAAGATAAGGGAAGTAAGGTCGCTTAAGTTTTTGTTACCGGATGCGGGGCGCATCGTTCCGCATTCAGAAATTAGCTTTTCAAGAATCTAACACCACATAAGAATATCATGAAATCAAGGAGTTATGTCGAAAAGGCTCCCGGCGAGTTGTTGATCGAGCGGTTTTACACCGCCTTTCAGCAAGGAGATTATCGCACGATGCAGTCCATGTATCACGACCGGGCAACATTTTCTGATCCGGTATTCGGAACGCTTCATGCGCCGGAAACGCGGGCCATGTGGGAGATGCTCATCAAGTCGGGAAAAGACCTTCGCATTACCTTTCATCACGTCGAGGCCGACCGGTTGCAGGGCGCCTGTTCCTGGGAGGCATGGTACCGATTCTCCCGCACCAATCGACCCGTTCACAACGTCATACGGGCCTCCTTTGCTTTCGAGGATGACAAGATCTTCCGGCATGCAGACAATTTCAACTTTTGGCGCTGGTCACGTCAGGCGCTGGGCGTTACGGGTTGGTTTTTGGGTGGCACGGCGGGGCTTCAACGAAAAGTCAGCAGCGCTGCGCAGGATAACCTGGCGAAGTTTATAGCTTCGATGCCGTCCAAGTAGGGCAACCTGCTACCTTTGTGCCTATGTTGTTGGAAAAGGTCAGAGCGGTAGAGGAGGTTTTCAGGATACTGGACGAAGAAATTACAGCGTTTCAGTCACGAACATCGCTTCACTGCTCCTGGGGATGCGGCAAGTGCTGTTTCAAGTCCGACATCGAAGCCTCCGCGCTGGAATTCCTTCCTTTTGCCCATCATCTGTATACCCTCGGTACCGCTTACGAATGGTATGAAAAACTTCGGGACACAAATCCGGCCCATTGTTTGATATTAAACCCAACGCAGGGAGGTGCTGGCATGTGCTCTCAGTATCAGCACCGCGGACTTATCTGCCGGCTGTTTGGATACTCTGCCCGCACCAATAAATATGGCAACCGCGAGCTTGTGACCTGTCAGATTATCAAGACTGAGCAGAAGGAAAAATACGAGGCTGCCGAGGAAGAAATCGGGAAGGGAGAACCAGTGCCCGTGATGAGTCAGTACTACATGCGAATGCATGCGATTGACCCGGCTTTGGCGCAGGAATTTTTCCCGATCAACGAGGCTATAAGGAGGGCAATTGAAGTTATATTGCATTACTATGCGTACCGGGAGTAGAATTTGGGCCGTGATGTTGTGGGTGGTTGCCACCGGCGGAGCATGGGCACAAGCGTTGCAAACACCTGATACGATCACGTATTCCCAGCCTGCAGGAGAACTAAAACATACGCCATTCGAGAGATACTGGACTAAGCCTCGTATCATACCTAAACTTGGCGTAGGGGTTATGGATCGCGCGTTCCTTGAGGTGGGCGTACAACTGCACAACATTTACCGTCATCCGCTCACGTTGCTTTCTCATGGCCCGTACACCACGGTTGACATTTTCATCGATGACAGCAACATTCTACTCGGTCCGAAGTTGGGCTATGAAGTCACGGCCGGTCTCTTTGGTCTAGCCGTCGATGCCACTTATTTTATAGATCACAATTACGATGGGGAAGGGGGAAACAGGAATTCTCTTATGATTACGCCGAAGGCCGGCATTTCAATACTTGGTTTTGCCAATGTTTTCTATGGATATGCGATACCTGTTTCCAGCGATGGTGGATTAAGCTCAATCAGCCGTCACCGGTTCTCATTGATCTTCAATCTCAACAAGGATTACTTCGACCTGAAGGATGCTCCACGGCGGAAGTCCCACGCCAGATCCGGAGGCTAGTCAAAAATCAACTTTGGTAGTTTTTCGAACGAGGTCCAGGAATGAAGGTCCTTCATTGACTTGTGAAAGTATGGTCGTTACATGACTCGCCACCGCGAAAGTTGATCGCTTGCGTTGTGCCCAGAAGGTCAAAACCACGATCAAGGCAACGCAGATTCCGACGGCGAGTGTAATGTTGCGATATGTGTAGTGCCCCTTCACGAATTCATCCTTTGCCAATCGCGTGCCACGCGGCCGAATGGCCTTTTCTGCGCAATTGGCACTATTTTGAAGGTGATATCGTTCAGTTGTGAACACGTCTTTCAAGGTTTCGTACAATAAGTACCCCGGGGATGCGCATTGGTTACGAGCAGACTGGCGAAATTTTGGCGCATCAAGCGTCATCGGTGTGTATTCAAAGGTTTACACTGAGTGTCTAAGATTCACATTAATACATTTGACCGGGTGAAGCCCAATATGATGATAGGCATGAACAGGATAATCTTATTCGTTGGACTGGCGGTTGTCCTCGCTGGCTCAACCTCGCTCACTACAGACCGTGCGGCGGAAGAGGGACCCGTAAAATGGCTGACGATCGAGCAGGCCCTGGAGAAGGCAAAAACGACCAAGCGCCCGATCTTTATTGATGTCTATACAACGTGGTGTGGATGGTGCAAGGTGATGGACAAGAACACCTTCAGCGATCCGTTGGTGGCAAAGCTGCTGAATGAGCAATTCTATCCCGTAAAATTCGACGGCGAACAGAAGGCCGACGTCGTGTTCAATGGAAATACCTACAAATACGTTGGAGATGGCAGCAGGGGATATCACGAACTGGCAGCTGCCTTGTTGAACAATCAGTTATCGTACCCTACAGTCGTTTTCCTCGACGAGAATTTTGGTCTGCTGTTGCCCCTTCAGGGATACCGCAAGGCACCCGAGTTCCTTCCGATCGCTACCTACTTTGGCGAAGGGCATTTCAAAAAGATTGCCTGGCAGGAATTTGAGAAACAGTATAAGTCGCCCTATTAAGTAAGAAGTCCTTAGTCGTTAGTCCTTGGTCGTGAGTGGGTCCTGAGCATTAATAGTCCTTAGTGCCCGGTACTGTAAATACTAGCGACCAACTCAGTACTAAATACTTAGGACTATTGACTCTTTCAATGGTGTTGCTCTTCGTCTTCCTTTTTGGTTGTTCTTCTGAAATCTACTAATCCAAGGGCTGCGGCAAAACCCACAATCACTGCGGCTATCGCGATGAATACGTTTGCGCCGTCCCCGATAAACTGATGAAACATGTCTGTCTTATTTGTGGTAAAAATAAGGGCATAACGCCGTCCGCCAAAGCTATTTGAGCAAAAATTAGCCCGTTGTCGACGAACAGCAAGACAGGCTTATTCGGCCTTCCCAAGCGCTTTGGCCAATTGTTTCCGGGCCTTTAGTGACTGCTTCTTGTTGATGTAGTAGAAGTTGAATCCGCCAATTATAGCCAGGCCGGTTATGGTGATGACCACAATGAACAGCGTGGTGGCCCGCAATTCAAGCCGATCGATCTTGGATTGGGCCTGCAGGCTTGACAATTGCTGTTCCTGTTCTTCAAACTCGATCACCATTTCCATCTGGGCGATGTTTCGGCTGCTTTCCTCGCTGTAGATCTTTTGCCGCGCGTCGTCGTACCGTAATTGCATCTCGTAGGCGGCCTTATAATTGTTTTGGTTGGCTTCGTTGTTGGCTATAGCCTTATAGATCGATGGCAGGTCGGCATAGGCCTGCAGGTCATTGCAGAGCACCAGGGCCTCGTCGAGATACAGCTTGGCCGGTTCGGACTGTCGGGCCTTAGCATAAGTCACACCCAGGTTAATGGCTGTTTTAAGTACGCTGGCGCGATCATTCTTGTCGCGGGCAATCTGGAGGGCCTTTTCATAGAATTCCACCGCGCGTTGGAAGTTACCTTGCCCGAAAAAGATATTGCCTACGTTGGTATAGGAATCGCTGTTTTGCTGGCCCATCTTTTCATCCAGGGCAGACGCCTCGAGAAAATACTGCATCGCTCTGTCGTCCATATCAATGTCGGAATAAAGGATGCCGAGATTGTTTAACGACCCAATGATGTGGCGGTCATCTTTTAGTTCCAAAAACAGCTTGTGAGACTCTTCCAGGTACTTCATCGCCATCGTATGATCCTTTTTAAGGGAGTAGATGTTGGCCATGTTGTTCTTGAGCGAGGCAACGCCCATCTTGAGCCGAACCGAATCGATACCCAGCTTCAGGCCCAGTGAATCGTAAATACGCAGTGACGTCATGTAGTACTGGAGCGACTTGTCAAGGGCGCCCTGCGCTTTGTACAACACCCCCAGGTTGTTGTAAGCGGCACCCATTCCGCGGTAATCTGATATTTCGGTGGACAGGTTCAGAGCCTCGCGGGCATAACCGAACGCTTTCACCGGATCGGAATCGACATAGACCCGTACCAACTCATTGAGCGTCCTGACCCGGCGCTCGTTTCGCACCGTATCGAGCATGGCAGTAAGGCTATCAGCGCGTTGGGCCATCGTCGTCACCGTCGTGACGAGCAGCAGAAGGACCGACAAAGTTTTAGAAATCATGGACACAGTTGTGCGGTCTAAAATTAATAACTTTCTCCATATTAGCACGGCCATGTTTGTTGATAACCGGCTCTCAATAATAACTATGATCACTTCTGTTTTATACGTGCGCACGGCCGCCAGCGCCCGATCCATCGCCGCTACCTGCGGGATGATCGCGCTGGTGTTGAGTTTTATGAGTGTGAGTTCACCCTGTTTGAGTCAATCGTCCGACGAGCAGAAAGTCAAAGACGTCATGGCGCAGTTGTTCAAAGGGATGGAACTTGGCGACAGTGCTATGGTGCACCGGTGTTTTATGCCGCAGGTGACCATGGCCACCGTTAAAATCAGCAAGGAAGGCGGTGCGGCCTTGACGAGGGAGGGAAGCCTGTCCGGTTTTCTGAGGGCAGTCGGCACACCCCACGCCGAGAAGTGGTATGAAGAAATTTGGGATGTCCGCGTATCGATCGATGGCACGTTTGCGCAGGTTTGGTGCGACTATGGCTTCTATCTGGGAAACAAGTTCAGCCATTGTGGGGTTGATGCTTTTCACCTCTACAAAGATGGTGCTCAATGGAAGATTTTCCACCTGGCCGATACACGGAAGTCAACGGGATGTGACATTCCGGCGGATATTGCCAAAAAGCACGCACCATAGGCATAGCGTTGTGTAAGCCAGGCTTCAAAACAAACCCTTTATCCTTTATAGTGGCATGAATGAGTCTTCTACCTGGCGAAACAAGATCGGTTTGGTGGGCTTATGGTTAGCCTGCTTCCTGTGCGTAGCCGCATTACAAGGCGAGGCACAACAAATCACGACCTTCATCCTTGTCCGGCATGCGGAGAAGGTCATGGATAAAAGCAAGGACCCAGTCCTTACAGAACAAGGCAACGCGCGGGCCAGGCGGCTGCAGGCGTTACTGGAAAAGGTATCGATCGATGCGATCTATACAACTCCTTACAAGAGAACACGCACGACGGTAGAGCCGCTGGCGCAGGCCAGGGGCCTCGCTCTTCGTGAATACGAACCTGAGAAGGAGGCGGCCATCGACGAGATACTGTTGCAACATGCGGGCAAGACGATCCTTGTGAGTGGTCATTCGAACACCATTCCTGAAATTGCCAACTGGCTCACGGGATCGAAACAGTACAGCGAGTTCGATGATACGGACTATGGAAATCTGATGATCGTGTCGGTGGTACAAAAGGGAAGCGTGGCGACCGTTACCTGGCTGCGGTACTAGTGCGCCGTAGCAAAAATACCTGTACAGGTATGCTGGGTATAATCCATTGGTTCACTGGCTCGCGGAACGGCAGAGCCCGGCAGAGTTCAGTTGCTTGGGTTAAAAGCGCCACGCCCGTTCCTGAGGCACAATAATTGTCACGGTTATCGCGTCATGCGGAATCCCGCAGTTGAAGACAGGCGTGTTTGAATCAAGATTTTTGCGACTATGGCGCTATTGGAATTTACAGCCGAGGGTATTTATTGTCCACAGGCCGATGTGCATCTCGATCCATGGAAGCCCGTTAAAAAGGCGATGATTACCCACGGGCACTCCGATCATGCGCGTTGGGGCCACCAACGGTACCTCTGTACGACGGCAGCCGCGCCGGTGATTCGATACCGGCTCAACCTGGGTGATAATCTGGAGACGGTCGACTTTGGTGAAAAGGTGAACATCAATGGCGTGGAGTTTTCGTTTCATCCGGCTGGCCATATTCCGGGTTCAGCGCAAATCAGGGTGGCGCGCGAGGGAGAGATATGGGTATTCAGCGGCGACTATAAACTCGAACCCGACGGGATTTCGGAGCCGTTTGAGCCGGTGAGGTGTCACACATTTATTACGGAAAGCACCTTCGGCCTGCCCGTTTACAATTGGAAGCCACAGCGCGAGGTATTTGACGACATCAACGAGTGGTGGCGGCGCAATCAGGCGGCGGGTAAGGTGTCCGTTATTGCAGGCTACGCGTTGGGTAAAAGTCAACGCATATTGCGGAATATCGATCCGGGTATCGGCAAGATTTTCGTGCACGGCGCCATTCGTTCGGTCACGGCCCTGTTCTCGTCCGGGGTGTTTGGGCTTCCGGAGACAACCTATGTAACGCCGGAAATGAAAAAGAAGGACTTCGAAGGCGGCCTGGTCGTGTGTCCGCCGTCAGCGTTGGGCACGCCGTGGCTGCGCCGGTTTGATCCTTACTCCCTGGGGATCACATCCGGATGGATGGGCTTGCGCGGCGCCAGGAGAAGGAGGGGAGCCGATCGCGGGTTCGTGTTGTCGGATCACGCGGACTGGCGTGGGCTCAACCAGGCTGTCAGAGAAACGGGTGCCTCGCGGGTATATGTAACGCACGGCTATGCAGGCATTTTTGCACGATGGTTGAATACCCTGGGAATGGATGCTCAGGAGGTGAAGACGCAGTACGAAGGCGAGCTCGGTGAAATTGCCGAGTCAGGTATCGAAGAAGACAGTACGTCTGGAACGGCTGTACCTGAATCCGCTCCGCCCGGCGATGAATCCAAAAAGGCCGGCTCATGAAGCGATTTACACAGCTATTTACGAGCCTCGATCAAACCACGAAGACCCTCGAAAAAATCAGGGCCCTGGTGTCGTATTTCGAAGTGGCACCAGATGCCGACAAGCTATGGGCCATCGCCATCTTGTCGCACCGTCGCCCGCGCCGCACGGTAAATGCTACACTATTGGCCACCTGGGCGTCCGAACTCGCGTTGTTGCCCTCGTGGCTATTCGAAGAATCGTATCACGTGGTGGGAGACCTGGCCGAAACGATCACGCTGGTGTTGCCCCCGCCCGACGAGTTTTCGGACGAGTCGCTAACGTATTGGATAAACTTTATTAAAGCCCTTGAGCCACTTACGATCGAAGAAAAGCGAGAGCGTATAGTGCATGCGTGGTTGCGGCTCGGTCCGGGCGATCGCTTTGTGTTCAATAAACTGATCACCGGCAGTTTTCGGATCGGTGTATCGCAGTCGCTCATGGTCAAAGCCCTGGCTCAGCACGCGGGCGTCAAAGAGAATGCGATCGCGCATCGGCTCATGGGGAATTGGTCACCCGTCGATAGCAACTATGCCGACCTCGTGTTGTCGGCGGAAACACAGGATGAGTCGCGTCCCTATCCGTTTTACCTGGCCTATGCACTAGGAGATCCTGTCGAAACACTAGGGGAACCGTTGGAATGGCAGGCTGAATGGAAATGGGATGGGATCAGAGGTCAGCTGATTGTTCGCAACCAAACGATGTTCGTCTGGTCGCGGGGCGAAGAACTCGTCACAGACAAATACCCCGAATATGCGTTGCTGCTGACGGTGCTCCCGCAAGGGGTGGTGCTGGACGGCGAGATCCTTCCGTTTAAGGATGGGAGACCTCTGCCCTTCAGTGCCCTGCAGACGCGAATCGGAAGAAAAAACCTCACGCCAAAAATTCAACGCGAGGCACCGGTTGCGTTTGTCGCCTATGACCTGCTTGAGTACAACGGTATCGATATACGCGAGTGGCCGTTGCATCAAAGACGCGCGAAACTTGAAGAGATTGTTTCCGGCGCGCCTCCGGTCTTGCAATTGTCTCCGGCAGTCCCTTTTACTTCGTGGCAGGAACTGCGTGATGCACGTGACACCGCGCGCGACAGGTTGAGCGAAGGCATCATGCTTAAACGCAAAGACTCAACCTACCGCGATGGGCGCCGTCGTGGCGACTGGTGGAAATGGAAGATCGATCCGCGTACCGTGGATGCCGTGATGATCTATGCCATGAGCGGCCATGGTCGTCGCGCCAACCTGTACACAGACTACACCTTTGCCGTATGGAATGACCAGCAACTGGTGCCGTTTACGAAAGCCTACAGCGGACTTACCGACGAAGAAATTCGCGAAGTGGACCGGTGGATTCGTCAGCATACGCTCGAGAAATTCGGACCTGTTCGAAGTGTAGCACCGCAGCTGGTGTTCGAGATTGCCTTCGAAGGTATTGCGCGTTCAACGCGGCACAAATCGGGAATCGCCCTGCGCTTTCCCCGCATTGCGCGATGGCGGAAAGATAAACCGCCATCGGAAGCGAACCGACTGGAAGACCTCATGGAGATGCTTGATACGCCGGGGATGGTGTAACCCGGCATGGTTTTTTTGATCTCTGTGATGCAGGCAGCCACGGTATCGTCGCTCGCTATGGAACGGGCATATAGTCAGTCTGAAAGGAACACTGGTTGTGGATTAATTTCTGCAGCCGGTCCCAATTGTAGTTAGGCAAAACCACAGCAACTATGTCATTGACCAGGTACAAGAAGAAAAGATCATTTCAGGAAACGCCTGAACCATCCGGCGGATCATCGTCGGAAACCACGCTCCGGTTCGTTGTTCAAAAACACGATGCGTCCCATCTTCATTACGATTTCCGTTTGGAAATGGAAGGTGTCCTGAAAAGTTGGGCGGTGCCGAAGGGACCCTCTATGGATGTGGCTGTGAAACGGCTTGCGGTTATGGTAGAAGATCATCCCTTTGACTATCGAACGTTCGAAGGCGTGATACCGGAAGGAAACTATGGCGGCGGGACCGTGATGGTGTGGGATGAAGGGTTCTACGAACCGGCCGAGCGCGGCAAAGACGATTCGAAGGAGGAGCTGGACAAGAGCCTGCGTCATCAGCTTCATCTCGGTAAGATCAAGTTTATTCTAAAGGGAAAAAAACTGAAGGGACTTTTTGCGTTGATCAAGGCAGGCGGACGGGGAGAGAACAGCTGGTTGCTCATGAAGCTTGATGACCGGTATGCTACAAAGGAAGATATCCTGTTGCGCGATCGGTCTGTCTTATCCCGACGGACGATGGCAGGCATAAGCGCTAAGCCAGCTGCTGTGTATGGAAAAAAATCAACCGCGCACACCACAACGCGACGGGTAGTTAAACGACCCGGCCATGCGAAGTCTCCGCGGAAATCAAAGCGTGTGTCCAGGACGCCCGGCACTACAAGCAGGTCAGCGACCCGGCGCACAACGACACTGCCGCCTGCTGGCAACGATAGTTTTCCGAAGGCCGTTATGCCTATGCTTGCTACACTCGTTGATAAACCGTTCCACGAACCAGGCTGGGTATATGAAATCAAGTGGGATGGTTATCGTGCCTTGGGTCTCGTTCACAACGGTGATGTTAACTTGTTGTCCAGAAACAGCAAGTCATTTAATGATAAGTTCTATCCGATTCATGCCGCGTTGAAAGAATGGAATTTCGAGGCGGTTGTCGACGGCGAAATCGTCGTGTTGGACGATCGCGGGCATTCAAATTTTGGCTCTTTACAGAATTGGCGAAGCGAGGCCGATGGGTACCTGATCTATTATGTGTTTGACCTGCTATGGCTGAATGGATCAGATCTCACGAAGCTGCCCCTCACAGAGCGCAAGAAGATCTTACAGAAGGCAGTTCCGTGGAATGATTCTGTGCGGATCAGCGAGAGCTTTGAAATATCAGGAACAGAGCTGTACGCCCTGGCGAACAAGCTTGAGCTGGAGGGCATTATTGCCAAGAAGGGGAACAGCGCCTATGTGACCGGTAAACGCTCGCGCGATTGGCTGAAGATCAAGGTAAGCAAGCGACATGAAGTGGTCATTGGGGGATTTACACGCAACGAGGAGTCCAGCAAGTTATTCAGCTCGCTGCTGGTGGGTGTGTACGAAGGTGATACGCTGGCGTATATGGGAAAGGTTGGCACGGGTTTCACCAGTGACATGCAGGAGGATATGATGACACAATTCAGGTCCCGTGTGATCAAGGAATCTCCGTTTGATACCGTGCCCGATGTAAACAAGCCCTCCCGCTTCAGGCCTGATCCGCCGTCTGCCCGCGCCACGTGGCTTCGTCCGGAGCTTGTATGCGAAGTCAGTTATGCGGAAATGACAGGCGATGGCGTCATGCGCCATCCTTCCTTTGAAGGCATGCGTGACGATAAAAAAGCATCGTCGGTTGTTCGCGAAGCGGAGGTCGCGGTTGAATCAGTTGTAAAGAAAGTCGATTCAGTAAAAGAAACGGATCCCATGGAAAAGCGCGTAGTAAAAGCAGGTTCGAAAAAGGAGCGCAAAACTTTATTGAACCCGAAGGATGAAACGCAGGTGCGACTCGTGGAGGGTCACGAAATTAAGTTCACCAATCTTTCAAAGGTCTATTGGCCGGATGAGAAGGTGAGCAAGCGTGACATGATGAACTATTACTACCAGATCGCACCCTATATGCTGCCTTATCTGAAGGACCGGCCTCAGTCATTGAACAGGTTCCCCAACGGTATAAATGGAAAAAGCTTTTATCAGAAGGACGTGACGGGCAAGGTGCCCGAGTGGGTGGATACGTTCCTGTATCACAGCAGTGATTCGCCTGAAGACAAACATTTCATGGTACCCAAGTCAGAAGCGGACATACTGTTAATGGCTAACATGGGATGCATAGAGCTGAATCCGTGGAGCAGCACGGTTGATAGCCCGGATCATCCGGATTGGTGCATTATCGATCTTGATCCGGGCAAGAATCCATTTGAAGAAGTGATCGAAGCGGCACGGGTGACGAAAGACGTCCTGGACGAAACAGGCGCCAGGTCTTACTGCAAGACGAGCGGATCGACCGGAATGCATATATACATACCGTTGGGAGCAAAGTATACATACGAGCAGTCGAAGGAATTTGCGCGCGCTATTGTTACGGTAGTCAACCGCCGGATACCGCGCTTCACGAGTATTGAACGAACGGTCTCAAACCGAAAAGGAAAGATGTATTTGGACTTTCTGCAGAACCGGCCGCAAGCCACGCTGGCGGCTCCCTATTCACTTCGTCCCAAGCCAGGTGCCACGGTTTCGATGCCGTTGCATTGGGAGGAAGTGAAGAAGGGTTTGAAGATGCGTGACTTTACGATTGCCAATGCCGTTGAGCGGGTGCGATCGGAAGGCGATATATTCCGTCCGGTCATTGGAAGGGCCATATCGATGGAACAGGTGTTGAAGAAACTGGAGGCCCTGCTGGCCGAAACAAGCAAGTGATTTTGCCCGCCCGCGGCCGCCAGATGCCGTTCAGGATATTTGTCGCGACCCCAGGCATCACAATTTGCGGCTTTTCATTAATTTCAGCTTATGAAGCAGCTTGCAGCAATTTTTGTTCTGCTTTCATGCGCGATAGCTTCCTACGCGCAGCAGGATGAGATACGCAAGAGCATTTATTTTGGGGGAGGCAGTTATTACATCGGCGATGAGCAGACCACACAGTTATTCGACTGGCTCGACTCGATCCCCAATCTCCTGGACAAATACGATATTCACCTGATCAGCCATACGGATCCAATCGGCGGACGCGAATACAATGAATGGCTATCAAAGATGCGCAGCGAATCCGTTCAGCATCTACTTCAACAAATGGCCATTCCCGATCACAAGATTTCCATCAAAGACTGGGGACTTGAAAATCCGGTTTACAGCAACACGACGTACCGCGGCATGGAAATGAACCGCCGGGTGGACGTTATTTTGTATCCCATCATATTTTAGCAACCACGGCGCGAATACGATCCGGGGCTTTTATCGGCCATTTCCGTAAGGCAAGCAAACGTTTCAAGCCTGGTCTCCCGTCTGACCCAAAACGCGCGTTTTCGCGCGTTAGCAAATCAATCATTCAATCAACAGATCAACCAATAAACAAACCTGTTCGATTTAGGACACCTATTTGCACATTCGGACGGAATGATCGCTGCTAACCATTAAATTGGGCCTTTGTACAGCCTCCTATCCCATTGGCACTATTGTTGGCTTTGGGGGGTCGGGGCTCGTTTAATACACCACAAACGGCACATTTCATGATTAAATTGAACGACATCGACAAGTACGTCGACTCCCGCTTCCAGCGGACATTTGTACTGAAAGGCGTCAACCTGACGGTTGAGCAAGGCGAATTTCTCACGATCATGGGTCCCAGCGGAGCGGGTAAATCCACGCTCATGAACCTCATTGGTATGCTCGACGAGCCATCGGCCGGCGAGTATTATTTCTTTGATGAGCCTGTGCACAAGATGAAGGAGAAGCAGAAGTCCGACATGCATAAGAATTACATCGGCTTCATTTTCCAGGCTTATCACCTTATCGATGAGCTGACGGTTTACGAAAACATCGAAACGCCACTGTTGTACAAGGGCGTTAGCAGCGCACAACGCAAGAGCATGGTGGCCGAGATGCTGGACCGATTCAACATGGTCGCCAAGAAAGACTTGTTTCCGGAGCAGCTGAGCGGCGGACAACAACAGCTCGTGGGCATTGCCCGCGCTATTGTCGGACAACCCAAGCTTCTGCTTGCCGATGAACCGACAGGTAACCTGCACTCTGATCAGGGAAAGCAAATCATGGAAATTTTCAAGAAGCTTAATGACGAAGGAATAACCATCATCCAGGTAACACACTCAGAAGAAAATGCCCGCTATGGTAAGCGGATACTTCGCGTGGCGGATGGCGCTATCGTTGCGGATGAAAGGGTGGAGGCAAATGTGGGTGCGTAAAGAAATTTAGAGTTAGGAGTATATGAGGTATTTTGTTCTCGTGATTTTGTATTGTGCGGTTACATCTTCAGCATTCTCTCAAAATGCTGCAACGGAGGAACCACCCCAGGTGAAGCTGACCTTTGAAGAAGCAGTGAAGATCGGTCTTGAAAAGAATGTTTTGCTGAATCAGGCCAAGAACACATTGGAGTCGACCGAAGCGCAAAAGCTTAACGCGATTGGTACCCTTACACCCTCCGTCAATATTGGTGGAAATTACCAACACCAAAAAGGTGCCCAGCCGAACACTACGTCTGGCGAGTTGGAGGACTTGATAACCGACTATGCAGGCCTTCAATTGAACGCAAACATGATGCTCTTTAATGGGATGGGCCGGCTGCAAAACCTAAGGGCCGCTAACAGGCAAGTCGATGCTCAAAGCTATCTGGTAAAGCGAACCTCTCAGGATGTTATCTTTAACGTTGCAACCCAATACCTGCAAGTGTTGTTGGATCAGGAACTGTTGAAAATTGCTATTGAGAACCGCAACACGCAACAAACTTTACTCGACAAGATTACAGCTACTTATGAGGTGGGTGCCCGGGCCGTAACGGACGTATATACCCAGGATGCGATGGTAAAAGGTCTTGACGTGATGGCCATCCGCGCCAAGAATACGTTGCAGAATGACAAGTCTTTACTTGCTCAAACCCTTCAACTCGATCCTTCTCAGCCTTTCGAGGCGCAACTCCCCACATTTTCACAAGACATTGCTGAATTTCGCACCATGCCGCTGGACAGTATGATCAAGATCGCCCTCGACAACCGGGCAGATCTGAAGCAGGCAGAGAATCAGGCGAAAGGAAACAAGTATTCTATGAACGCGGTTGCCGGGAGATATCTCCCCAGCCTATCGGCATATGCGAATTATGGATCGTTTTACTATTCCTTAATTGACGACACTTTCAAGAATCAATTTAGGACGTTGAATCCTTCAACAACATACGGTCTCAATCTTACTATACCAATTTATACAGGCTTTCAAACCCGTGCGCAACGTGCCATGGCCAGATCGGTTTATCAAAACAGTTTGTTGACCAGTCAAAATCTGGAAAAAACGGTAGCCCTGGATGTTCAGCGAGCGTACAATAATTATGTGAACGCCATCCAGGCATATCAGTCAAGCCTTGTCCAATACCAGGCAGGTGATCTGGCACTTCAGACGCAGCAGGAAAGTTACCTGCTTGGCGTGTCGGACCAGGTTGCTGTGGCTAACGCGAACCAAATTTACGTGCTTGCAGCCGGATCGAAAGCCCAGGCCGAAGTGACGCTTGTATTCCAAAAAATATTGCTGGAATACGCGCTCGGAACCCTTAAGTTTGACCAAATAAAAGAGAATTGACCGCATGGCGTATCCTGACCGCTAACTGATCCAAATAGCGTAACAGTTTGCGAGGCCAGCCAAATGCCCGGATCGACCCTTCCGATTCTCAAATTCTGAAATTTTTTATACCTTTGCAGCCCGCTTAATTGAGCGGGCTGTCTTGTTGTTAAAGAGGCAGTATTTCTAACAAATTTGTGCCCGCGAGCCCGTCGGGTGCATGTAAAACAGGGCGAATTATGGCGAAAGTCAGCAAACCTGGTGAAAGACCCAGAAAACCGACCCCCGCATCGGACGAGGCAGCAAAAGCAGCCGCAAAGAAGGAAAAAGCCGCAAAAATCGAGGTAGACGAAGATGATCCGCTGGCTGAGATCAAATCAGCTCAAAAAGAGCAGATCGGCACGGAAGCCATCCCTGTTTCAGAACTCAAAAAAGCCAAGTACGAAAAACAGATCCCCGGTGAGTTCGACTTTGAAGCGTTCGACACGAAGGGTTTCGGCGAAGGATACTCTAAAGAGAAGAAAGCCGAGATGGAGCAAATGTACTCCGGAACGGTCACTTCTGTTGACAGCGGCGAGGTAGTGAAAGGTACCGTTGTAGGTATCAACAACCGCGACGTGATCCTGAACATTGGATTCAAGTCTGACGGTCTCGTACCGCTGGCTGAATTCAAGGAGATGACGAACCTGAAGATCGGAGATATAGTGGACCTCTTCATTGAAGAGCGCGAAAACTCAATGGGTCAGCTCGTCCTCAGCCGTCGCAAGGCGAAGCTGGTGAAAGGTTGGGAATATGTACAGGAAGCCCTTGATAAGGACCTTATCATTGAAGGTTTCGTGAAGCGCAGAACCAAAGGTGGTCTTATCGTTGATGTGTACGGCATTGAGGCGTTCCTCCCCGGTTCACAAATCGACGTAAAGCCTATCCGCGACTTCGATATTTATGTTAACAAGTCGATCGAGGTGAAGGTGGTGAAGATCAACTACACCAACGACAACGTGGTAGTATCGCACAAGGTCCTCATCGAAAAGGACCTCGAGCAACAGAAGGCCGTTATCCTCACCAACCTCGAAAAGGGTCAGGTACTCGAAGGGGTGATCAAGAACATGACCAACTTTGGTGTGTTCATCGATCTTGGTGGTGTAGATGGTCTGCTCCACATTACCGACATCAGCTGGGGTCGCATCAACCATCCCGAAGAAGTGCTTAAGCTTGACCAAACCGTTAAGGTGGTTGTGCTTGACTTCGACGGTGACAAGAAGCGGATCTCTCTGGGTATGAAGCAACTTACTCCCCATCCTTGGGATGCGCTTCCGGTAGAAATTCAGGTGGGCTCTAAGGTTAAAGGCAGGATCGTTAACGTGGCCGACTATGGCGCGTTCCTCGAACTTCAGCCTGGCGTAGAAGGCCTTATCCACGTAAGCGAAATGAGCTGGTCACAACACTTGCGCAATCCTCAGGATTTCATGAAAGTGGGCGACGAAGTACAAGCTGTTGTGCTTACGCTTGATCGCGATGAGCGCAAGATGTCGCTCGGAATCAAGCAACTCACGGAAGATCCCTGGACAAGACAGGATGTTCTCACGAAATACGCTGTGGGTACACGCCACAAAGGTATCGTTCGCAACCTCACGAACTTCGGCCTCTTCATTGAGCTCGAAGAAGGTATCGACGGTCTCGTGCACGTGTCTGACCTGAGCTGGACCCGGAAGATCAAGCATCCTTCGGAGTTCGTGAAAGTTGGCGACACGATGGAAGTACAGGTACTCGAGCTCGATGCAGCTAACCGCCGCCTCGCACTCAGTCACAAGCACATGGAAGAAAACCCTTGGGATACTTTCGAAACGATCTTCACGATCGGTTCACTGCACAAGTGTACGGTCATCAATAAGAACGACAAGGGCGCGATCCTGGAGTTGCCGTACGGCATCGAAGGTTTCTGCGCAGCCAAGAACCTTGCTAAGGAAGACAACTCGAAGGCAGAAGTTGGTGAGTCGCTGGATTTCAAAGTCCTCGAATTCTCGAAAGACGACCGCCGCATTGCGTTGTCGCACAAGGCGACTTGGTCAGCCGAAGACGATCGTCCTGCTGCTACTGCCGCGAAGACTGGAAAGAAGCCCGCGACTGGCAAGAGCAATACGGTGCAGTCTATCAACCAGCAGTCTGAGAAATCTACGCTGGGAGATCTGGATGCACTTGCAGCGCTGAAGGAGAAGATGTCTGGAGGCGATAAAGCCGAATAAGAATCTGACAGTTTACAGGTGTGGAAAGGTGACCAGGTATTTGGTCACCTTTCTTTTTTTTGCGGAGGTATAAAAGGGAGAATACAGTTTACGCTGAGCCGCAGATTTTATTTGTTCGGGCGTTCCTCACTTAACGCGTCGTTCATTTAAGAACGTTTCCATTAAATCAATTTTCCGCCACCGTAATGGTTTGCTGAGAGCGCGCCGGGCGTACGTCTCCATATTTATAGCGTCGACGCAGGCGTCGATAACAGATGCGTTCGTCGATGCCCGTTTATTATTTCCGGAATGTCTTGAATTTTTGAAGGAGACCTGCATCTCGCTGTCTGATGCCTGAAGTATCGACGCCTGCGTCGACGCAATGAATGCCGGGACGCACGCTCAGCGCGGTTCTTTACGAGCCATCCAATACTGGAAAACGTTTTTGCAACGTTATTAAAAGAACAAAGGCTGATATCAACGCCCGCCCAAAAATAAAATCTATACCACCACCAATTTGCTCGACGTGTATTATTGTAGCATTTAATACACACTTCAACAGAACGTTCCGGACAAAACTGTTATCGGTAACGTTGACGATACCCTTGACTTACTAACGATAACGGTGAGGTAACACACGATTTACCTTGGATGCATTTCTTGCAGCATAACTTACTAACCCTGATAACTGCATGAAACTTTATTACCGTTTTGTGATTTTCACATGCCTGCTATTATACAGCATAGCAGCAAGGGCTCAGACCACGCACGCGACGATTTCCGGAACTGTTGTCGACCAAAGCAGCAATCCACTGCCAGGTGCAACGGTAGTGCTGAAGAACGAATCGACCGGATTCACGACAGGTACGCAAACCAATTCTCAAGGCGATTTCCTGTTCAAGGAACTGCCATTGGGCGGCCCTTATACGGTTGCCGTTTCATTCATCGGTTATGCTGAGAACAAGCAACACGGATTTGTCCTCCACCAGGGAGATGCTATTCGGGTGAAGTCAAACCTGATGGAATCCAATGAGACGCTTCAGGCCGTAGAAGTAGAGGCATCGAGTTTGCAAAATCAAGTGGAGAATTTCGGAGCCTCGACCTCGATATCGGCACGTGACATCAACAAGCTCCCAGTCAACGGACGCAATTTTACTTCGCTCATGGATCTTTCCCCGTTAAGCCGTGGTGGCAACATTTCCGGACAACTAGGCTCTTCCACCAACTATACCATTGATGGTATGAATTCGAAGAACCCCACGTCAGCAGGATCGACGACGAGTCGCAGTGGCGCTCCCTATTCCATCTCCATGGAAGCGGTGAGAGAGTTTCAGGTGGTGACCAATGCCTATGACGTGACCTACGGAAGAAGCGGTGGCGGTACCGTTAGTGCCGTGACACGGTCAGGCACCAATCAATTTACGGGTAGCTTGTTCAATTACTCGCGGGCAGACTGGTTGTCGAGTTCCTATGACATTCGCGGAAATAAGAACAACAACAAGTTCGCTACCAATCAATTTGGTTTCTCGCTGGGTGGACCCATTATTAAGGATAAGCTGCATTTCTTTGCGGCATGGGACCATCAACAGGATAGCCGGCCATTGATTATTGCCGATATCCAAAGTCCTGCAGATGAAAATCGTTTTAACGTTACGACTGCTACCCTTGATCGTTTTGTCGACATTGGCAGGAGGAAATATGGCTTGTCGCAGGATGAACAATATGGCAGTTTCGACAAGAACCGTGGATCTGATGCCGGTTTTGCGCGCATCGACTGGCAAATTAACAACAAGAACCTGCTCACGATCCGTGATAACTATACACGTGACGATAACAAACTGGGCCTGGCGGATAACACGTCCATCAATATTTTGGAGTCGTATGGAAATGACTACAACGTAGATAATAGCCTGCTTGCCTCGTTACGCACATCCATTAAGTCGCGTATGACGAATGAACTGAAAGTTCAGTACCTGTATACGTATCAGAAAAGCAGCCCTGGAAACCAACTGCCCGAGGCTAATATTCCCAGGGCGATCGTCGAGAATGTCGTGTCGACCTTAAGCGATGGAACAACAAGATCGACCAATATTCAAATGGGAGGGCATCGCTTTGCCCAGGAGACTTTCAAAAACCATGTCGTACAGTTGATCGACAATCTTTACCTGAGTACAGATAAGATTGATTATACTTTTGGCGTGGATTTCATGTACACGAACTCACAGTCCGTTTATGGCAGTGAAGTGAACGGCAGGTTTCATTACACGGTCGACGCGGCTGCTGGCCAAACGGCATTGGATAAGTTTGAAAACCTGCAACCCTATCGCTACTATCGCGAAGTGCCCCTCGTTGATGATTGGGGCGTAAGCGGGAATATTTTCAATGCGGGTGTGTATGGACAGATGTCCACCACGTTGATGACGGGTTTGAATATGACCGCAGGCCTTCGATACGACTATGCGTTCTATCCAAGGTCACCGCTCAACCAGACGCTGCTTGATGAGCTGGATATCCGGACAGATAGTCGCCTGAAGTCGTCTGTACTGCAGCCCCGCGTTCAGTTCACCTGGGATGTGAACGACGCGCACAAGGACATCATTCGCGTAGGAGGCGGGATCTTCGCTTCCGATATTAACAACTATGTGTTGATCAACAACCTGACCTTCGACGGTAAACATCTCGCAACGGTGGATGTACGCGCTCCGAACATTCCGGCCCCCGACTTTGCGGCATACCGGAATAATTACGGAAGCATTCCCTCCCTGGATGCCTTCCAGCTTCCGACGATCAACACGAACGGAGCCGACGCCCGCGTGCCGGTTATTTATAAAGCAAACGTTTCATACAATCGTTTCATCAACGATAACCTGAAAGTGGGCATTAGCGGTTACGCCACATTGGGCCGTAACAACTACACTTATGTGGATCGAAACATGGTCGATGATCCTTATTTCACGTTGCCAGAAGAGGGAGATCGCGGCGTCTACGTACCGCTCAACACGATGCCGGCAAACGGTGCGGGTGATTGGCTGATGGGCCGGAAGAGCGATAAGTTCGGACGCGTGCTCGAGTTGATCAGCGACGGAAAAGTCAATCAGTTTGCAGTCGTGGCCGATGTTACCTACCAGTATTTCAAGGATGGTATGATCAACGTAAGCTACACCTGGAATGATACAAAGGACAATACCTCTTTCAACGGAAACGTTGCGAACACGGCAACCTTGTCGCTACCTGTAAGGGATGATCCTCGCAACCTTAGTCTCATGACGTATTCCGACAGTCATTTTCGTCATAAGGTTGTAATCTTTGGAACATTGCCTTCGTTCTGGGGCATTAGCGTCGGTGTTCGCTACTCGGGCATTGGAGGCACGCGTTACTCCCTGCTATCCGGGGCAAACAGCAACGCGGACTTCGTGTCAAGCACGAATGACCTCGCCTACATTTTTGATATGAATAGCGAGTCAGTGCCTGAAAATGTAAAGACTGGCCTGCAGGCGGTGCTCGATAATCCCAGCGCGAGCCAAAGTGTCAAGGACTATATCAATAAGTATTCGGGAAGAATTGCCGAGCGCAACGGTGGTGTGAATGGTTTCTATGGCGTTTGGGATTTGCGTGCGAACAAAAAAATCAACCTTTTTAAGACGCATGCCATTGAGGTGTCAGTTGACATATTCAACGTAGCCAATCTTCTCAATAAGGAGTGGGGGACAAACGAGTCATTGGGTTCACAGGCACTTTATGCGCTGGGCATTCCGTCTACAGCGACGTCGCCCGCTGTTCCCGGATTTGATGCAGCAAATCAGCGATTCAACTATCGCGTGAACACGGCTGGCGTGGTGACGCCTTCGGGGAACCCTTATCAGTTTCAGGTGGGGCTGAGGTATAGCTTTTGAATTGACAAGGAACAATTAACAATTGGGACGGGGCTTATCAGCCCGTGGTGAATGGGGGTGCAGGTGTCTGCGCCCTTGTTTAATTTCGTGGAGAAACTGATTTTAGTATTAAAAAGCAATCGGATTAAAAAATGAAAAAGTATTACTGTACTGCCCTTCTAATAGTTTTCGCACTCACGAGCTATGGGCAAAAGTCACCAAAGACGAAAGTGATTGCTCACCGCGGAGCATGGAAGAATACAAGCCAGCCACAGAATTCGCTGGGTGCCTTGAATGCGGCCATTAAGATGGGATGCTTTGCGAGTGAGTGCGATATATGGATGACCGCGGACAGCGTGTTGGTCGTGAATCACGATCCGCATTTCTATGAGATGCCGATAGAGACCACCTCGTATGCTTCGCTGCTGAAGGTCAAATATCCAAATGGGGAGTCCATCGCTACGCTGGAGCAGTTCCTCGCCGTCATCACGAAGCAAAAGGCAACCCGCCTTGTATTGGATGTGAAGCCTTCGAAGATCAGCAAGGAGCGATCTATTGTGACGGCGCAAAAATCCTATGCGGCGGTGGTGGCAGCCAAGGCTAAGAAGATCGTTGACTTCATTCTGTTTGACTACGATGCGTGTCTCGCGTTGGAGAAGTTGGACAGTAAAGCCAACATAGCTTATCTGCTGGGAGACAGAACCCCGGAACAGGTTGAGAAGGATGGACTTTGGGGAATTGACTATAACAACAAACTGTTTGAGAAGAATGGGAACTGGATTACGGATGCCAGGCAGCGGAAGTTGACGGTAAATGTCTGGACGGTTAACGAGCAGGCAATGGCGCAATCATTTATCGATCAGGGCGTCGATTATATTACAACCGACGAGCCGGAGATGGTGCTGAAGATGGTGACACCAAATAAATAGGCAACCTGGTGTTAAAGATGGGTTGATCCCGATTTGAAAGGTTCACGCCTTAAGTGATAAGAACAGATTTGAGATTTTTGAAAGGTGACCAGGAATTGGTCACCTTCTTTTTTGGCAGGGTAGGTTGGAGTAGGGAGGTTATCGGAGGAAATGCATTTTTAACGCAGAGGCGCTGAGGTTTATATTGGTCGGGCGTACCTTGATATAAAGGTTCGTACATTTAGTATCATTGTTTTTAAAACAGTTTTCGGTATCGGATAGGTTTTTAAGAGATCGCTGGGCGTGCGTCTTGGCATTTAATGCGTCGACGCAAGCGTCGAGCCCGAGTTTGGCTATTTCCCGATTTGAATTAATAAAAAACTGGTAGTTCTTTCAATTTCCGGTCGGCGCAAGCGTCGATAATAAAGCGAACGAGATTTCAATTTGAAAACCACCTTACTGCCGGACGTCAAATCGACGCTTGCGTTGACGCATTGAACGTTGGGGCGCAGGCTCAGCGATCTAAGGAACTATCGTGCGGAACCTGTCCTGGTGACACCGTTATTAAATGTATGAAGCTTGAGATCAGGGTACGCCCGACTAATATAAACCTCAGCGCTACTGCATTAAAAATGCATTTTATTGGGAGGTCGTTCCCTTCAGTTTGAAAACGATCAGAGGCGTGAAGGTTCCGCGCATTTTGATCGTCATGTGCGTGATCTGAATCCGTTGGGATACATGATGTATACCAGCGCGCAGATCAGCAGAAAATTATACTCCATTCCGTTTCTTCCGCCGCCAACAACAAACCACCCTTCCTTGAAGTGGACCATGATGATGCCCATGAGCAATATCAGGATAGTGACAATTGCGGCAGGCTTTATGTAGCGATTGAATATCAATAGAATGGCACAAACTACGTGAGACAATTTCACGGCCCAGGCGATGGGTACACCCAGGGGTGCAAATCCGACTTGATTGAGGTACTGGTCACCGAAGACGTTTACGTCTCCGGAGAAGATACTCGGGAGACTATGGGTAAGGAGGATTATGGCGACGGCGGCGCGAAGGATAAATGTCTTGTCAATCATGGGGTTAGGAATCAGCGGTGTTTCCTATTAAGTTAAGAATATACCATGCAAAAAATACGATGCGCGGATAAGCCGATCAGTCTCAGGAGGATAGGGTTTACCCGGCAGATCGAAGGGCTGGTTTTGAGGGCTAGCGACCGCTGCAGAGGTGCCGTTCGGGCTGTCGCAAAGTATAGCCTTGTGACAAAGCTTTCTTGCGCTTGTGGATTGCTTTGAGGCCTTATTTGATTAGTTTTGTGCGACTTTTTGGGGTCCTGTTCGTTGCGGCGGATGGGCAGGTAAATTCCGGAAGTCACGGAATAAGGTCTCATGGCCGAGTGGCTAGGCAGAGCTCTGCAAAAGCTCCTACAGCGGTTCGAATCCGCTTGAGACCTCTAAATACCTTGGGATTGGCAAAATTTCAAGGTATTTTTTTTGTGATAGAAAAGCAGCGCCGGTTTCCTACAAATCGGCAGGAGCGAGGTCAATCACAATTTTCGTGCGCTGCATACGATAGCCAATTGACGACGTTGTCCGGCAGGCCTACCAGGTAAGTATGAACACCCTGACCCTACGCTGATCTCGAATTTGACAAGAACAGGTGTACGTCTTGAAGAACTGCTCCAAATGGGTTGGCTACCTTATAAATTGTTTTTGTGACGCGATGACGTCACAAAGGTGCTGGCCGAAATGAGCCCTTTACTTCCTTCACGCCTTGAAAGTTGAGGGTCAATCGTCCTTCATCAAGAGATTATCGAAGCTTTTGGTATGATCAAATGCCGTGAATCAATTCACGTTCAAATTTCTTCATATTCCTGTAACGTTGGGGTAACCATATGATCAAGGTTGGTTTTGATCTTTATCAAAACCGATGAAAATAATTATGGCTCCGCTAAATAGAAGAAATTTCATCCGTGGCACGGCGGCATCCGCGGCAGCGTTTTCAGTGCCTGGTTTGATCCGGGCGCAGGCAAAGAGCAATCGCGCGCTACGCATCGTTCAAATTTCCGATGTACATCTCGATACGCGGGAAATCGCCGGCAAGAACTTCATCAGAGTGCTTACAGATATTAATGCCATGAAGGATAAGCCCGATCTGATCATCAATACGGGCGACAGCGTTTTTCGCTCCGACGGCATGACCTTCGAAGATGCAGAGAAGCAATGGAATCTTTTAGCCAGGCTACTAAAGGAGAATAACCGCATTCCCATTAGAAGCTGCATTGGCAATCATGACGTTTGGTTTGGACCCGACGCCAAGACCGATGAAAGTTATAAGACCCACAAGCATTATCACAAGAACTGGGTTCTCGAAGTTCTCGCACTTCCGGACCGTTACCACTCCTCGGAAATGAATGGCTGGCAATTCATTGCTCTCGATAGCATCAATTTGGACGAGTATTCCATAGATAAGGGTCAGTTCTCCTGGCTGGAGAAAGAACTTGATCGCATTCCTCCAAAAAGACCGATCTGCATCTTTAGTCATGTTTCCATTCTGTCGGTTATTCCACTGATGCGGGGATTAAAGGAAGAGAAACTGGAAGACATCCGCTACCCGGCGTCCCGACAGCATCGGGACGCGTTGCAACTCAAGAATCTGTTTTACAAACACCCCAACGTAAAGCTTTGCCTGAGCGGACATACGCACCAGATTGATCAAGTGAATTTTATCGGCGTTCAATATTTTACGGGCGGGACGGTCTCCGGCAACTGGTGGGGCGACCATCGCGATTCGGTGATCTTCGAGGAATTTCCACCGGCCTATACGCTCATCGATTTGTTCGCCGACGGCATGGTCAGTTATGAGACGATCTTTTATCCGTTTACAACGTGATTTTTTTATTGCCTATTACGGCGCGAGAAACACGCAACTGACATCGAACCTTAACAGCTCGTTCACCAGCGTGGCTAGCTTGTGACACACTTTGCCTATGTAACAGAATGTAATAGTGATTGTATGCCTAAGAGCTTGATGATTAATTAGGTCTGCCGGCACGCTTTAAATATGTTAGCGCCATGCACAATGCCGCGCGGATAGCGTAGTACCCACCGCGGATTGGCACATTCCAGCGACAACAAAACAAGCAAAAGAGCATGCCTATCTAAGCATCTTCTCGACCACTTTGTCGCGATCAACCCTCATATTGCTGCAACGACACCCCAACCTTTTAGGCAAACGAAACTAGGTTTGTATTCCAAAGACTTTTGACAGGAAACTAAGGCACCTTCAAAATTCAGCGCTATGGAAAAGGCAAATCGCGGGTATGACCATGTCTTTTGGGCGCTGCTGGGGAGTGACAGCATCGTTTCGATGTGGAAACGATGCCTGACCAGGAAACATCCATGCAAATAGAGGACAGTTGTAAAACACTACGAATGATTTCAATTATAAAGGCAACGGAAAGAGATTGCAATTCAATTGTTAATATTGGCAAAATATCAGTAGAAGAAGCTCATAAGGGCAGCTCTTCAGCAGAAGTCATGAATGAGTTTCTTGAAAGGCATTATAACGATGATGCGATTAAGGAAGAGCTCAATGATATCAATAACATTTATCACATCATTCATTACAATGATCAACCGGCCGGATTTTCTAAAATTATCTTAAATGATGGTCATCCGAATATTGCTGTAGAAAATGTAACTAAGCTAGACCGGATCTATTTACTGAAAGAATTTTATGATCTGAAATTAGGTCTTAAGCTCCTGAATTTCAATATCGAACTATCGAGAGATAATAACCAATTGGGTATGTGGCTATATGCCTGGATTGGCAATAACAGGGCTGTTGATTTTTATCTGAAGGCGGGATTTACAGTGATAGGAAGTCACAACTATTATGTCACTGCGACGCACTACGACGTGAGCCATCAAATGTTTCTCAGTTTTTCTGAACCGAAAGTGCTAAAGGTTAATGAAGCTGGCTGAATTCCTGGGAGGTTTACAGATCTGCCAAACTACACAAATCTCGCAGGATGAGTTGGAAATTGTGCGCTCAGGATCTCCAACATCAAAAATCATCAAGATTTACGTTTGAGGTTTTTTTATGGCAAAAGTTTTGACGTCATTTTTTGCACGCTAGTCATACGAACAGCACGTTGAAGCTTGTGCTCAAGTCAGGCGATGATCATGACGTGATTGTGGCGGGAGAGAGGATTCAGGATTTTAAGGTCTGGCTGGACCGGTAGTGTCGGCGCGTGTATGCTCCAGGTACATCTCTGCAATTTTTCCGGCAACCGGATACAGGTCACTTGAAGAAAGATTCGATAAAATTATTACGCTTACCTGATTGTCGGGGAACCTGAAGAACGTACACGTGTATCCAGGTTTGTTGCCACCGGCCAGGATCAACCTATGGCCTTTGTAGTCACTGATAAACCAACCCGCGCCATAGTGGTTCGATTTGCCGGCCCCGTTGTCACCAATGATTCCATCGCTGCCGTCGGTGAGTTTAGAGGGCAGCCACAATTGCTCAAGACTGGCCTTTTTGAGTAAAGCGTTGGTATAAAATGAGCTGTCTAATTTTGCCAGGTCTTCTGCTGTCGTAATTATGCCACCTTCCGAATAAGCCCAGGTATCACTGGTGAATTCTGCATTCTTTAACGCTTTGTCGTAAAGCGTGTATCCACTTACCCGGTTGTATATAATTGACTGACCTTTGTCGAGCTGTGAATGGGACATTCGGATTGGTCTGAAAATGTGTTCAGATAAATACTCTTCATAGCTCAAACCACTTGCTTTTTCGATGACCATCCCCAATAAATAATACCCAGTATTGCAATACTTCATCTTCGTCCCCGGCGGGTAGACCATGGGTGACCTTGAGCACATTTGTATAAATTCATCGTGGTTAAGATCAATGCGCCATGAGTTTTTCCACGACCAGTCCGGCGCCTTGAAGTAATCGGCCAGTCCGGAGGTGTGATGTAGTAATTGCCCGATCGTAATGGAACTCCATTCTGCGGGTAGCCCGTCGAGATAAGTGGTTATTTTTTCATCAAGTGATATTTTCCCACGTTCCATCAACTGCATAATAGCGATAGCAGTAAAGGGCTTGGTAAGGGATGCTATTTTGAATGGGCTTTCGCGCTTGACAGGAATAGAATATTCAACATTCGCCAGGCCGAAACAATTTTTGTATATTATTTTTCCGGCGTACACTACTGCGACCGAAGCACCTGGTATTCCCTGCCTTTCCATTTCCCCGGCAATGAAAGTGTCTATTTTTTTTGGATCGACATTGAGAACGCTCGAGCCGTCTTTTGCGTCGTTGCCGTGTTCAACTGGTTTGCTTTGATTACAGCAATACAGCAGGAACGAGGCTGTAGCTATAAATATGGCGGTATGTAGCTTTAGTTTTCCCATGATGCCTGCGCTTTGCAATATAAGTGCCACTAGATAAGTGGTTCCGGGTCAATACTATTTCAGCAATGACCGGTCGAATGCGTACACTTTAGCGGTCAGTTTTCAGCGTGCCCAAATATGGTTGTCGATGGGTTGGCAGGCAGGCATTTGTCTTTTAAATATTACCGATCGGGAATAATTAAGGGATTTATTGGAAATTTCGGCGTCAAATTCCCGATCGGTAACATTTTATTGTTTATGACTCAGTTTATTCGTAATATTACCGATCGGGAATATATGAAGGAACTAACAACCGAAACCGTCGGAAATTTGGTTAGAAAGACCAGGAAGCGCTTAAACCTGACTCAAAGGGACCTTGCCCTGACTTCAGCGACCGGGCTTCGGTTCATTATTGAATTGGAGCAGGGGAAATCTACTTGCCAATTCGGCAAAGTTTTAACGGTTTTGCAAAGCCTCGGCATTCGGGTGGATCTCAGGCCGCCCGCTGCCACGATATCGGAGAGCGACGTATTATGAGCGGAGAATTAGATGTCTACCTGCACAAATTTCTAGTCGGCCACCTGATCCAGGATGGACACGGGGAGGTATTGTTTAAATACGCTCCGGCCTGGATTGAGAATCCCGCCGCGACACCTCTTTCTTTGAGTCTGCCCTTACAAACGGACACATTTGGACAGAAACTTTGCAAGCCGTTTTTCGCGGGAACGCTTCCCGACGTCGTCAAACGCAAAATCATAGCAAAAAACTTAGGGATAAGTGCGAACAATGATTTTGCCATGCTCGAGGAAATTGGGGGGGAATGTGCCGGTGCCGTGACGTTTGTTAAAACCGGAGACCGTCTTCCCGCGGCCGATGATAGCCATAGAGCATTGTCAATTGCAGAGCTTTCTAATATTCTCAGAGAATTGCCACGTCGTCCACTAATGGCTGGAGAAAGCGGGGTTAGACTTTCGCTGGCAGGCGCCCAAGACAAGATTCCCGTAGTGATTCAAGGTGGAAACATAATGTTGCCCTTGAATAATGCACCCAGCTCACATATCATTAAACCTTCCATCGTCGAATATGACGGTATGGTTTTCAATGAAGCATTCTGCATGAAGCTTGCAAAAGCGGTGCGGCTACCCGTTGCAGATGTGGAAATCGGCAAGGCAGAGGACATAGATTATCTCCTGGTTGAGCGCTATGATCGGGTGCACAAAATCGTTGGCGGTCATTTACAATGGGAGCGTATTCACCAGGAAGACTTTTCACAGGCATTAGGTATCATTCCGGAATGGAAGTATCAGGTTGAAGGAGGTCCGTCGCTCAAACAATGTTTTGACCTGGTACGATCCAACTCAACGCTGCCTGCCGTCGATTTACGCAACTTGCTCCGCTCGGTTATTTTCAATTTCCTTATCGGCAATCACGATGCTCATGGGAAGAATTTTTCTTTGTTACACATCATCTATGATGCGACATTATCGACACCACTTCTCGGAGATGCGAGTCAAATTCGCATGGCACCGCTTTATGACCTGGTCTGTACACCTGTCTATCCGACCCTGAGCAAGAACATGGCTATGAAAATCGGAAGAGCTAGACGGATTGACGAGGTTGATCCTGTACAATTTGAACGATTTGCCGACGAGATAGCGTTCGCTAAACCGCTGGTGAAACAACTCGTTATTGAACTGGCCGGAACAGTTTTGGAGAAGCTCGGCGAGGTCGATGTCGAGCACATAATTGTTGACGACATTCGGAAATTTATCGGCGAGCATTGTCAGGCAGTATTAAAAGCCTTTACAAAACAGCAATAGCAAAACTTGACATGAATACCTGAATGTCACACACCTCTGCAAAGGTATTCGGACGGATTTAGAAGAGGATATGATGAGAAGTGCCTGTATTCTGTCCCCGATACTTGTATCCCGCATGGTGAGCTGACCGGCTGAAGGACAGGATGCTCCGACCTATTGGTACAGGCAGCAGCAAGTTGATACAACTCACTTGATCTCAGCAGCGCTCTGCTCCGGAGCGGTAACACCCGGTGGCAGTTCTACCAGCGAAAAATTACGGAAGTATATCTCGGCGCCCTCCGATTCCAGGCAAAGATAGCCCTTCTTCTGTGAGGACTTGCTGATACCATTCACGAACTTGCCGTTGATGGATAGCTTGATCGTGCCATCGACGCATATGACATCATAGGTGTTCCATTCCCCGCGCGGCTTGCAGAGGTTCTCGATGGATTTGCTACGCGTACCCCTGGCGTTGTCCGGGACAGTCTCTACGCCACCAACACCGAACAATTCGCCATGCACATAGGCAATGGGTTGCTCCACGCCGTCGCGGGAATTCAGCTTCACCCAATCGAGTTCCAGCATCTGCACCTCCACGCCATCGGGCAACCGGTCCTTCTCGCCAGGAACGGCGCTGCTCCAAACGAAGATCCCTGAATTTCCGCCCGCCTCGACGTGCTTCCACTCCACGTGCAGGATGAAATTTTCGTACTGCTTTTCACTTCTCATCACGCCGATCGGATGCCCCGAGCATCGGAGCTCGTTTCTGCTCACTGTCCAGGTGTCCTTGTCGGTGTTCACATTGATCCATCGGATAAGGTTAGCTTCCTTCTTGTTGGTAAAGAAACGATCGGCGCTCGTCTGTGTGCCGAATTCCACTTGTATTTTCTGTGCCTGCAAGGAGGTGGCTATGCACAATAGCAGACACAAACGAATACCATTTTTCATGAGTTGGTAAGTAATATTTGACCCAGGATAAGAGCGCGCTTATCCCATAACAGACTTATATCACCTTCGTAATTCCCGGTATCGCGATCGCCAGACCTTTAAATTTGAAGTCCCAGTTGTACTCATGAAATGCCGGGCCGATCGTTTGGGTGGACGCCAAAGCTTCATTCCATAACAGTGTCTGGCCACTGTAGGCAGCCATCCTGCCAAGAATGGCAGCCATCGTGCTGTTGGCCATTCTCTCTCCGTCGTTCATCGGCTTACCGTTTCTAATGGACGCAAACAACTCGTCGTGCTGCGTTTGATAAGGATTGTTCTTCTCGCCACTGTAAATCCACTTGTTCTTCCCCGTAATTTCGTGGTTTGATGTGCCCATGTTTACGTACGCGCTGCCCGCAGTTCCGACGATTTCTACTGTATTCCGGTTGGAACACCCTGGCTGTTGCCGGCTAAAGCTCATGGCACGCGTGCCGTTGTCGTATTCATACTCGATGGCAAAGTGGTCATATATGTTTCCATATTTCTCATCCACGCGCACCTGCCTCCCGCCTGAGCCGGTTGCCTTTGCCGGCAGTTTATCGCCCATCGCCCACATCATGAGATCAATGCTATGTACGATCATTTCTACCAGGTAGTCGCCCGATAACCAGTTTTGATAGTACCAGTTTCGCATCTGATATTCCATCTCCGTCCATGAGGCCTGCCGTGGATGATACCAAAGGTCACTTCCGTTTCGTGTGGAGGACACAGCCACGACATCGCCAATGTCACCACCAAGTACGCGATCAAACAGGGCGCGCTTCGAATAATCGTAGCGGAACGTGAATCCCGATACAAGTGATAATCTCTTCGCCTTCGCTTTCTTTACTGCTTCGAGTACCTTGCGAATTCCAGCGGCATCAACCGCCACCGGTTTTTCACAGAAGACATGCTTGCCGGCATCAATAGCGGCCGCGAGATGATCGGGACGGAAGCCAGGAGGCGTCGCGAGGATAACCACATCGACCCCCGAGTCTATCACTTTTTTATAGGCGTCGAAACCGACAAAACGGCTCGCCTTATCGACCTTTAACTTGGTGGGGACCACTTCGAGCAAACCCGCGTAGGACTCCTCCAGCCGATCGGCAAATACGTCGCCCATCGCCGTAAGAATGGCGTCGGGATCAGCTTGTACGGCCTGCGCCGCCGCACCAGTTCCACGCCCACCGCATCCGATCAATCCTACCTTAAGGGTATTGGCCGTGCCTGAAGCGCGTGTTGTATTGGGCAAACCAGCATTTAATGCCAGGGCACTGCCAATAACCGCGGCACCGGATGTGCCGAGAAACTTTCTGCGATTGATGTTTGTCGAGTCGTGGGTTCTCATAGGATGATGGTTGAGGCTATCAATCAATGAAGATAACAATTGCAGTAAAAATGATACTACCGCTCACGCATTTTGAGAACCGCTGGTTGTTCTTACGGACACATTTTGCGTGGAAAGATATGAGTGAAGCATTGGCGACGAACGCGGCGTACGTGCTGCACGTCCGAACACTTTCGTCCTGAAACGGACATCGATGCGTATTTCGTTGTCTAAAACCTTCCTTTTCATGACAATTAGTAACGTTCCAGCTTGGCAGGTTATTTGACATCTGCACAGTCTTAACGCAAACCAGCAAATCAACTTCTTAAGTATACACCATGATCAAAAGCACATCCATTACTGCGTGCCTGCTATTTGCTGCGGTAATCGCCTTTGCACAAATCACATTTCCGTCGGGCGGCCCGAACAGGAAAGCGTCAGTGTCACAACGAATCGGCAACACCGACGTTCGCATCGACTATGATCGTCCGATCGTTAATGGTCGTGAAGGAAAGATTTGGGGCGGCGTTGTTCACTACGGTTTTGCCGATCTGCATTATGGTACCAGCAAGGCGGCGCCGTGGCGTGCAGGGGCTAATGAGAACACCACATTTACCTTTAGTACCGATGTCTTTATAGAGGGTAAGCCACTGAAAGCCGGAAAATATGGGTTTTTCATTGCGATGGGACCAGAAAAGGCAACGATCATATTTTCAAATGCCAGTACCGCATGGGGAAGTTTTTATTATGACAGCAAGGACGATGCTCTTCGCGTGGAAGTGTCGGTGTCTAAACTTGACCAAAGTGTCGAACGACTCACTTACCTGTTTAGCGACGAGACTGACGATGCTGCAATAGTCGCTTTGCAATGGGAGAAAGTGAAGATACCCTTCAAAGTTTCTGTAGACCTCGAGAAAGAACAAATCGCAGCATTCAGAAGAGAATTCAATTCCGGTATTTTTTATCGCTACTGGCAAAACATGCAGATGGCCGCTAATTATTGTCTCACACACAATATCAATATTGATGAAGCGATTGGCTGGGCTGAGCGATCCATCAATACGTACTTTGGAGAAAAGAACTTTGCCACACTTTCTACCTATGCAGGTCTGCTTGATAAAAAAGGTATGAAGCAAAAGGCAGATTCGGTAATGAAGAAGGCTTATCCGTTGGCTACGACGCTACAGCTCTATTCGTATGGCAGGGGACTTGAAAATCAGGAGCGTACTGCGGAGGCGGTCGCTATATATAAGATGAACTACGAAAAGAATGCGGATGATCTTTATTCCTGCATGGGCATTACTCGCGGTTATGCGCTGCAAGGCAATTACAAGGAAGCATTAAAGTATGCCAATAAAACGTTGCCGTATGCAAAGGATTCGTATTATAAGGCCTATTCGGAAGAAGTAGTTGCAAAACTTAAGGAAGGAAAACCGCTTTAGCGAAAGGCCGTTGAATGGCTAACGATTGGCTACGAATTGGAACTCACCCGTAGCATGCTTTCGTTCCGCAGTCCATTCACTGTCAGCAATCGGTTGACCGTTTCCAGAAGTTCAAGCGATGCTTCGACTTCTTCTTTACGAACAGCAACGCTTTCAATGTTAAATCCAAATGGGATCGATCGCTCCTGGCAATATTGGATAAGGTCTTTTGCAATTTCAGTGGCAATCTCCACTGAACGTCCCGCCGGGTTACTGCATACTTTCAATTCCAGCTTGATATCCTCGGGAACGTGTATTCCCAACCACTCCATAAAATCAAGCGTTTTCAGCGAACCACAAATGGTCAATGTAAAAATGATGGTGGGTACCTTCTGGTTCAGTGCCTGGCATGTGCTTACCAAGGCATCCAACGTCTGCTTTGCGTACTGGACGTTAAAGATGCACTGGGAAATGAAATAAGTCACACCACAGCTTACTTTGTCCATCATCCTAACGTCTTCGTCCTTGAGAATAGCATGACGCTCGGGAATGGTGACGGCACCAATCACTGAGTGCGCTTCATGATCCCGTCGCCAGATCTGATAAGCTTCCTTGAGTGTGGTCTTGGGTATAAAGTCTGGTGAAGGCAAACCGACGAATACGGGATGAAAGCCATTAATTTTCAGTGCATTCAACCATTCGGCCAATTCCTCTTTGCTGAACATACTGGCAGGACGATAGATAATTTTGGGGATGTTCAACGCCTGTAAATACTGGCTTGTATAGGTAAAGGGATCAAGTGCACTCGAGAACGGGAACGGTCGTTGTTCATTTGTTCGTGTCGACTCGTCCTGTACGTCATAGACGATGAGTGCATCAATATCGAGGCCGCGGAGTGTATTCAAACTTTTCTCGGCGATCGAGAGCAATTTTTCAACTGGTGTTTGCGCTTTGGGAGGTGTTATGCCGTAAAGTAAAATTCCGGATTTTCTATTTTTGATCTTGTCTAGGAACATGAGCAGGTTAGGATAAAAATCAAAAATAGGAAATAGTTGAATTCAATCTCAATGGTGATCTAAAGTTGGGCCAAATGGCTGTTAGTTTTTTGGTGATTCGGGGTAATGCACGTTGGTCAATCTTCCCGATTTGCCGTCTTAATCCTTCATGGTTTATCAGGGATCACGTGGACGCCTGGTGTTTTTGAGATTTGGTCGAAAAAATGGCTTTTCCGATTAGCAGCAGAAGGCAAACGCCGCCACACACCTTCCCTAACTGCTTTCATTTCGCATGGACATTGCTCCGGAATTGATGGGAGCTTTTCTTTATATTGAATACCAAAGATTTGTCGATCGACATGTTCTGGCCATGGCGTCATATGTTGAAGCTGCTGGCATTAGTCGAGGCAGAGAAAATAGAAGCCGGGGTATGAGGTCGTAAGTTGTTTATCTTTCCCTTGGGAAGCTTCGTGAGGCTTTTGATCTTGCCGTGCAATTGAAGGCCGCCTACGCAAAAATATTATGTCTGTACTGTTAAACGAGATCCTTTCGGCAGTTCTCCAGATCATAGTCTTAACCCTTATCCCATTTGTGTTTTTCTTATTTAGAAAAGACAAAAGTATTTCTTTCTTCAAGTACATCGGGCTCACCAGGACAACCTCAAAAGCAGTCTGGCTTTCAGTTGCCGCATCGGTCTTCTTTTTGACGGGTGCGTTGCTATTGGTATCGATAAGTACTGATGTACGACAGATTATGACAACACCGCCCAGCATTACTGGTAAACTGAGAGTAATGGGAATGCAATTCTACACGATAGCGATCCTGCTGATCATTGCGTGTTTCAAAACATCATTGTCGGAGGAAATATTCTTTCGTGGATTTATTGCTAAGAGATGTTTCAGGGCCTTTGGTTTTACAGCGGGCAATATTGCTCAGTCGGTTATTTTCGGGCTTCTCCATCTAATACTATTCTGGGCCTTGACGAAGGCGGAATGGACCTTCCTGATACTGATATTTTGTTTTTCATTTTCAGGCGCCTTTATCATCGGCTTTATCAAGGAGAAATATGGCAACGGCAGCATCGTTCCTGGCTGGGTTGCACACGGACTTGGCAATACGGTTTCCTACTTTGTTATCGCGTTTGTTATCTGAGAAAAACGGAAATTTATTATCCGGGATACCTTTCACAAACCAACATTCTAGAGTTTCTTCTTTGTTCTGACAGCCTGGATAACATCTCCAATTGCCTGGGCGACAAGCGTTGGATTATCGATATGAATTGAATGTCCACTCTTCGTATCGAGAATAAACCTGGAATTGTCTGACAGGGAAGTTAAGTCCTGAATCTGACTGTCCCGCTCGGATCGTAATTCCTTCCATTGATCGTCAGGAGTACCCGGCGGTTGCTTGCGTATTCCGGCACCAACGACAATCAGGGGCCGATTTCCTAGTGGTGTTGGATTTGTCATCCTCATCAGATAGATCTTTTGAAAATCCCCGGCTGCATAGTCCACAGTTGAATCATATCCCGGTGAAATTCTTTGCAAGAGTTGAGGGATGGGTATTAAGTGGCCAGTCGCTTTCTCGCGAAGTCGGGTCCATCCGCCATACCGCATGCTGCCCAACATACTGCTCTCGTGGGTTGGATCAAGGAGTACAAGGCCGGCAACGTTCTGGCCATATTGTTCTACATAGACCCGGGCCAACAGTCCTCCGATCGATTGACCGACCAGAATAACTGGTCCGGAAACGTCTAATGACTTCAGCATTTCGTGCAACTCAAGCGCCTCTTGAGAGAAGGTTCGTGGCATAGGCCCCACGTCGCTTTTGCCGACGCCGGCGCGATCGTAGGCTATTGTTCTAACCTCTTCGGGCATCGACATCTGAATGTGCTCCCAATCTTTTGAGTTACCACCCGCGCCAGATTCAAAGACTACCGTAAGCCGCGCATCCTCCGGACCTGTTGATCGCGCATATAAGCTGTGATAACCGATTTTAACAGACTTTTCATATACGCTATCCGCAGTTGGGGTAGGGGTTTGCGCATCCGCTACCAAAGATAATGTGAAGAGGAGTAAGGCATAGCTCATGTGGTAAGGACGATCCAGGCAGAATAAAAGTTGAAGAGAATGGCATTTTAAGCTTGGCTTATTCAAAGGGCGCGCGAACCAGCGAACACGCGACGTCAAATCCTTATTTGGTGCAGCAACTCCAGTCTGGGGAGGAACCAGTTGTTAGGTGCAAATAAACAAGTAGAATCGTTTCGGATTCGTGATTGACCATAAAATTGGTCTATTTACTTAGCGGAAGTGAAACTAATAAATTATATTCATGTTTGCTAAGTAAATGGTGCGATATGACAAATCACTCACTCGGGGAATTTGAAGAATTGGTGCTACTCATGGTGGCAGCGCAGCACGATGAGGCATACGGCGTTTCTATACTTGAAAACCTGGAAGAGAAATTGAATCGGAAGGTAAACATCAGTGCTATACACGTGGCATTGAAACGCATGGAAGACAAAGGTTTTGTAAAATCCAGATTTGGTGGTATTACGGAAGATCGGGGAGGCAGGCGCAAGAAATTCTACGTGATCACCGCCCTTGGCAAAAGGATGCTTGATAAACAGTATGAATTGAGAACGAGTATTTATAAGAAGATCCCAAAAATATCCTTTGGCTGATGTATCCCCCCAAGAAAGCGCTAACATTCCTCCGCTGGTTCTGCCGCGAAGATTGTCTCGAAGAAATTGAAGGAGACCTGACGGAGGTTTTCAGGAAAGAGTATGTCCACGCACCGCGCAAGGCGAAACTAAAATATTGCTGGCGGGTGATCAGTTACTTCAGACCGGAATATATTAAGTCGTTCAGGAATCACCACGCCAATACGTATGGCATGTATGGAAGTTATTTCAAAACTGGCTGGAGGAATCTCGTAAGGAACAAAGGCTATTCCTTCATAAACGTTGGCGGACTGGCCATGGGAATGACGGTTGCCCTGCTCATTGGGTTGTGGATATATGATGAGCTGTCATTTAATAAGTATTATGCGAACTACGAAACCATTGGTCAGGTATGGGCAGGGGGAACTGATCCGGAAACGTCTGTTATTGAAGGCAATGTCGCTATACAATACCCTGTCTCTTCCGTACTGAGAAACGCGTACCAGCATTACTTCAAACATGTCCTCACGGCTTGGTGGATAACTGACTACACTATCTCTGCGGGCGATAACAAATTCATTAAGAAAGGAGAATTCATTGATGAGGGCGTGCTTGAGATGCTCTCTCTGAGAATGCTGCGGGGTACGCATGCGAGTTTAAATGATCCGCATTCCATTGTGCTTTCAGAATCTGCCGCGAAGGCGCTCTTCGGAAGTGACGATCCAATGAACAAGACACTGAAGATAGATAACCGGATTGATGTACAGGTAACGGGAGTTTACGAGGACATTCCCAGGAATAACCATTTTAGTGAAGTGGATTTTTTCTCGCCGTGGAAGCTGTGGGCGTCATCGAACAACTGGATAAAGGAAGCGGAAAGTAATTGGGATAACCGATCATTTAACGTGTATGTACAACTGCAACCGCACACCACCACGGACGAAGCAAATGCCGTGATCCATGATTTCTACTATCACAATTTGCCGAACGACTTCATCAAGGAAGCGGTAAAGTACAAAACTTTCGCGCAGATAGTTCCGATGCGTGCCTGGCACCTGTACACGGAATTTGTGGATGGAAAGCCCGTTGGTGGCGGCATCACGTTTATTTGGCTGTTTGGCTTGGTAGGGATTTTTGTGTTGTTGTTGGCGTGTATCAATTTTATAAACCTGAGCACGGCACGTTCGGAAAAAAGAGCCAGGGAAACGGGCATCCGGAAAGCCATAGGTTCTGTAAAAAGTCAGCTCGTTGGTCAGTTCTTGAGTGAATCATTTCTGGTTGTGTTGTTTGCCTTTGGACTTTCCATCATGCTGGCAGTACTCTTACTCCCTTCGTTTAATGAACTGGCCGATAAAGATATTATTGTGCCCTTCCACAGTCCTGTTTTCTGGAGTGGCATCCTGGCATTCCTGACAATAACCACATTGCTGTCCGGGCTTTACCCGGCGTTTTATCTGTCGTCTTTTGAACCGGCGAGGGTATTGAAAGGGGCGATCCGGCCAGGACGTTTTGCAGCGCTGCCTCGTAAAATGTTAGTAATCGTTCAGTTCAGCGTGTCGGTCATTTTGGTAATCGGCACACTCATCGTATATCAGCAAATACAGCATGCGAGAAACCGTCCCATCGGTTATGATCGGCAGAATTTGATCTCTGTTCGAATGACAGATCCCAGCTTTCGGGACAAGTACGACGTTGTTCGAGACGAATTGGTCAGGACAGGATTTGTCTCGGAAACCGCATTTTCTGATAATCCCTTGACCATGGCCTGGAATAACTATGGAGGTTTTGACTGGAAAGGAAAAGATCCAAACGCGGACGCGGACTTCACGCTGTGCTACGTTTCTGACACCTACGGCAAAGCCATAGCATGGCAAATAGTTGGGGGACGCGACTTCGATAAGCGGCTGGCCGGCGATTCGGCCGCTATTATAGTCAATGAGGCGGCTGTAAAATACATGAACTTGAAAGATCCGGTGGGAGAATTTGTCCGTGATGCACGCGGAACAAAGCTTGAAATTATTGGCGTGGTGAAAGACCTGATTATGCAGTCTCCTTATGAACCTGTAAAGCAAACGATGTTCACCTGGAATAAGTACGCGTCGTCTAATATTATCATCAGAATAAAGGATACTGATCGCCCGGCAGAAGCGGTAGCGGGAATTGAAGCGGTATTCAAGCGAATAGTACCCACGGCCGGCTTCGATTACCAGTTTGTTGACGATGAGTACTCAAAAAAATTCAGCCAGGAAGAACGCATCGGCAAACTATCCCGGATCTTTGCTGTGCTTGCCATTTTCATTTCTGGGTTAGGGTTGTTTGGCCTGGCGTCTTTTGTTGCCGAACAGCGCACTAAAGAGATAGGAATCCGTAAAGTAATGGGAGCCTCTGTCTTGGGCCTCGTGCAAATGCTGTCACGCGATTTTCTCTTGCTTGTAGTTATTTCCTGTTTCATAGCGGTTCCAATAGCCTATTACTTCATGAGCCGCTGGTTGGAAATGTATCAATACAGAGTGGCAATTTCAGGGTGGATTTTTCTCTTGACTGGCACAGGAGCCCTAGTTATTACGTTGCTGACGGTTAGTGTTCATGCAGTAAAGGCGGCTTTGACGAACCCGGTGAAGAGCTTAAGGTCGGAATAGAGGTTACAACACCCCGCTTCCTCTGCTTCCTCTTCAAACCAGGAAGGAGGCTGCCTGTTTGAGACAGCCTCTCCATTTGATGTTCTTCAGAATAGCCGTTAATACTTATACTTCTTCCGATGGTTGCTGGCTTGCCGCGTCATTTTACCAAATTGTTTTTCAATCCGCTTTTTGTCCGTTGCTTTAACCTGAAAGCGGTGCTGCTCCTTGATCAGTTTGCTATAGCTTTCATACACCACGCTTTCCAGCGATCCATTTTCCAAGGCCTGAAGGACCGCACAGTCATCTTCGCCCATATGCGAGCAATTGCTGTAGCGGCAGCGTTGCGCCAGCGCTGCGATGACCGGAAACATTTCGTCGGCATCGGTTCCTTCCTCCAGAGTAACGCCGAATTCTCGCATACCTGGTGTATCGATCACCAGGCTTCCATTGGCGAGCATGAACAGGTCGCGGGTGCTAGTCGTGTGTTTTCCTTTCTGTGTTCCTTCGCCAATGCTGCCGGTCGCTTGCACGTCGCTTCCTTTCCACGCGTTAAGCAGCGAGCTCTTGCCAACGCCGGACGAACCTATGAGCGCGTAGGTCTTTCCGGGCAATAGCACGTCGTCAAACAGTTCGGAGGTGCCCTTGCCGGTATACGTGCTGCAGGTATAAACAGTAACACTCCGTTGTAGCTTTTCTATCTCAGCCAGGTGGCTCGACAAATCTTCGGTCAGGTCGGCCTTGTTAAGTATGACGACGGCAGGAATGTTGCAGGCGGCAAGTTGCACAAGGTAGCGATCAAGGCGCATGATATTGAAGTCGCGGTCGAGGCCCTGTACGACGAGTGCCGCGTCGAGATTTACGGCGAGCACCTGCCGTTCTGTTTTCGGGCCTGGAGCTTTGCGCGAGAGCTCGTTCATGCGTGGCAGCACATCCACGATGTAGCCCTCTGCACCAGACGCCACCCTCAATACCCAGTCGCCGACTTTCGGCAGATCCTCGGGCGATGCGCCGAACAGGAGCTTTCCGACCAGTTCGCACTCCTGCGCACCTTCAGCGGTGACTACTTCGTATTTAAAACCTCTGATGGAAACAACGCGTCCGGGAAGCACATCCTGGCCGGAGCGCGTATGTATTTGGGACTGGAAGAATGACTTCCACCCGTATTGTTCAAGTGATTGCATGTAATTAAAATGTTTGTCGGATCGCGGCGACGCACAATGGTTGCCACGGTCACGGTGAGACCATGAATTTGATTGGATCGTTATGGCAGGCGAGGAGAAAAAAGAAATGCCTGCCTAAGCCACAATTCCCTTGGCCGGGATAAGATGAACAAATGCAATGGGCGTTTTCATAGGCGACATGAAAGTACGAAAAAATAGTCACTTTTTGATCGTCGGTTGTTGCGTAGAACAGTGTTCGCCATCACCGCCCGGCTCGATTTCAAAGACTGCCGGCACCCTTCATCAATATCAACCCTCGTGGATCAGTACTTTCGAATACTTTTAGATAGATTGACACAACCGTACAATTGCCTATGAGCCCCTTTAACCGACGAAAATTTCTTGGTGCCGCCGTTGCTGCTGGCATCGCACCCATGTTCTATCTGCCGGCAAAGGGTCGGGATACAAGTCTTGCTCCCATGTCGGACATCGGCAAGTCAAAATGGGACCTCGACAGTCCAGCGCTCTGCGTCGACCTCGACAAGATGGAACGGAACCTGAAGAAAGGTCAGGTGAGCCTGAAAGCTACCGGACTGGGCGCGCGTCCACATGCCAAGACCCATAAATGCCCGGCGATAGCCAAGATGCAGATTGCTGCAGGCGCGATCGGCATTTGTACCGCGAAACTTTCTGAATCTGAAGTTATGCTGGAGAACGGCATCGCCAGTGTGCTGATGACCGGTGTGAACCTATCGGTACAGAAGATCAATAGGGCGATGTCCCTGCGGAAGAAGTACGGCGGGTTTATTCAAGCAGTCGATAACCCACAGAACGCGAACGACCTTCAGGATGCGGCGAAGGCGGCGGGTATCAAAGCCGACGTCGTTGTCGACATCAATGTCATCCGGCGTTCGGGTGTGCTTCCTGGTGCTCCAGCCCTGGCGTTGGCGCAGCAAGTCGACAAGTCGCCGAACCTTCGTTTCCGCGGTATACTGGCTTACGATGGCGGCGTGCAACATGTTATGGGTTATGAGAAACGCTATACAGTCATACGACCTGATGAAGGCTGCGGGCCTGAATCTCGAAATATTCAGTGGCGGAGGAACGGGCACTTATGACATGATGCATAAGGTGAAGGGTTTTACCGATGTACAGATCGGAAGCTACCAGTTTATGGACTGTCAGTACCTGGCGATTGGCGGATCGAAAAATGAAAAAGAGTACGATGATTTCGAACCCTCGCTGACGGTATTGTCCACCATCATCAACAGCAATTACCCTGGCAGGCTGGTTACCGATTCCGGTGCAAAGGCGTTGACGCTGAACCAGCCGACGGCCAGAACGATCGGTGAGCCGGGCTTCAAATACAATGCAGGCTCTGATGAATATGGTGTCGTGACATTCGATCAGGCAACGAAGACGTATAAGGTCGGCGACAAGCTTGAACTGATCGTTCCCCATTGTGATCCGGTCGTCAATCTATATGATGTTATGTATGGTATTCGCAACGGAAAGGTTGAATCCATACTTCCCATCCTCGGTCGCGGAAAATCCCAGTAAAGTTTCTCTCAAACTCGGTTCCGTTCGTACAATTTTGCCCGGCCGTCGTTAAAAGTTTTTTACATTGTTAGTAAAGAACCCGATCACCTATGAACTCACGCAGAAAGTTTATGACTGACCTGGCGAAGGCTTCTTGCCTGGCCTGCCTTCCTTTCAAAACACAGGCCATGTTTGACACTCCCCTCGCCAGCGCGGATACGATCATCGATGCAGTCGACGTATTGCGGCTAAGCGGCTCATACAAAGGCCTGCCGGGCGTGAATCGCCAATACCAGGGTCAACCGATCCACGTCTACCCGGAGTTGCATCCCGCACCTTATGCCGACGACCCTAATGCGAAAGAGACCACCAGCAAGATGACCCAATACTATCTGCGCATCCGGACGAAAGGGGGGTTGACCGGATTCTATGGAGCCATCGATCCTGAAACCGTTCCGCCATTGCTTAACCAGTTGCGGCCGTTCTTGTTGGGCAAGGACGCGACGGCTGGTGAAACCCTTTGGGATCAGATGTACCGGAACAACCGGCATTCCCGCGCCGGTCATTATATGATGGCACTAAGCGCCGTTGACAATGCGCTGTGGGATCTCCGGGGAAAAAAATACAATGTTCCGGTATATGAGCTATTGGGTGGTCCCACGCGAAAGGAAGCGCGCGTCTATGGAAGTTGCCTGGGATTTACTGTCGAGAAAGGCAAGGTGGGTCCCCGTGCCAAGCAGCTGTACAACGACGGGTTTGTTCATCAGAAGTGGTTCCTGGCGTATAGCCCAAGCGATGGCAATGCCGGGCTGAAGCGGAATATTGAGTTGGTCGAAGAACTTCGCGAAACGCTTGGATTTGATGCCGAGATCATGTTTGACGCCTTCATGGCCTGGGATGTGCCTTACGCGATTGAATGGTGCAAGGCCGTGGAAAAGTATCGTCCCTATTGGATCGAGGAAGCTTTCCCCACGGATCGTCCCGAGAATTTTGCACAACTGAGCCGAAGCACCTCGATCCCCGTGGCATCCGGCGAACACTTTTACAGCCGCTGGGAGGTGTTGAATTTTCTGAAAGGCGATGCCATCAAAATTGTGCAGGCTGACCCTGAGTGGTGTGGTGGTGTGAGTGAACTGGTGAAGATCTGTCACCTGGCATCGACATTCGGTGCCAAGGTATTTCCGCATGGCCACAGTATTCAGGCAGCGTTGCATGTGGTGGTGAGCCAATCGCCGGAGGTGTGTCCTTTGGTTGAATACCTGATCGCTCACGTCGAGCACAAAATGCATTTTCAGAAAGAGCCTCTGCTGACGAACAATGGCATCATCAAACTACCTACGAAACCAGGCTTCGGAATCGAGCTCGACACTTCAAAGGTCGAGGGTCAGGAAGTGCTTACAAAGATTTAGGTGCCTATAAAATTCCTTCGAGATGCGAGTGAGACTTTTGTTGGGCTTGATTTGGGCGATAGCCCTTATTGCCTTATCATGGACATATACAGACGCACAGCGTATCGAAACGCTCCACGACGACCGTTCTGTAAGTCTGCGTGGCCTCAGCGTCGTTACCGACAAGGTGGTATGGGTGAGCGGCAGTAGGGGTACCGTTGGCCGATCGCAGGACGGCGGAAGGAATTGGGACTGGCTCACCGTTCCGGGTTACGAGTCACGGGATTTCAGGGATATTGAGGCCTTCGACACAAACACAGCAGTTATCACTGCTATTGCGCACCCGGCTCACATTCTTCGCACGGTCGATGGTGGTAAATCATGGAAGTTAGTTTATGAGAACAACTCGAAAGGAATGTTTCTCGATGCCATGGATTTCTCCGACGATCGGCATGGCATTGTTGTAGGTGATGCGGTGAAGGGTCGCCTCTTCCTGGCACGCACAAGCGATGGTGGTATTACCTGGCATGAAATCTCCGACAAATATACAGTTGCTGACAGTACCGAAGGTTGCTTCGCGTCGAGTGGAACGAATATCAGGCTCAGGTCCGACGGAGGATACGTCTTTGTTACCGGTGGACTGAAATCCAGAATGATTTCCGGTAGCGCTGCCGTTGCACTGCCCTTTGACAATTCAAAAACTTCTACGGGTGCAAATTCAGTGGCCGTTGAAAAGTCTGGTCTTCTGATGATCGCCGTCGGTGGAGACTTTGCTGTAGATTCTTTGCGCGATAAAACCTGTTTTGTTAGCAAAGACGGCGGGGCAACCTGGCGGGCGCCGAAATCTTCTCCCTATGGCTATCGCTCGTGCGTGGAGTTTTTGTCAGGTGACAGAGCAATGGCCTGTGGACTCAATGGTGTGGATGTTTCTTACGATTCGGGCAATACCTGGACTTCCGTTTCTCGCGACAGCTTCCACGCTTGCCGGAAGGCGAAGAAAGGAACGGCCGTGTTTCTGAGTGGAAATAATGGGAGAATTGGTAAGTTGATTGAGTGAGGAAACCGGTGGATAGTGACAGTACACGATGAAATCAGCAAGAAACGGGTTTTCAACACACGGGCAGTTGGGCACCTTTGAGAAATCAAAGAAGACACTTTATGCATCAAGTAAGCAACCCGTCGATTCTATACTTTGGAACACCCGTCGTATTAATCAGCACCGTTAATGCAGATGGCACATTCAACCTGGCCCCAATTTCTTCAATCTTTTGGTTGGGCTACCGGTGTATGATCGGCATTTCGGCACAGTCCAAGACTACCGAGAATATTTTACGATCAAAGGAATGTGTGTTGAATCTACCGTCGGTGGAGCAAGTTGAACACGTCAATCGCCTGGCGCTGACTACGGGCTCCAACCCGGTGCCGGCGGGTAAGTTGCTCAAAGGCTACACGCATGAGCCGGCAAAGTTCGAGCGCAGCGGACTCACTCCAGTGGCAGCCGATCTTGTGAACGCGCCCAGGGCACATGAATGTCCGGTACAGTTGGAAGCATCATTTGTAAGCATGCATCCACTCGGGGCGGAGAACGGATTTCAAGAAGTAAGGGTCGTGACCATGGAGCTTAAAATCCTGCGCGTTCACCTGGAGCGCTCGATTACCATGAAAGACCATCCCGATCGTGTGGATCCCGATAAGTGGCGGCCGCTAATCATGAGTTTCCAGGAGTTTTACGGATTGGGAGAAAAGGTTCACGCGTCTGCACTGGCGCAGGTACCGGAGAGGTTGTACCGGACGATCGACACAAATTTAACAACAACGAACGAACAAAGTTGTCGCCGTATATAACGAAGGGAAACGCGGCAGTGAAATCCGGTGGCAACAGATCAACCCAAACCGGGAAAGGAATAACTGTATTGAGCGGTCGGGGGACCTGCACATTTTGAGCTTTTCTATCACCCCATGTCGCCGGATACATTTGTGTCCTTCCAGCTTCGTGTGTTGGCAGATTCAATTACCGCCGCGCAGACTTTTTGTGTCTCCAGCGCGTCGCGGAATGTGGGATGACAAAGCTCTCCTTTTTCCAGGCTCGCGAGAAAGTCAGCGGCCTGATGAACAAAACTGTGTTCGTAGCCAATGATCAGCCCGGGAACCCACCAGCGCTTCATGTACGGCTGATCGCCGTCGGTTACGAGAATGGAACGCCATCCCCGGACAATCGAATCGTCGCGATGGTCAAAATATTCCAGCCGGTTAAGATCGTGCAGGTCCCAGCGAATGGATGCATGCTCTCCGTTGATCTCCAATGTATAGAGCGCTTTGTGACCGCGCGCATAGCGGGTCGATTCAAAGAGGCCGAGCGATCCATTTTTGAAATGACAATGAAATATACAGGCATCATCAATGCCGACCTTCTGCACTTTCCCACTCGCTGTGTGGACGCGTTCCTTGATGAAGGTTTCCGTCACAGCGGATACATCGGTAATGCCTCCATTGAGCCACATAGCCGTGTCGATGCAGTGGGCGAGCAGATCGCCCGTCACGCCTGATCCGGCGGCATCAACATCCAGCCGCCACAACCCTTCGCCACCTTGTGGCAGTTCAGGACTAATGGTCCAATCCTGCAGGAAGTTGGCGCGGTAATGAAAGATCTTACCGAGCTTGCCGGAATCAATGATCTGCTTGGCAAGCGTGACGGCGGGAAGCCGGCGGTAATTGTACCAGATCGTGTTAGGCACTTTTGCTTTCTCTACGGCATCAACCATTTTTTGTCCTTCCTCCAGTGTTCTGGACAGCGGCTTCTCGCAGAGAATCATTTTGCCATTGGCGGCGGCAGCAATAGCAATCTCCGCGTGGCTATCGTTCGGCGTACAAATATCAACGGCGTCAATGTCATCGCGGGCGATCAGTTTTTTCCAATCCGTTTCCCACGATTCATAACCCCATTGTGCGGCAAAGGCTTTCACTTTATCCTCGCTTCGCGCGCAGACCGCTTTAAGCACAGGCTGATAAGCCAGTTCCGGGAAGAAATTTTTTACACGATTGTAACCGTTGGAATGTGTGCGACCCATAAATCCGCAGCCGATCAATCCAATGCGCAAGCTCTTGTTCTTAGCCATAATTCGTTCGTTAATAATTTTGCGGTCCGTTATGCCTCATGCCATCCGTGTTGTTGACGGACCTTGATCATCGCCGCGAGAATATCGTTCCAGGTTTGTTGTTTCATCATGACGTCATTGGGGAACATGCATCCGTCCCAGCAAACGTGCTTAAATGCTTTGGTCAGTTTGCCGTTCTCATCGCGAAGCCAGTGACCCGCGTCCTTGGCAATGTCGAGTTTACCATTCGGATCAGTAGCCAGACAGTGGCGACCAGTCTTATCATGAGAGCCCTGACCATAGACCGTTCCGTCATTTTGTGCGACGTGAAAATCAATCGTCCAGGGACGCAGTGCTTTGGTAACCGTCTTTAGTCCTTCGGTTAGCGTGGCCCTGTCGTTCCAGTCGAAATTGGCTGGCAGGATCCGGTCCTGGGGACGATTATAGCCCAGGAGGTAGAGCAAGGTATGCGACATGTCTGCCTGGAAGCCTATGTTGGGTCGCTCCACGGCTTCCAGGGTCTCGATCATGGTCTTCCAGCTGTGCATTCCGCCCCAGCAGATCTCGCCTTCTGCGGCAAGCCTTTCATTATAGTCGGCGGCCACATCGCAGGCTTCGCGGAAAGTTTGTGCGATGAGTTTTGTGTTGTTGGCCGGGTCTTTATCCCATTGTTCGGGCGAGCTCGCCGAGTCGATGCGCACGATGCCATAAGGTCTGGCACCGATATCGCGCAGAACCTTCCCGATATGGCAAGCTTTCTTTACCATAGAGACAAATTGTTTGCGCTGTTCCGGAGAACCCATGGCAGGTCCGCCCCAGATCGGAGCAACGAGGCTTCCGATCTTCAGGTTGAAGCCCGCGATCTTATCCGCCAGTTTTTTGATTTCATCGTCGCTCATATCGATGCCGATGTGGGGATCGAGGAGCCCAAGATCAACGCCATCGAATTTCACGCCGTCGACTTCGGCGGCAGCAGTCATCTTCAACATATTGTCGAATGCGATGACGGGTTCTGAATCAGGTCCTTTGCCGACGATTCCCGGCCAGGTAGCATTGTGCAGTTTCGGAAAATTGTTTTCAGGCATACTCATGTCGTCTAAGATGGTTGAAAAATATAGCAGGCTGGTAACGGTACCGTTATAATTTCAGATCCGGATTGTCAGGTCCGAAATGTTTGAGGATCACGATTGGATCCGTATCAGATTCATTCACGATTTTCACGCCCTCGCGCGCCGCACTTTCGGTAATAAAGAATTCATCGTTCGTCAGCTGACCATAGCGAATCAGCGACGGCGTTTCAATGTTCCACGTACCCATCTTACCCCGTCCCTGCATCACGATAATCCCGTAGGCAGCGCTGTCTTTAACGGTAACGGTAGCGCCAGGCGCAACCGTCAGTTCCTTGGCGCTGAAGTCGTGCGATTTGTAGCAGATCCATGTCTCCATAAACCCTTCATTCGTTAAAGAGGCACCGGAAATAACCGGCACAGGTTTCATAAAACGATTTGCCATCATGTTCGGATCCAGGTTCAGGTCCCAGTCGAGTACCTCGATCAATAAATCAAAATCTCCGATGCGATCCTTGGGCGTGCCATTCCACAACAGTTCTTCCGGAACAATGGCCTCGTTCACGAGTGATTGATACATGGCAAATACATCTGATGCCTTCTGAGGCTCATAGGTACACATACTACCCGGCGCGTGCAACAATCCCGGTGGCACATCCCATCCCGTGCCGGGTTCAAGGCGATAGGCAGCCGAGTAATTGGTGATCTTGTTGTCGCCTTTCGTGAAGTTCACGAGGCATTCGCGAATCTGTTCTTTCGTTGTACCGGGTGCGATCCCAAAAAAAGTATAGGGAAAGTCACCCCCGTGATTATTCAATTGCGGAGGAAAGTAGTACGCTTCAGGTTTGCCCAGCTGCCCGACCATTTTCGCATACTCATCGTTGTGATGTGTGTGATGCGGCAAGGGCCCCATGTTGTCGAAGAACTTGGAGTACATGGGCCAGCTGCCGTACTTCTTCCAAAGGCGGTCGCCAATTACAGCGCCTTTTAATTCATCGATAGCATCCTTCAAAAGAACCTGTTCATTGCGGGAACCATCCTTGACGACTATTGCGCTCAGGCCTTCATTCTCGCCGGTTAGCGGTCCGTTCTTGGCGGGCGTCGTCGACGAAAGCCAGCGCTCATCGATGCCGCCCCGGATACCTCCGAGGACATAATAGTCGTCGGGGTGGAGTTTTATTCTTCTTCCGGGAACACAAAATGATCGGGGCACCCAGGTAGGTGCCAGCCGTAGAATTCCTTTTCCCTGGTCCAGCGCTTTTTCAGCGAGGCCTGATTTGACGGTCGTTGCCATTATGATTTGGTTTTCTTTATTAGTTCGCTGATCGCGTTTTCGGTATGTAAGACTTCCAGTTCGAGTTCATAGGTCTGTTTGCTGCCGGGGGGCAGGAAGATCAACTGATTGTCCTTTCGAGCACGGGCCTGCCCGATAGGGGGATGCGTTCCGGGTTCAAGGCCGGTCACATATTCGCCCTGGCCCCAGTGCTGCCAGTTGGTAAGCCAGGGGAGTTGATCCTTTCTGAAGGTTAACGATACGGCTAGGCGCAGATTAGCATTGTGAAGTCCACAGCAGCATTGTCCGTCGCCGTTGATGACCGGGGGATCGATCACCGCGACTTCTTCACCCGTTCCATTGTGGCTTTCCAGCGGGGCAGGCGCCGTTCTGAAATCGTTTCCTTCGCGGAATATTTTTCCCGGCTTGTCGGCGCTTCCGGAGTACCAGTTGCCTTTCCACAGCAGTGATGTGCCTTCGTCGACGAGTGGCCATCCGAAGTTGAAATGATACAACAACATGTGAGGCTGTGCCGTGTTCCCGGCATTGAATACTTCGTCGCGAATGCGGATGACCGGCTGCCCAAGCACACCGGAAATGGTGCGTTTCAGTTCCAGGCTTGGCCCAAAGACCTGCGTTTGCCTGATCCTGCCGGTGATGCTCATCTCGAGGTTGCCGTGAAGCGGATCCGGCTGAATCACCGACTCGATCTCGGCCGGAAGGTTGCTGATTCCGCCGTGGAGCCCACGCTCGCCATATTCGTCCGTTTCAGGACCTCCGACATGGGATAGCCCACACGTTGTGAGCAGCCCGCCGCCAAAGGTCTTGATCCAATCCATTCCGTGAGATGAAAATGGTTGTGGCGATGTAATACCTACATGGCTGAGCCATGCGAGACTATACTGGTTATAAAAGGCATCGGCAATGTCCATCGCGCGGTCGATAACGACTTTGTAACGGAGACCAGTGCCTGTGTTGATCCAGGCGATCCGGGTGCCTCTAGCGGCCCCGTTGTCAATCACGGCGGTCTCAATTCCGCCGAGTTGAGCGCCTTGCGATATCTTATGATGCCAGGGTTGTTTCAAACGGATGTGCGCCAGAGGTTATAACTGTTTTAAAAGGATATTGCGATACTCAACCGTCATCGGCGGGCCGACGTGTACCTGCACACCGAGCAAGCCCGACATCTTCCGGTTCACGGTATCTTCATCTGTCACCGCGCTCATGAGGATGCCATTGACGTAGTGCTCGAGGCGGTTTCCTTTGGCAATGATGTGGCAGGTGTTCCAGTCACCGCTTTTGATGGCGGCCTTCAGGGAATCTGCGTTGCCCAGGGTTCCGGTAACCGTGCGTTTATTCCAGGCGTTGTTTTTCACATTTGCACGAAGGGATTCGGGATCTGAGGGATTGTCCTGCGTGTAGATAGTCGCTGCCTCACCGCGATAAGCCAGGGTGGTGCGACCGCGCTCCTCGTAGTTCTGACCCGTGTAGTTGATTTTGCCATCGATGTCGGCCTGATAGCCACGCAAAGCATGAGGAACATCGGTCAATGCTTCGCTCCGGTAGTTGATCCCGCTGTTGCCGGCTTCCGCGATACGGAATTCAAGCTTTAGTTCGAAATCACCCGGCGTGCCACCTTTCCATACGATAAACGTGTTCGTCTTCAACAAAGTCTGAGGGGTTACCTCGCCGACAAGGCTTCCGTTTTCTGCATGCCAATAGGTGGTGTCGCCTTCCCAGCCTTCGAGCGACGTGCCATTGAAGATGGATACGAACTCCGGCTCCGCCACGGAGTCTGTCGCCGTCGCAGCATTGTCGTCGGCAGGCTTCTTACACGAGCTCAAACAAAAGAGTACAGCGAATACGGCCGGAATGAATCCGGTGATTATCCTGCGTGAAAAGATTGTATTGAACATAAAGGACATAATCTGGGGTTTTACCACGGTCGGACTAGACTATTTTTTATAGACTTCATTTTTTTCATCGCCACCGGCCATCAGATAAGCGAGCAGATCATTCACCTCTTCTTCATTCATGCGGTTGATCAGACCCGGGTACATGACGGATATGTAGGAATACTTCGTGCTTGCCACATCTGCCTTGGGAACTTCGCGCAGCGTTTCAGGCGCAAAGGGGTTTTGTGAAATGGAATAGGCCGTCTCATTTTCATTGATCAATCGACCCAGGATTGACGATCCGTCTTTCATAGTAAACACCGTAGCGGCATATTGATCGGATACCGTCTTATTCGGATCGATTATAGCCTCAAGCATATCCTTTGCTGAAAATCGGGTCCCCAGTTGTGTCAGGTCCGGACCAATGCTACCCCCTTCACCGCGCATCGCATGGCAGGAAGCACAGCGGCCCGCAGCAAACATCATCTTTCCTTTTTCATAGTTGCGGCCGGAGCCGCCACCTTCAACCAGTGTCAACGCTTCCTCTACTGTCCATCGTTTTCCAGGACCTTCAGGCTGTGCTCCCTCCGCGAGGTCATTTCCTGATTGCGACAGCAGGCTTTCGCCCGACACTTCACGGAAGTGGGTAGAATCGGCCGCCGGCACGTTCGCCAGCGCTGCCAGGCGTGCCTTGTTGATAAAGCCGACATAGCTGTTTCCGCCCTTGAAACCGAAGGCGTTTTTAAACCAGGCAAAATACTTTTCTCTCAACTCCGGTGTCCATCCGGTCTTGGCATTCATCAACACCGTAGCGTAGTATGTTTGCTGCGCAGGGGGTATACGCGATAACATGCCGGCGATATCCATACCGTATTGCGGATTGCGTAAGATAAGATCCGAAGACTCGCTGGCGGTTTTTTCCGACGGATCATCTTTGGCAGCCTCGAACAAAGCGATTGTTTTTTCAACGGCCGTGGGCGCCTCCAGATACACCAGCAGCTTGCTGAGGTTTCGGTTAAGATAATTGGTCTTCGCGGGGTAATGTGGATCGAGGTAGGCGATTACCAGTTGTTTGGTCGTGGGTTCGGGAATGCCCATGCGCAGAATCACGAGCTCCAGCGCGCGCAGCATGTCGATCTGCCTCGATTCCGATAATGACTCAAAGGGGATCGAAGTCAATAGTTTAAGCATGGCATTCCTGGAGCTTGATTTTCCCTGATGCACCAATGCGATCATGGCTTCAATAGCTATTGCCGGATCCTTTTCCTTTAATGCTTTACCTTCCCATTGCGCGACCGGCTGATGTTCGATGGCAACCCGTGCGGCGTAACGAATGAAACGATCCTCATGCTTTAGATACGGCCACGCGAATTCGACGACTTCCTTCTTGGGCGCTCCGTGAAAGGCTTCGAGTTTCTTTCGTATATCCCTGGCATTGGCACCATCGTCGGCTGGTGCTGGGCTATTGTCCTGTTCCTGTTCGCTGCCGGTATAGGTAACGCGATAAAGATCTGACTCGAGCCTGCGACCACCTGTAAGGAAATACAAAGCACCATCGGGCCCTACAATGCCGTCCGTTAAAGGAAGCGGTGCGCCAGATAGAAATTCTTCGGGCTCCGCTGTGTAGGAAGAGCCATTCGGTTTAAGGTGAATGGCGTAAATGATACCGAAGCTCCAGTCTGACGCGAACAATGCCTTTTTATATTTTCCCGGGAATTTGGTGTTCATCCCGTGGATGAGGTTGGTCGGTGAGCCCTGACCGATATTAATAACAGGAGGGAGGTTATCCGGAAAGTCTGCAGACCACTTACTGTTTCCAGTGCGCCATCCATATTCACTTCCGCTGGTAACGTGACAGATACGCGTCGGCCTGTACCATGGCATTCCGAAATCCCATTCCATATCCGAGTCGTAGGCAAACATTTCCCCGACTTCGTTGAATGCGATGTCAAACGCATTGCGATATCCTGCGCTTACCAGTTCCCAGTTGTTACCTAGTGAATCAATATGCGCTATCCAACCTCCGGGAGCCAGGCGGTCGTTCGCGTGTCCTCGCGGATCTTTGATAAGGGGAAACATGTTATCTTCTTTCCACACTTTCGGAAGCCGGTAAGCGTCCATAGGGGGAACATCCGTATGATTGCCGGCGATAACGTAGATCGATTTCTTGTCAGGCGACAGAATTACACTGTGAGGACCGTGCTCACCTTCCCCTTCAAGCTCCTTGAGCAGCGTCACCTTGTCAAATTGATCATCGCCGTCCGTATCCTGAAGGCGGTACAGGCCACTGTGTTTTTCAAACTCTTCGCTTACGCGATTGTTCACCATCACATAAAGACTGTTGAATGCATACAGTAACCCTTGAGCGTGGCCCATACGCACACGAGATTTGATGGAATCCGGAAGACTGGGATCGATCTTGCCGATCGCAAGCTTTTCCACGCTTATAACCGAGTCAACATCCGCAGAAATTTGAAGCCGGTATAGGGCGCCGTACTGGTCGGAAGTGATCATGCGACCTTTCGGATCAAAAGTCATCGCCACCCACGATCCCTGACCTTTTTCGGACGGGCTGTAAAGGTGTTTAACGGTAAAGCCCGGAAGGACCTTAAGCTTTGAGATCTTCGGGTTCTCAGCAGCACTGTTGGTGGTGGACTTTTCTTTGTCGCATGACGAATTTATCCATGCGCAGGAAATAATAATGAGGAGTAAACTGAGCGTCTGCCGGAATTGAATCATAAGGTAAGAATAAGTATGCCTGATGGTGATTTACTAAACAGGAATGTGAGGTCAAAAACAGGGATGTCCATCCTGTTCCATCCTGCACGGCAAACACCCGTTTAGCGACGGCTGACGGTATTCAAAAAAGTGACTGCTGTAAGGAACCGTCAACTTTTATTTAAGCGGTTGCGACAGGAGCGACTGATCATTTATTTATTCGAGGTAATGAAATGGCCGGATAAAAAAAAGGAGGTCCTGGTTCCAGGATCTCCTTTTTCATTTAAATCAATCTCGTTATTGCTGCTTAGGGGGTTGATTTTGTTGCTGCGTTCCTGTTTGCGGCGCAGGAACCGGAGTAGTGATGATTGAGGGAAAGGTCGTCATGGGCGGCAATGGCTGTACGCTCTGAACCTGCGTACCCGGCTGGGTCATTTGCGACTGGCCTGTTGTCGCCGGCAACACTGGCTGTGTCTGAATCTGGCTTCCAGGCACTACAGGTTGCATAGCCGGCTGGGTCTGCACGGACGGCGACTGAGCTGGCATTTGCGCCTGCTGTGTCTGCGCTGGAGACTGGTAGGGCGACGGTTGTGCCGGAGCGACCGCCGGACTGACCTGTGATTGTGGCATGCCCTGTAGCGTCTGTGCTGGTTGCGTTAAGGGCGTAGTGCCATTGTTATTACTGCTATTTGTTCCGGCGTTGAGTGTACTATTCGCTCCGGTAGTCGTAGCAGGTGTTACGGTGTTAACCGGTGTCGTCGGACTGGCTTGCGCGAGCGCCATAACACTCGTTATGAACATCCCGCCTATCGTCATCGTTACTGTTTTCATGGCTTTTGTGTTTAGATCACAGATATTTTTTAATAATTCTCTGAAAACATTGTGCCACACTGAAGATGGCAGCAACGGTGCTGCAGACAGGTCATTTGCCAGACACTGGAGAAGGGCTTCCACAGTGGGGATATTCGAGGAAATTAGTCCATGATTCTATTCTGCTTCGTCTTGTAAATAGCGACTTGCTTGCATGTTGTACAAGGCGGCATATTTTTGGTTAAGCAGCATCAATTCTTTGTGTGATCCTTGTTCGATAATGCCACCCAGCTCAAGCATGAGAATCTTGTCTGTATTTTTTACCGAGCTGAAACGGTGGGTGATGAGAATGACGGTTTTGCCTTCCATGTTTTGCTCGAGAGAACTGAAAATTTTCTCTTCCGTGACGGCGTCTATCGATGCAGTTGGCTCATCCAGAATGGTAATTGCTGCATTCCGGTAGAACATCCTGGCCACGGCGAGTCGCTGATGCTGCCCTTTGGAGAGATCGGTTCCGTCCCGGAATTCTTTCCAAACAAGCTGATCGAACTTTCTCGGGAATGCGTCAATGAATTCGTCGGCACCCGAAAAGCGCGCAGCGTCCTGCATTTTGGTCACGTCCACTTCCGAATGGATGTCTCCCAGTCCTATGGATTCGCGGATGGTGAGATGGTACTGCGGGAAGTCCTGGAATAATACTCCAATGGCGCTTTGCCAGTCCTGCAGGTTGATATCACGAAGGTCGGTACCGTTGATCAATATCTGACCCTCCGTTGGGTCGTAGGTACGGCATAGCAGCTTGATCAATGTAGTCTTGCCCGAGCCGTTCACCCCAATGATCGCGATCTTTTCACCCGGCTGAATGGTAAAGCTGATATTCTTTAGTACGAGGGGCGCATCCGTATCCTCGCCCGGATACCGGAAGGATACGTCCCTGAACTCCACCAGGGGTGGCTGTTCGAAGCGCACGCGGACAGCCAGTGGCGACGACGTCAGCTGGGGACGAAGTTCGAACAATTCAAACCATCGCGCCGCATAGCGCGACGATTCTTCTGTGATAGAAATGGATTCAATATACCCGTTAACCGTCTGGTAGAACCGCGTATAAGTGTTGAACGCCAAAAGGAGCGCACCAACGGCAATGCTACCGGACAGCGATTGGTAGGTCATGAGCGCGACGGCAGCGAACAGAAACATCAAATACCAAAGGCTGAGTACGCCGTAAGAGATCGACTTCCTTTTTTCGGCCTTGATCACCTTGGCGTTGTAATTTGACAGCCGGTCATAAATTTGTCCCTTGAACCATTCTTTCAACTTAAGAAGGATTACGTCGACCGCCTTTTGCATTTCTTCGAAGTGTGAGAGGCGGTTGCTAATGATCCGGTAATCCTCAATAGAGAACCACCGGATGCGAAACACCTCCATGCTATATTTTTTGTAAAAGAAATAGATGGGCGCTGCTGCCAGCGTAGCGAATAATACGAGCCACGGGTTTAATGACCATAAGATGATCATCGAGGTGAGGATGCCCGCGAAGCTGGAAGCAGATGTGAAGACAAAATCCTGAAGTCCCAGAATACTGCTCGTTCCCCACTCGTGCGCGCTGCGAAGGAGATTCTGATACGAACTGCTTTCGATGGTCCCGATGTCTAGCGAGCTTTGCTTGTCGACGCGGTACATATCCAGGTGGAGGTCCTGTGTCATTCTGAACTTATTCCGGAGGAACCCGACAACATTGGATAACAACGTCGGGACAAGAAATGAACCACCCAGTATCACAGAGGAACGGATGAGTTCATCGGTCGTTGATGTACCCCGTTTGATGCCGATGATTTCATCCACGATAGCAGAAAAGCTGGTGAACTGGAGATAGACAATCGAACCGCTGAATATGTTCAAAAATATGAGCCAAAGGAATAACGGGCGGCTTGTGCGCCAGGCGAAACCAATCGCTTTAATAGCAACGGCGAACAAGCCTTTGTCGTCGGTTGGATGGCTACTCATAGTGCCGGGAGCTTCCAGGGTTAAACGAGTGCCCTCCGGCAGTCGTTGTTCAATTGTATGAAGTTAGCAAAACAGCACTATCGTCCAACAGGTTCTCTTCATTCTCAATGGCGGTCGAGGGAATCGCCCTGACCCGCGACGAGCGCTCTTATGTCACGGTCAACATCAATCGCCTGTCAATAGCTAGCGGCGTTAGTATTTTTTCAACGTAATTTGTTATGTTTAAAAAAACCGGCGTAAACACGCAGTGATGGATTGCCGTCCGTACGCTTCCGGGTTAAACGCCAGAAGAAGGGCGCTAAAAGCGAAAAGAAAAAGACATACCGACCTCAATAGACTATGCAAAAGATGACCAGGTACCGTGCCGTGATGATGTTACATGTTTGCTGCTTCCTCGTTGTTGTGAGTGCCCAGGCCCAGGACGGGCGATGGACTGAAGGCCACGCCAGGGATTGGTACGCCAAACAGAAGTGGATAACAGGTTGTAATTATCAACCGAGCACCGCCATTAATCAACTGGAGATGTTTCAGAAGGATTCATTCGATCCGGGGACTATCGACCGCGAGTTGGGGTGGGCCGCAAACCTGGGCTTCAATACGATGCGGGTATACTTGCATCATATTCTGTGGACGACCGACAAGGACGGATTTAAAAAACGATTGAACGAGTACCTGGAAATATCTAACAGACACGGCATAAAAACACTATTCGTGTTTTTCGACGACTGCTGGAACGACAGTTATGCGCCGGGAAAACAGCCTGCGCCGAAAACGGGTACGCACAACAGTGGTTGGGTTCGTGACCCGGGAACGATGATTCATAGTCATCCGGATACCATGAGGGTCCTCGAGCAATACGTAAAGGACATGTTGGCCACATTTGGAAAGGACGAGCGAATTTTGATGTGGGATCTGTACAATGAGCCGGGCAATAGCGGCCAGTTGAACAAAAGCCTGCCGCTGTTGAAAGCGGTGTTTGCCTGGGCACGTCAGGCCAAACCTTCACAACCAGTCACTGCCGGCATCTGGAACGGCAGTCCCGGATTCAAGGACCTCAACAAGTTTCAGATTGAACAATCCGATGTGGTTACCTATCACCAGTACAAGTACATCGATGAGCACGAACAGGTAGCGGATACGTTGTCCAAGTACAACCGGCCGTTGATCTGCACGGAATACATGGCACGCACCAACGGCAGTCTTTTCCACGTGATCATGCCGATGTTGAAAGAGCGCCATATTGGTGCCATCAACTGGGGATTTGTGTCCGGGAAAACAAACACGATCTATGCCTGGAATTCTCCGATGCCTTCAGGAGCTGAGCCTGACCTTTGGTTTCATGATATCCTCAGGAAAGATGGAACGCCGTTTAGCAAAGAGGAAGTGGCGCTCATCCGGAAGCTGAATGAGGTCAGGAAGTGATAAGGAATTTCTTTAACGTAGTCACATAGATATTCAATACATGCCTAGCGACATAATGAAAATTCAAGCTGTCATTTTCTGTTTGCTCCTGGTAGTAGCGAATGTAAATGCCCAGATCCCGGGAATTCCCCTGGAAACACCTGCCGTGCCCAGTGATTGATAAGAATTATGCCCTTCTAAAACGATAGCTCATGCGTATTCAGCTCAAACACATTCTGATAGGATGCGCCATGGCATCGGTGCCCCTATACGCATTGTGCCAACCGAAAGGAACATCCTCCGATGCATTCCAGGAACTCCCGTTAGGATCCATCCGGCCACAAGGCTGGTTGCGCCAGCAATTGCAGATTATGGCAAGCGGATCGAGTGGTCATCTCGATGAAGTTCATCCTAAAATTGCCCGCGACAATGGATGGCTGGGGGGCCGGGGAGATGGCTGGGAGGAAACGCCTTACTGGCTTGATGGAGCGATACCCCTGGCTTACCAGCTCGATGATGCAGCCTTAACAACGAAGGTGTTGAAGTACATTAATTGGACGCTCGACAACCAGCGACCATCGGGATACTTCGGGCCCCTGACGGAAGATGAACGCGAGAAAGGAATTCAAATCACCACGAGTAACTGCGAATCGGGCGAAGACTGGTGGCCCAAGATGGTCATGTTAAAAGTGCTGCAACAGTTCTACACCGCTACCGGTGATGCCCGTGTGATTCCCTTCATGACAAAATATTTCCAATATCAGCAGCAAACAATAGACGTATGTCCTCTTGGCAAGTGGACAGAATGGGCAACGTCGCGAGGTACGGAGAACGTTATGATGATTCAGTGGCTTTACAGCATTACCGGAGATGCAAAGTTACTGACGCTCGCCGGGAAGATTGAGGGGCAGTCGTTCGCCTGGAGTACCTGGCTGGGCAATCGCGATTGGGTGATGAATGCGGCGGCCTATCAGGGTGACAAGGCCTGGATGACCCGCCATGCGGTTAACGTTGGCATGGCGCTCAAAGCGCCTGCGATTAATTATCAACGCACACGCGATCCACAGTTCCTCAAATCATTGAAGACAGGATGGAACGATCTGATGCTGCTTCACGGTCTTCCCATGGGAATCTTTTCCGGCGACGAAGACCTGCACGGCAACGATCCGACGCAAGGCGTGGAACTGTGTGCGATCGTCGAAGCGATGTATTCCATGGAGAAAATCATCGGCATCACGGGCGACGTATTGTATATGGATGCGCTCGAACGCATGACGTTCAACGCGCTGCCAACACAAACGACGGACGACTATAACATGAAGCAATACTTCCAGATCGCGAACCAGGTGCAGGTTTCCAGAGGCGTGTTCGATTTCTCCCTTCCATTCGACCGGGAAATGAACAACGTTTTCGGTTTGCGCAGCGGCTACACCTGTTGCACAGCGAACATGCACCAGGGCTGGACTAAGTTTACGGCGCATTTGTGGTACGGCACGGCGGACGGTGGATTAGCTGCCCTCCATTACAGCCCATGCGAGGTCACTACGCGAATTGGCGGACAGTCGGTGACTGTACATGAGCGAACACAATATCCATTTTCTGACGTGATCGAGTTTGAGGTCAAGACAGAAAAAGAGGCAAGTTTTCCGTTGCACTTGAGGATACCGGGCTGGTGCAAGGAAGGCGTTGTCAGCGTGAATGGCCGGGAGCTTCGCCGCGAACCGGGAGGTCAGATAGTCGTCATCAATCGGAAGTGGACGAATAGCGATAAAGTGATCCTGCGACTGCCGATGGAGGTAAGCACTTCCAGCTGGGGCCGAAATTCACGCGCTGTCGAGCGAGGACCTCTCGTGTATGCACTCAAGATTGGAGAGCGTTGGGAGAAAGGTATGGAGTCTACGGAAGGCGACTACTTTAGTATTTATCCAACAGATGATTGGAACTATGGCCTACTGGAGTCCGTGGTTAAAAGTCCGGAGCAACTAAAGGTCACGTTAAAACCCATGCCTTCACAGTTTGTATGGAACCAGCGCAGTGCGCCTATCGAGATCGTTGTCCCGGCAAAAAAAATACCTGCGTGGCAGGCAATTGAAGGCGTTGCGTATCAACCTGTGTCTGAACGCGGAGGGATCTATCGAGGTAAAGTAGATCCTAAGACTGAAAACATCGTCCTGATCCCCTATGGTTGCACGAAGGTTCGGATTGTTGCGTTTCCAGTAGTCCGATAAATCAAGGGCATCAATAGAAATGCGTCGGTCATACACTGAAGATGCCTGGTCGTCAATTCTATTTCCAATTTGTTGTCTCTATCCATAGTTTCATCCATCAATTTTAAAAGTGATGAAGGTGAAACCGGATAAACTGTTCTATTTGTTCCTGACATTGTTCGTGACAGCGTCCACGATTTCTCGCGCACAAGTTGCCAAGCACTGCACGCTTACGTCGGATAGGATCAATTCTTCCATACTTCGCGACAACAAAATCGGCATCGATCCGGTGAGAGGGGTCAAGGTGTTATTACCTCCCGATTACGCCGACTCTGGTAAGCGTTATCCCGTTGTTTATTATTGCCACAATATTTTCTGGAGTGGTGACAGAATGTTTGACGATGGCCGCGTCGTGAATCTGGTTGAACGTGGTTTTGCCAGCGGGATCGTAAAGGAGTTTATCTTTGTTGTTGCCGACTATACCACGCCGACGACCGGCAGCGTGTATGAAAATTCGCCCACGAGCGGACGCTGGCTCGACTTCACGGTAAGTGAACTGGTGCCGTTCATCGACAACAAGTACCGAACGATCCGCCATCGCGACAGCCGCGCCATATCCGGTGATTTCATGGGAGGCCGAGGCGCTTTGAAACTGGCCATGACAAATGCCGATCTGTTCGGAACGGTCTATGCCCTGCATCCCGTGGCAACCGGAACCGGTGACATCCCCTGGCCGAACATCAGCATCGACTGGAAAAAGATACTGCAGGCCACGTCGATGACTGAGATAACGGATACCCGGTCGAAACTCTTCATCACTTTTTGCCAGGGCTACCTGCCCAATCCTGATCGACCACCTTTCTACTGCGACTTCTTTATGGAACTGGAGAACGGCGAGCCCAAACTCAATGTTGAAAATTCCAAAAAAGTAAGGGCGGGATTTCTGCTGGATGCCACACTTGAGTCTTCGGTGGCGGACTTACAGTCGCTCCGAGGTATTGGCCTTGACTGGGGGCGCTTTGATGAAACGCGGGCACACGTTACGTCGAACCGCGACTTCAGTAGAATGCTTCAGGATCTGGGCATTGAGCATGAAGCCGAGGAATATGCCGGCTCTCCCTACAACAAGACCTGGACCGATGATGGGAGATTCTATACTCGTTTGCTGCCGTTCATTGACCGGCACCTCGTGTTTGAAGAGAAGCGTTGATCTATACTTGCTTGTGATGCTCGCCGATTTCGTTTAGCTCCTGGGTAATTACGTTCAGTATCTTGTCGATTGCATGCGCTTCGTGGTTCACTTTCTCAAAAAACCAGGGATAATCTACGTCGTCCGTAAGCTTCGAGACTTCAATCAGTCCTAAGAGCCGGGCGAGGGGACCGCGAACTTCATGCGCCGTGAGATGCGCGTATTTAATCAGCTTATCGTTGTATTTCAACAGTTCTATCTCCATCGTCATCCGGTCCGTTATATCGATGTGTGTGCCGAGCGTAATGTTGCTCATGGTGCCATCGGACTTTTGCAGCGTGCGTCCCCGGGACCAGATCCATTTCCATTCTCCATTCCGGTGTTTCATCCTGAACCAGGCTTCATACATCTCAGGCGTTTTTTTTGCGATATACTTTCCGAAACGCTCAATGGCTATCTCACGGTCTTCAGGATGAAGCAGCCCCATCCAGATATCCTGAATGGTTAGCTTGCTATCCTTGTGAAATGTTTGAGCCTTGTAACCGAGCATTTCAAAATATTCGGGACTGCACCACTGATGCTGTGTATCCGAATGGTACTCCCACGCGCCTGTGTTAGACGCGGCAATAATGGCGTGGTAGCGTGCGGCATTTTCGGCGACCAAGGCCTCAGTTGAGTTCCTGTCTCGCGAGTAATCGGGTGTCCAGGCAATTTGCCCGACAAGACGGGTCAGCGCGCTGATGAAGGCGAAGATATCAGGGTTTTTCCGGGCAGCTATTCACACTATCCTATCCCGCAGTCGTCGATAACCCATGCGAATGTGATGTCGATACTGTCCTACCGCCACACACAAAGGGCACCCTACCAAATCGATAGCTTGACAAGTAGAACTATTTACTTCTAAACATGTCAACGGCCATGATGAACCACCTTGAAAATGACCACTGCATCTTGTCAGGTCGCTTTAACCATGGCCTGATAAACATGCAGCCTTAGTCATCATTTTTATAAAAGAAGTGTACCTGAGTAGTAAGACTTTTGGACCTATAATGGGTCGTTGACGTAGTTGGATATCCGTCGGCATCGTAGGTATAGGAGTAGGATTCCGGTACCAGCGTCGGGAATGCGCATCCTGTGTAAATGACCTCTTCTGTCTCCCGATTGTACAAAGAATAGTTTCGAAACAAATAATCAACGTAACCCAGGTGACTTAGCGGATTGATGCTTCTGTCATAGGTATAGCGCCCTTCACTACAAATCTGCGTGCCTCGGGTTGTTTGATCCGAACTGACGGTATTGCGTTGGGCTATGAAACTATACTCAAAACTCCGCCCATTGGATGATTGATAGACAGCAGAAACTGTGGGGTTACTCGCTTTATAACTAAGCGTCACATCTGTCGTGACACCGCTTCTCGTGGACCTGACAAAGATGTGAGTGGGACGACCGGCTCCGTCATAGGAATAAACACTTTCCTCGTAGGGCGTTTCACTCTCCGTCGAATAGGTCTCAATCTTAGAGACCCGGTTCTCCGAATATTCAAAATTGCGCTCAGTGTCTTTCACGAATCGTTTGGATGATTGCGAATAGCGATACGTAACGATTGTCTCAATCCGATCATCGGCGCCATATCGGTACTCAGTTTTGTTTTGTGGTGCGGGTGCTCCTTTCATTTGAAGATAGGAGATGGTATAGTCGATTTTCCTGGGCTCCGCGAAGCCCGTAAAAACGAACGTTGTCGGTACCGCGCCGTCGCGCACCCGGGCATCCCACAAGTATGCGCCGAGGAATGCTTGCTTGTTCGTTATTCCCCACTTCTTAACCTCGAGTGTGTATCGGTGCATGCCTCTTTTGATCTTAAAATCATTGGGTTCTGGGCCAGCATAGGTCAAGGTAGTCTTCCATTTTTCAGCATCGGCTTCGTTGTACCCTATAATGGTGAATTCAGCATCAACATAATCATACAATACGCCCCCAACTATGGGTTCAAACTTTACTCTTACAGTCATCGATTCCCCATCGTACTCAGGTGTATCCATGTCGATATCGTCCTGCTCGCAACTGAAACTCACAGCAAGTACAAGCAGAAGTAGTAATCCAATCCGTTTCATAATGTTTTAATTCTTGACTTTTTGTATACTAACTGCAGACGCCCGGTAGGGTTAGTCACTAACCGGGAAATTTCCCCGTTGTATAAGCAAATACGGGAATCACCGTAGAACCAGTGCCACAGATTGTCGTTTCGGTACGGTGATCACCGTAATACGCGGCCGCGCAAGACGAATTGAATCATTGTCAGCAACATTGCCATCGAAAGATCAGTTAAGCATCTCCATCAGGATCAAAGTATTCAACGAAGTAGAATTTCGAACAATGAACAACAAGGCGATTTTAGGCAACGTTCAAAACGGCGGACGACACGCGCCCATCCGCAGATGGATAATTCTCACCATCGGGATCACCACGGCTGTGATCATTTTCATTCTACTTTCGTCCTGCAGACACCATCTCCTTCAAAGATAATGTTGCGAACATCCGATAGCGCTCGTATTTTGCATTAGCCCCGCAACCGAAATCCATGATGACCTTTCAGAAAGCGCTATTTCTTGGCCTCTCATTGGTTGTCGTTGTCGCCAGGGCACAACAATCCGGTGGGATTTATGACTCGGCGCTCCATTACATTGAACACGGAAAGCTAAAGTCAGCGGCCACTTTATTGGCGCGTGAGGCACCCCGGCAGTCACCTTCTGTAAGGGCCGAATATTTTGCTTTGTTGGGATCCGTATACGAAGATCAAGGCTATTTGATAGCCGCTCATGAGGCTTACGTCAAGAGTAAACGCATAGCCATCGAACGGTACAAAGTGCCGCAAGCAAGGGCTATTAACGGGATAGCGCGGGTCAATGTCGCGCGGGGAAATTACGACTCCATATTATATTATCTGACCATAAGCAGGCAACTGGACCCCTCAGCGGAAAACGCGATAGCGACGAAACAGGTTGAGGGCAAGTACTGGCAGGCTAAGAATCAATATGATAAAGCTCTGTCGGCGCTGCAAAACGCACTGGATGCAGCATCCCAGGCAAAGGACAGAAACAGTATGGCTATTATTCTAAGCAGCATGGGAAGTATCTACTTCAGTCATAACCCCGACATGCAGGTAGCTTTGGGATTCTATAAGCGATCCAATCAATTGGATGATACACTGAGGCCTTCTGTTACGTTGATACGCAACTACTGCCGAATGGCCAATTCGTATATGGTATTGGGAGACCACGAAAATGCCGGGCGCTATTTGACCCGTGCTGAACAGCTAACAGTGAACTCGGAATATCTCACTTTAAAGGCGTACGTCTTATCGACGCGGGTGATCCTGCTCGCCGAGCAGGGACAGATCGCCCAGGCCGTTGAATTGTCTGAAGTACCTATTCGGATAAAGCGTGAAATTGGAGACAAGCGACAACTTCAGAATGATCTGCTGAACGTGGCCGAACTGCGCATGATGATTGGCCAGTATGATCAGGCGGAGAAACTGCTGGCTGAAGGAACGGCGATTAGTCACAACCTCCATGACCTCGTATATCTCAAATACTTTTACAACCGGCGTTCACAACTCGATTCAATCAGCGGCCACTATCTTTCCGCCTATGAGAACCTGAAAAAGTCATTCATTTATAAGGATAGTACGTTCTCGGTGGATCACCTTCGTGCTGTTAATGAGATCAGGGAAAAGTATGAAGCCGAGCAAAAGGAGAAGATCATTGCGGAAAAAGAACTTCAGATCGAAGAACAAAAATATCAACGGGCTATCATTCTGGGCGTCTTCATTACCGTCGTATTGATACTGTTCGTTATCCTTTTACTGATCAGAAGCAGGAGCAGGACGAAACTGCAGCAAGAAAAACAGGTTCGTCTACGCACCATTGTACAAACGCAGGAAGATGTGCAGCAGCGTATTGCACGCGACCTTCATGATGGTTTGGTTCAGGTATTGGGAGCTGCGCAGTTGTCCCTGGAGTCTGTGCGGGACGACAGCGACCCGGTATCATTAAGAAAGCAGATGCACGTTGCTTACGGCATTATGGAAGAAGCGTTGAAAGAAGCGCGGTCCATTTCTCATCAGATTCTTCCTTACTCATTGCTGAAGGGGGGATTGGTTGAGGCGCTTGAAGAGTTACTTTCCAGAAGCTTTGAGAATTACACATTTCAAAGGCCTGCGGATGAATTGAACTTGAACGAAGGAGAGGCCATCAATGTGTTCAGGATCGTTCAGGAACTGGTAAATAACGTTCGCAAGCACGCGGGCGCTACAAAGGTGTCCGTGATCCTGAATGGAAATGCGCGTGAGGTCAGCCTTATTTTTGAGGATGACGGCGTAGGATTTTCTATGGGGAGTCCGCCCGCTGGTGTTGGTCTGTCAAATATGACGACGCGCGCCGAACTGATCGGCGGAACAATTACTTTCCGTTCCGGCCCTGCAAAGGGCACCTTAGTTGAATTGATCCTGACGCGATGAAAAACCCGGTTCGCATATATATTGCCGATGATCACCACCTCATGTTGGAAGGTCTTGGATCACTCATAGAAAGCATTGACGGTTTTGAGCTGACCGGGAAATTTGCTTCTGGCAAAGAAATGATAGATGCGCTCACTCGGACTGCGCGCATGCCGGATATTTGTATAGTTGATATTGAAATGCCGGGAATGGATGGCGTGGAAACGGTCCGCGTTATCCGTGAAAAATTTGAGTACATGAAGATCATGGCCCTGACGATGCACGACGAACATCACTTTGTCAGTAAGATGATTCTTGCAGGTGCCAATGGCTATGTGCTGAAGAACGTAAGGAGGAATGTCTTTATTGATTCCATTAACCGGATATTATATGGAAGTCAATTCCTGACAGAAGGCTTGTTGCAAAAGAGCAGTGAGTCGGTTGAGGACGAGCTCACGGATCGTGAGAAGATGATACTCAAGCATATTGTGCTGGGGAAGAGCAACAAAGAGATTGCCACCGAACTTTTTATCAGTGACCGGACGGTAGATACCCACCGAACCAACATTAAGCGCAAGTTAAAGCGCAATACGCTTTCACAGCTGATTCAATACGCACGTGAGCAGGGCATTTCCTGAAGGAGGCAGGGAATTATCACTCAGGATTGTATATTACACGTCAAAGGCGTGACACCCAATCGACAGATCAACAATCAACAATTAAATGTATGGCTCATCAAGGTTTTCTTATCGACATGGATGGCGTCATCTACGGCGGGGATGTGTTGATCCCGGGGGCCGACAAGTTTATACAAAGGTTGGTCAAAGAGGAAGTACCGTTCACGTTCATGACCAATAATAGTCAACGCACGCCTACCGAGGCCGTAAGGAAATTGCGCAAGATGGGTATCGACGTGGGCGACAGACACATTTTCACCAGCGCGATGGCGACCGGGAAATTCATCGCGGGTCAGATACCGAACGGCACTGCCTACGTGCTGGGTGAAGGAGGTCTGCTCACCAGCCTGCATGAAAATGGCCTGACGCTGGTGGATACCGAACCCGATGTGGTGGTACTGGGGGAGGGCAGGAACTTTACGCTGGAGATGGTACAACGTGCGGTCGACATGATTCTGGCCGGCGCAAAATTCGTAACGACAAACCGCGATCCATCTCCTAAGAAAAAAGGATGGAATAACCTGGGCATTGCTGCTACGACAGCCATGATTGAGGAAGCGACAGGTATCAAGGCGTTTGTCGTGGGTAAACCAGGACCCGTGATGATGCGATCGGCACGAAAGTTCATTGGACTGGAAACGGCCGATACGGTCGTCATTGGCGACACAATGGAAACGGATATTCTGGGAGGAATAGCGATGGGTTACAAGGCCATCCTCGTGTTGTCGGGAATATCGCGCAAGGAAGACCTCGTTAAGTATGCATTCAAGCCCGATCTCATTGTGGACAGTATAGCCAATCTTGAAGTGCCGATCGCTTTCAAGTGATTAGTTTTTTTGCCCGAATGGGGTCCGCCAGGGGAAGGGTCCCGCGAAAAAGGCGAAAGCTACGGGCCCTGTTCCTGCCATGAAATCAACTACCTACCACACTCGAAATATTTCGCGCGATCCGGTCAGGTACATATCCGTATATCCTTTCATTGCCTCCTGCATCTTTTTCATATCGGCTTCGCTCATGGCCTCCCAACTGCGCTCATAAGCACTGAGATTTTCGTGTTGCGTAACGATAATGACACGATTGAACTGCCCCGTCATGTCCGTCATGATATTTACAAATTCTTTCTGGCCGCTCATGGTTTCTTTGAACAGCTTGGCAAGCTTCGAGGCATTGCCTGGCTTGCATACGAAGACGTCGTGTACGATGATCATAGTGGTATGGGTTAAAAATCGCTGTAAGGTAATTAACTGCCAGCACGTCGAGGGGGGGCAATGACGACAAATGCAGGGGCCAATCTGGTCGGATTGTGCCGTTGTGCTTACTTCTTTATGCCAACGTCCGGCAGCTTCAGATCATCGAAGGCACTGGGTTCTTGCATTACCTTTTCAATCTCTTCACTCTGGCGTGGCGCCATTGCGGACAGCAACTCGCATCCCTCTTTCTGCACCAGGAAATCATCTTCGATTCTAACCGGAATATTCCACCAGATCTTGTCAGCGGGACTTTCATTCCTGATGTAAATGCCAGGTTCGATCGTGATTACCATTCCTTCCTTCAACATATCATAGTCACCTTTGTCGTGAACATCGAGGCCGATATGATGACAGCACCCATGGGGATTATAGCGATTCCTTCCCGTTGCCGGATCGACCATATCCTGCTTTTCTGTGCTCTTGTATAAGCCGAGTGCGACCAGGCCTTCGTTAATCACTCCGTTCGCCGTTTGTTCCAGGGTCTTGAATGCCACGCCTTCCTTGCACACTTTCATGGCGGCTTCCTGCGCCTTATAGACGAGATCATAGATGACCTTTTGTTCCTTCGTGAACTTGCCGTTGATCGGTATGGTGCGCGTGATGTCGGCGGTATAACCGCGATACTCCGCACCCACATCCATGAGAATAAGGTCTCCATCATCAATCGAAGGTTTTTCGTTGTCGACATAATGCAGGACACAACCGTTGTGGCCTGCGCCAACAATACTTCCATAGCCTTGATCCGCTGCTGCATAACTCTTGTGGATGAACTCATGCAGTCCCTGGATCTGCATCTCGGACATACCCGGTCGAATAGACTTCATTACTTCCAATTGCCCGACGGTTGAAATATTGACAGCCTTCCGCAACAGCTGTATTTCTTCCGGGGTCTTGATGCCACGAAGTTTTTTCATCATCAGATCGAGTGCTACGAGATCGATATTGTTTTTTCTGGGTTCGATCGTCATGTTCATCTCCTTCTTCTGATAGCCCACCTTTTGCTTGAACTGTTCGACGAGTTCATATAGATCGGCCGCCTCAGAAAGGTCACGCACGTCGTCGAAAAAATCGTAGAACATCACCTTCTCATACGATGAAAAGTCTATCGGATAATTCTTAAAGTCAGTCCCTTCGTAAGTAACCTTAAATTTGAGTTGATCGCGGACTCCTTCCTTGCCTAACCGGGCGCCGTCGTACATTTCCTTCAGGGCATGGTGGGGACGAACAAAGATGATTTCGTTGAATGTCTCGTTGTTGATGGTTTGCATATCCTTGAAAACCAGCAACACGGCGCTCGGTTCCTGAAGGCCGGTCAGGTAATAGAAGTTAGGATCCGGATGATATCGGTACGAAACATCGTTGGCCCGATTGCGCTCGGGATTGGCGAAGAAAACAGCAACGGACTTCTGAGGCATGATGCCGCGTAGCGCGTCGCGCCTTGTTTTGTGGAAGTCGGCCGATAGGATATCGGAGGTTGGTTTTGCGGATTGCGCATGGCCGGGAATCGAGGCGCTCAACAGAACAACGAAGAGAAACTGCTTAAACATAAAGACCAGAATTTAACAGAAAGGTAGCCAAAACGTCATTTGACTGCCCACGATTTTCATATGAGCGGAAAGGCACCGCCCGTTAAGAAAAAAATAGCACAATGATCCCAACGTTCATCGGGCAGGACGTGCCCCCGCGAATGCTTCCGTTTTACGTGTCCGCCGAGTTTTACTACCATAACATCCACTTCGACCGATCGGAAACGGTTGGATTCAATTGCAACACGGGTGCCTGCGATTATTTTCAGTTCGTGACGTATCCAGTCGCAACCGAGGAACGGGGTCCGGGGCTCAAGTTTGGTTTATTGCTATTTCAGGATGGAGAAGAAACAAGTCTTTTTATTTTGACTTTAATAGCGGATTCGCGTATCGAAATATCAACTACGCTAGCCCGGCGCGACCCTCGGGAGAGGGTATTGAGTTCTTCAGGGATGTTCAGGGCTGGCCGATATTTTCGCCTGATGAGCAAATCACTGAACGGCCGAGATTTATTATGGGCGTGCGCCTTTGTTACCGCTTTATCTGATTGATTGTACCGGGCTGGAAAAAGATTGATGTCGTTCTAATTGGTCTGTATTTGTTTGATATTCAGCAAGTTACTGGCATTTCGAAAATAGCCTCAATGTTAAGTTTCTGTTAAATCATTTAACCTTAAATTAACGGCGGATATCTTTGTGGCCTCAAAATACTTCCTTATGAAAAAGACCGTAAAAGCCGAAATCAAATCCAGCGTTAAGAATGCCCTCGCTCAAGTCGTGCAGCATCTGGAAATCTCCAAGCCTTCCAGAAAAACGCGCAAGGCTATAGCACGTGCTGAAAAAGCGCTGCGAAATGACGTGAAGACTGTCATGAAGAAAGAAATTAAGAAAGCGACCAAGCACGATCCCTCGAAGGAAAAGGGGGCAATAGCATAAAGAATCTTCATTAACCTAGATCGGACGGGAGGTTGTCGAAATGACAGCCTCCTTTCTTTTACGGCTTGAAAAGCCGGGTAATTTCAAGACAAAGTTCCGTGGCAGTCCAGGCTTCTTTGAATCCGGTTAGAACGGTCGATTGCAGATTTTTCACCAACCTGATATCGTCAGGTTTTGTGACAAAGCAGATCGCACCCAGATCGGCGGCGATGCGTTTCTCGTTTTCTCCGGATGCCGTAGTGTACATGATGACCGGTATGTTTGCATACTGACTATCTCCTTTGAGATGTTTGAGAACTTCCCATCCACTCATGACAGGCATATTGATGTCCAAAAATATCAGGTTAGGCAGATCATATTGGTCAGCGGCCAGACGTTGAAGCGCCTGTTTGCCATCCTCGGCCTTCTGGCAAACAATGGAAGGATCCACCGATGCAAGGGCTTCGGCGAAAAGCTCGCGATCATCGCGATCGTCGTCGGCCAACAGCAACTTCTTAATTGCTCCAGTCATAATTTGTGTCCTATTTGTCTCAGCGGCAGAACAATGGTAAAGGAGCTACCTTTGTTTTCCTCTCCCGTCGCCGAGATAGTGCCATGATGGCGCTCCACGATTTTTTTGCATAGTGACAATCCCAATCCTGTTCCTTCATACCGGTCTTTGGAGTTTAACCGTGAAAAAGCCTGGAAAATTTTGTCAGCGAACTGCTGGTCAAATCCAATGCCATTATCGCGCACAACGATTTTCACATGGTCGATATCGTGGTGTTGTACGATCGACGAAGAGACATCGATCACCGGATTGTCAGCTGAGAACTTCAGCGAGTTGTTAACGAGGTTATAAAAAAGCTGATGCAGCAGAATGTGAGCGCCCTCGAGAGTGGGTAGCCATCCGCGATTGAGGACGGCCTGCTGCTGGGCGAACAACATCTCAAGGTCGGTTTCAATACTTTGAAACACCTCGTTCAGATCCACTTGCTGGACACGCTGTTCAGACTCGTTAATAGAAGAGTACGTGAGAACACCTTCTATCATCGCATTCATCCGCGTGGAGGCCAGGCGCATTTTTTCCAGGTACTGTTTGCCACGAGGGGAAATCTCGTGGCCGTATTCGCTTTCTAAACGGTTGATGAATGTTTTTAATTTCCGTACCGGTTCCTTCAGGTCGTGGCTCGCCACGTGGGCGAACTGTTGGAGGTCATCGTTCGAGCGTTGAAGTTCTTCCGTACGTTGCTTAACGATTACCTCAAGCTTTTCCGAAAGGTCCTCCTCCTGTTTCCTGGCCAGTACCTGGTCCGTTACGTCAATGGCAAAATTCAGGACGCCTTGAATCCTGCCCTTCAAATCGTACCAGGGCTGATAGATGAAGTTAAAATATCGATGTGTCGGGTTTCCCAAATTGCTATGCAAGGCCACGAGCCGTTCATTTTCATACCTGGTCACTCCTTTGGAATAGACGTCCTGCAGTATTTCAACAATACCTTGACCTGTCAATTCCGGCAATGCTTCCAGGAGGGGCATGCCCGTATAATCAACGTCCCCAAAAATGTCCTTGTTTTTGGGGTGGAAGAGTTCGAAGACGAAGTCGGGACCTTTAAAAATGTTAATGATCGCTGGTGCTTCCTGAAAGAGTTGATAGAACTGCCTTTCTGTTTCGCGCCGCACCTGATTGATGCGTATGTGGTTGCTTACGCGCACCACCAGCTCGCGGGCCGAGAATGGTTTAACAATATAGTCGTCGGCGCCCGCGTCGAGACCTTCTACTTTGGCCTCTTCACCCGCGCGAGCAGACAGAAATATCACTGGAATATTTTTGAACTCAGGATGGCGACGCACTTTTTGCAGCAATCCGAAACCGTCCAGCTTTGGCATCATCACGTCGGTGAGGAGGAGGTCCGGCTTGAATTGATGCAATTTCAGAAATGCGTCTTCGCCATCGGTTGCCGTAATTACTTCAAAGAGATCCGCCAGAAGGCGGTGCACATACCCGCGCATGTCGGCGTTGTCATCGGCCAGCAATACCTTGCTTCGCTCACTGTTTTTATACGCAGTGGTTGTCCCGGGCTCGTTGTCGGAACTTTCGAAGCCCCTGTCTAGCCATTGATTTGCTTCTTCGACGAATGCGGGTGAGTACTTGCGCGTGTAGGCATCGGGTGAGTCATTCGTGAGTCTTTCGGTTGGCAGGTGTGCACTTCCCACAGGAATTTTAACCGTAAATACCGATCCCGTACCTGGACTGCTGTTAACCTCAATGGTTCCGCGATGCAGCCGCACGAGTTCCCGTACCATAGCCAGTCCTATACCCGTTCCTTCCTGGCTGCGACCGCCGGCATTCTCGATGCGGTGAAAGCGGTCAAAGATGCGCTCCAACTGGTCGGCAGGAATCCCGGTGCCTGTGTCGGCTACGGCTACTTCAAGGTGGTCACCGAGTTGTTGTATGTCGACGGAAATTTTTCCTTTCTGACTGTACTTGAAAGCATTTGATACCAGATTGAGGAGGATACGTTCCCACATGTCGAGGTCGACGTACACGGGCGCGTCAATAGGGCCTCGATGCACGATCAATTCCATACCTGATCTTTCGATTGCCGACCTGAATGTGCTGACAAGGTCTTCTGTGAAACCGCCAATATTTACCCGGGTAAATCTTCCCTCGGCTCGACCAGCCTCGATGCGTGAAAATTCTAGCAACGTGTTCACCATCTTTTGCATGCGGAGTGCATTGCGGTAGGCCACTTCCATCCGCAGTTTATTTTCAGGGCCTATGCCGGGGTCGTTCAACGCATCCTCTACCGGCGCCAGCAGCAGCGTGAGCGGGGTTCTGAATTCATGACTGATATTCGAGAAGAAGGTCGTCTTGGCCTTGTCGATCTCGGCGAGAGCTTCCGCGCGCTTGCGCTCTTCTTCGAGTGCACGCACGTTCGAAAGACTCGTGGCAACCTGGTCAGCTACCAGGGTAAAGAAGCTCTTGTACTTGTCATCAAACAAGCGATACGGATTAAGGGCCACGACCAGCACGCCGAAGGGTTCCTTGGAAGTCTGTTGATGGATAGGGAGAACAGCAACCTTTTCGGGTGCTACACCCCATGCTCCGGAGGGTAGCGTTCCGATCCTTTGGGTCACGTTATCGAATACCTGAGGTTCACGCGTGTTAATTGCGGTTCGAATCACATCGGCTATTGGACTGTCGCTCCGGAGATCGATGCGCTCCTGGATCATGCCAGTGTCGTCGATTTTGGTGGACTGCACGTGCACCGATACATCCTGTTCTATGGTTCTGAACAGCGCGAACGGGAAATCAAATGGGTTCTCATTGAGCGTGTCAATTACCTTGCTGATCACGGCCTGAAAGGATTTCGTATCGGTAAGTCGTTTGGCTAATTGTGTAAGCGTTTGCAGTTGCCGTCCGGACGTAATCCGATCCGTGTCGTCGGTGTTCGCGCAGATCATACCCGCCGTGCCGCCGTCATCGCCAGGTATGGGGGTATAAGAAAACGTGTAGTAGGTTTCTTCGGGATACCCGTTGCGCTCCATGATGAGGAGCTGTGATTCTACATAAGTGCCCTCGTCTTTCTCCATCACCTGATCGAGCATCGGTTCGATCTCCCGCCAGATATCTTTCCAAACCAGCGATGCTGGTGAACCAAGTGCCCAGGGATGCTTTCCCCTAACGATGTCTTTATAAGGATCGTTGTAAAGCTTGATGAGGTCTTTGCCCCAGCCAATCCATATGGGCTGCCGCGAGGTAAGCATAATGCGGACACAGGTCCTCAAACTCTGTGGCCATTTTTCCACAGGTCCTAGTGAAGACCTTGCCCAATCGTAGTCGCGAATGCGTTGACCCATCTCCCCGCCGCCTAAGAGAAACTCCGGGGCAGTGGCGTTGTTGGCTAATTCTGACTTCATAGGGTGTTAAGCGGTGGTAGGCGTTTGGACAAAGTACTGTGTTTCGTCGTAGTTAATCAAACGATGTACCAGCCCGCGCGGCCCTGCTCAATTCAGCGTCCGACGGGTGCGCAAGATTCGGGTTGGCGGCGCCCCATCTCCCGGCCATATTTGTTGACCCTATGGGTATTCCGTCACCGCCGCCTGCTCAGCCGGTTATTGAACCTTTTACACATAACGCAACAAGCCATGGATACAGCAAGTCAAAAAACCATCAGAGATGTTTCTTTAAAAGGGCGCATCCTGTCGATGGATTGGGCCAGGCACACACAGGAATTGCTCAATACCGGATTTACGATCGTTACCGAACTACTGACGCCCGATGAATGCAGCACCCTGATCAGTCTCTACGAAAATCCCTTGAACTTCCGAAAGACCGTTAATATGTCGCGTCACCGTTTTGGCGTCGGCGAATACCAGTATTTTCGATATCCTTTGCCGGAGATTATTCAGACCGTCAGAGAATATTTTTATCCGAACCTGTCGCGCGTCGCGAACACGTGGAACCGTGTACTGCACATTGACCACGCTTATCCTCCGATGCATGATGCCTTGCTGGAGCAGTGTCGTGTAGCGGGTCAGTTGTTACCCACGCCGCTGATTCTAAAGTATGGCAGCGGCGGGTATAATACACTTCATCAGGATCTTTATGGTGACGTATTTTTTCCCATGCAAACCGTATTTCTATTGAGCGATCCTGATACCGATTTTACAGGTGGCGAATTCGTGCTGGTCGAACAAGTGCCGCGCGCTCAGTCAAGGGCGGTTGTGCTTCGACTAAGGAAAGGAGATTCCCTGATCTTTACGACGCGGTACCGGCCCGAACAGGGAGCAAAGGGATATTACCGCGTGCAGGTAAAGCACGGTGTCAGCGACGTCCACCAGGGCAGCCGTTACTCGATGGGCGTTATCTTTCATGACGCCATAAGCTAGCTAGTGGTGGCAGGCGTATGCACTCCGGCAAACTATTTCCTTTTTTTTTGGTAATGCTTTTATCATTGTGTACTCGTTATTTTGTGTACTCGTTATTTTCTGCCAGATGATCTTTCACCAGGCCATTGATGATCGCGCGCTCCGAAGCTTGATACACGCGGGTCGTATAACGATGGCCGGGAATAGGAAACTGAAGATTTATGGAACGTTGATATGCCGCTCTGGCAAGCGCATCACGCGTGCGCATCGCGTATTTTTTATATCTGAGCAGGAAGCTGTCGCCCATGCGTACAGACCCTGTGGCCGCTGCATGAAGGTTGAATATCAAACCTGGAAGAAATCACGACATGGCTAAGGTTGCGGACCACGCTAATCCGGAAGCGTGCCAAAGTGATTCTTATATACCACGCCCTCTTTTGGAAAAGTAAATTTCAGGGCGGACCAGGTATCGTTGATGCTGATGGCCTTACTTTCTACCATGCCGTGCTGATAGCCAATCCTGATGACGGTAGGCAGTGAAAGATCGGTCGTGAGCTGACCGGCCTTTGGCCAGGAGACCCATAGCATCCCCGTTGGGGCAAGGTGGCCCTTGACCCTGGGGAGTTTGATCTCCAATTCGTCCTGCGTACGGCAGAACAGGTGAATGTAATTGAATTCATCTTTTAGGGTGCTGCCGACCTTCAGCTGCGACACGTCAAACGCAGCCATGGCGTCAACCGGAGCATTGATGAAGATTGCGCGCGCACCAGCTTTGGCACCAATTTTTTCGATGATTGACTTCATAGAAGATCAGACAGGCAAGGGTGCCTTATATGAAGGAGTTTTCGTACACCAGCTCGTATTTCGCATAGGCATCCCCTTCTTCGATAGAGGGATGTGCGTCGTTTAAGAATTTATGCAGCTTGATGAGCGAAGACCGGTCCTGAACGTAGAAGCGCAGGGACCTCACGTCTTGCTCTTGAACAGGCACCCGTGTGTAAGGAATCCTGAGCGTTTCAAGTGCGAAAAGAACGCGGGCGCACATCTCGTCGTTGAATGTTTCGAAATAGTAAGGATTGTGGCCGTGATGATAGAGCTCTTCTTTGCTTTCCATGGGTCATTTAGTTTGCCAATGACTCGTATTGTCAGGATCGTGCCAGAAAAATGGGCCGATTCCGGGAGGTAATCGCCGTGAAACAGCAATTTCCCGCGTCTGGGCGTGGCGTTGCTCCAGGTGTTTACGACGCAGTGTGGAGGCAAATCCCCTTTCTCAACAATCGGCCCAGGACAAGGAGGGCTGCTACAAACAGTCGAATTCCGGTGTTTTACGATTCATAACACGATTGCACTAACGTAGAATTGATCGTATAATTCATGCATTTCGTTCAGTCATCGGTTATTACGCGAAGTTTTCCCTACGCGCCGCCGCGATACGGGATTTTTTAGTCATCTTTGCACTCTTATACCAAACTGTATTACCCTTCAGTTTGATTTTTTTACACATTCGAAACAATTGATGTCATTTGAAGATCTGGGGCTCATCGAGCCGCTCATAAAGGCTCTGAGGGCCGAAGGTTACGAAACGCCCACGCCCATACAGCAAAAGGCTATACCACTCTTGCTTAAACGCAGTGACGTATTAGGCTGTGCGCAAACCGGCACCGGCAAGACCGCTGCCTTTGCGCTTCCTGTACTGCAACTGCTACATGAAGATGAGCTTTACAAGAAGGGACCAACCGGAATCAAGGCGCTCATACTTACGCCTACCCGCGAACTGGCCATTCAAATTGGCGAAAGCTTTTCAGTGTATGGGAGTTTGCTCCGGCTTCGCCACACGGTGATATTCGGTGGCGTTTCGCAGCACGCACAGGTGAAGGCCGTTCGGGAGGGAGTCGACATCGTTATTGCCACTCCCGGTCGATTGCTAGACCTCATGAATCAACGGCTGGTCAATCTGCAACATGTGAAGTTCTTTGTACTGGATGAAGCAGACCGTATGCTTGATATGGGATTCATTCACGATGTACGGAAGGTGGTTGCCAAGGTTCCCACCAAACGCCAAACGCTTCTCTTTTCGGCCACGATGCCAGCAGAGATTCGCGAGCTTGCCAACTCGATCCTGAATCACCCGGTGCGCGTAGAAGTAACACCGGTGTCTTCGACGGTAGAGAAAATAGCGCAGGAGTTGTATTATGTTCCGAAGGACGAGAAGCGAAAATTGCTTCTTCACACGCTGCAAACACGCGACACTCGCTCCGTACTCGTGTTCGTGAGGACCAAACACGGTGCCGATCGCGTGGCTAAATTCCTGACACAGTCCGGCATCAACGCGTCGGCTATACACGGCGACAAGTCGCAAGGCGCTCGCCAGACAGCCTTGACGAATTTTAAATCCGGCAAAACACGTGTTCTCATCGCTACCGATATCGCGGCAAGAGGAATAGATGTAGACAAGCTTTCACATGTTATCAACTTCGAAATTCCGAACGTATCGGAGACTTACGTACATCGCATTGGTCGTACGGGTCGCGCGGGAGAAGAAGGCGTTGCCCTATCATTCTGCGATGACGACGAGAAGTCACTGATTCGCGATATTCAAAAGTTGATCAAAAGGGACATCCGTGTCGTAGCCCATCCATTCAGCCAGGCAACTTCGAGATCATCTGCAAACATCTCTGATGTCTCAACAACAACGCCGCGAAAGCAGCAAGGTTCACATCGTCAGAGCACCTCTCCGCATAAGGCGGCACCTTCGCACAAGGTTACTTCTCCGCGACAACACGAGACGAGTCACGCGCCAAAGGATCCTTCGCAAAAGGCCGGGCGCGGAAAGAAACGTCGCCGCCCTTTCAATGGTCGCAAGCCGGGCGCGTCATCTTCGCCATCCAGCGGAGGTCATGGTCAGCGGACTTCCTGAGTAGCCCAGGTTTCGTAAAATAGGTTGCCTATTCCACAGCGTTCATTAAATTGGTTACACATTATGACCAATCCGATGAGCCCCAATCTTCTACGTCTATCGTGGCGCGTCTTTGCGACTGCGTTGTTATCAGCGTTGCTGATATGCCTTTTCACTACTTGTCGGAATTCACCGCCGGAAGAAAAGCCGTTACCCGAGCCAGGCTTTCAGTCTCCGCGCACGGTAAGAACTGATGCAACACCCGCCTACCTGAATACAGAGGAGAGTCTGGGTTCTTTCCGGATGCCGAAAGGGTATCGCCTGGAGGTTGTTGCCGACGAGGACATGCTGAATGAGCCAGTAGCCGTATCGTGGGATGGAAATGGCCGAATGTTTGTCACGCAAATGGAAACCTACATGCAAACTGTCGATACGACCGGCGAGCATGTTGCCACCAGCCGGATACTGTTGCTGGAAGACACCGATGACGATGGGCGCATGGACAAGCGAACGGTGTATATCGATAAGCTCATGCTTCCGCGGATGATCCTTGCAGTAGGTAATGAACTGCTGGTGAACGTGACCGACACATACGATATATACGCATATAAGGATACCAATAACGATGGGGTTGCCGATCAGAAGCGACTCGTCTATCACGCGAACAAGCGGGCCTATGGCAACCTTGAACACCAGCGCAGCGGACTCGACTGGAATCTCGACAACTGGATATACCTTACGGTCGATCCCTTAAGGTTCCGGTACCGGAACGGAGAGCTCATCGCAGACTCCCTGCTCGGTGGATCAAATGGTCAGTGGGGACTTACGCACGACAACTATGGCCGTCTCTTCTATGCACGTGGCGGAGCCGAGAACGCAGGTTCGGGATTCCACATCAACCCCGCGTACGGGCAGCTCGAGTTCGCAGACGCCTACAACGATTCGATCTTCGGAGCGGTGTGGCCCATTGTGAAGACGCCTGATGTACAAGGTGGACTGGGCCGAATACGACCAGACACTACGCTTAATCACTTTACGGCAGCTAACGGTCAATCCATTTTCCGTGGCGACCATTTGCCCCGTAACCTGGTGAATGATTACCTGATTGCCGAACCCGTTGCCCGCATCATCCGACGCGCAAAAGTGGTGAACACAGCAGGCAAGCGTACCCTCACAAACGTTTATGACCAGGAAGAGTTTATCGCCTCGTGGGATATGAATTTCAGACCCGTGAACACGTATACCGGACCCGATGGTTGTTTGTATATCGTCGATATGCACCGCGGCATTATTCAGGAAGGAACCTGGACAGCCGAAGGCAGTTATCTGCGCAAGCAGATTCTTCGACTGGGACTCGATAAAAACATCCAACACGGAAGGATCCTTCGCGTAACGTATGATGGTATGGGACGTGGCCCGAAGCCGCACATGCTGGACGAAACTACCGCTCAACTAGTCACCTATCTGGATCACCCGAACGGGTGGTGGCGTGACAATGCGCAAAAAGAAATCGTGCTACGCAATGATCAGTCCGTGGTGCCCGCCTTGAAAGAGGTCGCGCTGGGCGGGAAAGGTCCATTGTCGGAGAAGCCAGGACCTCTCGGTCGCATTCATGCGTTGTGGACGTTATCAGGACTTGAAGCAGTCGATCAGGAACTGCTGATAAGGGCATTGGAGGACGATGATGCAGCGGTGCGCCAGTCAGCGATCTGGATCAGCGATTCATTTTTGAAAAAAAACGACGACAAGGTGATCGCTGCGCTGGGCAAGCTGAAAGATGACCAGGATGCTGACGTGCGCATTCAGTTGCTGCTCTCCCTGACGAACAGCACGGCTCCCGATGCCAAGCAGTTTACCACGTACCTGCTGGACAAGAACAAGGACAACGCTATGATGGCAGCGGTGAATCAAAGTATTGAACGCACCGGTGAGATCAAAAGATTTGGTGCCAAGCTCGGATCTCTTAAGCCTGAACAACGCGCGATGGTATCAGACGGTGCAGCGATTTTCAATTCGCTGTGCTCGACTTGTCATGGCGATCGGGGCAAAGGCGTACCAACGCAAATAGCCCCACCGTTGGCAGGACAGTTTATGCGCTACATGGGAAAGAAAGATGCCCTTATCAAGATATTGCTACACGGTCTTACGGGTCCTGTAAACGGCAAGACCTATCGTGAAAATATGGTGTCTATGGCTATGAATGACGACAAGTGGATCGCGTCCGTCCTGAGTTACCTTCGTTACGATATGGGGATGTCAGAAAATCCGTTCCCCGGCACACCCAACGAAGGGTTCGTGAATTTCCTCCTCGTAAAACCTGAGGAGGTAACCAAGGTTCGTCAGGAATTTAAGGAGCGTACGAAACCATGGACCTGGGAAGAACTCGACAAACCCAGCACACCCTGACGGCGGCGGGCACAGTCGTACTTGGAATTTGTAGTAACTTGCCTGAATGATCGACATTGTTATTGAAGCACGGACAGCTGCTATTGCAGCGGGCATGAGCGTGAAGCGCATACTGCCTTTCAGACAACGCCGAATGGTTGGCCCGTTTATTTTTATGGATCACGCAGGGCCGGTGGCCATTCAACCACAGTCTGCACATGCGATGGACGTGTTGCCCCATCCGCATATCGGATTGTCTACCGTAAGTTACCTCTTCGGCGGCAAGGTCACCCACCGTGACAGCCTCGGCGTGCGCCAGGAGATCCTACCCGGAGAAGTAAATTGGATGACCGCCGGTAAGGGCATTGCACATTCGGAACGGTTTGAAGATCCCGCCGCTTTAGCCGGTGGTCTGGAAATGATTCAGACCTGGGTCGCATTACCCGAAAAGGATGAAGAGTCGGACCCGGCATTTACGAACTACAAGCCCGATCAGCTTCCCGTGTTTACCGATCGTGGCGTCTGGATGCGACTGATCGCCGGTACCGCATTTGGGCTGAAGAGCCAGGTCAAAACGCATTCGCCACTTTTTTATTTGCATGTTGTGCTGGAGCCGGGTGCAACGGTAACGGTACCCGCTGAGCATGATGAACGTGGGATTTACATCGTGAAGGGCGAAGTTGAAATTTCCGGTCGCGTTTATACTTCGGGGCAGATGGTTGTGTTTACCATAAATGCCCAACCTACCATATCTGCCAGACAAGCAACAACGGTCATGCTATTGGGTGGCGCGCACATCGGCGATCGGTTCATATGGTGGAATTTTGTTTCCTCCCGACAGGAACGAATAGAACAGGCTAAAGCTGATTGGAAGGAGGGACGCATCGTGCTTCCTCCAAATGACAACCACGAGTTTGTACCGCTTCCTGAGAACCATTCGAGACCAGCCGGACCGTCGCCACAGGCGCTCTCTTAAAAGTTTCTGAATATTTAAATAATTTCCTTCAAGTCGTTATTTTGCTTTCTCCAACTGGTTATCCCCTATGAAACAAGTCGTTGTTATCTATGTGGTCCTTCTGTTGGTGACACAGGAAGGGCTTTCACAAAAGAAAGAAGAGTCAGATGAAAAGATCGGCGCGCAGACCTTTCAAATGGTGAGGGAAACGATGGGGATCTATACTAATGATAATCTCCTCAAGCAAGTGGAGGCCGTAGGCCGTTCTATGGAAAAATTCCTGGGCATGCCGCAGCCGCTCAAGTACTATCTGGTGGATGCGATAGAGCCCAATTCATTTGCCACGGCTGGTGGCTATGTCTATGTCACGCGCGGCTTGCTGGCGATTGTAAACACGCCCGACGAGTTGGCGGGTGTCATGGCGCACGAGTTGTCACACGTGGTGTTGAAACATTCCACCAAAAGAATGAAGGCTGGAATTGTACCGGCGATTCTTCAACTCCCCGGACGACTGGTAGGCACACTGGTGTCGCCAGCAATTGGTGACCTCATCAATATTCCCCTTGGATTCGCCTCGAGGGCATCACTCGCCGCCTATAGCCGCGGTCAGGAAAAGGCGGCCGACGAGCACGGTGTGGGAATCGCAATTCAGGCAGGTTACCAACCCTATGGACTGGTGGATGGCCTGGAGCGCCTAACGACGTATGCAGAGTTTATCGTAGGTAAGCCGATGGAGAAGGACATCTTCACCGATCACCCCATGACCACGAAGCGTGTGGAGGACCTTACGGAGATCCTGACCAAGAAAGGATTCAAACGAACTCCCTATTTCGAAGGCACGGATATGGTGGCGATCGAAGGACTTGTGTATGGTCAAAACCCGGAAGAGGGCCTGGTGGACAGCACGCGATTCATACACCCCGGTATTGGGTTGTTTTTTGAGTTCCCCAATAAATGGTATGCGCAAAACTCACCCACATCGGTCGAGCTAATCGCTCCTGACAGACAAGCGGCCATGATTACGACGGTGGATACAACGGCTGCGGTACCCGCCGAGGCGGCGAAAAAATCGCTGGATAGAATGAAGCAGGGGGGATTGCAAATAATATCGGAAGAATCCTATTCACGGAATGGTCTGCAGGGATATCGCGCGCTGGTGGGAGATAATGCACATTCCGCCGAGCTCAGATGGTTGAAGTTGCCCAGTGGCGCGTTATTGAAGGTGATTGGTATCGCCAGTACTGCCAAGCCCAACCCGGAATTATTGACGAGCATGGATTCTTTCAGGCCCAGTACGGAAGCTGACCTGGGAACCTTCAAATATCATACGGTTGAGCTGAAAGAAAACGTGACCAATAAAACGGTGGCTTCATACGTGGAAAGTGAAGATAAAAAAGGCACCCGGGCAAAATTGTTGGAAATCCTCAATGGCGTGCACGCAGGGAAGGGTGTCACAAACGGAAAATTTGTAAAGACTATACGCACAGCAACACTGTTGGGGAAATAATGTGGGTCGCGTGGTATTGATAGTGTGTTGAAATGCAGGTTGGGGAGGCCATGGAGAAATTTTTTTATTCTTAGTATATCCACTTTCGGCGGGATAGTTAGGGTGGTGGGGCTAGACAGGGGCGCGTGCGACTTTCCGGATGCGCTAAATCCAGAGGCCTGGAGGAGGGCCGTGAACCTAGAACTCTCCTGCTCACAACGCTACGCGTTGGAACTTTGGGCGCTGGCACGGAAGATAATACACCGGTACACGGCCCAGTGCAAAGTTGTACTCCTGGACGATATACTTTTCAGGCTGCGGTTTATGGTAGTCAAACTCAATGTCTCACGCCAGTAGCTCCACGCGTAGCGTTGTGAGCAGGAGAGTTCTAGGTTCACGGCCCTCCTCCA